>Ga0265337_1001840_pt1 | contig 10153 bp, 10 predicted proteins | sample 42122metaG_FD_192441 | JGI IMG/M metagenome (GOLD analysis project Ga0265337, IMG submission 192441) | Rhizosphere microbial communities from Carex aquatilis grown in University of Washington, Seatle, WA, United States - 4-21-22 metaG | ecosystem: Host-associated > Plants > Roots > Rhizosphere >... | reverse complement strand
TGCCATCGGCGACGGCGGCCTGCTGGACCTTCTGGCCGTGCTCATCAAGGCCGGTCAGGAAAAAAACCTCCTGTCCCAAGCTGCGGTGCGCCCGGGCAATCACGTCCGTCACGATTTTTTCGTAGGCATGGCCGAGATGCGGCTGGCCGTTGACGTAATCAATCGCGGTGGTGATGTAAAATCGTTTGTTCATTCTCGAACAGCCAGTTTGGCCGACAAATGCGGCGAAGGCAATCTCGCTTGCAGCGGAAACACTTCGTGTTATCATGATCTCCGGCTGTGGCGGAAAACCAGCCGTGAACAAACACCGCATGAACAAAGAACTTTCCAGCTTCGCCGCGCGTTTGCGCGGGTTGATTGCCAATCGGCAATCGGCGATCGGCAATCCGCAATTCTCCGAACTCGCCTTGGAATTGTTTGCGCTTCAATTTGAAACCAACGCCGCTCACCGGAAAATCTGCGAAGCGCGCGGAATGACGCCAAAAGTGGTCGAACACTGGACACAAATCCCCGCCGTGCCGGCCGCTGCGTTCAAGGAATTGGAACTTTCCTGTTTCGCGCCAGACGAACGCACCGCCGTTTTTCATTCCAGCGGCACGACGGAACAAAAACCCAGCCGCCATTTTCACAACACCGAGTCGCTGGCGGTTTATGAGACGTCGCTGTGGACTTGGTTCGAGCAGAACCTTTCAGCGAATTCGGAATTCGGAATTCAGAATTCAGATTTGTTGGTTTTGACGCCACCGCCGGAGCTGGTGCCACATTCGTCGCTCGTCTACATGTTTGAAATCATCCGGCAAAAAATGGGTGGGGCTGGTGGCCGTCCGCAAGGACTCCCCGCGAGCCGAAATCAATTTCTCGGAACACTGGCGGCGGACGGCTCGTGGACTCTGGATTTTGACGCCGTGCTTGCCGCGCTGAACTCGTCACCCGTCACTCGTCACCCGTCACTCCTTTTGGGCACAGCCTTCTCCTTGGTGCATCTGCTGGATTTTCTGGCGGAGAACAATCTGAAATTCCAATTGCCGGAAAACTCGCGCGTGATGGAAACCGGCGGCTACAAGAACCGTTCGCGCAGTATGCCAAAGGCGAAATTGCACGCGCTTATTTCCGAACGCCTCGGCATTCCGCCCGAACACATCATCTGCGAATACGGCATGAGCGAGTTGAGTTCGCAGGCTTACGATGGCGTGACAAGTGACGAGTGGCGAGTGACACGAATCAAAAACTCCCTCCACCCGTCACCCGTCACCCGTCACTTTCGTTTCCCCCCGTGGGCACGCCTGCAAATCATCTCGCCGGAAGCCGGATGCGAAGTCGCCGATGGCGAAACCGGACTGATTCGGGTTTTCGATCTGGCGAATGTCTTTTCTGTCGCCGCAGTTCAGACGGAAGATCTGGGCATCCGCCGCGGTGACGGATTTGAATTGCTTGGCCGCGCGAAACTGGCCGAACCGCGCGGCTGTTCGTTGATGACCGCATGAATTTGCCAAACTATTTCCTCGCCGATCTGCCGCCGGAGGCGACACTGTCGCCGGCGATGATCACGGAGGCGTGCCAGACGCTGAAACGAAATCGCGAGCATTACCTCGCCGTGCGTTCAACCGACGGTTTGGTGAAAATCCTATGCGAAGTGGCGGAAAGCTGGCTGCAACCCCACAATTCCTTCCGCAAGCTCGCCCTCGAACAGGAGCCGGGGAAAACCGGCTTTTCTCGTGCGACTTTGGCGAAGGGTTTGGACAATTTTTTCAGTCAGCTCACGCGCGACGATTTCCACTCGCTGCTTCAACAGGAATTCAGCCATGCGCATCGGCTCGACAAATTTGTCGCCACCAGCGCCGAGGAAAAATCAAACCGCGCGGCGATGGCCATCGGCCCGGAATTTCTCGTTCACATCGCCGCGGGCAACATTCCGAATCCCGCCCTCACCGGCATAATGTTCGGATTGCTCACGCGCTCGGCCCAGTTTGTCAAATGCGCCAGCGGCTCGTCATTTCTGCCGCGTATGTTCGCCCATTCGATTTACGACGCCGACCCCAAGCTCGGCGCCTGCCTTGAAATCGCCGAATGGCGTGGTGGCAACGCCGCTCTGGAAAGCGCCTTGTTCGCCGAAGCCGATTGCGTGACGGCGACCGGCAGCGACGAAACGCTCGGCGAAATCCGCCAACGGCTGCCAATCAAGACCCGTTTTCTCGGCTACGGCCATCGCGTCAGTTTCGGTTTCGTCGCGGGCGAAGTGTTGCACGGCTCGCGCGCAAAAAAAATCGTTGCCGCCGCGGCGGACGATGTGGTGGCTTGGAACCAGCTCGGCTGCCTTTCACCGCACGTCATTTACGTTGAAGCCGGCGGCGAGGTGTCACCGGACAAATTCGCCGAACTGCTCGCGAATGAACTGGAACGGCGCGAGCAAACCGAGCCGCGCGGCGAACTGGCGGCGGAACTCGCGGCTGCCATCGCGTCGCGCCGCGGGATTTACGAGGTGCGCGCCGCCCATTCGCCGGAGACGACGCAGCACTGGTGCAGCAAAAACTCCACGGCTTGGACGGTGGTTTATGAGGCTGACACCCGGTTTCAAATGTCGTGCCTGAACCGGTTTATTTACGTCAAGGCCGTGTCGGATTTGACAGCCGCGCTGCAAGGGGCGGATGAAATTCGCGGGAGAGTTTCGACGGTTGGCATCGCCACGCCGGAGGAAAAGGCAAATGAAATCGCCACGCAACTGGCGCGTTGGGGCGCGACGCGCGTCTGCCCGCTCGGCCAGATGCAGAATCCGCCGCTGACGTGGCGGCATGATGGGCGCCCGGCGCTCGACGATTTGATGATCTGGACGGATTTGGAATTATGAAAATGGAACTGCGGAAAACATTTCAATTTGAAGCGGCGCATCTGCTGCCGCGATTGCCGAAGACGCACAAATGCCGGCGGTTGCACGGCCACAGCTTCAAGGTGGAAATCGTCGTGGCGGGCGAATGCGACCCGAAACTCGGCTGGTTGATGGATTACGCGGACATCACGGCGTCGTTCAAACCGGTCTGGGAAAAGCTCGACCACCGCTACCTCAACGAAATTCCCGGCTTGAAAAATCCGACGAGCGAGGAAGTCGCCGTCTGGATTTGGAAAAGGCTGAAGCCGAAGCTGCCGCTGTTGGCGGAAGTGGTCGTGTCCGAGACCTGCACGGCGCGCGCGGTTTACCGTGGGGAATAATTTTGCCTTCGGAGGGACGAGTTACACGAGTCCCTGACACCGAATTTCACAGAATCCAAATGGGGACTCGTGTAACTCGTCCCTCCGGTAGTTCATCGCGAAAGAACCATGTTCGTGCCGGTGGTCGGGTCTTGCGGGACGGCTTTGAGATATTCCGGCACCAGATCGGAAATGCCCACCGGCGGCTTTCCCATTTCCAATTCGCAGGCGCGGGCGGCGAGGTCAATCACCAACTGACCCTGTTTTTTCTCCGTGGATTTGATGGTGTCAATCGCCCGTTGGGAATTCTTTTCCCGCCGGGAATAATAAAGCACCTTCATGATCTGCCCCCGCAGGCCAAAGGTTCGCCGCGACCAGGCATTTTCCTGCCGCACTATTTCTGCCCACGATTGTCTTTGAGTCGTGAGCGTTTCCAAGGTGGCAATGGTTTCACGGCAGGAGTGCGCGTCGAGATTGGTGGCCAGGGTTTGCAGCTGCGCCAGACCCAGCGATTGGATGGCGATGCCGAGCATCGCGTCAACCAAAAGCCCGCCCTGCGCGACTTCATTGCCCAGGTGAATTGCGTCCGCATAAGTCTTCGCCGCTTCATTGAAACGGTTCTCCTTTTCCGCGAGTCTGCCTTCACACACCAACGCCTGTGCCAGACCTCTAAAGGCGATCAAGTCTTGAATATGGTTTGTCAGGTAAGCTTTGGTGAATTGAAGCGGCACGCCGCATTGATTGCTTAAAGCATTTCGCGCCAGTGCCAGCGCTTCGGCGTTGGTTAGAACAATCCCGTGCAGCTTTTCGAGACTGGCCTTGTCGTAATCCCAATAGTCACCCTTGACCATCTTTCCAGCCTTCACCAAATCATCATAGCCGTTCGGGTTGGGCAGTGAGGCGGGCGGCGGCAGCGGTTCCTCCATGAAAATCATGAAGCCGAAAAACAGGACGAACGGAAACACCAGGATGCACAGTGCGATGAGCCAATTGCGGGTTTTCTTCGTCATGCCATGGCAGGTTCTCAAAAATTCCGCCGCCGTCAATCATTCAAGTGTTGAGGCCCGGCGCGAGGCCGGATATTGTGCAAAGAAGCTTGTTGCAGCCCGGCGTTTTCATAAAATAACCGGGCCGTTGAAAGTGAACCGTTGAATCCTTGAACCTGCATGACGAACCAACTTCAGTCATTCGATCAAATCAAGAATACCGTCATTGATTTGTCCATCCGCTTCGGCCCGAAAGTCTTCGTGGCCGTGCTGATTCTGGTCATCGGCTTTTTTGTGGCGCGCTGGGTGGCGGGCGCGGCGCAGGGCTACCTGGAGAAGCTCCACTTGGAACCGCCGGTTCGCACCCTCCTCCTGCGCTTTATTCGTCTGCTGATCATGGCGCTGTTCCTGTTGATGGCGTTGACGAATCTGGACATCAACCTGCTTCCGCTCATCGCCGGATTGAGCGTTGCCGGCGCGGGCATCGCGCTGGCCATGCAGGGCGTGCTCGGCAATCTGGCGGCGGGCATGACCATTATTTTCACCCGGCCGTTTCGCGTCGGCGAGTGGATTGAGATTGCCGGCGTGTCCGGGCAGGTGACGAAAATGGAACTCTTCTACACCACGCTGTTGCACACCGACATGTCGCATGTCGTCATTCCCAACCGCAAAATCGTCGGCGACATCCTGCACAATTACGGCAGCATCCGGCAGCTTGACCTCTCCGTCGGCGTGGCCTACGGGACGGACCTGAACGAAGCCACGGCCATCGTCCGCCGTGCGCTGGCGGCGAATCCGCGCGTGCTCAAGGAACCCGTGCCCGTCGTCGGCGTCAGCCTGCTGGCCGATTCCTCCATCAGCATCGCCGTCAAGCCGTGGGTGAAGGTGGACGATTTTGTTTTTGCGCAGGTGGAAATCAACCAGGCCGTTGCCGAACAACTCCGCGCCGCCAACATTTCCATTCCCTTCCCGCAACGCGAAGTCCGTCTGCTCAATGGCAATTAGGCGGTGGCCGGTTTGCCGTGATGCATCTCGCCATGGACCCTGGCGACGGCCTTCACCAGCGCGTCCCAATCCGCCTCGGTCGTTTCCCAGCCGCCGCTGAAACGCACGGCACGGACGGCTTGCGCACCTTTGAATCCCATCGCGCCAAGCACGTGGCTCGGCTCTTCCTTGCCGGTCGTGCAGGCCGAGCCGGTGGACACGGCGAAACCCGCCTTGTCCAGCTTCACCACCCAGAGCAATTTGCGGTCGCCTTCCGGCATGAGCGCGGAGACGGTGTTCCACAATCGCGGCTGGCCCGCGCCCACGATGGTCGCGCCGGGCACGGTGCGGAGAAGTTCGCGTTCGAAGTTGTCGCGCCAGACGCCGCGCAGCAAATGCAGGCTGTTGGAAATCTGTTTCTCGCGAACGGTCAGCGCGGCCATCATCGCGGCGATGATGGGAACGTTTTCCGTTCCGGCGCGCCGGCCGCCTTCCTGTTTGCCTCCAAGGAGCAGCGGCGTGACGTGGCTGCGATGCGGCACTTTCAAGAAGCCCACGCCGCGCGGCCCGCCGAATTTGTGCGCCGCGCCGCTGATATAATCGCAGTCGCCGAGTCCCTTCGCGGGCATCTTGCCGAGCCATTGCACGGCGTCGGTGAAGAAGGGGACTTTGTATTGATGACAAATCGCCCGCGCCTCGCGCCACGGCTGGATGACGCCGGTCTCGTTGTTCGCGGCCATGATGCCGACGAGTCCGGGACGCGCGTCGGCGAGTTCGGCGGTGAACCAGTCGAGGTCAATCACGCCGTCGCGCGTGGCGGGGATGAGCCGGGCGCGTTTGCCAAAATAATGCTGCGCAGATTCGACGACGCAGGGATGTTCGATGGCGGAGACCCAGACTTGCGCGCGGGCGTCGAGTGTCTGCGCAAAATGGTGCAGGACGGTGTTGTTTGCCTCGGTCGCGCCGCTGGTCCAGACGATGTCGAGCGGATGGCAGCCGAGGAACGCGGCGAGTTTCTCGCGCGCGTCGGCCAGCGCCACACCCGCGCGCGAGCCGGCCTGGTGCATGGACGACGGATTGCCGCCGATTTTCTCGGTGACGTCCAGCCAGGCTTCGCGCGCCTCGCGCATCACGGGCGCGGTGGCGTTGTAATCGAAGTAAATCATCGGGCGGATAAGATACGATTGTTCGCCGCGCTCGCCAGTTTTTTATGCGCGGCGGTGAAGGCGAGTTGCCGCATTTGCGCTGGAGTTTTCCAAATGCCTCTTTCGGAGGGACGAGCTCCGCGAGTCCCTGATATTTTGGGCGTCGTGGAACTCCGCCCTCCGAAGGAAACACGAAACGCTTCGAGTGTGATGCGATAGCGCGTGATCGAATGTTTAACCGTGGCCAACGGCGACATCTCCGATGGCACAAATCCGAACTCCGATTTGAAAATGTTCTTTGCGCCGGGATTTGCACCGTTGATTTCGATGTTCGGAAATTCCCACAAATGGGCGTTCACGACGCCAGCGGGCCGCTGGCGGACGAGAAAACGTCCATTGCGCTCGATGATGAATGCGATGAAACGCCGCGCAGTTGCTTTCAGACGCTCGCAAAGATTAGGCAATTCCTCCACGCGGTTTTCCCGGAAGGCTACGCAGAGGTTCTTCACGGGACAGATTTGGCACCGCGGATTGCGTGGCGTGCAAACCAGCGCGCCAAGTTCCATCAGCGATTGGTTGAGGTGCGAGCAGGAATTGTGAATTTGGTAGGGACGCCGCGCTGCGGCGTCCGGACAACGCAGCGCGCTGTCCCTACCTTTGCTGTTTTTACTTCGCAACTCGGCGATAGAAACCAATTCTTCAGCCAGCTTCCAAAGCTGCGCATTCGTCTCGTTTTTCTTCGGGTTTTCACCGATGCCGAAAATGCGCGTCAGCACGCGGATGACGTTGCCATCAAGGATCGGTGCCGGCTGGTTGAAGGCGATGCTGCAAATCGCGCCGGCGGTGTAACGCCCGATTCCCGGCAAAGCCAGCACGTCGTCAAATGTTTCCGGAAACTTGCCGTCGTGTCTTGCCACGATGAACTGCGCAGCCTTCTGCAAATTTCGAACTCGGGTGTAATAGCCGAGTCCTTCCCAGAGCTTGTGGATTTTGGCTGGACTCGCCTTGGCGGCAGCTTCAATCGTCGGCAATTCGCGCATCCAACGGTTCCAGAACGGAATCACCGTTTTCACCTGCGTCTGCTGGAGCATGATTTCAGAAACCCAGATGGCGTAGGGGTCACGCGTGCGTCGCCACGGCAGGTCGCGGGCGTTCGTGGAGAACCAAGCCAACAAAAGCGGGACAAGCCGCTTCAATTGCGGAGTGCGGATTTCAGATTTCAGATTTTGACCCATCGGCTTGCGGATTCTAGGGCAACTCCCTACGATTGGGAAAATTTTTATGCCTCGTCTATCATCATTGCCGAGAGAGCTTCAATATCTTCTGCCATTTCGCCGGCAGACGGCAAAGCTGAAGCCGGAGGAGATTGACGAAAGCATGGATCTTTCTTTGCTCAACAAGCTTCTTTGTAAGCGGATTGAGGGGCTGACAATTGATAAAGGCCAAAAGAAACTCCAGGAAGATCAGGCGATTTTGGAAGATTGGCTGTTATTACCCAATCTCGAAGATAACGGCGGAATGTTTTTCCTGCGCGGCTATCTGATGGCGCTGCCTGAATTGGTTGACCGCTTGTTAGAAGAAAAGAACCAGACGCAAGAAATTGAAGAAATTCACATGGAACTTCCTCCAGGGGCAAAGGTCAAGAAACGGCTTGGCGGTAGCGGCGGACTGGAAGCAAGCTGGAAGAGAACGACCCTTTTCGCTTTCCCAGAAAATAAGGAGCATAAGAGGAAATTTCAGGAGCAGCCACAGCACCATTTGGCCAAAATAAAGATGTCGCCGGTGGCTTTCGGGAGCGTCACCGGATTTAAGCGGTTGGTTGATCTGTCAATTATTGAGTCAATGCAGGTTGAATATGCCTTGGAAGCGCCTGGAGGCTATGCTTCCGTTAGTTTGTTAAAAACTGGAATCAGCATTGACGAATCTAAGTTCGAGCAATATTTCCATACGATTCGAGTTGTTCGCGTCCAGAAATAATTTCATGAAGCCGCTCACCATCCACACTTGCAAACTGACCGGCGAACAGGCGTCGGCGCTCGATGCCGCCCTGCGCGCACGCAATTGGAAACCGCGCGAGGTGCCGTATGCGCGGTTCGCCTTCGAGTCGGACAAGACAAATATTGTCTTTTACGAGAGCGGCAAGCTGGTCGTGCAGGGGAAGGGCACGGCGGAATTTGTCGAGTTCGTGTTGGAGCCGGAGATTCTCAAGCAGGCCAGGCTCGGCTACGAGACCGTTTTGAATCCCGACCTGCTCCTGCCGCGCATCGGCGTGGACGAAAGCGGCAAGGGCGATTTCTTCGGGCCGCTCTGCATCGCCGGCGTTTATGTGAACGAAAGCGTCATCAAGGCGTGGGCGGACCTCGGCGTGCGCGATTCCAAGAACATCTCCAGCGACACGAAGATTTCCGACCTGGCCGAAAAAATCCGCAAGACGCCCGGTTGCGTGACGACCGTCGTGCCGATTGGCAACGAGGCTTACAACCGGCTTTACGCGAAGATGAAATCGGTGAACGCGATGCTGGCCTGGGGCCACGCGCGCGTGATCGAAAACCTGCTGGGCCAGCGGCACCGGATGAATCCCGTGCCGGTGAAGGCTATCAGCGACCAGTTTGCCGCCAGCAAGAGCGTGATTGAAAAGGCGCTGATGGCGCAGGGCAAGGAACTGCAGCTGGTGCAGCGGCACAAGGCGGAGGAAGACATCGCGGTGGCGGCGGCCTCGATTCTGGCGCGCGACGAATTTGTGAAGGGCCTGGCGAAGCTGGAGAAACAATTCGAAGTGGAATTGCCGAAGGGCGCGTCAGCGGCGGTGGATGCGGCGGCGAAGAAGTTTGTTGAGGAGCGCGGCGCGGAAAACTTGGGGCAGATATCAAAAATGCACTTCAGAACTGCCTTGCGTGCTCAAGGTTTGCCGGAACCGCCGAAGAGCGAGTGGCGGAAGAAATAAGCAGAATTATTTTGGGCTGGACGGTTGGGGTATGAATGCTGACGTCTTCATTTTTTTCTTGAAAGCCTATTGAAGCCAGAACAAATTGTCCCCATGAAATTCTTGGGCAATATTTGTATACCTTTCGCACTTTCGGTCTTCTTGACAGCCGGTTGTTCGAGGCCAGAACAAAAGACAGAATCCAATTCACAGCCATCTGTCCAATCGAAACCCGGGCCTCAATCTGAACCGAAAACTGAAGCCAAATCAGACAGTCCATTTACGGTCCAACTGACGCAGTTCCTTTCTTCAGCAAGTCGGTTAGCCGCTGCATCCGAAACCGATATTTACAAGGCGGGCCTGATGAATTCATACGGCGCCATCAAAGAGCAGTTTGACTTGCTGGACCCACTTTGGCCCACCAATTTTTGTCCAGAAGGGAAAGCAGACATTCAAGAGGCCCTCAAGGGTTGGTCGTATGCGTCATCCGCCCGGATTCTCGTGGCCGGGCATGCGAACGCAGACGCAGATTCGCAATTGCTCTATGCCCAATTATGTCAATATGAAACCAATCCGTTTGGCATGCAGTTTACACATTGCACAAACGCCCCAAATCAGAACGGAGATTCCATATACCTGACTGATGCCTTGCGCAGGTTAAATCCGGACCTTTATGGCGAGAAATTCAACAATATGCCGCAATTACTTTCAATTGCATCGAAATATTTTGGACGCGGAAAGCAATCCATACTGGACGCCTCGAAGCAGTAATAACATCGTCAACCATATGCGTTCAAATAAACCCTTCGGCGCGTTTTTGAATCAATGACCTCAAGCGCGGGGTAATTACGCTACAAGGTCGGCGGGCATTGTTTTGCGTTTGTTTGTTTTTCGTGTGCCGGTTTGCTGTTTTTGGTTTTCTTCCCGGCGCC
>Ga0265337_1001838_pt1 | contig 10168 bp, 8 predicted proteins | sample 42122metaG_FD_192441 | JGI IMG/M metagenome (GOLD analysis project Ga0265337, IMG submission 192441) | Rhizosphere microbial communities from Carex aquatilis grown in University of Washington, Seatle, WA, United States - 4-21-22 metaG | ecosystem: Host-associated > Plants > Roots > Rhizosphere >... | reverse complement strand
GGGCCTCGCCATGGTGAAGCATCTGCTTCGGCGCGGTTTCCCGGTTACCGCCTGCGACATAGACGCGGCCAATCTGGCCAAGGCACGCGACTTGGGAGCAGGCGTCGCCGACACGCCTGCGGAGCTCGGCGGCAAGACCAGCTTCGTGATTCTCGGCGTCGGCTACGATGAAGAGGTCAATGCCGTGACATTGGGCCAACACGGCGTGCTGGAAACCCTTGTTGCTGGTTCCATCATTGCGGTTTCCTCGACGGTCGCACCCGACACCGTGAGAGCATTGGATAGCAAAGCACGCGAGCGCGGGTGCGATGTGCTCGACGCACCCATCTGCCGCGGCCGCTGGTTCGCCGACGAAGGCAAGCTTCTCGCACTGTTCGGAGGCAAACCCGAAACGATCGCGCGCGGACGCGCGGTCTACAGCGCGTTCTCGTCCGATATTGCGGTGCTTGGCGAAGTCGGTCACGGCCAGGTCGGAAAGGCGATCAACAACCTTCTCCTCTGGGTCAACAGCATCGGCCTGATCGAGGCAGGGCGCATCGCGGAATCGACCGGTATCGATTTGCCGAATCTGCGCGATGCACTGATGATGAGCTCCGGCGCGTCGAAGGCGCTCGACGATTGGGATCAGACGACCTTCACCTGGGCGCTGAAGGACATGCAAATCGTGCTCAAGATGGCGGACAAGGCGGGCCTGTCGCTGCCCGTTACAGGGGCAGTGAAGGAACTGGTGAAGGAGGCGCGCCGCGTCAAAGCGGCCAATCCGCCGAAATGGACACGCGATCCCAAATGACCGGGCCCCCGCCGGCGCTCGACGTGCAGGAGCTGCTCGAGAACATGCGCCTGGGGCGGTCCCAGATTGTGACGTTCGGCCTGTGTGTGCTGATTTTATTCGTCGACGGGCTCGATTACAGCGCCGCCAACGTGGCCGCGCCCACGATCCTCCGCACGTTTCACGCTGGCAAGGACGCCATGGGGACGGTGTTCGGGTGGGGCTATTTCGGGATTTTCCTCGGCAGCATCGTTTTCGGCGCAATCGGCGATAAATATGGCCGCAAGACCGGCGCGGTTCTCGGCGTACTTGCCTACAGCCTGCCGGCCTTGTTGACGGTATTCGCGACTTCGCTGGACCAGATCGCGATTTATCGTTGCCTCGCCGGATTGGGAATCGGCGGCGTGCTGCCCAACACCGTTGCGCTCTTGACCGAGACTGCGCCGAAACGTGCCCGCGCTACCTTCGTCATGGCGGCCTTCGTCGGTTATTCCATGGGAAACGCGTCAATTGGGCAAGTGGCTGCGTGGCTGATGCCGCACTATGGCTGGTCCATTGTGTTCCTGGTTGCGGGCGTCGCCGGTACGGTGTTGAGCGTGATGCTCCTGTTCCTGCTTCCGGAATCGATTCCATTTCTCGCCGCAACCCAGCCTGCTTCCCCGCGCCTCAAGAAGCTCGCCGCCCGCGCGCTGCCCGATGCGCAAATCGGCGACGAGACGCGCTTCGCGTCCAGCAAGCTCGAACGCAAGCAGCGTTTCTTGCTGAAGCAATTGTTCGAAGGCGAACGCCGAACGGCGACACCGATTCTTTGGCTCGCATTCTTCGCGGAATCGCTCACCTACATGACGCTCACCGCCTGGCTTGCTGTGCTTCTTGAAAGTGCGGGGCTGCCACAACGGCAGGCGGCGCTCGCCTATTCCTACGCCCAATTCGGCGCCATCGTGGCGCTCTTGACCTTCGCGCGCCTGATCGACCGTTTCGGGCCGAAGGCGGGCGCCGTCTCGGCTATTCTTGCGGTTGTTGCCGTGCTTTCGCTGGGAATCACGGGGCTCTCGCCGGCCCTCATCGTCCTGTGTGCGATTTTCGCGGTCGCGTGCGGATCGGCCACGCACAATGCGCTCATCGGACTCGTCGGAAGCTTCTACCCCACGGAAATCCGCGGCAATGGCATAGGCTATGCGAGCGGCATGGGGCGGATCGCCGCCATCATCGGACCAGTCGCTGCAGGCTATCTCCTATTGAAGTTTCCTATCGGTTATGGGCTCGCCTTCATCGCACTTCCCGATCTTGTCGTGGCGGCGGCCTGTATCAGGCTGCATCGATGTACCCGAACCGGAATCGCCACATCGGTTTCCCCCATAGCAGTGCGTCACGCGAACCCGGCTCTATAGCGGGTCTGGCCGCAGCGCCAGCAGAGTGAAGCTCGCCAGCCAATGTTCGCCCATGTAATGGCCGGTCAAATATGGTTTGCTCACCGCGAAATGACGCCGCGCGGCGTGCAAAGCAATCTCCTGCAGCGGAGCATCGGGCGAAATGCTTTCCGCCAATCTGCGCCAGCACCAGGCACGGCTGAGATTCAAGCCGTCGAGGTGGACGATGCGACCGTCCGTGCGATCACTGACCCGCGCCGGCAGAAACAATGGTTTCGGTTCGCCGGAGGCTAACCGCGGGAGAAAGCGCGAGAGCCACGATTCGAAGGCGCGCCCAGAGAGCACCCGCTGCATCAGCAGTGCTTCTGTCAAAGCGGACGAGAGGAAATCCTCTCCGCTCGGCTCCCAGGCTTGGCAATCCTCATCCTTGCTGAACCAGCGGCGTGCCGTCTTTCGGATCAGTGCGGCGAGCGGAGCGTCGCCCATCGTTTGGGCATATTCCAGAGAGAGCGCCAAAGCGAAAGCGCTGTTGCCGTGAGTCCCCGTGCGCGTGGGATAGGTCGCCTTGGGCAAATAGCCATGGAAGCGCGTGGCAAAGATGTGCGAGAGCGGCTTTAGCGCGGACGACCATGCACGCGATTCATGACGGTCGAGTTCGGCCTGCAGCATCAGGAGCCAAGCCCAGCCATAGGGCCGCTCGAACAGACTCGCGGATTCTCGCGCCAGATATGCACATTCGCCGTCGATCTTGTCTCTCGTGAATGATCTCTGGAACAGCGCCCGGATTGCACCATTCTCCGGCAGATGCGGATAGAGACGATCAAGCGTTGCCAACAGCCAATAGGAATGCACGCAGGAATGCCAATCGAAGCTGCCGTAAAAGACCGGATGCAACGCACGCGGACTCTTTACGTCTTTACGGCCCGTAAGAACGTGGTCGAGCTTGTTCGGGTATTCGCGTCCCACATGGCCGAGCGCAATGGCCGCCAGGCGCGAAGCCATTCCCGCATCCAGCGCCGGCAAATCGGAACGCGAGCGCATCTATCGATCCGAATCTCCGCGCTGCGGCCCAAACCCGCCGCCGCCCGGCGTTTCGATCACGAAGGTATCGCCCGCCTGCATCGCAGCCGTTGCGGTTCCGCCAAGCTCCTCAACCGTGCCATCGGCGCGCAGTATTGCGTTGCGTCCGCTCTTGGCCGGTTCCCCGCCGGCGAGACCGAATGGAGCGACGCGGCGGCGGTTTGAAAGAATGGACGCCGTCATGGCCTTGCGGAACTTGATTTTCCGCGCCACGCCATCGCCGCCCCGAAACCGCCCCGCGCCCCCAGAATTGGCGCGGATGGCGAATTCCTCCACCAGAACCGGAAAGCGCGTTTCCAGGATTTCCGGATCGGTCAGTCGCGTATTGGTCATATGGGTGTGCACCGCGCTGGTGCCGGGATGATCCGCGCCCGCGCCTGACCCGCCGCATATGGTCTCGTAATATTGCAGCGTGCCGTCGCCAAAGGTGAAGTTGTTCATCGTTCCCTGGGCCGCGGCCTGAACGCCCAGCGCACCGTAAAGTGCATCGGTTATGGCCTGGCTTGTCTCAACATTGCCCGCGACCACGGCGGCTGGATAGCACGGATTGAGCAGCGAACCTTCCGGAACGATCAATGAGATCGGCTCAAGACAGCCTTCGTTCAGCGGAATATCGTCAGCAATGAGCGTACGAATGACGTACAGCACTGCTGCCCGGCACACAGTCAGCGGTGCGTTGAAATTGTCGTCGCGCTGTGCACTCGTACCTGTGAAATCCACGCGCGCACAGCGCGCCACACGATCAACTGCGATTGAGACCCGAATGACGGCGCCATTGTCCATCTCGCAGGCGAAGGCCCCGTCCGACAGCGTATCGATCACGCGGCGAACGCATTCTGCCGCATTTGCCTGCACATGCCGCATATAGGCGTGAACGGCCTCGCGTCCGTAGCGTGCGATCATGATACGAAATTCGGCGGCGCCTTTCACGCATGCCGCTACTTGCGCCTTGAGATCGGCAATGTTCTGGTCGGGGTTGCGCGCGGGGTAGCGGCCGGAGGCAAGACGTTCGCGCATGTCCGCCTCCAGGAAGCGTCCTCCATCGACTAGGAGCACATTGTCGAGCAGCACGCCTTCCTCGGCAATCGTGCGGCTGAACGGTGGCATCGAGCCCGGCGTTATGCCGCCGATATCGGCATGATGACCGCGCGCCGCGATAAAGGCGACAATGTAGCCGGATGGCCCGAACACCGGCATCACGACGGTCACGTCGGGAAGATGCGAACCGCCGGCATAAGGCGCGTTCAGCACATAGACATCGCCATCCCTGATACCGCGGCCATCGCGCGGACGGCCGTCAGAATCAACGCCGCGCGCGGCGATGATCGCGCGTACCGAATCGCTCATGGACCCGAGATGAACCGGAATATGCGGCGCATTGGCGATCAAGGCGCCCGTTGGATCGAATAGGGCACAGGAAAAATCGAGCCGCTCCTTGATGTTGACCGACGAGGCGGTGTTCTGGAGCGCGAGGCCCATCTCCTCTGCGATGGCCATGAAGAGGTTGTTGAACAACTCCAGCGTCACGGGATCGGCACCCGTGCCCACCGCCATGCGGGCTGGTAAAGGAACCACGCGTTCCAGAATCAGATTGAGGCGAGGATCAACAGTGGCGCGCCAACCCGGCTCGACGATGCTTGTCGCGTTGGCCTCGCGCACGATTGCCGGCCCGTCGATAGCAGTTTGAGGTAAGAGGGCGTCGCGGTCATAGACGGGAGTCTCTCCCGCTATTCCGCCAATGCGCGCATGCACCTTTGCAATGATTGAGCGAGGCGCCGCAGCGCGCGTTTGCGGCACCGTTTGCTCAGATAGCGCCGAGAGTTCCTTCGCTTCGACCGACACCGTTTCGGCGATCAAGGCCTTGCCTTCCGCGCTGAAGCCGAAGCGGTTCTTGTGCTGCGTCTCGAAGGCAGCCTGCATGTTCGAAACCGTGTCGAACGCGACCGCCAGCGTCGCGTCCACACCTTCGTAGCGCAACTCCACATGCGCAGCCGTTTCGATCCGCCCCGGAGACGCTCCTTGCGCGACCAGCGCCTCGCGTGCCGCAACCGCGAGCGATTCCACCGTTTCGGCGAGCGCAAGATCGGCATTTTCGAGCGCGATATTGACCGTCCGCTCACGGATGGTTCTGAGCGGAGCGAGCCCGATCCCGTACGCCGACAACACGCCCGCCAGCGGATGGATCAGCACGCGCTTCATTCCCAAACTGTCCGCAACCAATGCCGCATGCTGGCCCGCAGCACCGCCGAAGGCGACCAGCGTGTATTGGGTCACGTCATGACCGCGCTCGATGGAAATCTGCTTGATCGCCTTGACCATGTTCGCGACTGCAATGCGGAGGAATCCGTCTGCGACCTCTTGCGGCGTCGTGTACTTTCCGGTTGCCGCCGCGATCTCCGCCGCCAGCTTCGCGAATTTCTCTGCCACGACGGCGCGGTCCAGCGGCCGGTCGCCGGTTGCACCGAATACCGGTGGAAAGAATTCCGGCTGCAGCCTGCCAAGCAGGAGATTGCAATCCGTCACGGTAAGAGGCCCGCCGCGGCCGTAACAAGCCGGCCCCGGAATGGCGCCTGCGGACTCCGGCCCGACGCGCAGTCTCATGCCGTCGAACCGGCAAATCGAGCCGCCACCCGCCGCCACCGTGTGTATGTCCAGCATCGGCGTATGTAGTCGGACGCCCGCGATCGTCGTGCCGCGCGAGCGCTCATACAGCCCCGCAAAGTGGGATACATCCGTCGACGTGCCGCCCATGTCGAAGCCGATGGCATGCGTGAAGCCAGCCTCGCGCGCGATTTCAGCCATGCCGATGACACCGCCCGCGGGTCCGGACAGCACGGCATCCCTGCCGCGGAATGCACCCGCCTCGGCTAGCCCGCCGGAGGATTGCATGAAGAAGAGCCGCGTGCCGGGAGGGAAATGCGCTTGCGTCTGCGCAACGTAGCGCAGCAACAGCGGCGACAAATAGGCGTCGATCACGGTGGTGTCGCCGCGCGCGACCAGTTTGATGAGCGCCGCAACATCATGACTTGTGGAGATTTGCTGAAATCCGGCTTCACCTGCGATTTCAGCCAGGCGCTCCTCATGCGCGCTGTAGCGGTAGCCGTGCATCAGCACGATGGCGAGCGCACGATAACCCGTGGCGAAAGCGGCCTTCAGCGCTCCGGTGGCGGCCTCCTCGTCCAGCGGCTTGATGACCTCGCCCTCGGCGCTGACCCGTTCATCAATCTCGATCACGCGGTCATAGAGCGGCTCCGGCAGCACAATCGCCCGCGCAAATAACTTGGGCCGGCTCTGATACCCAATCCTCAACGCGTCCTTGTGGCCTTTGGTGATAGCGAGAACTGTGGGTTCGCCCTTGCGCTCAAGCAGCGCATTGGTGGCAATGGTCGTACCCATCTTCACGGCGGCAATCGGGGCCTCGCCATAACGCTCCATCAAAGCGTGGATACCGGCAGCAGCGGCATCGTCATAATGCGTGGGGTTTTCCGAAAGCAGCTTGTGCGTAACCAGCGCGCCATCGGGCCTTCGAGCAACGATATCGGTAAAAGTACCGCCGCGGTCGATCCAGAATTCCCATGCGCCGCTGCTCATCGTGCGATCCTGCCCGGCCAGTGCCCGGTACGATTGGCGATCCGCATGCGGCGCGGCGGCACGATCCGCCACAGCGCCAGTGCGTAAATGAGGGCCGCAAAATAGAGGACAACGAACGCCCACATGGGAAGCGGCCAGAACACGGCACGGGTAACGATCCTATCGACAAGGGATGGCTCCCCCAGACCTCCACCCGCGGCGGCAAGATCGTTCTGCCAAATCGTGAGAAAGCAGAGCCGACCCGCCGCGGCCTGAAAGGCGACAATCAAGAGCGACATCAGATGCGCCGCCCGCCACCGGAAATTCCGCACAAAGCGCCAGCCCAGCCAACCGCCGAGCGGCACGGCGATCATGAAGAACAGATTGAACAGAACGACCGCAAAATGCAGGTAAAGCACGGCGCTGGCGGCGGCCCGAAGGAGGGAGGCGTTCATGACACGGACATATCCCGAGACGCCGGGTGGAACAACGGGCTAGCCGCGCGCACCCGGAAAGAGGCGTTCGCCGCGGCATGGTTCCAGTCCCGGCGGTTGCGCCCCCCGCGCTCTTTCTGCGATCATTCGCGAAACGGGCAAGGAGGATCACATGGCTCAACGGATGGCGGAAGCGGAATGGCGCGGCGGCTTGCAGGATGGCAGCGGCACGATGAAACTCGGCAGCGGCGCGTTCGAGGGGGCTTATTCTTTCAATTCCCGATTTGCCGAGGGCACGGGGACCAATCCTGAGGAACTGATCGCCGCCGCACATGCGGGCTGTTTCTCCATGGCGCTTTCGGCGGGACTGGGCAAAGCCGGATTTCCGCCGACGCGGGTGCACACGACGGCGAAGGTGACGCTGGAGAAGACGAGTGCCGGTTTCACGATCACGCGGATCGAGCTCGACACCGAGGCCGAAGTTCCCGGAATCGAAGAGAGCGCGTTTCATCAGCAGGCGGAAGATGCCAAGCGCAATTGTCCGGTATCGCGCGTGCTGGCCGGCGCCGAAATCACACTGAGCGCGCATCTGGTTCGCTAAAGCAGCCGGGTCTGCGCATTCGGGTAGATCAGCGTGCCATCGGGTTGGGCGCGCGCAGCCGGATTGATCTCAGCGGGATCGATTTTGCCTGGCCCAAGTATGTGCAACACGGTCTCCCCCGCCGCGAGGAGATAATCGGCGATGATCCGGCGATGACAACGCCACCACACCGCCTCGGCGCACATGATCGCGCAATGCCGTTCATGCCCGAGCGTGCGCAACTCCTGCAGGCCTGTCCGAAAGGGCTCCGTGCCGGCATAATCGGCGTAATTGCGGAAGCTGTCGTTTTCCCAGTAATCGTTGGGCGATTCCGTGATTCCCTTCTGCCGCCCGCGCAACCCGCCGAGCGACGCGAAATGCCGGTAGCCAATGTCTGCCGCCCGCAGCGCCTCCGGCAAGGTGTCGGCGTTGAATTGCGGATTGGTCCTCGACCGCGGCACGGTCCGGACATCCACCAGCATGTCGGCGCCCGCGCTCTTGAGGAGGCCGACGAACTCGTCCAAGGAACGTGTCGAATGTCCGATGGTGTAGAAGATCGCCGTGTTCCGCGTTTGGGTCATCCCTCGGAAGCCCCGCATGCCGCCGCCCGCGCGAGCAGCAGCTTCTGTTCCTGGGCATTGCGTGTGAGCGCGGCAGCCCGCTCGAACTCCGCCCGCGCCTCATCCCGGCGTCCGAGCTTGGTCAGGAAATCTCCGCGCACACTGGGCAGCAGATGGTAGGATTTGAGCGTCGGCTCATCGATCAACGTATCGACGAACGAAAGCCCTGCTTCAGGGCCATCCGCCATCCCCACGGCGACCGCGCGATTGAGTTCCACGATCGGCGACGGCAAGAGCTCGCCCAGAGTCCGGTAAAGCGCGACAATGCGCGGCCAGTCGGTCTCCGCCGGCGTGTGCGCCCGCGCGTGACAGGCCGCGATTGCTGCCTGCAGGGCGTAGGGTCCGAGCCCCGATCCAGCCTCGCGCGCCAGCCCTTCGGCACGCTCGAGCCCGGCAAGGCCGCGGCGGATGAGCAGCTGGTCCCAACGCCCGCGGTTCTGATCCAGCAGGAGCACCGGCTCTCCGGATGGACCGGTTCGCGCCGGGAGGCGGGAGGCTTGAATTTCCATAAGCGCGACGAGGCCGTGAACCTCCGGCTCCTCGGGTGCGAGCCCCGCGAGAATCCGGCCCAGACGAAGCGCCTCTTCGCAAAGCTGGGGCCTGATCCAATCGCCGCCGGCGGTCGCCGAATACTCTTCGTTGAACACGAGATAGAGGACTTCGAGCACCGACGACAGGCGCGCCGCGCGATCTTGCCCACGCGGGACCTCGAAGGCGATGCCGGCGCCGGAGAGCGTGCGCTTGGCGCGCACGATGCGCTGCGCAATCGTCGGCTCGGGGACGAGGAAGGCTCGCGCGATCTCCCCCGTGGAGAGACCTCCGATCAAGCGCAGGGTAAGGGCAACGCGTGCTTCCGTCGAAAGAACCGGATGGCACGAAACGAACATCAGACGCAGGAGATCGTCGCCGATGTCCTCGTCAAGTGCGGTTTCCATATTCGACACGGCCGCCTCCTGCTCCGCGTCCAATTCGCGGCCCAGTTCTGCGTGCTTGCGTTCGAGCATTTGGCTCCGACGGAAACGATCGAGCGCGCGATGCTTGGCCGTCGCCATGAGCCAAGCTCCGGGATTGTCGGGAATCCCCTGCTCCGACCATTTTTCGAGAGCGGCGACGAGTGCATCCTGCGCGAGTTCCTCGGCTATGCCGACGTCGCGCACCATGCGCGCAAGCCCGGCCAACAGCTTCGCCTGTTCGATTCGGAAGACCGCGTTTATCGCGCGATGTGTCTCGGGCGCCGTCATCTCTCTCGACTAGACCATGCTCGCCGAGCGATGCAAGACCGAGCAGGAGGGGACCGCCCCCGACGCGCGATCTCATTCGTAACAGCGGCCGGTTTCGCGCACTTCGACCGTCGCCCACGCCGCCGCAGGACATTCATCGGCAATGGCCATGGCTTCCTCTTTGGTGGCGCAATCCAAGAGAAAGAAACCGCCGACAATCTCTTTCGATTCCGCAAATGGACCGTCGACGATTCTGCGTTTGCCGTCCTGGGCCATAATGCGCACGCCTTCTGTCTTGAGGGCTTCGCTTGCCAGGAGTACGCCGCGTGCCTTCAGACCCTGCTGATAGCGGACCATGCTGTCCCAGGCGGCATGGCCCACGTCCGACGGCCGTTCCCGCCTGTCCTGTCCCTGCTCCAGGATCAAGAGCATGTATGCCATGTGAATCTCCTTGAACCTGCGTTTCGATCAGCGGGCGGGAGCTTTCCGGGTCTCCAAGACCTTGCAACCCTGCGAATGCCCCCG
>Ga0265337_1001835_pt1 | contig 10180 bp, 10 predicted proteins | sample 42122metaG_FD_192441 | JGI IMG/M metagenome (GOLD analysis project Ga0265337, IMG submission 192441) | Rhizosphere microbial communities from Carex aquatilis grown in University of Washington, Seatle, WA, United States - 4-21-22 metaG | ecosystem: Host-associated > Plants > Roots > Rhizosphere >... | reverse complement strand
GGAGCAAAACTTACGAGCGGAGTTGACGGAGCTGCAAACTAAGTTGCAGGCGCCGGATATTTATAGTTCCAAAGAATATCCTAAGTTGGCTAAACGCCAAGGCGAGCTAGAAGAACTTATCGGATTATTTGATAAGAGGAAGGCTCTTCAAAAGCAAATCGGAGAAACTGAACAATTCGCAAAGGAAAATCCTTCTTTGGAAGAAGACGCAAAAAAGGAGAATAACTTTAATCAAACGCTCCTTGGTTCAATAAATGACGCTATAAGCGAGAAGCTGATGCCCAAAGATCCTAATGACGAACGCGACGCGGTGGTGGAAATCCGGGCCGCCGCTGGCGGCGATGAAGCCGCGCTTTTCGCCGGTGATTTATATAGGATGTATAGCCGCTGGTGCGAAAAGCGCGGCTTCAAGACCGAACTAATCGGCGAGAGTCCGGCCGAAGGCGGCGGCTTTAAAGAAATTATTTTTATAGTCCGCGGCGATAATTCCTACGGCCGGCTGAAGTTTGAGGCCGGCGTGCACCGGGTACAGCGTGTACCGACTACCGAAAGCCAGGGCCGGATTCACACCAGTACGGTAACTGTTGCGATATTGCCGGAGGCCGAAGAAACCGATATTGAAATCAAGCCCGAAGACATTCGCATCGACATTTTCCGCAGCAGCGGCCCCGGCGGCCAGTCGGTTAATACGACCGATTCCGCCGTGCGCATCACTCACCTGCCGACTGGCATTGTAGTTTCGCAACAGGATGAGAAGAGCCAAATCAAAAACAAAGCCAAGGCTATGAGCGTGCTCCGCTCGCGCCTGCTGGCCGCCAAAATTGAAGAAGAACAAAAGCAGCTCACCGACGCCCGACTGAAACTTATCGGCAGCGGTGACCGCAGCGAAAAAATCCGAACCTATAACTTCCCGCAGGACCGCATCACCGACCACCGCATTGGCTATAGCCGCTCTAATTTGCCAGGAGCTCTAAATGGTGAGATTGATGACATCATCGAAAGACTCCAGGCCGCGGAACTTGAAATAATTAAGGCCGGCCAATGAAGTACTTAATAACCGGTGTGGCCGGCAGCGGCAAATCCACGATTGCCAAAGAATTATCCAAACGTGGATTTGCCGCTTATGACACCGAAATGGGTTTTAGCTACCACGTCAATAAAAAAACCGGCGAGCGAGTGGCCTACCCGGCTAATCCGACGATTGAATGGTACGACCAGCACGAGCGCGTTTTTGACGAAAAAGTCTTGGAAAACTTATTCAAAAAACATACTAACGAGGACTTATTTATTTGCTCTATCACCGCCAACCAGAAGAAATACTACCCTCAGTTCGATAAGATTTTCCTGCTCAGCGCCGACGACGAAACGATTGTGAAACGAATCGAGGAACGTACCGATAACCACTTTGGCAAGCACCCACTAGAGCTTAGGCACATTCTTGGCCGCAAGCAAGAGTTTGACGACGAGCTAAAGGCCGCTGGCGCGGCGGTGATTGATTCTACACAGTCGCTGGACGCTGTTGTCGACAATATTCTAAGCCATCTGCAATGAATATTCTAAAAGCCTTGGCCGATGGTACTAGCCGGCTGACCAAAGCTGGTATTGGTACCGCGCGGTTGGATACCCTGGTACTAATGGAAGATATCCTGCACCGCGAGCGGTCTTGGATTTTAGCCCATCCGGAAGGCGAGCTTACAACCAATCAACTGGACCGTCTGCAAAATAAGCTAAAGCGCCGGGCGACGCACGTTCCTTTGGCCTACGTCCGCGGCCACACCGAGTTTTACGGGCGGCGCTTTAAGATTAACCGCCATGTTCTGGAACCACGCCCGGAGTCAGAAACCATGATTGAGCTACTGCTGAAGCTAAAGTTACCTGACAACCCGGTAATTGCCGATGTCGGTACCGGCTGCGGAGCCTTGGGGATTACCGCGGCGCTGGAAATAGCCAATGCTCAGGTGGATTTATACGATATTTCCAGCGCCGCTCTGGGCGTAGCCAAGCATAATACCCAACTGCACGAGTTACACCTGCACGCCCGTAAAATGGATTTGCTAAGCCGGCCGCTGCGCGACTACGACGCGGTGCTAGCCAATCTGCCCTACCTACCGGATGACTGGCAGATGCACCCGTCGATTCTTAAAGAGCCACGCGTGGCATTCATCGGTGGCAAAGACGGTCTGGATTTGTACCGCCGCTTGTTCAGCCAACTCCAGAAACGCCAAACCCAGTTTGTTCTAACCGAATCACTACCGCCGCAGCACCCGGCCTTAGTCCAAATCGCCCAAGACCACGGCCTCAAACTCCTCAAATCGCAAGATTTTATTCAAGTTTTTGCTAATCTCTAAGAATGAAGAAGATTATTTTTGACTTCGATGGCACGCTGGCTGACAGTTTTGAGACTTTGCTGGGTTTATTCGGCGAAATAACTGGCCGCCAGCAGAAGCTGACGGCCGAAGAAATCAATAAGTTACGCGGCAGCTCTATCCGGCAAATTATGAAGCATCTAAAGGTTCGGCCTTGGCAGATTCCGCGCTTGGCCCTGCGGGCCAAGCGCCTGATGGGCCCCAAAATAAAGGATATTAAGACCTTTCCTGAGCTGCCTGCTGTTATAAAGGATCTGCACCGGGACGACTACGAAATGTTCATTCTAAGCACTAACAGCCCGGATAATATATCGGCCTTCCTGAAGACTAATGGCCTAGACAGCTATTTTATTAGAATCTATGGCGATATTGCCCTGCTGCGCAAGTCGGCGGCTCTAAGAAAGATTATCAAACAAGAAAAATGGGCGGCAAAAGATGTCATTTACGTGGGCGATGAACAACGAGATGTTGAAGCCGCCCATAGAGCCGGCATAAGAATCGTCGCCGTAAGCTGGGGTTTTAATTATGCGAAAGTCCTGGAACAAGCCAAGCCCGATGCTCTAGCCACTACGCCGCAGGCACTTTTGCGACTTTTAAGAAATACTTAAATACGGGATGATCCTTAGCGGGGCTGATCGCAACCTACAGTTATGTGGCTGCTGTCGTCTGAGCGATAGTTGACATAAAGAGTGGCGCAGTGGCTTACATGCTTAGGCAAGGAGTAAGTTTGGCCATAAATCGTATACGGTATCTGAGCCGACGTGTCCGACCCCCCAGGCGTAGAAGAGTCCGCAGAGGTATATTCAGTGTTTTGCGTATTGCCTAGTGACTGAAAACCCTGCGAGACTAATGATTTTGATATGTCGCTTAAAGCCTGCTGCTGTGTTACCCCGCCGTATGTTAAGGTTGCAAAATTGACAGTTTCGGGTTGAACATCTATGCCAAAGATGCTCCCTGGAAAAGTCTGAGTAGTCCACTGGTCATAGTCAGCGCTCGTATAGCTTGGCCATTGAATCTTTTGCAAAAAATTAAATTGGGAGGTAATTGATCGGTTATATAGACTAATGAGTCCGAATACAATCAATATGGCAACCATAATAACTATAAGCTTATTGCTCTTGCCGGGCGTCATTCCGCTTATATTATGTCTTACTTAGCACCCTATTCAAACTAATTACTAATTGTCACTAAGCCAAGGGCTTAGTTCGTGGGCGTGTTGCCTAGGGTCGCGTCTAGCGTAATGGTCTTACCGTTACGAATAATGGTCAAGGTAACTTTATCGCCAGGTTGATATTGGCTAAGGGCACCAGTGAGGCTGGTTTTGTTATCCACACTAGTACCGTTGACTTTGGAGATTATGTCGCCGGCCTGAACTCCGGCATTATCGGCCGGACTGCCGGCCACTACCGCCGGATTACCCTGCCCGTCACCAATTACGTAAGCGCCGTTATTAACACTCAAGCCGTATTGCTCGGCAATATCCGCCGTGATGGAAACATAGCGCACGCCCAGGTAAGCCTGCTGCAGCTTGCCGGTTTTAAGTACGCTGTTGACTAAGCCTTTGAGATCGTTGATGGGAATTGAAAAACCAATGTTCTGAGCGTCGGCGGCAGTCGCCGTGTTGAGGCCAATTACCTGGCCGTTGATATTGACCAGCGGGCCGCCGGAGTTGCCTTCGTTGATAGCGGCGTCGGTCTGGAAGAGATCGGTTAGGTTCTCTGAATCGGAAGTGTCACCTGTGATATCGCTGCCGCTGCTGCTATCACCGGCCGTAAGATCACGGCCATAGCCAGAAATGATGCCGGAAGTCACAGTATTTTGGAACTGGCCTAGGGCGTTGCCGATGGCCACTATCCTGTCGCCGACTTGGACTTGGCTGGAATCACCCAAAGTGGCCGGTACTAATTTTTTGCCGTTGAGGTTAGGAATCTTAAGGAAAGCTACGTCCAGCGGGTTGGTGTCCGCGGTGCGGCCGATGACCTGGACATTTTTATACTGCGTACCGTCGGCCAAGGTTACATTAACGGTTGTGGTTCCGGCCGGCACCACGTGGCGGTTAGTCATAATTACGCCGTCGCTGCTAATTATTACACCAGTGCCGGCGGCTTCTTCATCCTGAGTTTGGTTAAAGCCGAAGAAGTCCTGGCTGGTGACCTGTGTTTGAACGTCAATGGAGACCACGCTCTGGCCAACATTCTTAGCGATTTGCGCGATTAACTGGCTCTCGTCAGAAACGTATCGCTGCTGGGTTGAAGTGCTGCTATCGATAATCGCATGGTCATTATAGGTACGCGCGCCCAGCCAGCCGCCGCCAAAGCCAAAAGCGAAAATAATTAAGATTGCCAGCCCAAAAGCCACCGCGCGGTTGGGTCGTTTGGCTTTGGCGGCGTTGGCCCAATCAACTTTTGGAATTTTGGGCAGCCGGTCAGGCCGCGTAGAATAGCTAACCATCTTACTAGAGCTAGATTTTTCTTTATCGTCTGCCATACCCACCCTCTATTTTAATGATTATACTGAAAACTCACTGAGATATGTTTGTTTTTGCCGAAATTCCTCGGGAAAAGCAGCCCGAGCATCGAATTTATTTCGTGCCCGGCGCGATGAGAAACCCCGAAGGGGTGTCTTATCAGCCGGAGCGTTGGCGTAGGCGTTAGATTGTTGTGCCGGTCCAGTCGGAGAGCAGGAAGACAATTAACAAAATGGCGCACATAAACAGCAGTAGCTGGCGGCTCAGCCCACGGCTGAGCCGCCCCGAAGCGTCCAAATAATAAAGCGCCGCCAGACCATAACCAATGGTCGTCAAAATAACGATAATCTGGGCTATTGAGCCGTAATATAGCAACCAGTGACCAAGCACAAAAGCCAAGCCAGCGGCAAAGTAGGCCCAAACGTGAGCCAGTAGCACCGTAATAGACTCCTCAAAACTGGTCAGGAAGTGCCGGGCGGCCAGATAAGTTATGGCCCATGTCCCGGCTACTAAAACCAGCAAAGAGGCATCGCCAAATTTTAAATAAAGCGCCGCCAGACCCAATAATTGGCCCAACATGGCCTGGGCCGAAACACTCAGGACATCCGAGCGCGGCTTTAGCCAAACCAGCCAGCCGACCCAGGCAATTGCCCAGAATAACTGCCACCACTCCACCGAAGTATTGGCCATAAACAGCACCAGCGCTACACCCACCAGTAAGTCCACCCCACTGGCGATGATGTTGGCCGTCCAATAGCGCGGCTGGACGGCAAAAATTCGCCATTTACTGATTAGAATGAGCAGGATAGCCAGACCAACAAAATCAATACGCACCAAAATATAAGCCACCAGCGGCAGCAAAATCTTCACCACAATGTGGATTACAGAGGAAAAGCCGCGCGCTGGCTTGATTTTAGCTCGGGCTCCGGCAATTTTATTGAGAGGAATTCGCAACATCTTCACCCAAGATTATAACAAAAGCCGTGCCGGGCGGCGGCGTAATGCCGGAATTGGCTGGCAGGCTGGTTCGGGCAGTGGTGCTAAAGCGCCCTTCCAGATAATGTCGGGTGTACTTATCTTTGCCGCCGCTCAGATCAACTACTACCGTATTTTCCGAATTGGTAGTATTGGCGTCGCCGACCACGGTCGTGTTGTAGCCATAGGTCTTAAGTACGGCCTGCTCTGTAGTCGCAACGCCGGGCACATCGGTAGCATTGTAGATGGCCACCGGCGCATTTTCCTTGGCCAGGAAACCATCGCGCAGATTGGTGTGCACAAAGGCCTGGATGTCGCTGTAATTGAATAGTCCGGCCCTGGGTTCATCAATAGACAGGCCGTTCATATTAGAAGTCGCCACTAATTGATTGGGCGGGGTCACAAAATCCAACGAAGTTATTTGATTGGCAGGAATTTGCGAAGTTATCTGGTACAGGCGGCTGGTGTCGTTGAGTGACAAGTCTGTAAAGACGTTGTTCCCCAGGCTGTTCAGCAAATCGGAGATTTTGATGGGGTTAGAAAAGGTACCGACGCTAAAGGCCTTGCTTTTGATGCCGACTATCAGGGCTCGCTGGCGCTGGCTGCGGGCGAAGTCGGAACTGGTCTCGCGGCTGCGCGCGAAAAGCAAAGCCTGCGCGCCATTCATGGTCTGCACGCCTTCCTTGGCAATCACCGAATTACCGTGATTCTCCCAGGCAATAGTCGGGTCGTAAAGTTCGGTAGGAGCAGCGCTAGGCCAGTTAAGCTCGTTTGGCGTCACATTAAGCGATACACCGCCAAGGTTGTCAACCACGTCCTGAAAAGCCTTAAAATCAACTACCACATGGTAGTTAATTGGCACGTTGATAACCGGCTGCAGGGTTTTATCCAACAGCGCCAGGCCGGCGGCCTCCTGCCCGGCCAGAGTTTTGGCTTTGGAGTTCTCTTTGCCAAAAGCGTAGGCGGCGTTAATCTTCTGGTAACCATTGCCGGGGATTTTTACCCACAAATCGCGCGGGATGCTCAGCAGCACGGCCTTGTGATTAATGGGGTCGATGCTGGCCAGCATGATGGTGTCGGTGAGGTCGGGGCCGTCGTGCCCCGGTCCGCCAATGCCCAGCAGCAAAATATTCACCCGGCCATCGCCCTCGCCTTTCAGCTGGTTAATATCGATATTTTCGGCCAGAGCCGGCGCTTCGCCGCCACCACGGAACAAGTGACGTTCGGTGTTATAAATCTTAAGACCAAAATAACCGGCGCCCAGCACCAACAAAGCCAACAACGTCAGGGCGCCGCGTTTGATAAAAGTCCGCAGCCGCGATTGCTTGCTGCCAAAATAATGCTTCTTTTTGGATTTTTTGCCGCCTTTATCGCCGTCATCGTCTAAAATTATCGGCTCGTCCAATAGGGCCAGCGTTTCGGCGGCTTCCGGTGATTCGACAGCGCCATGCGGGCCGTTGTTGGCGGCATGGAACCCGTCCGCACGACGATAGCTATCAGCCAAACGGTCAGCCGGCGCCGACGGGCTGGGCCGATAAGAACGATTTACGGGCACGCCTAATTGACGGCCGCTGCCTACCATACCATCAAGCGAAGCCGAAGGTCGCTTCGGCTTCCTAAAGTGTTTATGCTCGTCCATTAACAACGTATAGTATAGCATTGGCCGTCGGCCTGCCAACCCCTCGGGGCTCTCAGTTTATTCTGGGTATATATTAGGTAGAATGAGTGGCTGACCGCTATAATAAGGTTAATCATAATGGATATCAAACCACCTAAATCTTCCAAAAAACGCTTTGGAAAACACTACGTGAATGAGTCATCGGCAGCTGAATTTGCCGCACCTGACACGTTAAGAGGCGGTGGCTGGCAATCAACCCTTTCGACAATCCTGCTTTTTACGCTGGCGCCAATAATCGCCCTTCTCATCGCCGCTTACGGCTTGCAAAGCTATCAGGTAGACGGCCAGAGCATGGAAACCACTTTGCAAAACCACGACCGGCTAATAGTCGATAAGATTCCCCGCACTTGGTCGCGGATTACCCGCCACCCTTACGTACCCAAGCGCGGCGATATTATTGTTTTTAACCAGAACGGACTGTTTGGCGCCAACGGCTTGGCCGAAAAGCAACTTATCAAAAGGGTTATTGGCTTGCCCGGCGACCACCTGGTAATCAACAACGGCCACTACACCATTTATAACGCTCAGCACCCTAATGGATTTGATCCCGACACTTCTAGCGGTTATAAGATAACCCAACCGACTTTTCCCACCGGACCCTATAGTAACGTCACTCTTAAGGCCGGCCAGATTTTTGTTTCCGGCGACAACCGGGCCAACTCCGAGGATTCTCGAGCCTTTGGCCCGATTAATGCTAATCAGGTTGTCGGCCAGCTGATATTACGAATTATTCCTCTCGGCAAAGCCGAGCGCTTCTAGCGCACGATTTTGTCAAACGAGCCCCTAGCTTTCAGCGAGCCTGTTTTGTACTAACAGCTACTCATGGCGACGCAGCGTTCGCGGAAAGCTGGGGGCGAGTCAATTATGTGTTCAGCTACTTTAAAAGTTGTTCGCTTATGCGCGATAGCTCATCTTCAGAGCTAAAATGAATAATTAACTGTCCACCCTTGGCTGTATGCTTAATTTTGACATCTGTAGCTAATCCTTGACTTAGATTCTTAGTCAGCGTGGTCTCACTAGCGGTGTTAGCCCGGGCTTTATCGGAGTTAGCACCCTTCTTAGCGGCGACGGCGAACTGTTCTGCCTGGCGCACCGTCCACCCGTTGTCCAGGATACAACGCAATAATTCGTTTTGTTTATCTGGTAGATTTTTTAGGGCTAATATCGCTCGGGCGTGGCCTTCGCTAATCTTACTATCTGCCAAAGCTTGGCGCGCTTCATCCGGTAGATTAAGGAGTCGGCTGAGGTTGGATACAGTGCTGGGGGCTTTGCCTAACTTTTGGGCAATCTCTTCCAGACCAAGGTTAAATTGCTGTTGTAATCGATACACCGACACTGCTTGCTCTAACGGTGACAAGTCTACTCTTTGAATATTCTCTATTAGCGCCAGTTCCACTTGCTCTAATTCTTCTAAAGAACGAACGATAGCCGGTATTTGCTTCAACTGGGCAGCCTTGGCGGCCCGCCAGCGGCGCTCGCCGGCTACTACTTGGTATCCGTTTTGCGCTCTAACCACGATAATTGGCTGCAGCACACCATGACGCTTTACCGAACTAGTTAGTTCGGCGAGCGCCGCCGCATCGAACTCCCGACGCGGCTGCCCCGGGTTGGGCTTAATGTCCTGAATAAGAATTTGTTGCACGCGGTGCTTATCTTCCTCCATCATGGAGGTGTCCAAGTCTTTAGGAATCAGTGTATCCAGGCCTTTGCCCAGCGCCATTTTCTTAGCCATTGGTTCTCTTTTCTACTTCTTTGGCCAGTGATTTATAGGCCCGCGCCCCTTTGCTCCATTTGTCGTGTTCGGCAATGGTTTTGCCAAAACTGGGCGCCTCGGCCAAGCGTACATTGCGCGGTATCACTGTATCAAATATTTTATCACCAAAGTGGCTTTGCAGCTCGGCTTTCACCTGCTCTGAGAGCGAGTTGCGGTTATCGTATAGAGTGACCACCACGCCCAGAACATTCAAATTGGGATTAAGGCCAACGCGTACTTGTTGGATTGTACTCAGCAGCTGAGTCAAGCCTTCCATGGCGTAATACTCGGCCTGCACCGGTATTAGCACTTCGTCGGCGGCCGTCAAAGCATTCACCGTTAATAAACCCAGGCTAGGCGGGCAATCAATCAAAATATAGTCGTAGTCCAGATTATCCAGGATGTTTTTGAGTTTCAGCTCGCGGTAGGGTTCGTCGACCAGTTCTACTTCGGCGCCGGCTAAATCCGGGTTGGACGGCAATAAATGTAAATTATGGCTGGTAACTTTTTTGATAGTCTTATGGGCCTCCGCGCGCGAAAACAGTACGTCGTACAATGTTGAGTTCAATGCCTGCTTATCCAGGCCCAGGCCGCTGGTGCTGTTCCCCTGCGGGTCGATGTCTACCAACAGAACCTTCCTGCCGGCACGGGCTAAGTACGCCGCCAAGTTAATAGCGGTGGTGGTTTTGCCTACCCCGCCCTTTTGGTTCAGCACAGCAATTATTTTTTTGGCCATGTTTGTTTAAGATTCCCTCTTATGGTTTAAGATTACCACGGTTGCGGCCTCTCGGGCAAACTGTAAAGTTTTTTGTTTTTTAAATTTTGCTATAATTTAAGATAGTAAAAGATATGGGTAGAGTCATAAGCATCCTCGGGGGGCTGGTTATTTTGGTAGCGCTGGTTAGCGGCGGTGTGGTGGTCGGCTGGAAAATCGCCGACCA
>Ga0265337_1001833_pt1 | contig 10182 bp, 5 predicted proteins | sample 42122metaG_FD_192441 | JGI IMG/M metagenome (GOLD analysis project Ga0265337, IMG submission 192441) | Rhizosphere microbial communities from Carex aquatilis grown in University of Washington, Seatle, WA, United States - 4-21-22 metaG | ecosystem: Host-associated > Plants > Roots > Rhizosphere >... | reverse complement strand
GATAAAACAGGTATTTCATTCGTTTAAGCATCAGCCATTGGCAGGCAACAACCATGATGCCCCAGGAACGAAAACAATGGCCGGTGGAGCAACAGGCGCGGATTCAATCCAACGCCCTGGAAGCTGCCGCGAATAGCATCATTCTGACGGATACAACCGGGAAGATTCTTTTTGCCAACAAGGCTTTTTGCGCCATGACCGGCTATGCCCCGGAGGAGGTTCTGGGCAAAACGCCGGCTTTCCTCAAATCCGGCAGACATGGCCCCGATTTTTTCAAGGAACTCTGGGACATTATCCTGAGCGGCGGCGTCTGGCAGGGCGAATTAATCAACCGCCGCAAGGACGGGTCGCTCTTTACCGAGGAAATGACCATCACCCCGATCCAGGAGCCGGATGGAGAAATCACCCATTTTATCGCGGTGAAACGAGACATTACCCAGCGCGAAAAATTCAAGGAACAATTGCATCAGGCGCAGAAATTGGAAGCGATCGGCCACCTGGCCGGCGGGGTTGCCCACGATTTCAACAACCTCCTTACGGTCATTCATGCCAACACTCAATTGGTGCTGATGGATGAAGGACAGCTCAACGAGGAGAACCGCCAATGTCTCCAACAAGTCACCGAAGCCACCGAACGCGCCGCGAATTTGACCCGCCAACTGCTCGCCTTCGGGCGGAAACAAGACATCCAGTTCCAACCCGTCAATCTGAACCAGGTCATCAACAATTTCACCAAAATGCTCAATCGGGTCATCGGCGAGCACATTACCCTGCGATGCCGTTATGCCGAAGACCTACCGCCCGCCAACGGGGACGTCAGCATGCTTGAGCAGGTGCTCATCAATTTGATTGTCAACGCCCGCGATGCGATGCCTGACGGAGGATCCATTGTCATCACCACGGAGGCCGTCCGGGTCGGCGCCTCCCAGGTTGCAATCCATCCGGAAGCACATCCCGGTAAGTTTGTCTGCATGACGGTGGCCGATACGGGGGCGGGCATCCATCCGGAACACTTGTCACGGATTTTCGAGCCTTTCTTCACCACCAAGGATGCCGGCAAAGGCACCGGGCTGGGCCTGTCAACGGTCCATGGCATTGTCAAACAACATGGGGGCTGGATCGAAGTCTCCAGCCAGTTGGGCAGTGGAACCACCTTCAAAATTTTTCTGCCGGCCGGGACTTTCGGCGCCGCGGAAAAATCCCCGCAGCCAACGGAGGCGAGGGTTGTCGGCGGAAATGAAAAGATCCTCCTGGTGGAAGACGATGCAGACGTGAGGATGGTTGCCCGCGACGTTCTGGAGGTGTCCGGCTACCACATTTGGGAGGCGGCCAACGGCCAGGAGGCACTGAATGTCTGGCAGCACAACGCCGCGAAAGTGGATTTGCTGTTGACGGACATCATCATGCCGGGCGGTCTCAACGGCCGGGAACTGGCGGACCGATTGCGGGGCGAACGGCCCGGTCTGAAAGTGATCCTGATGAGCGGATACAGCGCCGACCGGGTGGAAAAAATCCAATCTCAGAATCACATCTTACACAAGCCGTTTTCGCTGGAGAGCCTCACCGAGACGGTGCGGAAGTGTCTGGACACAGCCCAACTGGCGGGTTGAATTTGTTGTGGAGATTTCGGACGGCCGTTGTCGAGTGGCGGCAATCAATCCGCTCCAAGCGCTTTTTGCGCCTGTTGCAAGGCGCGGTGCATCTCCGCCGCCGAGGCATAACGCTGCGTTGGGTCGGGTTGACAAGCCTTCAGAATGACGGTGTTCAATGGAAAGAAATCCGCCGGATCTTCGCCAACCGCCACCAACGTCGTGGCAATCTCTGGAAAAAGCGCGGCGCTCCGGCCGGTGCTGAGCACGTAAAGCACCATCCCCAACGCATAAATATCCGCCTGGGGTGTGCCCGGGCGTTCCGGAGGCGGTGGCATGTAGCCAGGTGTGCCCACCAGGGTCCGCTCCCGGTCTTGCAGCCGGATATCGGTGATGAGTCCCATGTCCGCCAGCTTGGGCTGGCTGTTTACAAAAATAATGTTCTGCGGCTTGATGTCACGGTGCGTAAGCCCCTGACGGTGGAGGAAATCAAGGGTATCGCTCAGGGCCAGCCCGATCCGCACGCACTCCCGCACCGGCAACCTCCGTCCCCGGGAGCGGGAGCGCTCACTCCCGAGATCACGCGGTCTGTAGGTGGAAGGCTCCCCTTCCCAGCCCGGCTCCAGCGGGTCTCCCAGCTCCATGACATAATAAAAATATCCCTCCAGCTTCTCGCTGACAAAATCGACCCGCAACAGGCCGGGATGTTTGTCCGAAACCGGCTGATATTTCTTGATGCCGTTGAATTCGCGCTCGTAGGGATCGGTGTTTTCGTCGAAGTTGGCCAGATAAACCGCCTTCAAGGCCCGCCATTGACCGTTGGCATTCCGTGCCAGCCAGACTTTTCCATACGCCCCTTCGCCAAAGGCCGGCTGAAACAGTTTATAGTCGGGCACCTCCGGCAATTCCTCGACGGCAGCGGCGGACGGCCGGGGAAATGACAGGGAAACCGAGACCGCCCTTTTTTCGAGTGCTTGACGCACTCTGATGGCCAGCACCCAAGCCAGGGCACAAGGCACCTGTCCGCCTGCAATCACCAGCCAGGGAAACCAATAGTTGGTGAAGTAACTCCATGAGATTGCCCCGAATGCCACCACCAGGACGACCCCTGCCGCAACCGCACAGGCCACCAACAGTCGCATCCGGCACAATCCACCGCCCAGCAATAATCCAGTAGTCGCCAGTATCAATGCCTCCAGCCATCCCGCTGGCCGCCCTAACCAGTCGCCATTCGTCAGATTTAAAAAAGCGGTGATCAGGATTTCCACGCCCCCGGTGGATTCATGGGTCCAGCGCGTGTATGGAGTGTTAAATTTGTCGGTTTTATCATCATCGGACACCAAGGTTTGCGGCTCCGTGCCAATGAATACAGTCTGACCGCGGAAATAATTTGTCGGTTGATCCAGCGCAGTCTTGTAACTCATGCGTGTCCATGCGCCCTCGCGACCATAGTATCGCAACCACCGTTCCTGCGGGGCTTCGCTCAATTGCGTTCCCGCCATTTGCGCGGCGACCCACGGCAAACTTGGATATGGCCCCGGAGATGGAAACGGCCAATGTTGGCGCACAATCGAATCGTAGCCCCCATCAAAGCAGGCGATGCCCCAATTTGTTCTGGCGGCGCTGAGAAATGGTTCGGACGGCAGCTCAGGCTGTATCCCGCTCAGCGTCTTGCCTTTGGTCTGGTACTCCATGGGCTTTTGCTCGGCCATCAACACAATGGGTTGTTGACGCCGCATCGCCTCGGCCAGAGCTTTGTCCGAAACCGGATCGTTCGTTTGCAGCTGCCGAAAAAAAGAGTCGAAGACCACGAGGGCGGAGCCGTCATCCGCCAGCCGGTTCAACAACCGGGCGTGCAGGCCGCGGTCCCACGGTTGTCCACGGACCTGATGGAATTGATAGAATGCCTCATTGTCCATCAGAATCAGCGTCACCCGGTTCGTAACGGCGTGCCCGCCAAAGGGGAATAAATAATCGTAGCTGGCGTTCACCCAGGGATCGCCCAGCGGCATTTTCCACAACAAGAGACCGCAAAGCATCGCCAGCGCCGCCCCCAGCACGGATTTGAAAAAGTCAGATTGTCCAATGGCTTTGCCCTTCACCGCTGGCCGAGTATAGAAAAACCGCCGGAGGAAATCAGCGATTTTTCACAGAATGGATCGGCTTGATTTCAAGAGCCTGGCTAAGAATTGTAGTGTTAGCCATCTTGGCTGACGTAGAGCCGCGGCTTCCAGCCCGGCGGAAAAATGTATTTTGACCGCCAGCCAAGCAATAATATGAGCATTACCGCAACCCAAGCAGTTTTTCCGGGTGGCAGGATGCCACCCTCTGCGGCAGGCGGGACGCCCGCCGCTACTTTTCAGCCGGACTCTGAGGCTGGGTCACTCTGCTGCGTAGTGCGACACAAATAGGATTGGCAAAAGCCTGTTCCGCCTGCTGCAAATTGAGCCGCCACCATTTTTTACGTTGCGACTGAAAAAAAGGGTGCGACTTGAGAGCCGAATGAACACAGGGGAACGGCCTATCCATTTGAAACTCAACCCAGAATCTTTGAAAGATTGGCCCGGTAGTTGCGTATTGTCGGTGTTCGTCCGAAGTGGCGAAACAAACTGCTGTGCGGATTCAGGGTAGGGCTGTTGGGTAGAGGGAGAACAACAGCAAAAACCCATAAAGTACCTTTAAATCTATGAATAAACTTATCCCTCATATCAAAAAACCTCACCTCATTGCACTGGTTGCAATCACCTGTTTGATTGCCGTTGCCGCGACCGCCGCTCAAGCCCAAACCACCGATCCCTTGCTTGATTCGTCGGTTGACCAGTCCATGTTTCCGCAGATAACCGCCCAGCCGGTGGATCAAACCGTTCCGATTGGATCGAGTGTGACCGTGTCCGTGCAGGCCAGCAACGCCGACATTTATCAATGGTTGCGCAACGGGATTGCCGTTGACGGCCAAACCAACACCAGTCTCACCATTGCCAGTGCGGGGATTGGCGATGTGGGGTTATACTCATGCAATGTTTCCCTGACCGGCGGAGGCACGGTGCCGACCCGCGCCGCCAACGTGTGCGTTTATACGACCGGTTCGAGTGGTATTGTGACCAAATCCAAATTGAGTGCGGCAGCGACCAGTTCGGGTGTTATGCAGGCCGGCATGCCCGGCGGAGGCCCCATCACCGTGTTTGGCACTCCTTTGCTCAGCAACGGCTCGCAGGGCACTTGCCCGGGAAGATATGCGGGCTACGTCCTTTTTTCCAAGCCGGTTTCCCAAGGTTGGGGCTGGACGCCCACCGGCACGATTCATACGGTCACCGATACCAACCGGACTGATACCAAAATCCAATACCTTGGCCTCTATGGCGATGTTGGATGCGCTCAAACCACCGTTTCAATCCCCAATCCCACGTACAGCCCGGCTTACCAGTTTGTAGTCTATTTTACCAATAATGTCCCGACGAATGCCTATCCCATGGTCCTGCTGACCGGGTTTAATCCTTAGATTTTTGGAAAATGGGAATAAGGGTTCCAAAAAAACCAAACCGGGCTGAACCGAAGTTCAGCCCGGTTTTTCGATTCCCTGATAGGCCACGTATAACTGCCCGTCAATTTCCCGCCCCTGAAAACCAACTTTTCAGCCCTGTCAACCAGCTTTGCCCCAAAGCGCGAGGGATTGGCGGATGATTTCGTCCAGTTCGGCCTTGGTTTCGCCGCTGCCGAAGGTGAAGGTGCCGGTGAGATGTTTCCAGTCGTCGAGCGACAGGCCGTAAAGTTCGCGGGCGATGAACACTTCCAGCCCGGCGCGTTCCTTCACGTCGCGCGGGTCTTTCAACAGCTTCGCAGCCGCATCGGCCAGTTTCTTTTTCTGCGCGGCGGAAAGCTCCGGAATCGGAAGCTCTATGAATTGGAAAACGCTGACGTGAGTGGAAACCTTGCTGCGAAGAAGAAAGTTCAACGGCAGTGAATTTGCCAAGCAGAGGAGTTCATGAATTGAAGCGGTTTCAATCTGCAATTGCTGGAGTTTTCCTTTGCTGTCCATCTCGTAGCGATACGGATTCAAATACATGAGAGTGTGAGCAGCGCATACTTTTTCAGGAATAATGGCAGCAATGATCGTGCGCTCGTTTGTAGAACTTGCCACTTCACGGTAGGCGAACCGATTGAGCTCATATTGCAGTTTAAAGCTGCGCTTCTTGAAAACTTCTCGCACCAACTTCTCCAAATCCTCTCGTGATTCCGGCAGGGCTTTCCCCTCTATCTTCTCCAGCTTTTCATCGCGGATGAATTGAATGAGCCGGAAGATTTCCTTGCGGAGCAGTTCTTCATGCACCTCGGATTCTTCGACAAAGTTGCTCGGCGGACTGAAGTTGGCGTCAAACTGGTGGATCATCTTACCCTCATAGAGCCGAAGCTGACCCTTGTTTGGTTTCTTGTCGCCTAACTTGCGGAAATAGTGGCTGTCGCCGGTCATGTGGAGTTCACGACGGAATGTGTAGCCGAATTCCTCCAGCAGCCGATGACTGCCACGGATTTTTGCCGCCAGCGCATAGTCGATCGGCGAGCGGAATTCCATGAATGATCCATTGTGCGGTGAGAAGCGGTGAATCATTTCAACGGCGTAACGAATCGGTGTGGAACAATAATCCTTCGGGTCGTGGAGGTAAAACCGCGCGTCAAAGGCGTGGTCCTTGGACGTGGCTGCTCCTTTGACGACTTTGAAGAAGCCGAATTTAAAACGGCTGTCCACATCGGGAAAGATCTGCTTGGTTCGTTCCCTGCCGTTCACGATTTCGGTGTAGCCGCGATTCTCAAACGAGGTCAATTCATCCAGCCGGTGTTCGGTGATGAACCAACGGCGGATATCGGCACAGCCTTCATCCGTCTGGATGCTGGACGGCACGAGCAACGAGAACTGGCCGCCCTGCCGGACGAGCGAGAGGTCGCGCTCGATGAACAACTTGAATAGGTTCCAATCGCCCGTGCCCTGTTTCTTGAAGCTTCCGCCGAAGAATTCCTTGTGGCGTTCATAGTAGGCCTCGTGCTCGCGCCAGCGGGCGGCAAAAGCCGGGTTCGCTTTGAGTTCTTCTTCAAACCATTTTTCAAACGTCGGGCCGTCCATGCCCATTTTGCTGAACTGCGGTTTGCCGCGATAAAAATTGGCGGCGAATTCCTTGCGGATGGGTTTGAAGCCCTCCCACGGCGGATTGCCGATGATGCCATCAAAGCCGGCGGAAAGTAGGGCAGGCGTCTCGCCTGCCCCCGTCGGCGGAGCCGACGGAATTTGTTTCCCTTTGCTCGCGCTGGCGCGCTCGCTGGACAGGCGAGACGCCTGTCCTACTTTGGATTTGCCATCCGCCTCAAACCAGCACGGCCAGAAGTGGAGCGCAAAGCCGCCGGGCTCGCACGGCAGGTTTTCGCCCTGGAAATGCTCAATGAAACCGGCGCGGACCTTGTTCCGCAACACCAGCGCTTCATCGAGCGATCCATGCACCATCGGGTTGGCGATGTACCGGGCGCGGAGTTCGGCGAGTTTTTTCAGTTCGGCCCGGTGATATTCCGCCAGCCACTTCGCCTGTTGCTCCAGTTCCACGTCCACCAGCGAGTCGGCGCAGTGAAAGTTGAGTTCGAGGTTGGGCAGGATTTTGACGACGTCGGTCTTGAGTTCGCGATAGTTGTAGTCGGCGGGCGAAAGTTTGACGGCTTCCTTCCAGATGTTGGTCTTGGCGACTTCGAGCGCCCCCGGATCCTTGTCCACGCCAAAAACATGGCGCAGGAGAATCTGGGCGATGAGGACGCGGCGATTGTCCAAACTCCAGCGGCGGCGGAAGGCGAGCGCGGCTTCGACGTTGGGAGGCATTTCGGCGAGATAAAGTTCGCCATTGTCGGGTTTCAGCATTTTGCCGACCCACGCGCCGGCGGCATCGATGCGCTGATATTGCTGCCAGAAGCAGCGGAGGACTTTGATGAGGAAGCCACCCGAACCGCAGGCGGTGTCGGCCACGCGGATTTCGGCGAGCTTCGCCATGAGTTGGTCCGCCCGCTTGAAATCACACTTCTGGCTGCCGACTGCGGCGCAGATTTCATCCACCAGTTTGCCGGCGAGCGAGTTGACGAGCGAATCCGCCATGGGGCCGGTGATACCGGCGGGCGTGTAGTAGATGCCTTCGTCCTTGCGGTTGGAGGCGAGGAACATTTCATAGCTCTTGCCGAAGATGTCCTCGTCAATGCGCCGGTAGTTGTAGTGGACGATGCCGCGGCTGAAGGCCTGGTCCCAGGTGTTGACGCCCAGGACGAAGTTCAGCTTTTCGCAGAACCGCTGGAGGTTGGCCGGATCCTTGTCGAGCCGGTCCCAGACGCGCGTGGAAAAAATCTCGGTGTCGTAATACTCGTTAAAAAACTCCTCAAAGAATTCGAGGAACTTGGGCACCACCCGGTGCGCGCCTTTGGGCTCCCAGAGCTTTTTGAATCGGGCGTATTCGTCCTGCGTGAAACGGTATTGCACCAGTCCGAAATCCTCGATGGTGCGGGCAAAGATGAGTTTGTTGATGAGGAGGATGATGGATTCGGCGGCCAGTTCCGGCTGCTCCCACTTGACCTTGTCGAATTCATTGTACCAGATCTTCAGGTCTTCAAAGAACTGCTGCTCCAGCTCTGGTTTTTCCGCCGTGTCTTCCACGCGGCGCAAGGTGTCGAGCACGCTGTGGGTTTCCCGGCAGCGATTGAGGAAATCAATGAACGGCTGCTCGGCGAAAGGCTTGTCTTCAAAAAAGAAATCCCGCGCGCAATATAACCAGACAGTGCGCAGGTCGGTGAGAATCAGGTATTCGTGATCGCGTAGATATTTTTTTACCTGCGCCACGTGATTTTTCGGATTGGCGTCGGCGCGCCACAGGGCATCCGGGCCGTCGCGCTGAAAAAGGGGTTTAAGCTCCAGCGGTAGCGGGTCGCCCATGCGCTCCGGCAGCATGAAATCCACAAACCCTTCCATCACCCCGACCTGTCGCGTCGGCTGAAAACCCAGCACGTCCTTGCAAAGCGCGGTAAAAAGGTCTTCGGCGGCGGATTCGGGCTTGGCGCCGTTCTTCAGATCAAGCAGATACTTTGCAATGGGTTGGTAATTGGAAAGCGGACGCGCGTCGGGCGCAAGCGGAAGGAAATCCACGCGCTCGCGAGAGGTAAGTTCGTGCAGGGCGTTGAGAATTTCAGGCGGATTCACAGGCTCAGGTTTTGATTTGGTCAGCTTTGCCGTTGTTTTTTGCTTTTGCCGGGTGCGGGGAGATTACGCCGGTCGCGGCGCAGGGACAATATTGTAGTTTAACCCTGGCTTGTTGGTGCGGCGGGGAACACTTCAAAGAGTGAACCCCAACCGCGGTTGCGGTCTAGAAATTCAACCGCAGGCTCAGAACCAACGTGCGTGAGCGCGGAAGTTCGTTGTAAAGATTGAGCGGGTTTAAATTGTAATTTTGATCGGTGATGTTGAGCAGACCAAGCGTCATTTCGGCTTTCCGATGCAGGAACCGATAACCGGCAAACGCATTGAGCTGCCAGAAGGTTTCGCCCGGCTCGCCAGCGTCGTTGATGTTGTTTTGCGCGTACCAATGGGCCTCTCCCTCGGCAAAGAAACCACACGGATGATTGTAAACCGCGAGCAAATCCAACTGGTTGAGAACGGCCTCCAGATGTTGCCGGGGTTGGAAATTACTAAAGGCAATGCCATCCGGCACATCTACGAAGTTTTCATTCAAAATCGCCCGACTCAACCGATAGCGCGCGTTAAACGACCACTGCCGCCCCGCCAACTGACTGGCCGTGAACAGAAGCGATTGCTCCTGATAATCCAAACGCTCGCGAAGTCCGGACAAGAGAAGAGAGGGCGTCTATAGTGGCTGATTAAAAAACGTTCCTACTGTCTGATCCGCTTTGGAATTCAACAGTTCACCGGAAATCCCAAGGTATGTTCGAGTCGGGAATTTTTGTTCCAGCGAAAATCCGAACGTTTCAAATTTTGCTCCCGGGACCGGCCCAACCACCGATTCCGGGATGATGCTCCGGTAGGATTGAATAAATCCCGCCACCTGCGCAGGCTCCAATCGATAGCTTTGGTCCAGGCTCGCACCGGACAGCGCGCGGGTATAGGCGAAACGGAAGGTGGTGCCAGCCAGCGGCGTCAGGATCAGTCCGGCCTTGGGGGAAATCTGGTCCTCGGTCCTGGAATTTCCAGAAATGGGTGCGGTCGAGATATTTTGAGGAAACGTAATCCGGTCATAGGCCACTCCGCCAATCAATTGCAGGGGATCAGAAACCTGCCATTGATGGTAGCCGTATGCGGAAATGCGATTGAAGCGTGGATCGAATTGCTGTTGAGCGTCATTACCTGACGGTAGAGGCGGCGGTCCGCCGGTTTGGAGGTTGTGCGTGTCGAAATCGCCAGACTGAATCCGGGTACCCAGGACGGTGTTGTGCTCTGGTATCTGCCAGACTTGCTGCAATTCTCCCGAGTAAATAATTAAGTCGCTTCCAAATTGTTGGTTCAACGAAACGCCTCGTACCGCGGTTATTGTTGAAACGGGTTCGGTCGCAAGCAGTGTCGGCGCGG
>Ga0265337_1001832_pt1 | contig 10187 bp, 6 predicted proteins | sample 42122metaG_FD_192441 | JGI IMG/M metagenome (GOLD analysis project Ga0265337, IMG submission 192441) | Rhizosphere microbial communities from Carex aquatilis grown in University of Washington, Seatle, WA, United States - 4-21-22 metaG | ecosystem: Host-associated > Plants > Roots > Rhizosphere >... | reverse complement strand
GGGCGCCGAAGCCAGAACCCAGACCGCTTTGATTGAGGCCATCGGCTTGGCCCTCCAAACGGTCACCGCTCAAGACGCCATCAACTGGTTTGCCTCTTGTGGCTATAGTTTTATTTAAAATGCTCTAATCGTCGGAGTCTGGAAATTGAGATTACGGTGACGATTAAGATCAAGAGGTGTCACCAGAAATGCCATGCACCCTTCCACACAATCCATGCACCGAGCAGAAAATTGGTGATGGCGTGCGCCGTCATCGCGTCGCCCAGCTGGTTCTTGCGGATGACAAGCCACTGGTAGGCCGCGCCGCATAAAATGCCCGCCAGCCATTCGTTGTGTGAGAAGCCGAAGACGGCGACCGTGGCAAAAAACGGCAGCGGCAAAAACTGGTTCAGCCGCACGGACAAAAAATCCTGCCTCGCAATGCAGCGATATAAGAACGAGCGGTAAAAAACTTCTTCCAGCGGTGGAACGACAAAAGTCGAACCCAGAATCCGCGTCCCAATCATCAGCCACGCGAGCGCGGAATTTTCGCCGAACTGCCCGGGTGGATTCCACGCCATGCCACCTTTGCTCAAGTGTGGATAAAACGGATCAAGCCCGACCCAGACCGCGAAAATTCCGACGCCGCCGCCGACCGCCTCCCAACTGAACGCCCAGCGCATTTCGCCCACGAACGGGCGCATTTCCCAGATTAGCCACGCGCCGACGAGCGTTTTGGCCAGATAAAACCAGTAAGCCGACACCGCGCCAAATTTTCCCTGGCAAAACGTCAGAGCGAGAAAGACGATAAATGGCGCCACGCGGGCGGTCATGGGCTTGGCAAAGAATTTTTCCAGAAGGCGCACGCGAAAAAGTGACGGTTTATTCGCCGATGTTCAGCGTCTTCCGCGAGCCGTCCGGGCGCTGGAAGACGACGCTGTTCTTCAAAATTTGTTTCACCTGATAATCGCCCACGCGGTCGCCGACGTTGACGGTTTTGCCGTTCACAATCGCCAGCGGGTGGGCGGCGTTGAAAATGATGCCTTGGAGCCTGGGCAGTTGTTCCACCGGGGCAGCGGGCGGCGGATTTGTCGGATTTGCGTTTGTGGCCGGTCGCAGCACGGCGTTGGACGCGGGCGTCGAGACGGGAGCAGGAACTGAAACAGGCACCGGGGCTGCAACCGAAACCGGCGCAGCAGCGGTGCGGGCCGGCGCCGGTGGAAGCGTGGAAACTTCCGGGGCTTTGGCGGTTTCAGCCGGCGGGGCCTGGTGTTTGAAAATCGCGACGCCAATGAACAGGCCGGCAGCAGCGAGGAATAAAATCGCCGCCGCCACGAGAATCCAGCCGGTGCCGCCCTGCGCGGGCGGTTCGACGGGCGGCAATGGCGGCACGCCGGACGGCGGGTTATTCTGCTGCGATTGCCGGGCGCGTTTAAGCGCGTCATTGATCAGGCTCATGCGTGAATTTCTCCTTCCAATTCGCGGACGGCGCGGCCCACCATGCGATGGGTGATGCGCTCACTGTGTTCGACATAACCGGCAAGCAGCGCCTTGTCGCAGAGGGCGTTGACGAGCCGCGGAATGCCCCTGCTGTAGGAAAAAACCCGCCACAGCGCGGGCCGGGTGAAATACGGCACGCCCTTCGCGCCGGCCAGTTCCAGCCGGTGCTGGATGTATTGGTTCATCTCGAAGCGCGTGAGCGGCTTGAGATGATAACGCACCGTGATGCGCTGGCGCAGCTGGCGCAGGCGGTGGCTGTTCAGGCGGTCGCGCAATTCCGGCTGGCCAAGCAGGACGATTTGCAGCAGCTTGCGGTCGTCGGTCTCGATGTTGGAGAGCAGGCGGATTTGTTCGAGCAATTCCTCGGTCAAATCCTGCGCTTCATCAACGATCAGCACGGTTTCCAGGCCTTGCTCGACTTGTTTCACCAGAAATCCGCTGATGGCCGCAATCACGTCCAGACGGTCGAGGCCGTGGGCTTCGAGGCCGAACTCCGTCGCGATGGCCTTCATTAATTCGTCCGCGTTCATCACCGGGTTCAAAATGACCGCCGTGGAAAAATGCCCGTCGAGCTGCTCCAGCAGCGCGCGGCACAGCGTCGTCTTGCCCGCGCCCACCTCGCCGGTGAGTTGCACGAAACCCTTCCGCTCGCGGATGCCGTAAAGCAGATGATTCAGCGCCTCGCGGTGCTTGCCGCTGTAGAAAAGAAAACGCGGGTTCGGCGTGAGGTCGAATGGCGACTGCGTCAATCCATAGAACTCCAAATACACGCCGACGTTTTAACACAATTCCCGCTTAAGGAAAGCGAAAGGTGAAATCCATAATCTCTCCTCCTCAACCTCCATCGTGATTCCCGATTACGGGAACGAGGACGATTGATTTACAAAATTCCCCGAACCGCCTTCACCAGCGCCTTCGCTTCCGCCGCCGTGCCGATGGTGATGCGCAGATAATTTATCACCTCCGGCGCGCTGAACCAGCGGACGAGAATCTTCTGATTGCGCAGTTTGTGCAACCAGTCCTTTGCCGGAAACCACGGCGGCCGGACCAGAATGAAATTCGTCTGGCTCGAAAAAACGCGGAAGCCCAGCTTCGTCAGCTCGCGTGACAGCCACTCGCGCGTGACGACGATTTTTTTGAAATTCGCGTGGTAGTATTTCAAATCGTCCAGCGTCGCCACCGCCGCAGCCTGGCCGAGGCCGTTGACGTTGTAACTGTCGCGGATTTTGTGCAGCGCGGCGATGAGGTCGTGATGCCCGACAAAATAGCCGACGCGCTGGAAACACAGCGAATACGCCTTGGAAAATGTCCGCGCCACGATGACATGCGGAAATTTCAACGCCAAACGCATCGCATTTTCTTCCGCGAAATCCACGTAAGCCTCGTCCAAAACCACGACGCCCTTTTGCGCGCGGCACAGCTTTTCCAAGTCCGACGTTTTGTAACCGCGTCCACTCGGCGCATTCGGCGTCGTCACAAAAGCCAGCGCCGCGTCAAAGTTCCAGCGGTTCGGGGTCACGCCATCAGGCGGTTCTTTTCTCTGGTTTTCCAGCTCTCTCACGGTCGGCAGACTGAAATCCGGCTTGAGCGGCACCGCATTCTTCGCCGCGCCATGGATGTCCGCCAGAACCGGATACAGTGAATAACTCGGCGTGAAATACTGAACAACCGTGGTAGGGTCATCGCGCTGCGATGACCGGACGGCGCGGCGCGCCATCCCTACCGGCTCCACAAATGCCCGCGTGGCCAGCGCCAGCAATTCATCCGAGCCGTTGCCGACGATGATGTTTTCCGGTTTGCAACGATGCAACCGCGCCAGTTTTTCGCGGAGCGCCTGCGCCGTTGGGTTTGGATACAGTCGCAACCGCCCATCCACCACCGCCTTGACCGCCGCCAGAACTTTCGGCGACGGTGGATACGGATTCTCGTTGGTGTTGAGCTTGATCAGCCCCTTGATTTTCGGCTGCTCACCATAAACGTAAGGATGTAGTTCGCGCACCAGCGGACGAATCAATTGTTTCAGCCCGATCTTGTTCATTTCAAATCAACGGGCCGTTGCCGACGCCACGAGCCACACCGGACCGAGCAGACCGGAGGGCAGAGGTTGGATCATGTTCAGGTTTTGCGGCTGAAAACGGTTGCCGAATTGCCGGGTCACTCCTTCGTAGTCGTAATTCGGAAGCTTGATGCTCGCCATGAAATTGACGGCGAGGTTGGCAACCTCGATGCGGATTCTGTTTTCGCCCGCCTTGAGCTTGCCGGTCACATCAACCGAGTATGGAGGACACCACACCGAACCGACGCGCTGGTCGTTGATATGGAGGACGGCGGCTTCGCGGACGGGCGCGTCCAGATTCGCGTGATAACCCTGCACGCGGCCCTGATCCTGCGTGGGCGTCCCCTGACCGAAATCGAATGACACGGACAAACCGTCCTTCAACATTTCCGGCGCGACGGTCAAAGTCTTCTCGTAGGTCACGACGCCTGAAAAATTAATTTCATTCGTGAGTGTCGTCCACGATGCGAGATTGTCCATCACAACCGGCGCGACGTCTTTGCCGAAACGAACAGTCCATCCAGAACTCAAATCAACCGGCGGCGGCACTTCGCCCTGCCAAATGATCTTTTTCGGCGCAGGCAAACTGCGTTTCGTGAACGCGACAATCGTCGAACCGTAAGGCTCAAGGTTCAACTGGAGGGTGGTCGAACCGGCGGATTTACCGGTGACGGTCGCAGGGCTGACGTTGCCATTCATCGCGTTCCAGATTTCCGGCTGCATTCCCGTCACGCGAAATGCCGCCTGGACGTTCTTCGGCTCGTTGCTCGTGTTGGCGATGAAGTAAATCTCACCGTCCTGGGTGTGGCGATGCACCTCGCCGATTTCGGACGCTCCGGACGAAAACGCCACGTCTGGCGGCAATCGTTTGGCCAGCGCCGCGCCAAGCTGACTTTCGTCTTCAACGAAAATGCCCGGAGCGTTCGCGTCCTTGAATAGGCGCTGGACAATGTCCCGCACGGCCTTGGTGTCGGCTTCGGGCGTCTTGTAGCCCGGCGCCAAATCCGGCAGACGTTGCGTGGCGATGACAATGCCACCGGCCTTGGCGAATTTCTCAAGTTTCTTCATCGTAGCGGGCGGAATGCGCTCAACCCCCGGCAGAACGACCGCGCGATAATGCACTTTGCCGAACGCCAGCGTGTTGCCGGCGACTTTGCCGCGCATGGCGAGCAACTGGTCATCAAAGAAATCGAGGTTGTAGCCTGCATCGGTGATTGCCCGGACGGAGCCGCTCACTTTTCCCGCCAGCGTTTTGCTCAAGCTGAAATCCCTTCCCAAATCCGTCCAGGCGTCGCTGTTGGGAAGGAACAGCGCAACGTCGTTGGCGGGCGTTCCCTGGCGCAGGATGTAGCTGACGCGCTGGAGATATTTCGTCACGTCGGGCATCACGATCCACCATGGATTTTGTTCGTCGAAAACTCCCGCCGCGTAAAAGCTCCAGCCGGGACGCGCCGCACCCGGCGCCGTGTAAGGCCAGCCATGGCAGATGAGCTGGTTGACGCCGCACAGAAAATGCAGGTTGGCCTCTGCCTTCATGTCCAAAGGCGTGGCGCGAAATATGACCGAGTGCAGCCAGGTGAACGTTTCCGAGGACGTCACCGGATTGCCCAGAAGATGATTCGCCGATGCCGCCCATCGCGTGGTCGAGAATTCTCTCGCCGTATTTCTTCCGCCTAATTCGCCCTCCGGCAAATCGCAATAGGCATAACTGAAAAGCCCCGCCGGCGGCGTGCCGTAGGCTTGAATGCGAAACTTGCTATTGTTCTCGTGCGCCAGTTTTTCGAACGCCGTCATGAAATAATCGTTGAAAATTTCCGTGACCGTCTGCCCCCAATCTTCACGGATGTCCAGCGTCTTCGGACCCATGTCGCCGAACAACGCGGGTAGCAACGGCTTCAAATCATAGCCCCGGCGCTTTTGGAATTCGGCGAGCAGATTGGGCGTCCAATTCTCACCGGCCACTTCCAGGCTGTCGCAGAAAATCGCGTAAGGCGGATTCGGCCCGCACGCCTTGATCGCCGGATCGGCGACTTCCGTGATGAACGTCCCGATGGCGGTCGGGCTGTAATGGTCAACAATGTAACCCTCGCCACCGAGCGCCGCGCGCTTTACCTGAACCAAACCCGGCAGGCCGAGCGTGTAAAACGTCACTTGAGAAGCGCCACGCAAATCGGACGGCAGCAACGCCGTGTTGCCGTGAACTTCCAGAGGCAGATAAGGACTGCCGCCGGCGGGCGCATTCGTCACCGGACCGAGAAGCGCCGCGACAATTCCATCATTTTCCTCGCTGCCGCGTCTGCCGCCGCTCGCCGGCAACTCCACGCTCGTCTGCCCCTGCGATACGCTGACCGGTGCGGAAGCGTGGATGGCGTCCACGGCGTTGCTGCGGGAAATTTGCGGCCCGCCGTAGGGCCAGCCGCTGCCAAGTGTCAGATCCATCCGGAGGCCCAGCTCCTTTGCCTTTTCAGCCGTGAACCGCAGCGCCTCCAGATGCTCCGGCGACAGCAATTTGTTATTTTTCACTCCCGGCAATTCGCCATCCAGCTGGAGCGGATAAGTCTGCTGGACTTCGACGCCGCCGATGCCGCCTGCCTTCATGACTTCCAATTCGCGTTGAATCTCCGGCTTGGTGACCGCCGTGCCGAACCACCACCAGCGCACCATGATTCGCGCGTCATCGGGCGGCTGGTCAAAGCTGCGCTGCAATTGGCCGATGTTGTCCGCGGCGGACAGCGAACCCGCGGCGAACAGCGTTGCGATGACGGCGACCGATGCGAAGGATTTCAAATGTGTCTTCATAATCAATGTCCTCTGGATTTCAGCCGGCGCGCAAGCCCGGTGAACGAATGAATTCCTCAATAAACCAATCCTTGAAGGGAAACACCACAAAAAATCGCGCAAGAGTGCCGGGCAGCGAGCTAAATCCTGAAAGGATTGAAATCATCCAGCCCAAGTTTGCGACGAAGGAGCTACCTTGGGTTCCCTCGAAGTCGCGTCCATTGATATGTTCTCCTGCAAAAGCAGTAGCGCTTCCTGCATCCTGGCCGTGACGGCCGGACGGTCTGGACTAATGAAGTGAAGGCGGAAAGAAAAGGCTGAAAGCAGAAAGCAGCAGCGCGAAAAATCTTGCCCGCAAACCGCCGGTGGTTACTGTCTGGCGCATGAGCAGGCGCGTTGTTTTTCCACTGGTTTTTGGACTGGGTCTGGCGGCGGCCTCCGCCGGCGTTTTGCCATTGCCGGTCGTTCCCACCGACCGCGAACCGGTCACCAATGACTATCATGGCGTCGCCGTCGTGGACGATTATCAGTGGCTCGAAGACGGGGCCAGCCCCGTCGTGCGCGACTGGACGCGCGGGCAGAACGAGCGCACCCGCGCCTACTTTGACCAACTGGCATTCCATGATGGATTGGCGGAGCAGCTTTCGGAACTGATCGGGGAGGAATCGGCCAGCTACGGCCTGGCGGATTGCCGGGGCGGAATCATCTTTGCCACGCGCTTCAAGCCGCCGGCGCAGCAGCCGGTGCTCGTGCGGTTGAAATCAGTTTATCCGCCCGCGCTGCGAAAGGTCGTATTCGATCCCAACGCCTGGGACACGAACGGCACGACGGCGATGGACTGGTTTGTGCTGTCCAAGGACGGTCGTCAGGTGGCCATTTCCCTGTCCGAGAACGGCAGCGAAAACGGGGTGCTGCATTTTTTCGACGCGGCCACGGGCCGGGCGTTGCCGGACGTCATTCCCGGCGTGCAATATCCGACGGGCGGCGGCAGCGCCGTGTGGAACGCTGACGGCACGGGTATTTTTTACACGCGCTATCCGCACGCCGGCGAGCGGCCGGAGGGCGACCTGCATTTTTACCAGCAAGTCTGGTTTCACCGGCTCGGCACGCCGCCCAGCGCCGACACTTATGAGCTGGGGCGTGATTTTCCCCGCATCGCGGAGATTGAACTGGACGCCAGCGGGGACGGCCAATGGCTCCTGGCCACGGTGGCCAACGGCGACGGCGGCGACTTCGCCCATTACCTGCGCAACGCCTCCGGATCGTGGCAGCAGCTCACGCGGTTCGAGGACGGGATCAAGGCGATCAAGTTCGGCAAGGACGCGGCGTTGTATCTGCTTTCCAAAAAGAACGCGCCGCGCGGAAAAATCCTGCGCCTGCCGCTGGCGGACACGGATTTGGCGAAGGCCACGGTGGTCGTGCCGGAAGGACAAGGCGTGGCGGGCGAATACGAGCCGTCCGCCAGCGGGCTTTACGTCGCAGTGATGGAAGGAGGGCCGTCGCGCCTGTGGTTTTATCCAAATCATGGCAAACCCGTCGAAGTGCCGGTGCTGCCGGTTTCATCGGTGGGCGGACTGCACTGCTGGCGCGGCGACGAACTGGTTTTCGCCAACAACAGTTTTCTCAAGCCGCCGGGCTGGTATGAGTGGGAACCGGGAATGAAACAGGCGCGCGCAACGGCGTTCCAGATGACTTCGCCGGCGAACTTCGACGACATTGAAGTTGTCCGCGAGTTTGCGATTTCCAAAGATGGAACCAAGATTCCGATCAGCATTCTGCGAAAAAAGGGCGTCCAGCTTGACGGGAAAAATCCGACGCTGCTCTATGGTTATGGCGGCTATGGCATCAACCTAACGCCCGCGTTCAATGTCATGCAGCGCATCTGGTTCGACGCCGGCGGCGTTTATGCGGTGGTCAATCTGCGCGGCGGCGGCGAGTTCGGCGAGACCTGGCATCGCGCCGGCAATCTGACGCGCAAGCAGAACGTCTTCGATGATTTCATCGCCTGTGCGGAACATCTCATCCAACGCAAATACACCAGCCCGGACAAACTGGCCGTGATGGGTGGAAGCAACGGCGGCCTGTTGATGGGCGCGTTTCTGACGCAGCGGCCGGACCTGGCCCGTGCCGTCGTTTCCCGCGTGGGGATCTACGACATGCTGCGCGTTGAACTGGATCCGAACGGCGCGTTCAACACGACCGAATTCGGCTCGGTAAAGGATGTGGACCAGTTCAATGCGCTCTACGCCTACTCGCCATATCATCATGTGAAAGACGGCACGGCCTATCCCGCCGTGCTGTTTCCGTGCGGCGAAAATGACGGGCGGGTGAACCCGGCACATTCGCGCAAGATGACGGCGCGGCTGCAGGCCGCAGCCAGTTCCGACCGGCCGGTTCTGCTCCGCGTCACGGCCACCGCCGGCCACGGAATGGGTTCCTCGCTCAAAGACCGCGTGGCGGAACAGGCCGACATTTATGCCTTTCTTTTTCAGGAACTCGGCGTGGACACTTCGCCGTGGACGTTCCAATGATGCGGTTCGCCAAAATGTCGAACAGTGACAAGTGGGATTTTTCGCCTGCCCGCAAAGCCGCCGCTTGTGCTTTCATCGGTTTAGCGGCGGGGCCGCCCTTTCCGGGCCACCCCGGTCTTGATGGCGGCTTCGGTGACGGCGGCGGCGACCCGTTGCACCACCTCGCGATTGAAGACGCTGGGCACGATATACTCGGTGCTCAATTCCCGGCGCGCAATGCAGCCCGCAATGGCTTGCGCGGCGGCCAGCTTCATCGGCTCATTGATGCGGCGGGCGCGCACGTCCAGGGCTCCCCGGAAAATTCCTGGAAACGCCAGCACGTTGTTGATCTGGTTGGGATAGTCGCTGCGACCGGTCGCCACAATCCACGCCTTCGCGGCGGCTTCCTCCGGCATGATTTCCGGAATTGGATTGGCGAGCGCAAAAATAATCGGCCTGGCCGCCATGCGCCGGAGTGACTTGGCCGCAATCAATCCCGGCCCGGAAACACCAATCAAAACATCCGCGTTCTTCAAGGCGACCTCGACACTGCCGCTCAAGCCACGCGGATTGGTGGTGGTCGCGAGCTGCGCCTTCGCGGCATTCAAATCGGTCCGCGTGTGGCCGTTGATGATTCCCTGCCGGTCGCAAACGACGATGTCTTTCACCCCGGCATTTTGGAGCATCACGGCGATGGCGGTTCCCGCCGCGCCCGCTCCGAGAATCACGATCCGCAGTCCGGCGAGCGGGCGGTCCGCCAGGCGCGAGGCGTTCAACAGCGCCGCCAGCACCACCACCGCCGTGCCGTGCTGGTCGTCGTGAAAGACGGGAATGTCCAGCCGTTCCTGAAGCCGTTGCTCGATTTCAAAACAGCGCGGCGCGGAGATGTCTTCGAGGTTGATGCCGCCAAAACCCGCCGAGAGGTGGGCGATGGCATTGATGATTTCCTCCGTGTCCTGCGTGCGCAGGCAGATCGGGTAGGCGTCAATGCCGGCAAATTCCTTGAACAACATGGCCTTGCCCTCCATGACCGGCATCGCTGCTTCCGGGCCGATGTTGCCGAGGCCCAGCACCGCCGAGCCGTCGCTGACCACGGCGACGGAATTGCCTTTGATGGTCAGTTGCCAGGCTTTGTCGTGCTGCTCGGCAATGGCGGAACACACGCGCGCCACGCCGGGCGTGTAGGCCATCGAGAGCGTGTCCCGCGTCGTCAACTGCACCTTGTTCTGGATCGAAATCTTTCCGCCGAGATGCAGGAGAAACACCTGGTCCGAGATGTTGGCCACGGTGACTTGCTTCAGTTTGCGGATGGCCTGCACGATGGTCTCCATGTGTTCATGGCCGCGCGCCCGCACCGTGATGTC
>Ga0265337_1001831_pt1 | contig 10194 bp, 6 predicted proteins | sample 42122metaG_FD_192441 | JGI IMG/M metagenome (GOLD analysis project Ga0265337, IMG submission 192441) | Rhizosphere microbial communities from Carex aquatilis grown in University of Washington, Seatle, WA, United States - 4-21-22 metaG | ecosystem: Host-associated > Plants > Roots > Rhizosphere >... | reverse complement strand
ACTGGCAGGTCACCGCGCCGTTGACCCAAAGCGTCAATACCTTGCCCCGTGCGGTCACTTCCAGCGTGTTCCACTCCCCAGCGGATTTTACCCGCATGTCTGTGACCTGCTTGTTCAAATTGAACCCTTTCTTCTTGCCGTCCGCTCCCAGCGTTTGGCCAAACAGGTAGCCGTCTTTGGCATCCCCGAATTGCGCCTGATGCCAGATCGCACCGTCCTTGGAATTGCGGACGTAAGCGCCGCTGTTGTAGCCCTTCTTGCCCTCGATCTTGGTGTAGCAGAACTCGAAGTGAAAGATGGCGTCGCCGATTTCCTTATTGAATAGCAGCATGTCGTGCCCGCCGTCCCCGTCGCAGATCAAAACCTTCTTCTCGGCATCCACATGCCACTGTTCGCGGCCCAGTTGGCCCGTGGGCGGGACGGGTACGCGATACCAGCCTTTGAGGTCCGCCGGTGGCAAAATGTCCATCCACCCCTCTGGGTCGCTTTGCAGAGCACTCTCAGTTTCCGCCCCTCGGGCCGGGAGATTGAGAAGGAGACATGCAGCCAGTACGAAAATGGCACCAATGCTCGGGAGCGGCTTGTGCAATTTGTTGAGCATCACTCAGCCTGAAATGGTGACTTCGGTAAGGCAAGCAATGGTGTCCCCTCCCCGCCACGCCGGTAGGCGCGGCTCAGCGACGTCGGTGGCTAATCAGGAAACCGAGACAATATGATACTCTACGGTTGAACCGCCGAGCTTGGCCGTCCAACGCTGGCCTGCTTTCCTGCCCACCAAGTTTTGGCCCAGAGGCGATTGGGGCGAAATCACCATGATCTCCTTGCGCCGGTGCTTGATTTCCAGGCCACCGTTCTTCGGGCCGATAAAATAGGTTGAATGTGTGTCGTCCGCATCCAGTTCCACGAGGGCAGTCAATTCAATCGGCTCACCGGAGGCGAAATCCCTGGTCACCAGCGTTTCGTAAACCTTGATGGAGTCCAGGATTTCCCTCGCTTGTCTGGCCTGACCGCCAGCAAGGTAGGCCGCTTCGAGACCACGGGTGTCGTATTTGCTCTCCGCCTTACTGCTCTCGTGCGTGGCCTCCTCATGCGATGCTCGGGCGGCCTTTTCCAGAACGCCGAGGCTCTCGGTCAGGCTGGTGATGATCTGTTTTACCAACTGGGCTTTGTTCATTTTGTCGCGATGTATCGGTCTTGGATACTAAACCAATGCCCTGTGGGGGAGTCAACAGATTGGCGGCAGTGTTGTCACTGGCGAAGTGCGGCGCTAAACTGCCGGCCATGAAGCGCATAAACTGGTCTGATCGTATGAATGCTTTGGTCCGCCACAGTTTTGCATACCTGCTGCTCCTAAGCGCGGTGTCCACGGGACTTGCTCAGGAATGGCCACGGTTCCGGGGACCCAATGGCAGCGGCATCAGCCCGGCCAAAACTATCCCGACGACCTGGACCGACCAGGACATTAACTGGAAACTGCCATTGCCCGGAGCGGGCCACTCCTCACCGGTGCTGTGGGGCAACAAAGTGTTTGTCACCACGGGTGACGACCAAACCAAGCAGGTGTCCGTCTATTGTCTCGGCGCGGTCAGCGGGCAGGTTCTTTGGCAAAAGACTTTTCCGTTCACGCCTCACCACAAGAACAACTACAACACATTTGCCTCCGCCTCGCCGGCTGTCGATCAGCATCACGTCTACGTCTGCTGGACCACCCCGGAGCACTATACCCTGATGGCTCTGACGCATGACGGCCAGACCGTTTGGGAAAAAGACCTGGGCCCCTTTGTCAGTCAGCATGGCGGCGGCACCTCCCCGATTGTTTATCAGGACAAAGTCGTTCTCGGCAACGAGCAGGATGGGGCGAGCTTCCTGATCGCGGTCGAAGCCGCCACCGGCAAGACCCGGTGGCAAATCCCCCGAACATCAAAGGAGGCGGTGTATTCCACACCCTGCGTCTATGAGTCGAAGGATGGCCCGCCCGCCTTGATCTTCAACAGCCACTCCAATGGCGTTTCCGCGATCGATCCTGACAACGGCAAGGTGCTCTGGGAGCTGCCGGACGCATTCGACAAACGAGCCGTGAGTTCCCCGGTGCTGGGGGCGGGATTTATCTTCGGCGCCTGCGGCAGCGGCGGCGGCGGGAATTATCTGATAGCCGTGCGACCCGGCGGCCCCTCTAAAAAGCCGGAAATAGCCTACACTATCCGAAAGTCGGCCCCTTACGTACCGACGAGCGTATGTGTTGGTGAGCGGCTTTTCTTGTGGAGCGACAGCGGAATCGTGAGCTGCGTGCAGGCCGCCTCAGGCGAGGTGAAGTGGCAGGAGCGGGTGGGAGGCAATTATTTCGGCTCGCCGCTTTGGGTGGATGGTCGCCTGTTCTGCGTCTCGACCAAAGGCGAGGTGGTTGTGGTGGAAGCCTCTGATCGGTTCCAGGTACTGGCAAGAAACCCTTTGGGTGAGGTCACGCACAGCACGCCGGCGGTGGCCGAGGGACGGATGTACATTCACACCACCAAAAGCTTGATCTGCGTCGGCGGGCAGACGGCGGTCAAGGCAAGAGATTGAATGTGCGATCCGTGACTCGGGAGTTCACGTCAGGATAACAAGCGGTTCAGCCAGGCAGCCAGCAAGCCTCCAATGAGAGGGCCAACTACGGGCACCCAGGCGTAAGTCCAATCGCTGTCACGCTTGCCGGGGATCGGCAACAGCGCATGAGCCAGACGCGGGGACAAGTCGCGCGCGGGATTGATGGCGTAGCCAGTTGTTCCTCCGAGAGACAGTCCGATCGCGAAGACCACCAAGGCAACCGGCAAGGCGCCCAAAGCGCCAAGACCGATCGGAGCTTGCATCGTTGCCCCGGAAGCCCCGGGCAGACTCACCGAAGCATCGGTCATCAGGAACACTGGAAGCACCAGCAAGAACGTGCCGATCACCTCGCAGAACAACGCCTGCGGCATATTGCGAATGTTCGGTGCGGTTGAAAAGCAGGCCAGTTTGGCGCCGTTGTCATCAGTCGCCTTGAAGTGTTCCCGGTAAAACAGAAACACGAAGGATGAGCCTACGAATGCGCCCAGCATTTGGGCAATAAAGTAGCCCGGGACCTTGGCCCAGGCGAACTTCCCCGCCGCTGCGAGGGCGAGCGTCACAGCGGGGTTAATGTGTGCGCCGCTGAACCGCTGCGAGCAGAGCACGCCGACGTACACCGCCAGCGCCCAGCCGGCGGTGATGACGATCCACCCGGAGTTATTGCCCTTGGTGCGGGACAGCACGACGTTGGCCACTACGCCATTGCCGAAGATAATGAGGATAGCCGTCCCGATGAATTCAGCCACGATAGCATTCATTTGTCACTCGGAGTGTTCCCATTCCCGTGCACGGTCCAATGCTTTGGCCCAGCGGACGCGGCGGTAAGCTGCTTGGTCGGCGCTCTGCTTGGGTTCGAAAACCCGCTCGGCTTCCCAACTTCGCTGCACTTCAGCCCGGTCCTTCCAAAAGCCAACGGCCAGACCCGCCAGGTAGGCCGCACCTAGTGCTGTGGTCTCGACGATCTTCGGCCGGAGAATCGGCACCCGCAGAATGTCGGCCTGAAATTGCATCAACAGATTGTTCTTGGCCGCGCCGCCATCCACGCGCAGCTCGCTTAAGTCGATGCCCGAGTCTTCCTTCATGACGTCCAGCACGTCGGCGACTTGGAAAGCGATCCCCTCTAACGCGGCGCGGGCGAGGTGCGCAGCGGTAGTGCCCCGCGTCAGGCCGGTGATGGTGCCGCGCGCGTATTGGTCCCAATGCGGCGCTCCCAAACCAGCAAACGCCGGCACCAAATACACCCCGCCACAATCGGGCACGCTGGCCGCCAGCGCCTCAATCTCCCCTGAGGACCGGATCAATCCCAGCCCATCGCGCAGCCATTGAACGACTGCGCCGCCGATAAACACGCTGCCTTCGAGAGCGTAATCCATCCGGCCCTGGGTCTTCCAGGCGACAGTGGTGAGCAACTTGTGACGCGACGGCGTGGGTTGCTCGCCGATGTTCATCAGCATAAAACAGCCAGTTCCGTATGTGTTCTTTGCCAAACCGCGGCTGAAGCAATTCTGACCGAACAAGGCGGCTTGCTGATCGCCCGCCACACCGGCAATCGGGACGGGAACCTCGAACAAACCAGCAGCGGTTTCGCCATAGACCTCGCTGGAGGAGCGCACCTCTGGCAGAACTTCGCGAGGCACGTCCAGGACTCGCAATAGTTCCTCCTCCCAGGCTCCCGTCTGTATGTTAAACAGCATGGTCCGGGAGGCGTTGCTGGGATCGGTGACGTGCAGCCTTCCACCAGTAAGATTCCACAATAACCAGCTATCAACTGTGCCAAATGCCAGTTCGCCCTGACGCGCTCGCTCGCGCGCACGGGGCACATGATCCAGCAACCAGCGAAGCTTGCTGCCGGAGAAATAGGCATCGACGACCAAGCCGGCTTTGCCACGAATCAGCTCTTCATGACCGGCCCGCTTCATCTCGTCGCAGAACCCAGCCGTGCGCCGATCCTGCCACACTATCGCGTTATGGATAGGCTCGCCGGTCTTTCGATCCCACAAAACCGTGGTCTCGCGTTGGTTGGTGATACCGATTGCTGCGAGGTCGCTGGCTTTGAGTCCGGCCTGGGCCAGCGCCGAGCGGGCAACCTCGATCTGGCTGGACCAGATCTCACGTGGATCGTGTTCGACCCACCCGGCTTGGGGGAAAATCTGTTGGATTTCCTTTTGCGCCGTGGCGCAGATGGCGCCTCCATGGTCAAAGACAATCGCCCGAGAACTGGTTGTCCCCTGATCCAAAGACAGAATGAATGACATAGGCGGGCGATTCAATATGGTTTAAGCCTAGGATTGATACTCGCCCTGTTGCTAACCGCAGGGTCGGCGATTGTCAATGTCAGAACATGCATACCAACCCCTCACTTCCTCTCTGCCGAGAGGACAATCGACTTGATGGCCATCCCCTCTCCCGGACGTGGCTGAGCGACGGGTTCGATGGCCAGGCTGGTGATGAGATCCCGGTATTCGCGGGACGAGGCAAGGTTGACACGATACTTGTGGAACTTGCCGTCGGGATTCAGGTCCAGGCTGAGGCTCTTCGTGGTGTCGTATTTGTCGTCGTCGAGTCGCTTCCAGAGAATCCGCGCGGTCGTGGCCTGACCGCTGTAAGCAATCTCCAGATCCGCGGACGGAGCGCTTTCGGCTCGCCAGCAATGAAGCGCGCTTTCCAGGTGCGGCTTGTTCGCACCGAACTTGATTCGCCATGCGCCATTCATCGGAAAGCCCTGATCGCTGGCATCGCGCATCGTCCAATGCTGCCGGTCTTTGACAAAACGCCAGGCGGGGGGCGTCTTGGTGGCCAGATCGTTGAAGCGTTTGCGTATGTCCGCGAGTTTCCCGACCACGAAGTCGGTGCGGTGTTCGTAAACGATATTATAGTCGAAATCCTCCATGTGGATGGGAGCGACATACGCCGTCGAACCATGCTTGGGATCGTCGGACCGTTCATCGCCATAAATCCCACCATGAAACTCCCCGCCATCGTCCTTGAACACGCCCAAGCCCCAGCCGCCGCCGTCCACGAGGGCGGCCCAGCGTTCCGTCGCCACAAATCGAGTCCACGGCCAAGGCTTCCTCCAGTTATTCGTGACCTGCGTCAGCGTGTCCTGCGTAAAAGGCTTGTCGCCCGTATAGGACATCAAGCGACAGAGTTTGGAGATGGTATAAACGGCTGGCAGTTCCTGTGGGCAAGGGCGGTAGGCGGTCTTGTCCGAACGCTGGTTGGTGCAACGATAGCGCATGTGAATGACCGGACCTTCCAGCGTCGTCCAGGTTTCAAAGATACACTCACCAGGGACGTCGTTCATTGGCCACTGCATGGGAATGCACTTGATGTAGAGTTCCTTACCATCGTTTCGGTGCTCGATCACCTTCGAAGGATTCAGGTGGCAGTCGCCGGTCTGAATCGGGTTCCACCCCAAGCCAGCCCACTCCGGGTTCGGTTTCTTGTCGCCGGCTACGAAGGGCCACGGACCAGAGTAATGTGACATCTGGATCTGCCGACCCAGATCCGAACTGTTGATGATGTTGCCCGGATGTTCTTTGCTGGAGATAAAAGTCACTGCGCCCCCCAAGGCCAAGTCCATGCCGATACGGACCTCGCCGTTATCCAGAAATGTGAGCTTGGGTGCGGGCATTGGAGCCTGCCCGCCAAAGGTGCTGAGAGCGCAAAGGGCCATTGCCAAGCAAAGGCAGGACTCGTTGTTGTGGATGGGTCTCGTCTTCATCAATTGTTTCGTTCTGGTTGTACACACTCTCCCGTCGGGGCACCACCCTCCATTTTGGCGCTGGCGGCGCACCGGAGAATCGGGTTTCATCCACCGCAGGTGCCCGTTCTGGCACTGGCTTGCTCGGAACAGCTATGCAACAGAAACCCGCCTTGTATGTGGTCCTTGCCTGCCTGAGTCTTCTCACGGCTGGCGCCCAACAGCGTGAGGCAACGCCTGCGGTGGTCAATCCAGTCTTGCGGTCGCCTCTGCGGCCCGCCCTCAGCCTCGATGGGCCGTGGGAGTTTGCCACTGATCCCGCCGGTGTGGGCGAAGAGCAGCAATGGTTTAAGCCGGGGCATGGGCTGCCCAATAAGACCTCCATCACGGTGCCCGGCTCCTGGGAGGCACAGGGAGTGGGCGGTCCCGGCAACAGCACCAGCGTCGCGCCGGAACGGAGCATCCGCCCCCTGCGCGGGTCTTATGTCGGGACTGCCTGGTATCGCAAGGAGATAACGGTGCCGAAGGATTGGGCCGGCAAGGAGCTTTGGCTGAAAATTGGCGGCGTTGATGCCCAGGGCTGGTTCTGGATCAATGGTACCTACCTGGGCCACAACGATTGCTACTGCGGCACCTATAAGTACCGCATTACCGACCTGGCGAAGGCGGGCGAGAAAGTGGTCGTCGTCGCCAAAGTCCGCAACGATGTGCCCACCCGCAAGGGGCTAATGGGCTGGATTCAGCGCTTTGGCGGGCTCTATCGTAGCGTCGAACTGGAAGCCACGCCCGCGCGGTTCATCGACGATGCCTATGTCGCAGGCAGCTTCGACGAGCAGAGTTGCACGGTTCACATCAAGCTGCGCGAACTCGATCCAGGCGCCGGCCCGGACAGCCGGACCGAAATCCAAATCAAGATCGCCACGCTGGACGGGACGCCTGCCGGCGCCGCAAGCGCTGTCCAAGCCGTAAGCGTCGGCTCGACCACCAATATCGCCGTGTCCGTCTCGTTGGCCCCCTTCCGCGCCTGGTCGCCGAAAGCGCCAAACCTGTATCGCGCCGACATCGTGTTGAAGGTCGATGGCGAGGCTGTGGACGGCTGGGTCGAGCGCTTCGGCGTGCGCAAGTGGGAGGTGCGCGGCGGCAATTTCTATCTCAATAACCGGAAATTCTTTGTCCGCGGCTACGGCGACGATTTCATCTATCCCCTCACAATCGCTTCGCCCGCGTCGCGCGAAACACACCGACAGCACCTCCAACTGGCCAAATCCTATGGCTTCGCCTACGTGCGGCATCACACGCATTGTGAGGTGCCGGAATTCTACGAGGCGGCGGATGAGACGGGGATCATGGTCCAGCCCGAGATGCCCTATTACGGCAGTACCCCTTCCGCCGGACCCAAGGAATACTTTGAGCCGAAGGAGGACCTGACCGAACTCTACACACATTATCGCCGGTATGTTTCCCTGGCAACCTATTGCACCGGCAACGAAGGCCACCTGGGCTCCCCCATGGACCGCGAGGTGTATCAGCTCGCCAAACAGCTCGATCCCACCCGCCTGGCCTTGCACCAGGACGGCGGGGCCAACCACAAAGACAACTCTGACTTCCACCAGGGCCCGGTCTCTCCCTGGAAGCCTGGCACGCAGGATGCCTCGTGGCCGTTCACCGCCCACGAGTATCTCAACCTCGCCACCCAGGAAGACCCGCGCCTCGCCCCCAAATACACCGGTGCCGTGCTGCCGCCAGTCAAGCCCGAGGACTTCCGCGTCGAGTTGGCCCGGGCCGGTTTGTCCTGGGAATGGGGGACGGCGACACTCGACGCAGGCAACCAGCTTCAGCGCATTTACCAGAAGCGCGGCCTCGAACAAGCGCGGCTCGACCCCGATTGCGACGGCTACATCTATTGGACGATTGTGGATGTGGGATCGCCCGCGGCGCAGGGCTTGTTCAATCAGTTCTGGGAACCCAAGGCGAGCACCGCCGAATACTTCCGCGAGTTTAACAGCCCCACCGCCGTGCTGGCCACGTTCTCGCCGGCTGAACGGATTCTCCGATCCGGCGACGTGTTGAAAGTGGAATGGTGGATTTCACCGTTCGGCGCCACGCCCCTGCGCGGGCAGACCCTTGCCTGGCGTCTGGAGCAAGATGGCAAAGTCCTGAGGGCTGGCAAATTGCCTCCGACTGACGCTGACACAGGCGACGTAAAGCTCATCGGGAGCACGCCAATCAACATACCCGATCTCACCAATGCGGCGCGGCTGCGCCTGGTAGCGGAGCTGCCGGGCCTGGCGGTCAGGAACACTTGGGACGTTTGGGTCTTGCCGCGTCAATCGGCTCGACCGGACACGGGTAAGGGCATCGGCTCATCGGCACGCCTTTATCGGCAGATCAAAGATCGCTACCCGGGGCTGACTGAAACAACCACACTCACAGACCCAGCACCCGAGCTCTTGCTGACTGAGCATCTCGACTCGGTGGCAACGAATGCGTTGGGTCAGGGTAAAACGGTGCTCTTGTTATCCCTGCCGGGCCCGCAACCGGGAATTGGCCTGGGCTGGTGGGCGCTGAGCAAACAAGCCGGCACGGCGATTGCCCCGCATCACCCGGCATTTGGAGATTTCCCACACGCGGGCTACATGGACGAGCTTTGGTTCCGCCTGCTGGGACGCACCGTCAGCCTGCCCGATCAAGCCCTGCGCCAGGTCGAACCCTTGATGGTCGGGCGCGGTGGCGCCGGCTATCTCCTCCACGTGTTCCAAGCCAAGGCTGGCCGCGGCAAGCTGCTCGCCTCTGGGTTGAAGCTTCTCGGGACCGAACCGGAAGCGGAGTTCCTGCTCGACCAATTCATCCGCTATGCCCGGTCGCCGCAATTCCAGCCCCAAGGCCTGCTTGATCTGAACGCAGCCGGGAAACTCACCGCCGTCGGCATGGCGATCAACGGTTGGAGCCAGACGCTTCACGCCTCAGAAGCCGAGGACTACGCATTCTTCAACGGCGAAAACCGGATGGCCATCGCCCGCCAAACGGATGGCACCAGCACAGTCGCCTGGAAAACCAAACCGGCACCCACGAATGCCGACCCCTCCAAGCCGTGCACTTTCACCTGGGTGGCCGGACTGGGCTATACGAGTGAACCCTCCGGCAAGTTCACCCTCTTCCTGGGCGAACAACCGTTGCTCAACCTGGATGTTACTGGCAGGGACGCCCTCTGGCACAGCGCCGATGGCAAGACCACCCTCAAATACACCGTCAAGTCGACTAACGAGCAGGATAGCTCAGGGGTAATGGAATTGTCCCTCCCAGCTTCTCAGGTCAGACCGGGTGAGGCCGCGGAGCTACGCGTCGTCGGCTCGGCGATGGGCAGTCGCCGGTGGTTCGGCCTCTACGAAGTGGACGACCTCGCCCCGTAAGCGACAGTTACGCACGCCCTCCGCCTCGACGTTCAGGAAAAGAGTTCCATCAATGCATCGGCAAACAGCTTCATGCCGCGCTCGTCGGGATGGTTTATGGAGTTGAGCATGAATGTGCTATACGGGATGCCCTGCCGCCAGAGCCGTCCGTAGCGGCGGGACGCGTCGGCGAGCGCCGTCCGGTTCTGAGCGGCGAACTCGCGCAAGCGTGCGACGTATGGGCGCGGGTCATCGTCCACCTCCCGCTCACGAGTCAGGCCCATCCAATCCGGCCGCACGTAATGCGGCGTGAGTATGATCCACTCGGCCCCGATCTCCTGGAAATCCGCCAGCAGCTTCCCGTACCGTTCGTTGACTTGCGCCGGGTTCAGGCCGGCGTCGTTCACAAACTCCGATACGATGAGGTCCGGCTTTGGCGCGAGCACCTTTTCCCGGTAATTATGCGGGCTGCCCGGAGGTTCGGCGAGGTAGCTGGCCGTGTTTCGCCCACCCCATGCC
>Ga0265337_1001829_pt1 | contig 10205 bp, 10 predicted proteins | sample 42122metaG_FD_192441 | JGI IMG/M metagenome (GOLD analysis project Ga0265337, IMG submission 192441) | Rhizosphere microbial communities from Carex aquatilis grown in University of Washington, Seatle, WA, United States - 4-21-22 metaG | ecosystem: Host-associated > Plants > Roots > Rhizosphere >... | reverse complement strand
TTCCTATGGGAATTCCCAGAAGCCGGGCGATGTGACCGTATTGAAGGCCCCCTCCGAGATCGTCCGCGGACGGACGGTCCTGCTGCTCGACGGCGTGCTCGACCGGGGCCTTACGCTCGCGCGCGCACATGAACTGCTGGACGAAGCGGGCGCGGCTTCCGTGGTTTCGGCGGTCGTGGTGGAGAAGGCCTATCCGTCGCCCCGGCTCAAGGTGGACCACGCGCTGTTCCAGGCAGGCGAGGAATTTCTCTACGGCTACGGCATGGATCGCAAAGGTCTCGGGCGCGGACTGCAGGACATCCGAATCCGCGGCGGATGAGAACATCCGGCAAGAAAAAGCCCTCACGCTTCGCAGGCATGAGGGCTCTTCGAGAACCGGACGAACGCTTCAGAACGCCTTCAGCAGCCGCTCGATATAATCGAGCTCTTCCGGCGGACGGCTGGCTTCACCGGCCCGGCGGCGGAGCTCTTCGAGGATTTCGCGCGCGCGGGCCAATTCGGATTGCTCGGGAATCTTGACCTGGCCGCCGGCCATCGAACCCGCCTGATCGAGCGGCCGGCCGAGCGGGTCGGTACGCTGACCCTCCTGATCCTTGCCGTCGCCGGGCTGCTGGCCGTTGGCGGTCATGATGTTCTTGGCGAGCTGCTGGGCGCTTTCACGCAACTGGTCGAGCGCGCGCTGCTGGGCGTTTTCCGCGTTCTGCAGCTGATTGCCCGAAAGATTGTCGCGGGACTGGCCCATCTCGCGTCCGGCCTGATCGAGCCCTTGCGGCATCTGCACGCCGTTCTGGGTCAGACCGCGAACGATCGCATCCAGCTTGTCGCGCAGGCCCTGCTGGTCCTGGGCCAGACCATTCCCATCGAGGCCGGGTTGCGGCTGTCCGTTCTGACCGGGCATCGGCATCCCGTTGGGACCCTGCTGCTGGCCCGGACGCTGACCGAACTGGCCAAACTGCCCGCCGAACTGGCCTTGGCCCGGTTGACCGCCCATCTGGCCCTGGCCCTGCTGGCCTTGCTGTCCCTGTTGGCCTTGCTGCCCTTGTTGGCCCTGCTGGCCGCGCTGCCCCTGCTGCGCCCGGAAGGTCTTGTCGAGAAGCTGGCGCTGGCCGCCCATGATGTCGCCAAGGCCCTGAAGGGCGTTGTTCATGGCGTTCTCTTGCGGCGTGCCCTGCTGGCCCTGCTGATTTTGACCCTGCTGGCCCTGCTGTCCGCCGCGGCCGGCCATCATCTTCATGTTTTCCATCATCTGCATCAGCTGGGCGAGCATCTGACGGGCGAGGTCGCGGTTTCCCGTGCGGGCGAGGTCTTCGATCGCCTTCAGGAGGTCCTGCAGGTCCTTCTGCGACATCATGCGCGAATTGGGCGGCATCTGCGCCATCTGCCCGCCCTTCTGGGCGTTCTTGGCGAGCTGCTGCATGTAGCGCGCCATGGCTTCGCGCAGCTTGTCCATCAGGGCGCGGATTTCCTCATCCGGCGCGCCGCGCTCCAGAGCGTCCTGAAGCTGCTCCTGGATCTTGCGCAGTTCCTCCGCGGCATTGGCAAGATCGCCGTCCTCGATGGCGAGCGCCATGTCCCACATGAAATTCTGCGAGGTCTTGAAGCCCGGATCGTTCTTGGGGCTCGCAAGGCGGAAATTCAGCGCGCGAAGCGCGAGGTAGTTGCCGTAATCGTCCTTGTAGAACTGCTCCGGACCAATGCTCAGCGCATCGACCGCAGTCTGCACCTGCGGACGCGCCGGCTCGCCCTTGACCGCCAGATCCTTGCGCTGTTCGATCAGAGCCTGCGCCAGCGGTTCGGTAAAGACGCGCTGCGGCAGCTTGATGGTGAGCGCCGGGCTCGAACCGGTCTGGCCGGCGGCATCGGTCGCGACGAGCCAGATATGGACGTTCGAACCGGCATAGGCGTGCGCGGTCAGATCGCGATAAACGGTATCGCTCACCACCTTGCCGCCGCCCGGCACGGGCAGTTCGACCGTCAGTGTCTCGGCGGTCTTGATCTCCTGGCCCTTGTCGTCGAGCGGCCGGACATAGGCAGCCGCTTTCACCACACCGTAATCGTCCGAGCCCTTGTAGGAGAGCTTGAGCGAGGCGTTCTGCTGGGCTGCCGGTACTTCGGTGAACGCGATGGCCGGACGCTTATCGGGGATGATCGCGAAATGATAATCGCCGTAGGAATGCGAGCCGAGCCTGATCGTGACGTGGGAATTGGTTCCAATATTGAGCTTGGCTTCGTAGCCGGCATCGCCCTTGACGAATTTCGGCTGGCCGCCTTTCGGCACCGGACGCGCGTCGATGGCCGGCCGGCTCTCGGTGCCGCGCAGACGCATCACCAGCGTGCTGTTGACCGGCGCCTGAATATCGCCCGACGCCGTCATCACGGTGGTGTCGGTCAGCGAACGCGGCGGCAGGCCGGTATAGGTCGGCGGCGAAACCCAGGCGACGAACACCGAATTGTCCACGCCGTCGGCGAACACCGGGAAGAGGCCCGCGATCAGGCGCTGGCCGGAATCCCGCCCTGCGATCAGGAAGCCGACGGCCACGCCCAAGAGCACCGCATAGCGCAGACCCCGCGGGTCGCGCTTTGCCATGCCCGGCGAAGGAAAGGCGAGATGCAGATTCGTCGCCGACGAAAGCAGCCTGATGATGTGCGCGCGCCACAGCCTCTCGGCGAACGGGTCGCCCTTGCCGGCGGCGACATTGTCCGTTCCTTCCGTGATCGGACGATTGGGGAGCTTGCTGTCGCGTTCGACGCGCCTTGCTCCGTCTTCCCAGCGCGGCGCGCGGAAGCGCGCGAAGGACCGCCAGAAGACGAAGAGGAGCGAGCCGAAAAAGGCGATCAGGAGAACCGCGTGAACCGCGCCCGGGATGACGGCGAAGAGCCCCACCAGCGCGAGAATCATTCCCGCACCGACGATGCCCAGTCCCGGCCACATCGAAGGCCAGATGCGCTCCCACAGAAGGATCAGCCTGGCGGTTGCCACAAAGCGCTCGGCCTTCTGGCGGCGCGCTTCCCGTTCGGTTTTGTTCTCAGTGCTCAAGCCAGCCCGGAACCCGTTCCAGCGCTATCAGCGCTTCTAGCGTCATACGCGGCCTAACCACACTCCACTCGCGTCCTTTCACCAAAACTTCCGGCGCAGGCGGACGCGCATTATAGGCCGAAGCCATGACCGCACCATAGGCTCCCGCCGTCATGACAGCCATCAGATCACCCATCCGCGTTTCCGGCAAGTCTCGATCCTGAGCAAAGCAATCGGCCGTCTCGCACACCGGTCCGACCACGTCGTAACGCCGAACCGGCGTCGTCAGGCCCGGTGCAATAACGGGGACAATATCGTGATGCGCATCGTACAGCGCCGGCCTTATCAGATCGTTCATGCCCGCATCGAGCACCAGGAAGGTCTTGGATTCACCGGGCTTTACATAGATAACGCGCGCAACGAGAAGCCCTGCATTGGCGGCGATCAGGCGGCCGGGCTCCAGTATCACCTGTACATCGATCCCGCCGGTCGCCGCCGCAATCACCTCGCCATAGGCGTCGGGATCGGGCGGCGGCGCATTGTCGAACCGGTAGGGCACGCCGAGCCCGCCGCCGAGATCGGCGCGCAAGATCCTGTGACCATCCGCGCGCAGCACTTCGATGAGATCGCCGACGCGCTTGAAGGCGGCCCGAAACGGTTCGAGATCGGTGATCTGGCTGCCGATATGAACATCGACGCCGACCACTTCGAGGCCGGGCAATTTTGCCGCCAGCGCATAGGCCGCCCTCGCGCGCGACCAGGGGATGCCGAATTTGCTTTCGTAGGTACCGGTCGTGATCTTGGCATGGGTCTTCGCGTCCACATCGGGGTTGACGCGGATCGTGATGGGCGCGGTTGTGCCCATCGAAGACGCCACTTCGCTCAAGGCTTCCAGTTCCGGTTCGCCTTCGACATTGAATTGATAGATGCCCGCTTCGAGCGCGAGGCGCATCTCTTCCTTGGTCTTGCCGACGCCGGAAAAAACGATGCGATTGCCGGGAACCCCTGCGGCCAGCGCCTTCTTCAATTCGCCGCCCGAGACCACGTCGGCGCCGGCGCCCAGATTTCCGAGCGTCTTCAGAACCGCGATGTTGCCGTTCGCCTTCACCGAAAAAGCGACAAGCGAACCTTCGGGCAACGCTGCCGCGAAGACGCGGTAATGCCGCGTGAGCGTCGCAGTGGAATAGCAATAAAACGGCGTGCCCACCGCTTCAGCCAATTCCGTCAGAGGCACGTCTTCGGCCGAAAGGATTCCGTTCCGGTACTGGAAATGATTCACGTTGGGCTCACGGGCCCGTCGTGTAGGGCGGAGTCGTGCCGCCCGGCTCGCCCAGCGGCACCGGAGGCTTTGAGGCGTCCTTTTGCGGATTTTGCAAAGCCGGCCGCTGCTGCACCAGTTGCACCATCGGACGGTCCAGATCGGTCTTCACGCCGCAAGACGCGAGCGCGAGCGGAATCGACGCAAAGGAGAGGATTCGCAGGCTCATTCCAACCGTTCCTTCCAGAAGGCGATCTGCTCCTTCACGCGCTCGGGCGCGGTGCCGCCGAAGCTGGTCCGCGAATTCACCGACGCTTCCAGCGACAGCACCTTATAAACGTCCTTCGATATTTTGGGCGCGAGTTTTTTCAGCTCGGTCAGCGGAAGCTCGTCGAGCGGGACGGCCAGCGCTTCGGCGCGCGCGACCGCTTTGGCCGCGATGTGGTGCGCCTCGCGGAACGGGAGCTTCAGCGTTGCCACCAGCCAATCGGCGAGATCGGTCGCGGTCGGGTAGCCCTTCTCGGCCGCACGCCGCATGGCGTCCTTGTCGGCCGAAAGTGCCCCCATCATCCCGGCCATGGCGGCGAGCGCGAGATCGAGCGCGTCCGATGCCGCGAAAACCGGCTCCTTGTCCTCCTGCAAATCCTTGGCGTAGGCGAGCGGCAGGCCCTTCACCACCGTCAGGAGGCCCACGAAGGCGCCGAGGATGCGGCCAACCTTGGCGCGGGAAAGCTCGGCCGCGTCGGGATTGCGCTTTTGCGGCATGATGGAAGAGCCGGTGGAGAACTCATCGGGCAAGCGGACGAAGCCATAGGCGGGCGAGGCCCAGAGCACGATCTCTTCGGCCAGACGGGAGAGATGGGCCGCCGCAATCGAAGCCGCCGCCAGAAATTCGAGCGCAAAATCGCGCGAGGACACCGCATCCAGCGAATTGCGCATGGGCGCATCGAAGCCGAGCGCCTTGGCGGTCATCTTGCGGTCTATCGGGTAGGACGTCCCCGCCAATGCGGCCGCACCCAGCGGGCATTCGTTCAGCCGCCGAGCGGCATCGAAGAACCTGCCGCGGTCGCGGGCGGCCATCTCGACATAGGCAAGGCAATGATGGCCGAAGGTCACCGGCTGGGCCGGCTGCATATGGGTGAAACCCGGCATGATGGTTTCGGCGTGACGCTCGGCCTGGTCGAGAAGCGCACGCTGCAGCGCATCGAGCCCGGCATCGGCGCGCGCGCAGGCTTCCCGCACCCAGAGGCGGAAATCGGTCGCCACCTGGTCGTTACGGGAACGCGCGGTGTGCAACCGGCCCGCCGCCGCGCCGATCAGCTCGGCAAGGCGCGCTTCGACGTTCATGTGGATGTCTTCATATTCCCGCCGGAACGGAAACGAGCCGTCCGCCATCTCCTGGCCGATCTCAGCCAAACCCTTGCGGATTGATTGTGCGTCGCTCTTTTCGATAATGCCCTGCTTGGCCAGCATGGCGGCATGGGCCTCCGAACCGGCCAGGTCCTGTGCCGCCAGACGCTTGTCGAAGTCGATGGAGGTATTGATGTCCTCCATGATACGGGCGGGGCCTTGGCTGAAGCGTCCGCCCCACATTTTGTTGGTGGTCATGCTATGAGCCTGCCCGGCTTTTCGCCTCGGAGGTTTGGAAGATGAAGCCTCGCACGCGCCTTTACGCGATTGTCGCGGCCGGTCTCGGAGCGGCCGCAATTGGGGCCGTCCTATACGGGATCGGGGACTACGATGTCCACGCGGGGCGTGAGCCGCCTTCGGTGCTGGACAAGCTCAAACCCACCTCGGGCAGGCCTGCGGTGCCCGCGGTCGCGTTCCGCGATTCCCAGGGCAAGGAAGTCAATCTTGCCGATTATCGCGGCCGCTATGTGCTGGTGAACCTGTGGGCGACCTGGTGCAGCCCCTGCATCAACGAGCTGCCGGAGCTTGCGAAGCTGCAAATGGAGCTGCCGCAGGACCGCATGACGGTGGTGCCGGTGGACGTGCTGGAGAAGCTCGACGCGGACAAGCTCGCCGATTTCCTCAAGACCCATAATGCGGATGGATTGCCCGTCTATATCGACAGGGACCTGAAGACACAGCGGGGCTTCGTGGCGAACGAATTGCCCTTGACCGTGCTCATCGATTCGGACGGCCGCGAAGTCGCCCGCGCCGCCGGCGGCCAGAAATGGGACGACCCCGCCGCTGTCGCCTATTTCAAGGCGCTCTCCGCGCCGCCCCGGGCCAAGTGAAACAGGCGGTCATCTTGTCTTTTCGGGACGAGAAAGCGCAGTTTCCACGGCTTCGCGAATAAACCGCGTGTAGGGAATACCTCTCTTTGCCGAACGCTTTTTAACGGCATCGAGCAAAGCCTTGGGAAGGCGCATGTTCAATTGCGCGCTCTTCTTCTCGAATTCGAATTTCACCGGCTTCAAGCCGGAAAGATCATATTCGGAAAGATCGGCGCTATCGACAAAACGTTCCGCTTCTTCGTCGCTCTTAAAGCTCGGGATTTTCTTTTTCATAGTGCCGCACTTCCTTCCTGTGCATGTAACGCGCACTGATCGGCCGGATAAGCCGCTTCCCGCCTCGTTCCCGTATCGTGAAAACGATGAACACGAACCGGCCGCTTTGCGTTCTCCCGATCGCCCGGATTCGATCTTCGTTCTTCGAATGCGTGCTGTCCGGGACCACAAGCACAGGTCCGCTGAAGAGGTCCTCGATTTCAGCTATCGAGACGCCGTGCTTTTCGCATTTGTTCCGATTGGCCGTGTCCCAATCAAATCCGGCAACCGACGCCATTTATCATATATACGAATGTATATACAAAAGTAAACCTCAGCCGGGCGCGTCCGTCATCGCGTCGGCGTCGGTTTCTCACCACGGTAATCGTAGAAGCCGCGGCCCGCTTTGCGTCCGAGCCAGCCCGCCTCGACATATTTCACCAGCAGCGGGCACGGCCGGTATTTCGAATCCGCCAGCCCCTCATACAGCACCTGCATCACCGACAGGCACGTATCCAGCCCGATGAAATCGGCCAATTGCAGCGGGCCCATCGGATGATTGGCGCCGAGCCGCATCGCGGTGTCGATAGCCTCCACATTGCCCACGCCCTCATAGAGCGTATAGACGGCCTCGTTGATCATCGGCAGCAGGATGCGGTTGACGATGAAGGCGGGGAAATCCTCGGACTGCGCCGCCGTCTTGCCGACTTTGTGCACCAGATCGATGGCCGCATGAAAGGTTTCGTCCTCTGTGGCGATGCCGCGGATCACTTCGACGAGCTGCATCACGGGTGCGGGATTCATGAAATGCAGCCCGATGAAGCGCTCGGGCCGGTCGGTGGAGGCCGCCAGCCGCGTGATCGAAATCGAAGAGGTGTTGGTCGCAAGCATGGTGGCGGGCCCGAGCCTCGGACAAAGGTCCTGGAACACCTTTCGCTTGACCTGCTCGTTCTCGGTGGCGGCCTCGATCACCAGATCGCGGTCCTTCATCGCGTTCAGTTCGCCCGTCATGTGGATGCGGTTCAACGCCGCGTCCGCGTCGGCCTGCGTGATGAGCCCGCGCGTCGCCTGACGGTGGAGATTGCGCTCGATGATGCCTTTCGCCTTCTCAAGCGCTTCGGTGTTGACGTCGTCCACCACCACGTCGTAGCCCGCGAGCGCACAGACATGCGCGATGCCACTGCCCATTTGGCCCGCGCCGATAACGCCGATTCGTTCGATCTTCATGTGATTCCACCGATTGTCTGGAAGGCTCGCGGCCCAAAGCCCCGGCCTCATTTCTGGTCCAACGCTTTTTCGAATTCGGGCAAGGCCTCGAACAGATCGGCCACCAGCCCGTAATCGGCCACCCCGAAAATGGGGGCGCCCTCGTCCTTGTTGATGGCGACGATGATCTTTGAGTCCTTCATGCCCGCAAGGTGCTGAATGGCACCCGATATGCCGACCGCGATGTAGAGTTCGGGCGCCACGATCTTGCCGGTCTGGCCCACCTGCCGGTCGTTGGGCACGAAGCCCGCATCGACAGCGGCACGCGAGGCGCCCACCGCGGCGCCAAGCTTGTCGGCGATCCGTTCGATCAGGATGAAATTGTCCTTCGATTGCAGGCCGCGCCCGCCCGAGATCACGATGCGCGCCCCTGTCAGCTCGGGGCGTTCAGAGCGCGAAAGATTCTCGGCCACGAAGCGGGAGACGCCGGGATCGGAAGCGGACGGAACCGGCTCGATCGTCGCGTTGCCATCCCGCTCTGGCCCGGAAAATGCCGCGACCCGCACGGTGATCATCTTCTTGAAGCCCTTGGCTTCGACGGTCTGGATGGCATTGCCGGCATAGATCGGGCGGCGGAACACGTCCGGCGATTCGACGCTCAGGATTTCGGAAATCTGCGGCACATCGAGTCTGGCTGCGACGCGGGGGATCACGTTCTTTCCGTTGGCGGTGGCCGGGGCCAGGATCGCGTCATAGGGTGCGGCGAGCGAGAGCACGAGTTCGGCAACGGGCTCCGCCAGGAAATTCGCATAGCGCGCTTCCTCGGCGAGCAGCACCTTCTCGACGCCCGAAATCCTCGCCGCCTCGACGGCCACATTTCGGCAATCGGCTCCCGCCACCAGCACATGCACGGGCGCGGACACTTTCAGCGCGGCGCCGACGGTTTTCGCGGTGGCCTCGTCGAGCGCCCGATTGTTGTGTTCGGCGAGAACGAGGGACGCCATCAGATCACGCCCCGTTCGCGCAGTCTGGCGACCAATTCGGCGGGGCTGCCGACTTTCGCCCCGGCGCGCCGCTTTTCGGGCTCGCGCACTTCCAGCACCTTCAGCCTTGGGCTCGGATCGACGCCGTAATCGGAAACGCTTTTCTCGGCGATCGGCTTCTTGCGCGCCTTCATGATGTTGGGAAGCGAGGCGTAGCGCGGCTCGTTCAGCCGGAGATCGGTAGTGACGACCGCCGGCAATTTGAGCGCCACGGTCTGAAGGCCGCCGTCCACTTCGCGCGTCACCGTCACAGCCTCGCCGGCGATTTCGACCTTGGCGGCAAAGGTCCCTTGCGGCCAGCCGAGGAGGGCGGCCAGCATCTGACCAGTTTGGTTGCAGTCGTCGTCGATGGCCTGCTTGCCGAGAATGACCAGACCCGGCTGTTCTTCGGCGCACACGGCTTTCAGGATTTTCGCGACCGTCAGCGGCTCCAGTTCGCCATCGTGCTTCACCAGGATGGCCCTGTCGGCGCCCATCGCGAGCGCGGTCCGCAAGGTTTCCTGCGCGCCCTGGGGACCGATGGAAACGGCGATTACCTCGGCCGCCTGTCCCTTTTCCTTGAGCCGGACGGCTTCCTCGACCGCGATCTCGTCAAAAGGGTTGATGGCCATCTTCACATTGGCAAGGTCCACGCCCGTGCGGTCAGTCTTGACCCGAACGGCGACATTGAAATCGATCACCCGCTTGAGGGGGACGAGGACTTTCATCGCGAGAAGATGCCTTGCTTTGGCATGGCTTACGGCCCCGAGGGCCTCGCAGCCCGAATTTTTGTGCGGCGCAATAACTAAGGGCGGGCGGGGGTCCTGTCAACGAAAGGTCAAAGAGCAAGTTGGTTAACGCGCGAACCGCCGATCCGGGCCGCGCGGAACACAGGCGGGCGGCCGGACGTTCCTCAACGGTGGGGGCCGAAGGAGCATCCTATGTCACACAAACTCGCCGCCCCCTTCCTGGCAACGGCCATCGCCTTGAGTCCGCTGATGTTCCTGGCGGATTCCCAACCCGCCGCAGCCCAGAATGTCCAGATCGGCTTTGGCTATTTCCACGATCAGCTCAGCCCCTATGGCCGCTGGTATCACCATCCGCGGTGGGGCGATGTGTGGCATCCGCTCCAAGTGGAAGCGGACTTCAAGCCCTATTATCGCGGGCATTGGGATTACACCGGCCAGTATGGCTGGACGTGGGCGTCCGAC
>Ga0265337_1001828_pt1 | contig 10210 bp, 10 predicted proteins | sample 42122metaG_FD_192441 | JGI IMG/M metagenome (GOLD analysis project Ga0265337, IMG submission 192441) | Rhizosphere microbial communities from Carex aquatilis grown in University of Washington, Seatle, WA, United States - 4-21-22 metaG | ecosystem: Host-associated > Plants > Roots > Rhizosphere >... | reverse complement strand
GGGCTATATTCGTTTGAGGGCCGTGCGCCCCAAGAGCCCCCTAGAGATAACACATGAACCTCAACGATCCCCTTGTTTCCACAATGGTTCCGCTGGTTATGCTGTTCGGAATCTTCTACTTCCTTTTGATCCGGCCGCAGCAGCAGCGCGTCAAGGCGCACCAGGCCCTGGTCGAAAGCGTCAAGCGGGGCGATACGGTGGTGACCGCGGGCGGGATCCTCGGGCGCGTCGCCAAAGTGAAGGAAGACGGGGAGATCATGGTCGAGATCGCCGATAATGTGCAGGTTCGGGTGCTCAAGAGTACATTGACTGAAGTGCGCTCGCGCGGTGGCGAAAAGAGCGAAAGCTGATGACCGAGCGGGCGAGGAGAGCGTCTCTCCGGAAAAGGCTAATTCCATGATCTATATCGGCCGCTGGCAGACGATCACGGTTCTTTTGATCCTGTTGCTGGGCGCGATCTTTGCGTTGCCGAATTTCCTGCCCGAACGCGTTCGCAATTCGCTGCCGGGCTGGTTCCCGAGTTCCACCGTCAATCTCGGCCTCGATCTGCAGGGGGGCTCCTATCTGCTCCTCGAAGTCGACATGCCGGGCGTGGTGAAGGAGCGGCTGGAAACCGTTCGAGGCGATATTCGCACGGCGCTCCGCCGCGTGCGGCCGACCATCAATTATACCGGCCTCGATCTCGCCCGCGACAGCGTCTCCCTGCATATCGCCGATACCGCTCAGATCGATGCGGCGAAGAAGATCTTGCAGGACATCGCCTCGCCGCCGGGGACCTTTCTCGGCCTGGGCTCCGCCGAATACGATTTGACCGATAACGGCAACGGCAATTTCACCCTGAAAATGTCTCAGGCCTATCAGCGCCAGATGCAGACGCAGATCGTCACGCAGTCGATCGAAGTGGTGCGCCGGCGCATCGATGCACTGGGGACGCGCGAGCCCACCATCCAGCAACAGGGTGAAGACCGTATCCTGGTCCAGGTGCCGGGTTTGAAGAATCCCGAAGAGCTAAAGCGCGTGCTCTCGACCACGGCGAAGATGACCTTCCGCATGGTCGATGCGACCGGGAATGTGCAGGATTCGCTCAAAGGGCGTGTGCCCCCGGACGACGAACTTCTGTACGAGCAGGACAAGGCCGGCAACAACACGGTGCCCTATCTGGTCCAGCGCCGTGTGCTGGTCTCGGGCGACCGCCTGGAACAGGCAAGCTCGGGTTTCGATCCGCGCGGCGGGGAGCCGGTGGTGAACTTCCGCTTCGATACCCGTGGCGCCCGCGAATTCGGCGATGCCACCAAGGTCAATGTCGGCAAGCCCTTCGCCATCGTGCTCGACAACAAGGTGATCTCCGCGCCCGTGATTCGGGAACCCATTCTCGGGGGGCAGGGGCAGATTTCAGGCAACTTCACGGCCGAGACGGCGAACGATCTGTCCATCCTGCTCAATGCCGGTGCGCTGCCCGCCGCACTTACAGTGATCGAGGAACGCACCGTGGGCGCGGAACTGGGCGCCGATTCGGTTCAGGCCGGCAAGCTCGCGGCCTTGGGTGGATTGGCGGCGGTTGTCTGCTTCATGATTGCGACCTATGGGCTGTTCGGTGTGTTCGCGACCATCGCGCTCGCGGTCAACATGCTGCTGCTGTTTGCCGTCCTCACCGGCCTGCAGGCCACCCTGACACTTCCGGGCATCGCCGGCATGGTGCTGACCATGGGCATGGCGGTCGACGCGAACGTGCTGATCTATGAGCGCATCCGGGAGGAGATGTATGGCGGCAAAACGGTGATCGCGGCAATCGATGCCGGGTTCCGCCGCGCCACTGCGACCATCATCGACACCAACATGACGCATGTACTGGCCGCTGCCATCCTGTATGCGGTCGGAACCGGACCGGTGCGGGGCTTCGCGGTGACTCTGGGTCTGGGCGTCATCACCTCGTTCTTCACCGCCGTGATGGTGACGCGGCTCATCGTCGTGACGTGGCTGCGCCGCATGCGGCCCAAGGCGCTCGTTCTTTAAGCAACGGGCGAGCAGGGAAAAGCACGTCTATTCGCTATTCGCTATTGCCCATTCGCCGTATAGTTCATCCATTCGAGAATCTTCGGGGGAAGGTCCATGATTGCAACCATTCTGACCAATCTTCGGAACACGGTGATCGCCGGCTTCGTGCTCGCCTTCATTGTGTTCCTGATCTACATCACTCAGACCGAATTCAACAATTACGTGTTCTGGCCGTTTCTGATTCGCTGGTTCCACATCATCTGCGGCGTCATGTGGATCGGCATGCTGTGGTATTTCAATTTCGTTCAGACGCCGACCATGCCGAAAATTCCGGACGAGTTGAAAGGCGGTGTCTCTCGCTTCATCGCGCCGGAAGCGCTGTTCTGGTTCCGCTGGGGGGCCATGGGAACGATCGGCTTTGGCATTATTCTCGCCGCGCTGAACGGTTATCTGCTGAACGCCTATACGCTGGATGCGATCGAGGGCTTCATCGATCTGAAGGTGATCCTGATAGGGATCGGCATGTGGCTCGGCACCATCATGTGGTTCAACGTCTGGTTCATCATCTGGCCGAACCAGCAGAAGGCGCTGAACATCGGCAACGCGTTCCCGGATTTGCCGGCCGCGGAGAAGGCGAAAGCCGCCCGCACCGCAGGCCTGTTTTCGCGCACCAACACGATGCTCTCGATTCCCATGCTGTTCTGCATGGCCGCCGCACCCCATCTGGCGTGAGCCGTTCCCGCGCATGAAACCGGCAGAAGGGCCGCCCGCGTGGCGGCCCTTTGCTTTTTGTCATGGCGCGCCTCATCCTTCGACAGGCTCTGGATGAGGGACAATTTCCTCATTCTGAGCCTGTCGAAGCATGAAGGTGCATGTCCCAGGATTCATTCGCCCATTGCGAAGCGCTGGTGCGCCGCGCCGATTACGACCGCTATCTCTCGGTCCTGCTCGCGCCAGCCGAAGCGCGGTCCCATCTGTTCGCGCTTTACGCGTTCAATTGCGAGGCCGCCAGAACCGCCGAGAGCGTGAGCCAGCCGCTGATAGGCCAGATACGCCTGCAATGGTGGCGCGATGCGATCGAGGAAATCTATGCGGGCGGTTTGCGGCGGCACGAGGTGGTGCGGGTTCTCGCTAAAACGGTGGGTGCGCGCGAACTGCCGCGAGAACTGTTCCACGCACTGCTCGATGCGCGCGAGAGCGATCTCGACGAAACACCTTTCGTCACCTGGGCCGATTTCGAGGCTTATGCGGATGCGACGTCCGGCAACCTCATGCGAATGGCCGCACGGATTATCGGCGCGGGCCACACAATCGATGAGGCCGCGCGCGAGGCGGGCATCGCCTACGCGCTTGCCGGTCTGCTGAGGGCGCTTCCGTTTCATGCTGCACGCCGGCGGCTGATGCTGCCTTTGGAAGCTTTGCGCGCGGTTTCACTGTCGCAGGAACAGGTATTCTCGGGCGTCATGGACGAGAAGATTTCTGCGTTGATCAGGCTCGCGGTGGAGCGTGCGAAAGAGCATCTCGGGAAAATCCCGCGCGTGAAGCGGGCGCTGCTGCCGGCGATTCTCCCGGCAGCGCTGGCGCCACTCTATTTGCGCAAAGTGACGCAGCGGAGGTTCGATCCTTTTCGGGATAGCGCCGGCGTGTCGATCCACCGCCGCCAATTCGCGATGCTGCGCGCGCTGATACGGGGACGGCTGTAATTCCCGCCCGCTTGCGGGGAGGGAAGCTGCGCTACTCTGCTGCTTCTTTACGGCCGAGCCACGACTCCAGATCGGCAATCGCCCGGTGCGTCATCTGCTTCTTGCGATCCTTGCCGCGCACGTCCACTTCGAGCGGCGGAAACAGGCCGAAATTCACGTTCATCGGTTGGAACGTCTTGGCGTCCGCGCCTTGCGTGATGTGCGTCAGCAAGGCGCCAAGAGCCGTCGTCGGGGGCGGCGGCGCTAGGCGCGTGCCAAGCGCCTCGGCCGCCGCGAACCGTCCAGCCAAGAGACCGATGGCGGCCGATTCAACATAACCCTCGACGCCTGTGATCTGGCCCGCGAACCGCAAGGACGGCCGCGCCTTCAGCCGAAGCGCGCCATCGAGGAGGCTGGGCGAATTCAGGAAGGTGTTGCGGTGGATGCCGCCGAGCCGCGCAAAGCGGGCATTCTCCAATGCCGGAATCGTGCGGAAGATGCGCGTCTGCTCGCCGTGCTTCAGCTTGGTCTGGAATCCGACCATATTCCACAACGTCCCCAGCGCATTGTCCTGGCGGAGTTGCACAACGGCATAGGGTCGCCGCTCCTTCCTCGGGTCGCGCAGGCCCACCGGCTTCATCGGACCGAAGCGGAGTGTCTCCTCGCCGCGCGCTGCCATCACTTCGATGGGGAGGCAGCCCTCGAAATAGGGCGTCGAAGTCTCCCATTCCTTGAATTCGGTCTTTTCGCCGGCGATCAGGGTCGCGACGAAGGCCCGATATTGCGCTTCGTCCATCGGGCAGTTGATGTAATCGGCGTCGCCCCCGCCCGGACCTTTCTTGTCGTAGCGCGATTGGAACCACGCGATGTCCATGTCGATGGAATCGCGCTCGACGATAGGCGCGATGGCATCGAAGAACGCGAGCGACTCTTCGCCCGTCAGCGCGCGGACCGATTCGGCCAGCGCCGTCGAGGTCAGCGGCCCCGTGGCAATGACGACATTCTCCCAATCGGGCGGTGGATTGGCGATCTCCTCGCGCAGGACCGTGATCGCCGGATGAGCTTCGATGGTTGCCTGGATTGCGGCCGAGAACCCATGCCGGTCCACGGCCAGCGCGCCCCCCGCGGGCAGTTTGTGCGCATCGGCCGCGCTGAGGATGAGCGAGCTCGCCCGCCGCATCTCCTCGTGCAAAAGCCCGACCGCATTGTTCTCCCAATCGTCGGAGCGCAGTGAATTGGAGCAGACAAGCTCGGCCAGCCCTTCGGTCTGGTGTGCCTCGCTCATCCGGACGGGGCGCATTTCGTGCAAGGTCACGCTCGCGCCCATCTGGGCGGCCTGCCACGCCGCCTCGCTCCCTGCAAGGCCGCCGCCGATGATGTGGATCGTTGCCATGGCCGATCAGATAACGCGTAACCGGGCCTGCGGCAATTGTCATGCCCTGCCTCACCCAATAGCATCCCCCGCCCACGCATCGGATTCTCCATGGCAAAAATTCCGGTCGGCCCAACGATCGCTTCCGCCTATCGCTTTCTCTTCGCCGAGATCGGAACCATTGTTGGCATCGCCTGGGTGCCGGCGGTCCTGACCGCGGGCGCCGGCTATGTGGCGCGCGCCTATGCGGCAGATCACAAGGCGCTTGTCGAAGCCGGCGATACCCAGACGGTCGGATTTTATTTTCTGCTTTCGCTTTTAAGCATGGTGGTGACGCTTTACGCGTCCTCCATCGTGGCTGTCGCCATCACGCGGCAAGCGATGGGACATCAGCGGCCGCCCGGCGTGCTGCTGCTTTATTTCGCGGCCGGGCGCAGCGAATGGCGCATGTTCGCCGCCAATGTCCGCTATGTGTTCGGTGCCGGTGTGCTGCTCGCGCTGGCGATCGGGCTGAGCGCGCTTGCGTTCGTGCTGGCGGGCACGCCGCTCAACGCGGCCCAGCAAATGACGACAAATCCGGCGACTCTGCTGGCTGGGCTCGTGACATGGGCGGTGCTCATCTATGCCTTCATCACCATTGCTCGGATGGGATTTCTGCTCGCTCCCACCGTCGTTGCCGAGGACAAGGGCGGGCTTCGCCGCAGCCACGAACTGACCAAGGGCAACGTCTGGCGCGTCATCGTCATTGTGCTGGCGCTCGTTCTACCCATCCTGATCCTGATGATGGCCGGGGAGGGCGTTGTGCTGCGCGCTGCGATCGGCCCGGATTTCCTGCGCATGGCCCCGGAGCAATTCTTCGACAAAGCTGGTGAGGCCATGGAACAGAAGCTTATCCCCTGGCAGATATTCAGCGCGGTCATCTTCATTCTCGGCTCGGGCATTCTCTATGGCGGCGCCGCTTTCGCATATCGCGCGCTGATGGAGGGGCGCGAGGGGCGGCCGCTTCCGCCGCAATAAGGCTCCTTTTATGCCGCCGCACCTCGGGCGAGCGGACGCGCCGGGCGAATGAGCCCGCTCAGATAGGCAAAGCGCAGGAACATCGCGGCCGCGGCGAAAGCCAGACTCACGGCGAGGCCGATCCAGATTCCCAAGCCCTGAAGGGCGGTATCAAATCCAAGCAGTGCCGCGAGCGGAAATCCCACCAGCCAATAAGAGCCCGCCGCAAGCCACATCGGTACATGGGCATCCTTGAGTCCGCGCAACGCGTAGATGGCGATCACCTGGATTCCGTCAAACAGCTGGAAACCGGCGGCGACGCGCAAGTAAATCACAGTGAGTGCGAAGGCTCCCGCATTGGCCGGGGTGTCCGGCAGATACAGCGATGCGATCTGCCGCGGAAACGCCGCCAGCACGATGCCGCAAAGCGCCATGAAGCCCGCGCCGAGCACGATCGCGGTCAGCCCTGCGCGCCGCACGCCGTCGGGGTCTCCTCTTCCCGCCGAAAGCGCCACGCGGACGCTTCCCGCCATGCCGATCCCAAGCGGCACCATGAAGGTGATGGACGGCACGTTCATCGCGATCTGATGCGCGGCAAGCGAGGCTTCGCCAAAGCGGCCCATCATCAGCGTAGAGATGCTGAACAGCATCACCTCGAAGACGGTGGCCAGGCCGATCGAAATTCCCAGACGGAAGATCTGCGCGAGCTTCCCCCAATCGGGCCGGAAGAAGCGCCGCAAAATCCGATAGGGCCGGAACGCGGGCGATGCCAATGCCACCGACAGCAGCGCGAAAAAGCCGAACGCGTTGGTCAGCGCGCTCGATATGCCCGAGCCCAGAAGCCCGAGCGCAGGCAGGCCGAAATGACCGAAGATCAAGACATAGTTCCCGAGAACATTTGTTCCGACCATCAGCATCACGATGATCATCGGGGCGCGCGGCCGCGACAGTGCGGTGACGAAATTCCTCAACACCGCGAAGCCGAATGCAAACGGGAGCCCGAAGCCCAACGCCTGCACATAAGGGCCGGCCGCGGCGGCAAGCTGAGGCGCCTGTTCCAGCATCAGCAGCCAGGTCCGTGTGTAGGCAAGCACGGCCCAGATCAGCGGCGCCACCAGCGCCGCGGCCCACAGGCCCATGCGCACGCCCGTCCGCACGCCCGCGCGATTCTTCGGCCGCGCGCCGAGGATTTGCGCGATCACGGGCGACACGGCGGCGGCCGGACCGTTCCCGATTAGCCATGCGGCCATGTAAATCACCGAACTCAGCGCGGCGGCGGCGAGCGCGGTCTGCCCAAGCGCGCCCACCATGATGACGTCGGTGGTGATCATCGCCATTTGCGCGAGCTGGGTCAGGACCAAAGGCGCGCCAAGGCTCACCAGCGCGCGCGCTTCGGCGGCCCAGGGTCCCAGGCTTTCGGAATTGAAGCCGGCGGACCGGCGTGAAACGAAATCTCTCATGACACGGCACTCGATCGGTTCGATTGCCCGGCCCGGGAGAACGTGTTGGAGCGGATAATAAAAACCCCTCCAGAGCGTTCGCCGGGCTCGGGAGGGGTTTCCTGGATGAAAGAGCGTTTTACGCTACATTCCGCCGGGTTCCTCTCGCGGCCACTCGGCGCGCAAGCCGCCGACCCCAATAGGGGTGCGGAGATTTGCTATGCACAAATGAGCCATACGGAACCTCGTGAGTATTCGAAAGCCGCGGTTGTCTATGCTTTCAGCGCGCGCGAGTCAACCCGTGTGTGTAATCACTTCGCACAGGTTCCTTTGCGCGCCGCATCGAACTGATCGTACAGGCGCGCGGCGCCCGCGCCGGTGAGCGTGCGGATTACGTGCGGCTGTCCTTTTTCGAGCGAATAGGTCACGTGATAGCCGGCGGCGCGCAGCTTCCCCGCCTGATCGCGCATTTCGTCGGGCCAACCGACGTCGAGTTCGCCCGCGAACATGTGGATGCACATCTTGCCGAGTGCTGCGATTCCCTGCGGCGTGGCGTCGTCAAGGAACCCGGGGAAGCCCGTGACCGACACGAAATATTGCGGAAATCGCGAGGCGATGAGGAACGCGCTCAGCCCGCCGTTGGAATTGCCGGCGACGTTGAACTTGTTGTCCCGTATTTTGTAATCGGCGAGCAGCTTGGTGATGAAGCCGGGGAACGCGCGCTCGCCGCCTTCGAAGAACAGCGTGCCGTTGGGTGCGGCGGGCTCGACCACGATGTAGCCGCGCTTTTCGGCTTCGGGACGGTAATTAGGTCCGAGCGTTGCTTCGACCATGTCCATGTCCTGTCCGCCGGGCGGAAAGGCGAGTACGGCCGGATAGGTCTTTGCCGGGTCGTAATTCGTCGGCAGCACGACCTTGTAATGCAGCGTCAGGCCGTTGATCGTCGCGGTCTTGTCCTGCACGTCGGCCTTGGCCGGTCCGTTCGCGAGCGCGGCCAAAGCAAACGCAGAAAGCGCTGCGGATGTGAGCATGCGCGTCATGATCGTGTTCCCTCTTCGCCCGGGGCAATCCTAGCGCGTTAACGGCCGGGGACCAAAGAACATGGGGGGCGCCGGGTTGTGCTCGAGTTCCAGGTTAACAGGGAACCCTCTTGATTACCGAGGTCCCGTTCGGGAACCTTGATCTGTAGTATTTGATTACATTTTGTAGGAGAATCTCCCACGCGTTAACCCTACTTCCATGAGTCCGTATTATATCTCTTCTCGCCCATTACTTGAGCGTCCAGGTCAAAACTTGGACATGAACAGAGTAGTACAAGTATTGGCGCTCGCATCCATAGGGAACTTGGCAAATGGGAATGCCGGCGGCGCGACAAGTCCAGAGCGGGAGCAGCCTAGACCAGCTTGCCGAGCATCCGGTCTATTTCTTCGATACGAGGTTCCTTCTCGCCAGCGTCTCGACATCCATCGGATGGACTTCGGCCAAGCTGGAAATTGCTTTGACGCCGCGGATCGAGAGGGCGCTCGGACCGTCCGATTTGTGGCTCGGAACGCCGGATGGATATTACGTCATATTCGTCAGCTGCGACGCGCCTCAGGCCCGTGCGAAGGCGACGACGATCTCGATCGATGTGCTGCGGCATTTCTACGGCGAGAGTCAGTTCCCCTTGGACGCGGTCAACGCACTTTGCCGTCCATCGTCTATGCACAATCTGGCCGATGTCGTCGCGCGTGACGCCATTGCAGCGAAGGCGAAGCCTTCTCCCCCCGTCCGCGCGCGCGGCGAGGAAGAGGTTCCTGCAACCGCTCAGGAACAATGCCAGCTCACGCGCGAAGTCATCCAATTGTATCGCGACCGGACCGGGCTAACCGAAAACGGATTGAAGCCTTCATTCGCGCCCACATGGGACAGCCGCAGAAACAGGATCACATCGTTCGTCTACGGGGATGTCGACTCGCCTCAGACGCGCGGCGTCCCGTTGGGCGCCGGCGGATTGGAGGTCGCGGAAGCACAGTGCAAGATCGACGCGATGGCGCTCGCCGGTGCAGCGAAGGGCGTGCAGCACATCCGGTCGCGCGGATGGCTGGCGATTGTCAGCGTTCCCGTGCACGCCGAGACTCTGGCTTGGCGGAAATCGCGGTCTGCCTATTTGCGGGTGCTGTCGCAAATCGAGCCGCAGCTTTTGCCGTTTCTCTCGCCGCGCATCGTCGGATTCAATGCAGGCTTCAACCCGGTGGCGACCGCGCAATGGATTGCCGCGTTGCGGCGGCATGTCCGCCTGGCATTCGTTCATCTGCCGGACGTCAATCTGGAAATGCGGGGGGCTATGCTTGGCTGCACCGCATTGGGGATCAGCTTTCCTTCCTTGCTTGCGCCGGGTGCGACCGGTCAGGTCTTGCGGGAACAGACGGCAAAATTCGTGAATCTGTGTGCGGCCCAGGGCGCCATTGCGTGCGTGGACCGGGTCAAATCCAAGCCGGTGTTGTCGGTGCTGAAGAATTGCGGCGTGCGTCTCGTCTCGGGTCCGGCCGTGGGCGAAGCATCCCCATTGCCCAGCCCGGCGGGCGTGCTTGATTGCGATATTCACGGGGCGGCGTCAGCTTCGTCTCCGTCTTAGAATTTGGTGGGAGATCCCGATACACGGGACTGGTGGGGAATGGCGCCGGCGGGGTAAAAAGCTGCCGGCGTCTTTTCCGTTAAATGGGCGTCGCGATCGGATTCGTTAG
>Ga0265337_1001827_pt1 | contig 10212 bp, 9 predicted proteins | sample 42122metaG_FD_192441 | JGI IMG/M metagenome (GOLD analysis project Ga0265337, IMG submission 192441) | Rhizosphere microbial communities from Carex aquatilis grown in University of Washington, Seatle, WA, United States - 4-21-22 metaG | ecosystem: Host-associated > Plants > Roots > Rhizosphere >... | reverse complement strand
CCAGCGTTAGCGCCGCGCCATAGGCGAGCGCCCGCCATGGCAGCGGCACCAGCGCCGCAGGTGCGATTGTCCAGAACGCGCCGGCGACGTCACCGGACACGAATGAGCAGTTCTTGTCGCACTCGCCGCGCGGATCCCACCAGGCGACGAAATGCAAGGGGCCGCCGAATTGCGTCACTTCGATCGGCCGCGGCCGGTCCCAGTGATCCTTGAGTACGACATTGGCCAGCAGCCCCGGGCCGAGCGCGACGGTCGTCATCAGAAACAGAATGGCGCGGCCCGATAGCAACAGCCGTCGCCGCGGCAGAAGTAATTTGAGCACCAACGCCGCCACCACCGGGATGATCACCGCGGTTCCCACCCACAACCCGATGTCGCGGGCGAGCAGCAACGGCGGATAAATGCGCAGGCCGAACGGATTGCCGTGCAGCGATATGGCGTGGAACGGCGCGGCGATCATCAGATCGAGCTGCGGATAGAGCCCGAACACCACGCCGACAACGGCGGCGATGGCAAGCGCAATGATCAGTCCGGTACGGTTCATGGTTTTTTCCGCAAGCGCGGCCTGCGGTCTAGCCGAGCAAGGCCGCGAAGGGAAGTCAGCGGCCGCGCCAACGGCCGGCATTGCGGCCGGCGATCAGCCAATAGGTAAAGCCGAACACCACGCCGACCGCGGCCGCGATTTCCGCTTCGCGCGAGATCGGCGGTGGCGGATGATCGATCGATTCCTCGTAAGATCCGGTAAAGCCGGCGCCGTAATAGCCGAGCAGCAGGATAGCCGCGCCGGCCGCCGCATGGATCAAGAGCGAACGGATGGAATACGCTTCCGCCAGCACCACCGCAATCAAGATGGGCAGGAAGCCGACCATGACGGTGACGCCGAAGGCAAGCGCCGCGATGCCCCTGAAGAACGCGTGCTCGAGCGGGTCGGGGCCGATCACGTGCAACTCGACACCGAGCAGCGCGATGGCGGCGGCGATGCCGCCGGCCATCGCCGCCATGAACAGGGCGAAGAGAATGACAATGATGCGGCCGAGGAGTGCCAAGCGCTAATCCACCATCGCCATCGCCCGCAGCGCCATGCGCTCGCGCGCGGAGAGCTTCTCGGTGGCGCTCTTGAGCTGGCCGCAGGCGGCCAAAATGTCGCGCCCGCGCGGGGTGCGCACCGGCGAGGCATAGCCGGCGTCGAACACCACTTGCGAGAACTTCTCGATCTGTTCCCAGTCGGAACATTCGTATTTTGAGCCGGGCCAGGGATTGAACGGAATGAGATTGATCTTGGCCGGGATGCCCTTGAGCAGGCGCACCAGCGCCTTGGCGTCGTCGATGGAATCATTGACGCCCTTAAGCATGACGTATTCGAAGGTGATGCGCTTGGCGTTGGAAACACCCGGATAATTGCGGCAGGCCTCCAGCAATTGCGCGATCGGATATTTGCGGTTAAGCGGCACCAGCTCATTGCGCAATTCGTCGCGCACCGCGTGCAGCGACACCGCCAGCATGCAGCCGATCTCGGCGCCGGCGCGTTCGATATTCGGCACCACGCCGGAGGTCGAGAGCGTGATGCGGCGCTTGGAGATAGCGATACCGTCGCCGTCCGCCACGATCAGCAGCGCGTCGCGCACCGCGTCGAGATTGTAAAGCGGCTCGCCCATGCCCATCATCACGATGTTGGTCACGCAGCGATCGCCTGTTGGGATGACACCATCATTCGGGCGTACACCACCCGGCCAATCGCCCAGGCGGTCGCGCGCCACCATCACCTGGCCGACGATCTCGTCCGCCGTGAGGTTGCGCACCAGGCGCTGCGTGCCGGTGTGGCAGAACGAACAGGTGAGCGTGCAGCCGACCTGGCTGGAGACGCACAGCGTGCCGCGGTCGGTGTCGGGGATATAGACGCATTCCACCTCGTGCGGACGCTCGCCTTGCACTTCGCCCGGCAATCGGAGCAGCCATTTGCGCGTGCCGTCGACCGAAACCTGCTCGGCCACCACCTCGGGGCGGGCGAGCGTGAATTTCTCCGCCAGCGCCGCACGCAAGTCCTTCGACAGGCTGGTCATCAGATCAAATTCGGTGAAGCCGCGGAAATAGATCCAGTGCCAGAGCTGCTGCACGCGCATCTTGCGCTGTGCTTCCGGCACGCCGATCGCACCCAGCACCGCTCCAAGCTGCGCACGCGTGAGGCCGACCAGCGACGGCTTGTCCGGCGCCACATAGCGCTCGAGCGGCGTCTTTTCGACGAAGGGCGCGGAGGCCGGTGCGATTTCGATGGTGGTTGTCATGGGCTCAGGTCGTCACATCCGCGCGCGGCGGCATTGACGACAATATAGGGTGCGGGCGCCCTACTTGCACTCCTGCGCCACCTTGTCGAGCGCCTCGCTAAGTCCCTTCAGCGAATAGGTATCGGTGGTCTTGGTGCCGCGGCCTGACTCGCTCTTGACCACCAAGTCGGCACCCTTGCGCATGGTCTCGACCATCTGCGCTTCCTCGGCGGCGTTCTTCACCCAGGCGCCGTCGTTCTGGGTGTACATCACATAGCTCGCCGAGCCGACGGTGGCGGTGGCGTCGACGCCGGGCTTCTGCGGATAGCCGACGATCATCGACACCTCGTTTTTCACCTTCTCGGCCGGGCGGGTCGAGACGAACGCATAAGACGGATCGCGATTACGGCCGGCCGGCTCGGTGACAGCCGAAGCCGGTTTCGCCAGTGCGAAGCATACCTTCTTGCCGCCAGGCGTCGCTGTGTAGGCGCCCCAGCCGCCGAACTGGCCGAGCAGCACCGCCTGTTCGGTGGGCTCGGCCTTCGGTGGTTTTTTCTGCGCTTCAACAGCCGGCTTCTTCTGGACCGGTTTGGTTTGCTGGGTCTGCGCATAGGCGGCTGCGCCACAAACCATGGCAGCGGCGGTCAGCAGTGCAATCGTTGGGCTTTGCCAAAACGTCTTCGTCATCGGGCCCTACCGGTTGAAGTAAATGACGGCATGCAAGCCGCCCCCTCTAAAGAACAGCTGGATATTAGCCCATTAGGGGCGAATATCGGCAAGCTAAAGGCGGCAATCCGTCGCCCCCCGCGAAACTATAGGCCGAAACCCGACACCGCCAAACCGGCCGGGCAGCGTGCTAGACAGCTTGCCGTAGCGTAACAGATCGAGCCGCCATGAAAGCCCTACTCTGCACCCGTTACGGCACCCCCGACGACCTCGAGCTTACCGACATCGCCGACCCGGTGTCCGGGCCGGGTGAAGCGGTGGTGCGCGTTAAGGCGGCGGCGCTGAACTTCTTCGACACCCTGATCATCGCCGGCAAATACCAGCATAAGCCGGCCTTCCCGTTCTCGCCCGCTGCCGAGTTCGCCGGCGTAGTCGAAAGCGTCGGTGCCGGCGTCGCCGGGTTTTCGCCCGGCGACCGCGTCATCGGTAACATCGGCTGGGGCGCCGCGCGCGAGAAGGTCCTGCTCGCCGCCGACCAGCTCGTCGCGCTGCCGACCGGTCTGGATTTCGACCGCGCCGCCGGCCTCACCGTTACCTACGGCACCACGATGCATGCGCTGAAGAACCGGGCCAAGCTCAAGCCCGGCGAGACGCTGGCCGTGCTGGGCGCCGCCGGCGGCACCGGCCTCGCCGCGGTCGAGCTCGGCAAGCTGATGGGCGCGCGCGTCATCGCCTGCGCGTCATCCGATGAAAAAATCGCCTTCGCGCGCCGGCATGGCGCCGACGACGGGGTGAACTACGCCGCATCCGATCTCAAGGACGCGCTGCGTCAGCTGACCGGCGGCAAGGGCGTCGATGTGGTCTACGATCCGATCGGCGGGGCGCAGGGCGAAGCCGCGATGCGCGGCATGGATTGGGGCGGGCGCTTCCTGGTCATCGGCTTTGCCGCCGGCGACTTGCCGAAGTTGCCGCTCAACCTGGTGCTGCTGCGCAGCTATGACGTGCTCGGCGTCTACTGGGGCGCCTGGATCCTGCGCGACCCGCAAGGCCATCGCGCCAACATGACGCAAATTATCGACTGGTGCGCGCAGGGTAAATTGTCCTCGCATGTGCACGCGGTCTATCCGCTTGAGCAAGCGCCGGCCGCGCTCAAGGCCATCGCCGCGCGCCAGGTGATGGGCAAGGCGATCTTGCGGCCGTAGCTTCCGCTGTTACTGCGACTTGAATCCCGCCAACTTATTCTTCGCCGCGTCCCGATGCACCGGCAGGATGTGGCCGGCGACTAGATTGATCGCTATCGCCAGCACCGCGGCATCGTCGGTGAAGCCGATGACCGGCAGCACGTCGGGAATGGCGTCGACCGGCAGGATGAAATAGGCGAGCGCGCCGACCAGCGTCGCCTTCACCGGCAGCGGCGTGTCGCGGTCGAAGGCGCAGTAATAGGCGGCGAGCAAATCCTCGGCGAACGGAATCTGCGCGACAACGCGCCGCAACTTGCGCCAGAAACTACGGCGCAGGGCGCCGTCATCGTCCCCATTGCTTCGCCAAAAGTCGGTGCGCGCGAATGCCATCGCATTAATGTGGGCGGCCAAAACGGCCGCCGCAAGGCCGTAAAACGGCTCACCCAGCCAACTTATCCATCGCCTCAGCGAGCTTGATGTCGAGCTCGGTGACCCCACCGGCGTCGTGGGTCGAGACCGTCACCTCGACGGTTTTGTAAACGTTGAACCATTCCGGATGGTGATCCATTTTCTCCGCCACCAGCGCCGCCCGCGTCATGAAGCCGAAGGCCTGGTTGAAATCCTTGAACACGAATTTTTTGGCGATCGCGTCGCGGCCGGCCACATCCGACCAGCCGGCGAGCTTGGCCAACGCGGCTTTGCGTACTTCTGCGGTCAATTTCTGCGCCATGTCACTTCCCTCGTGAGGCGAACGCGCGGGCCTCGCAATGGGTCCCGATCGTTACTACCTTTTATGTGACGATCCCTATCCTACGAGGCTTTTATGTCCTGGTCATTGAATATCGGCAGGGTGGCGGGCACGGTCGTGCGCGTCCACCTCACCTTCCTGCTGTTTCTCGCCTGGATCTTCGCCGCCAGCTACAGCCAGGGCGGCGCCGCCACCGCCTGGAACAGCGTCCTTTTCATGGTGCTGCTATTCCTCTGCGTGCTGCTGCACGAGTTCGGCCACATCTTCACCGCGCGCGCCTTCGGCGTGCCGACGCCCTATGTGACGCTGTTGCCGATCGGCGGCGTCGCCCAGCTCGAGCGCATCCCGGAGGAGCCGGGGCAGGAATTCCTCATCGCGATCGCCGGCCCGCTGGTGAACGTGGTCATCACCATCCTGCTGGTGGGCTTTGCCGGCGCCAACCTGCATTCCGGCGCCACGGCGGTGGACAACATGCACATCCCGCTGATCGACCGGCTGGCGGCGGTGAACCTGTTCCTCGCTTTGTTCAACATGATCCCGGCGTTTCCGATGGATGGCGGCCGCGTGCTGCGTGCGCTGCTGGCAAGCCGCATGGGCTATGTGCGGGCGACTGAAGTCGCCGCCGCCATCGGCCAGTTCGTCGCCTTCGCGCTCGGCTTTATCGGATTGATGTACAATCCGATCCTGATCTTCATCGCCATCTTCGTCTATCTCGCCGCCAGTTCGGAAGCGCACATGGTGGCGCTGCGCGCCGTCTCGCGCGGCGTGCCGGTGAGCCACGCCATGGTGACGCATTTCGAGACGCTGACGTCCGAGGAGCATCTGGATGCGGCGGTGCAGACCTTGCTGCAAACCGGCCAGGGCGAATTCCCGGTGGTCGATGCGGCCGGCAAGCCCATTGGCGTGCTGGGCCGCGGTGATCTGATCCGCGCCATCAAGCAGCGCGGCCCCGACGCTCGCGTCGCCGACGCCATGGTCGTGACCATGCCGACCGTCGGCCACCGCACGACGCTCGAACAGGCGTTCAAGCTGCTGCAACAGAAGCAAGCTCCGGCGGTCGGCGTCACCGATGCGACTGGCAAGCTGGTCGGTCTGGTCACCGGCGAGACCATCGCCGAGATGATGATGCTGCAGGACGCGATGCCCAAGGGCAGCCAGGCCGGGCCCTGGGGCCGGCCGGCGGGAGCGTAATAACGGCCTGCCTGACCAGCCGCCTAGCGGCCGACGGTGGTTTCGGCCCGATTCCTGCATGTTCCGCGATGCAAACTTGGCGATCCAAAAGATCGCAGGGTATTCTTTTGCGGCCGGGGGGCCGCAAAATCGCGTCGAGGGAACCGTCAATGAACGACAGCTTACAGAGTTCGCGCGAAGCGATCGCCCGCGCGGCCCCGCTGCCGGCGCTGGGGCACTTCCTGAACCATTGCCTGACCACTTACGCAGCCGAAAATAGCGGCGCGGCGGCCAATTACATCCCGGAATTGAGCAAGGCCAATCCGGCGCATTTCGGCATCGGCCTCGCGACCATCGACGGCCACGTCTACGAGGCCGGCGACAGCGCGGTCGAATTCACCATTCAGTCTATCTCGAAGGCCTTCGTCTTCGCGCTGGCGCTGGACCTTGTCGGCCCGGAGCGGGTCGAAGCCAAGATCGGAGTCGAGCCAAGCGGCGAGGCGTTCAACTCCATCCGCCTGACCGCGGACAACCGGCCGTTCAATGCGATGGTCAACGCCGGGGCGATCGCCTGCTCGGGCCTGATCCACAGCGTCGATGGGTCCGGCGCTTTCGAGCGGGTGCGCGACGCGCTGAGCCGCTTCGCCGGCCGCGAGCTCGGCGTCGACGAGGCCGTCTTCGAATCCGAGCGTGCGACCGGCGACCGCAACCGCGCCATCGCCTTTCTGCTGCGTAACTATTCCGGCATCGAGGGCGACGTCACCGAGGTGCTCGACGTCTATTTCAAGCAGTGCTCCATCCTGGTGACGGCGCGTGATCTCGCGGTCATGGCGGCGACGCTGGCCAATCGCGGTATCAATCCGGTCACAAAAAAGCAGGTCATCTCGCCTTACGCGGTCGCGCGCACGCTTTCGGTGATGACTTCGTCGGGCATGTACGACTTCTCCGGCGAATGGGTCTACCGCGTCGGCATCCCTGCCAAGAGCGGCGTCGGCGGCGGCATCATCGCCGTGATTCCGGGGCAATTCGGGCTGGGCACGTTCTCGCCACTGCTCGACAGCCACGGCAACAGCGTGCGCGGGATCAAGGTCTGCGAAGCCCTGTCGTCGCATTTCGAACTGCACGTGCTCAACCGCTCGAACGACGTACGCGCGTCGGTGATCGCCGATTACGACATCAAGGGAATTTCATCGCGCCGCAGCCGGCAGACGCACGAGCAGGCGATCCTTGACGACCATCACCAAGACATTCGCGTCATCGAGCTTGTCGGCGCGCTGACATTCGCCAACATGGATTACGTGACACGCCGGCTCGCTGAGCGAGCGCGTCCGGCTTTGTTCATCATCGATCTGCGGCGGGTGCCGGCGGTGACGCACGGCGCGGCGCGCCTCATGGCCGACATGGTGCGCGATCTGGCGACGGTCAATGTCACGGTGGTCTTCTCCGGCATCGAGAAAAGCTCGCTGGTCTGGGGCGCGGTCAGCGCCGCGACGAAAGCCGCCGCCGACGTGCGCCGTTTCGATCTGCTCGACGAGGCAATCGAATGGGCGGAAGATCAATTGATTTACCGTTATGGCGGCTTCTCGCATCCCAAGGATTCGTCGCCGCTCACCAAGCAGGCCCTGCTCGCCGGATTGACGCCTGAGGAATTCGCCGATCTGACCTCGCTTGCCAAGCTCCGCACCTTTCACATCGGCGAACGCATCATTACGGCCGGCGATTCGGCGCTGTCGATCTTTTTCCTGCTGAGCGGCATGGTCAGCGTCAAGCTGCGCAGCGGGGTGCGGCTTGCGAGCCTGTCGCACGGCATGGCGTTTGGCGAAATGGCGTTGATTGAGGATATGCGGTCCGCCGATGTATGGGCCGACACCCCGGTGACTTGTCTCGAACTGAGCATCGAGCAATTCGAAACCTACTGTGAACGGCATGCGCGCAGCGGCCAGCGAATTGTGCACAATCTCGCGGCGCTTATCGCCAAACGGCTGATTCAGGCCAACACCAAGGTCGATCTGCTCAGCGCCTATTGATCCGTCCACCGTTTTACCTCCGGCCGGCGGGATTTAACCGCATTGCGGCCAATCGCCAGCTGGCAGTTGCTTCCGGCCGTTTCGTGACTATATTGCGCTGCAATAGCGTCGTGTCGCGGGTCAACAGGATTGCCATCCGGCAATCCTGTTGTCTTTTGGAAGACGGATTTCCTTGGGAAATCCTTTTGGGGCCCGCGCTTTGGTTTTTGGAACTCGCATGAATCTCCGCAACGTCGCCATCATCGCCCACGTCGACCACGGCAAGACCACGCTGGTCGACCGGCTGCTGCAGCAATCCGGCGCCTATCGCGAGAACCAGCGCGTGGTCGAGCGCGCCATGGATTCCAACGACCTCGAGCGCGAGCGCGGTATCACCATCCTGGCCAAGGCAGCCTCGGTGCTGTGGAAAGACACCCGCATCAATATCGTCGACACGCCCGGCCATGCCGATTTCGGCGGCGAGGTGGAGCGCATCCTCAACATGGTCGACGGCGCGCTGGTGCTGGTCGACGCCGCCGAAGGTCCGCTGCCGCAGACCAAGTTCGTGGTGTCGAAGGCGCTCAAGATGGGGCTCAAGCCCATCGTCGTCATCAATAAGGTGGACCGCTCCGACGCCAGGCCGGTCGAAGTCATCAACGAAGTATTCGACTTGTTCGCGGCGCTCGACGCCACCGACGAGCAACTCGATTTCCCGATTCTCTACGGCTCGGCCAAGCAGGGCTGGATGGCGACCAACCTTGAGGGATCGCACGACGACGGCATGCAGCCGCTATTCGATCTCATCCTCAGCCACGTCAAGCCGCCGGTGGTGGAAACCGGCCCGTTCCGCCTGCTCGGTACCATTCTCGAAGCCAACCCCTATCTCGGCCGCCTCGTCACCGGCCGCATTACGTCTGGATCGGTGAAACCGAACCAGCCGGTAAAAGTGCTCGACCACGACGGCAAGCTGATCGAGAGCGGCCGCATCACAAAGTTGCTGGCATTTCGCGGCATCGAGCGCGTGCCGGTGGACGAGGCGGAAGCCGGCGACATCGTCGCTATCGCCGGGCTGCCGAATGCGACGGTGGCGATGACGATCTGCGATCCGTCGGTGGAAACGCCGATCCCGGCGCAGCCGATCGATCCGCCGACGCTGGCGATGACGTTCCGCGTCAACGATTCACCGCTCGCTGGAACCGAAGGCAGCAAGGTCACCGGCCGCATGATCCGCGACCGCCTATTGCGCGAAGCGGAAGGCAACGTGGCGCTGCGCGTGCGCGAATCCGACGACAAGGACGCGATGGAAGTCGCCGGACGCGGCGAATTGCAGCTCGGCATCCTGATCGAGACCATGCGGCGCGAGGGCTTTGAGCTGTCGGTGTCGCGACCGAAAGTGCTGATGCGCGAGGACCCCAAGACCGGCGAGATGCTGGAGCCGATCGAGGAGGTCGTCATCGACGTCGACGAAATTCATTCCGGCATCGTCGTGCAGAAGATGTCGGAGCGCAAAGCTGAGATGCTGGAGATGAAGCCCTCCGGTGGCCACCGGCTGCGGCTGGTGTTCCACGCGCCGACGCGCGGCCTGATCGGTTACCAGGGCGAACTGCTCACCGACACGCGCGGCACCGCCATCATGAACCGGCTGTTCCACGCCTACGCGCCGCACAGGGGTCCGATCCAGGGCCGCCGCAACGGTGTGCTGATCGCCAACGACCAGGGCGAAGCGGTTGCCTATGCACTGTGGAATCTGGAAGACCGGGGCCCGATGATGATCGAGCCGGGCTGGAAGGTTTACCGGGGCATGATTGTCGGCGAGCATACCCGCGACAACGACCTGGTCATCAACGTGCTCAAGGGCAAGCAACTCACCAATATCCGCACCACCTCGAAGGACGAAGCGGTCCGCCTCACCCCGCCGATCCGCATGACGCTGGAAAAGGCACTGGCCTATATCCAGGACGACGAACTGGTCGAGGTGACGCCGAAGTCGATCCGCCTGCGCAAGAAGCTGCTCGACGAGACCGACCGCAAGCGGGAAGACCGGGCGCGCTCGGCCGCCGCCGAGGCGGGGTGAGGTCCACCCGCTCGACCCGGTCACGAGCGTCGATGGTGTCCTATATTGGGACGAATCGAATCCGAGAAATCGAATCACCTGCCACGGCAGCGCCGCCCCATGCGCA
>Ga0265337_1001824_pt1 | contig 10215 bp, 6 predicted proteins | sample 42122metaG_FD_192441 | JGI IMG/M metagenome (GOLD analysis project Ga0265337, IMG submission 192441) | Rhizosphere microbial communities from Carex aquatilis grown in University of Washington, Seatle, WA, United States - 4-21-22 metaG | ecosystem: Host-associated > Plants > Roots > Rhizosphere >... | reverse complement strand
CGCCTCCGTCAGATGAACCAGTTGCTCGGGCAGAAAACCAGCCAGTGATCCGCCGATGGTCCCCCTTGACTTTTCCGGTGACCGGTGCTTTTGTTATTTTTGTCAAATCAGCCATGCTGACGCAAAGGAAAGGAAAGGCTTTGACTTATGAAAGAGATGCATCCGGCCTCACTGGCCAAAAGATTTTTCGCCGCATTTTGTTTATTGCTGGTGCTTGCCTCCGGTGCGTTCGCGCAAACCGGCAGTTCGGTTCCCGTCGTTACCATTCAGGCGACCGATAACCACGGCACCTGGGCCGGTGACCCCGCCGGCGTCACCGTCTTCCGTTCCGGCAACCCCGCGCCGGCGCTCAATGTGTATTGCTGCATCGGCGGCACTGCCACCAACGGCGTGGATTACCAGAGCATCGGCAGCTTCGTTTCGCTCCCCGCCGGCGTCATGTCCAACACGATCGTCGTCACCCCGGTCAATTTGGGCCAGGCCAACACCCGGACGGTGACGGTGGACTTGTGCCCGTCGCCGCTCATGACCCCGGTCAATTACTCCATCGGTTCGCCAAGCAGCGCCATCGTTTTCATCACGCCGCCCGGTGTCAGCAACCTCCCGCCGGTCGTCGGCATCGTCAGTCCGGCCAATGGCGCGGTGTTCAACGCGCCGGCGAGCATCTCGCTCCTTGCCAAAGCCGCCGACCCCGACGGCAATTTCACCGCCGTGGAATTCTTCGCCAACGGCGCCGACTTGGGGCCGGGAATGCCGGTTGTCCTCGATCCGCCGGGCGCGAACGGCGTGACGGGCTTGGTCTATTTCTTCAACTGGCAAAACGTGCCGACGAATAATTATTCACTGACCGCTGTGGCCACGGATGACGGTGGCGCTTCGACCACTTCCGCCCCGGTCAACATAACCGTTTTGGTGCCGCCCACCAATCTTCCGCCCGTCGTGCGCATCACCAGTCCGCCCAACGGTTCCGTCTTCCGCGCCCCGGTCAACATTCCCATTTACGCCTACGCCGCCGACTCCGATGGCTCCGTGTTGTCCGTAGAATTTTTTGCCGGCAACACCAGCCTCGGTTTCGGCCGGCATGTGACCGCCGTGCCGCCGCCGCTTCCGCCCGGCCAGGTTCAACCGCCCATCCTCGTTGTCGTGCCCACCAACTACTGGGAACTGACTTGGACCAATCCGCCTTTGGGAACCAACATCGCTTTGACCGCCAAAGCCACCGATGACGCTGGTCTTTCCACAACTTCCAATCCGGTGCTCGTGAGCATTTTCCCTTCGCTGCCGCCGCCCACCAACCGGCCGCCCATCGTCCGTATCGTCGCCACCGACCCCGTCGCCATTGAAGGCACCAACTGCTGGACGTGGCCCGGGCTGGTCAGTCCCGTGGCAACGTGGAGCAATTGGTATGCGGCAAGTGCCGCCTTCCGGCTCTTCACCAACTGCGGGCCGAAGGACGCCACCATCTCCGTGTTCCGTTTTGGCGCGACCAACTACGATCTCACCGTGGCTTACGCCTTCGGCGGCACCGCCACCAACGGCATTGATTACGTCGCGCTGCCGGGCACCGTGACCATCCCTGCCGGCGAACGCCGCGCTGACATCACCATCGTGCCGCTCGATGACGGCCCGCCGGACATCACCAGCACCGTCGTCCTCAAGCTTGTTCCCGATGCCACCGGCACCAATTACCTGCTTGGTTATCCGAAGGCCGCCACCGCCATCATTCTCGACAGCCAGTCGCCGCGGGCCGCCACCGGCATCGTGCCCGGCCCTGCCTTCAATCTCGCCGCCGCCGGTCCGGACGGAGCGTGGTTCCACGTGGAATATTCCGCCGATCTGATTCATTGGACGTCCATCTGCACCAACCAGGTCGTCAACGGCAGCATAGACTTCGTGGACTCGGACGCTGCGGCCAACCCGCTCCGTTACTACCGCATCGTGCCTGAATCCGGCCCGCCGCCGCAGTGAACCTGACCTGCCGCCGAAACATCAGCCGCCCAAAATTTTGAAAAGGGAAAGTTTTGACACGGAAGGAAGATAGCATCTCCTTCGTGCGCCCCGGTGGAGCGCGCGCGGCACCAGGGCAAAACGGGCCGGCATCGGTTTTCAATCAGCCATGGCTTGAACCACTTTCTTCAAGCATGAGGTTTGACTGTGCCCAGCCAAGTCGTAATATCGCGCGGCTCATTGCATCATGAAAACAATTCCGATTTTTTCAGCCGGCATCTTGCTGGCCGTCGCCGCCGGTTCCAATACTCCGGCCGCCGGTCAATCCTCCACCAACCTTTCCGCTGCGCCCCCCCGGGTGCCGGCATTCTCATTGGACTACATGGATCGCTCGGTGAATCCCGGCGCGGATTTCTACCACTTCGCCGACGGGCAATGGTTGAAAAGCAATCCCGTGCCGCCGGACAAATCGCGCTGGGCCGCCTTCACCGAACTGGCGGAGCGCAACTGGTATTTGATCCATGGACTCCTGGAGTCCGCCGCCTCGCCGGAGAAACCGCTGCCCGCACATTCGCCCCGGCGCGAAGTCGGCGATTTCTTCGCCTCGATGATGGACACCAACCGGATTGAACAGCTCGGCCTCAAGCCCATCGCGGACGACCTGAAAAAGATTGACCGCCTCAAGTCCACGAAAGACCTGTTCGCGCTGCTGGCGGATTTTCATCAGCGCGGCATCGGCGGGATGTTCGGCGCGGGTTTCGGGCCGGACGATAAAAACAGTTCGATCTACGCCGTTGGACTGTATCAGGGCGGCCTTTCCCTGCCCGACCGCGACTACTATCTCAAGGACAGTTTTTCGGAGAAGCTCAGGCTCTATCGCGGGCACGTGCAGAAGATGTTCGTGCTGCTCGGCGAAAAGCCTGGAGAAGCGGAGGCCCATGCAGGCACGGTGATTGCGCTCGAAACCGAACTCGCCAGGGCGAGCCGCACGCGCGTGGACTTGCGCGACCCGAACAGGAACTACAACAAATTCACCGGCGGCGAACTGGCCGCCAAAACGCCGGCGGTGTTGTGGAATGTTTATTTCGCCGACCGCAACCTGGCCGGACCGGCCTATGAGATCGTCGGCCAGCCGGAATTTTTCGACGCCGTGAACCGGCTTGTTCAGGAGCGGCCCCTGGCGGACTGGCAGGTATATCTGCGCTGGCATTTGTTGCATGGCAGCGCGCCGTATTTGCCGGCGGCCTTCGAGCAGGAGAATTTCAATTTCTATGGCAAGGCGTTGAGCGGCCAGCCGGAACAGGAGCCGCGCTGGAAACGCGCGGCCCATGTCATTGACGGCAACATCGGCGAGGCGCTCGGCCAGCTCTACGTGGAGGAATATTTTCCGCCCGAAGCCCGCACGCGCATGAACGAACTGGTGGAGAACCTGAAAGCCGTCTTTCACGACCGCCTTGAACGGGTCCCGTGGATGACCGACGCCACGCGCGCCAAAGCCCTGGCCAAGTTCGCCCGCTTCACCCAGAAAATCGGTTATCCCGATAAATTCCGCGATTACTCGGCGGTGGCCATCCGGCGGGATGATTTGCTGGGCAACGTCCGGCGTGCGGCGGCGTTTGAGTCGCACCGGGAGATTGTCCGCGTGGGCAAAACCGTGGACCGCACCGAGTGGGGCATGACCCCGGAGACCGTCAACGCCTACTTCAATCCGTCGCTGAATGAAATCGTTTTTCCCGCCGGCATCCTCCAGCCGCCGTTCTTCGACGTGACGATGGATGATGCCGTGAACTACGGCGCCATCGGCGTGGTCATCGGCCACGAAATGACCCACGGCTACGATGACGAGGGCCGCAAATACGACGCCGACGGCAACCTGAACGACTGGTGGACCGATGCCGATTCCAAGGCCTTCGATGCCCGCGCGCAACTCGTCGTGGACGAATACAACACCTTTGAAGCCCTGCCCGGCCTGCATGTGAACGGCAAGCTCACCCTCGGCGAAAACCTGGCCGACCTCGGCGGCGTTCACATCGCTTACGAAGCCTTTGAACACGCGCTCGCCAAAGACCCGTCAAAGCGCAAGACGATTGACGGCTTCACGCCGGAACAACGCTTCTTCATTTCCTTCGCGCAAATCTGGCGCACAAACATCCGGGACGCGGAGGCGCAGCGGCTCATCACCGTGGACACGCATTCTCCCGGACAATTTCGCGCCTACGGTCCGCTGCTCAACGTGCAGGCGTTCTACGACGCTTTTGACATCCAGCCCGGCAGCCCCATGTGGCGTCCCCCGGAGCAGCGCGCCATCATCTGGTGAAGACGGACGTGAAAGCTAGAACCACCGCCGGTTCCTCTGCCAGCATTCCTGCGCCCGCAATCCAAAACATGAACAAACTGTTTTCCCTCTGCCTGGCCCTGGCAGGTTGCATCGCACTCGCCGGCTGCAAGACCAATCCCCCCGCGTCGCCGAAGCCGCCATTGTCCGCCACCGCTGGTGGCTTCACCTGCGTCCTCGTCCACGGCGCGTGGGGCGGCGGCTGGGATTGGAAACACGTGGACCAGTTGCTCACCGCCGGCGGAAACGAAGTCTATCGCCCCACGCTCACAGGCCAGGGCGAGCATTCCAACCTCGCCAGCACCAACATTGACCTCGACACCCACATTCAGGACATCGTCAACGTCATCCTCTGGGAAAACCTGCACGATATCATCCTTGTCGGGCACAGCTACGGTGGGATGATCATCACCGGCGTGGCCGATCGCGTGCCGGACCGCATCCGGCGCCTCGTTTATGTGGATGCATTGCTTCCCGAAAACGGCGAGTGTGTGAACGACATCAAGCCGAACCGGATTAAAACATCATTCACCAACGGCTTCGTGATTGGGGACTGGATGAAGGGCAACCCGCCGCCGCCGCACGATGTCCCGATGCCGGGACAGACCTTCAGCGAACCCATCACCCTCACCAATCAGGCCGTCGCCGGGAAACTGCCCGTCACCTACATCCTGACCGTGGAGAAGGGCAAGCCGGCGGAGCAGGACGATTTTTACAAATTCTATCTGCGTGCCCAGGCCCGGGGCTGGCCCGTGCTCATCATGGAGGGCGACCACAATGTCCAGCGCTCCCATCCGCAACAACTCGTCAAGCTCATCGAACAAGCGCCATAAATTCTTTAGCCCCTGAGGTCTAAATCTTTCACGCTCAACGAAATCCTCCAGTTGACGTCCAGATACCATTGTGTTTTAGTAGAAATGCTGCTAAATGACATGGTTAAATCTTATCTAGCTTTGGTAATGATCGCGGGCTTGAATCTCTGCCTGCTCCCGATTTCTGCAGCCCCGCTTACCTGGTTCCCCGGGCCGGCCATGGACTATCCGGGCAGTGGCGCGGCAACGGTCGTCATGCCGGGTCGAGGCAACGTCGTGATTGCCGGCAGCACCGCTTATCCCGAAGGTCTGATCGCCACCAATAGCTATTGGACGCCGTTAGGCCAGCCATTCTACGGTAACATTGCACCCGGAGCTGTGACCAGTGGCGGCTCGATCATTGTTTACGGCGGCAATGATGGGAACAGCTCCGTGCGCACGGTCATTAATTACAGTCCCAGCGATGGTTCATCTACGATGGCTTCCATGAGCGTGCCCCGTTCATATCTTGGCTACGCGCCTGATCGCAACGGCAACGCCTACGCCATCGGTGGCCTGGACGACAACGGCAATCCGCTTGCATCTGCCGAGCGTTTGAGTCCGGAATCCGGTTCGGCGGGAACCTGGTCATCGATCGCGAGCCTCCCCGCAGCCCGATACAACTTTCCGGCGGTGTTTGATCACACAAATTACATTTACATTTTCGGCGGAAACACCAACCCCGCCTCGGGGATGGAAATTGCCAGTGTGCTCCGTTACTCGGTCAGCAAAAACACCTGGACCAACATGGCGGCAATGCCGGTCGCCGCCGCGGGCAGTGCGGCGGCGTTGGGGTCTGACGGGAGAATTTACGTTGTGGGCGGGGTGACCGGCGGGGTCGAGACCAATGTAGTCCAGGTCTACGACCCCGCCGCCAATTCCTGGTTTCTTTCCACGTCATTGCCCGAACCTTCGAACGGCTCTGCGATGGGCGTGGACAGCTTGGGCCGGCTGGTGGTGATGGGCGGCACGGACACCAATGGTTACGACACTGGCGACGTCTGGCGCAGCCAGCAATTGAACGTGCCGGACATTCCACCGGCACTCACGCAATTTCCCATCAGCGCTTCGGTGACTTATCAGGGCTTTTACACGTCAACCATCAGCGCGACCGGCAACCCGCAGCCGACCTATTCGCTCATCATCGGCCCGGACGGCATGACCGTGGACAATTACAGCGGCGGGATTACATGGACGCCGCAGGGGCTTGATCAAATTGGAACTTATCCCGTGACCGTTCAGGCCGCCAATTACGCCGGCTCCATCAATTGGACATTCACCCTTGCCGTCACCAATCCCGCGCCGGCGATCCTCACCAACCTGGCGGTGGTCGGCGTGACCGAAAGCTCAGTGACCTTGTCTTGGTCTCCTGAAGACCCGGTTGTTGGGCCGGTGACCTACAGCGTTTGGCTGCGCCATGTCCTTCACGACCCGAGAGGCAGTGGCGCGACCATTTGGTATACGCAGATTGGGACCAACACCACCGACACCACAATCACCATCAACGGTCTGGCGGCGGGTCTGACACAGACCTACTATGTCGTCGCTACGGGCGCGGGGGGCACGTCAGGCTACGCGGGCATCAGCGCCACCACACTCCCCGCGCCAGCGCCGACCAACCTGCGGGTCACCGGACTTACTTCGACGACAATCACCTTGGCGTGGGATGCACCAACCGGTTCTATTCCAGTTGCCAGTTACGAGGTTTTGGGCTGGTTTAATGGTGTCGCTGCTCAATATCCGCTCGCCTATCCGAATATCAACGGCACGACTGTCACGCTCACCGGCCTGACTCCCGGCGCAGCCATGTTGTGGGGTGTTGGTGCTCGTGATACGGAGGGAAACATCTCCGCCTACGACTACCTTTCCTCATTAGTGATCAACCCCGTGCCGACGCCGGCTGCGGTGGCCGCCATCGCCACGCCATCGGCCGCCAGAGGCTTTCAATTCGCTGTGCAGGCCAGCGCGGTGGAGACCACCCTGATTCAGGCAACCGCCAATCTGGCCGACCCAACGTCCTGGGTGACCATCGCCACCAACCCGCCCGGAAAAACATTTATTTTCACAGACACCAATGCCAGCCTGTTCCCGACACGTTACTACCGGGTGGTCAGCCCGTGATCCGGACAACTGCGAACCGGGTTAAAGGGTCCGGTCAATTTTTCAGCACGCGATAATAGCGCGGGCTGTTGGTCGCATTGAAGTCCGTGACCGGCATCCAGCTGTTCGTGAGCGTGAGCGAAAAGAGCGAGGCCCAGTTGGTTGATGCCAGGTTCGTGGAAACCTGCACGGTATAGCTCACATTGACCGCGCCATTGATGGTGAAGCTGAATTGCTGGGACCCGAAACGTTGGGGCCCGGTGATGAGCGGCGTGCCGAGCGGATAAACGGTGATGTTCAGCGTCGCGTTGGTCGGCGGGATGTTCACGACGTGAGGCCCGGACAAATCAACAAACCCGTGGTTGTCCAAGGCGTCCGAGAAGTTGCCGGTGAAGAACTGCACCGTCCATTGTCCGGAGGCCATCGAGAGCGAATAATTACCCGAATTGTCCGTCGTCCCGTCCAGGGACTGGTAGTGGTTGCCGCCGATGTTCGCGCTGGCATTCAGTCCGACGCCGACGACGTTCGTGCCGGAGTTGTCCTGGACGTGGCCGGAAATCGTGGCGGTCGCCGGCAGGGCGACGAAATTCTGCAGCACAGTCTGGCTGTTGGAGAGGATCAGGGAGTTGAACGTGTTCATTACGAAGTTGGCCAGCGGCGTGTTTTTTCCCGAGTTGATGTTGCAATACCACCCATTGGTGTTGTCGCCCAGGACCGCGACGGAATAATAGCCGTTCTGGTCGCTGTAACCCTTCGCGTCGTAGCTGTTGTCCGCGCTGCCGTCCACCTCGATGTTCGCGTAGATGTTGTTGGAGATGTCCGTGATGCGGCCGTAAAACAGCGCACTGGCCTTCGGCAGCCCAATGTTGGCGTTCGTCACGTTGCCGCCGGTGGCGTCAAATTGAAACGGGGTCGCCTCCGGCAGGACGAAGGCGCGCCGCACCAGCCGCTGTTTGTCCGGTTGCACGTCCCAAAACGACGGCGTGACGGCGGCGGAATAATTTCCATTCGAATCGGTGAAGGCGACGGCGAAAAGGTGGCCGGACTGCAGCGTCAACAGCAATCCGCCGATGCCGTTGCTCTTGGCCGTGTCATAAACAATGCCTGAAATCGTCGTCGTGCCGTTGGTCACCACCAAGTTGTTCGTCGCCGCCATGCCGTTCGTCAAAATCACCGAAGGCGCCAGTTGTTGGTTGTAGTAATAACCCGGCAGCGCCGCGATGAGAAAATAGGAGCTGGCCGGCAGCGGCAGAAAATAATGCCCGCTGCTGTCCGACACCACCCCGCCGATGGGTTCGTTCTTTTGCTGGTCCTGGGCCACCACCACCGCGTAAGGCAGCGGCGTCACGCCGTCGCCGGTGAAGACCGTGCCGCTTACGGACTGCGACAGCGGGGTGTTCGTCACCACGAACGTCGCCGTCACCGGCGCAAAACGGCCGGTGGGGCTGACCACCGAATAGACATAATGCCCCGTCATGTCTTCCAGCGCCATGGCCCCCACGAAATTCAGCGTCGTCGTGATGGCGCCCGGCGTCGCATTGACGTCAATCGGCACATTGACGTTTGTGATGCCGCCGATCATCGCGCCGGAATTGTCGTTGTCCGTGACCTTGAAGGCGTCCAGCATCGGCTCGCCGGCGTCAATCGCCCCGTTCCCGTTGAGGTCAATCCATCGTTGAATCCCCACCTTCTCCGTGTTCGTCACGCCGGTGATGGCCAGCGTGATGAGGCCCGGATAGGAGTTGCTGATGACCGACGGGCTGACGGTCAATGTCACCGGCGGCGAGGCCAGCGCGCTCCCGGCGACGAACAATGCCGCCAATGCCGCCAGCACAACAAAAAATTTCCGTGTAACAACAATTTTCATATCAGATTCATTGGGAATGCAAAACACCTGCTGCTGCAGGAAGTCGCACAATAGCACTGAACCCCTCCCGGCACAAACCCAATTCCGTAAATCTGATCAACCGCCAAGTTCGCCAATGGTGGCCCTGCGCAAGCAGTGGCCGTCCGCAAGGACCCGCAACTCATCCCGCTCCGCGGTGTTTATCTTTTGTGCGCCACTTTAAACCAATCATTGCCATGAAAACATACTCATTGATTATCGTTGCCCTGCTGGTCGCCTTCGCGTGCCAGTCACAACCCGTGCCGGGTTCGCCGCCGCCAACCATGCCGCGCCTGAATATGCCGCCACCGGGCATGCCGCCGCCCGCCGTTGCCCCCGCCAGGGACCCCGTCAACTACCTCATCCGCGTCGAGTGGAAGGAACCGAAAGCCGACCCGAAGTCCCTGGAGGTGCTGACCACCGAAGGCCGCTTCGAACTCGACACCATCCGGAAGAATTCCGTGAAGATCAACAACAACGACGTTCCCGTCACACTCAAGTTCAGCGGCACGCTCACCGCCATCAACGACGAAAAAGGCCGGCTCCAGTTGTTCCTCGGCCGCACCGTGCCGTATGTGACCGGCACTTCCGGCGACGGGCCAAATGCCCGGTCCTCCTACTCGCAGATGAGCGTCGGCCTTGAGTCCACCTTCGTCGTCAAGTTCGGCAAACCCGTCGTCATCCAGACCGATGAAAACGGCGAAATCTCCGTGCTTGTCAAGCGTATCGAAGACTGAATCCGCGAACCACATCAAATACACGAACGGTTTTTGAAATAAAAGGTGTTCGCGTATTTAGTGCATTTCGCGGTTAAAAAATCCGCGTCCATCCGTGGTTGAAATGAATCCCTTGGTCCACTCCCCGCTTCTGATCCATTGATCCGGGCGCGCCAAAAACCAAGATGGTGGCCGTCCGCAAGGACCCAGCCCGGTCAATTCTTCTGCACGCGATAAAAGCGCGCGCTGTTCGTCGCGTTCACGTCCGTGACCGGAAATATATTGTTCGTGAGCGTGAGTGAAAAGAGCGAAGCCCAGTTCGTCGAAGCCAGATTGGTCGAGACCTGCACGGTGTAACTGACATTCGTCGCGCCGTTGATG
>Ga0265337_1001822_pt1 | contig 10221 bp, 11 predicted proteins | sample 42122metaG_FD_192441 | JGI IMG/M metagenome (GOLD analysis project Ga0265337, IMG submission 192441) | Rhizosphere microbial communities from Carex aquatilis grown in University of Washington, Seatle, WA, United States - 4-21-22 metaG | ecosystem: Host-associated > Plants > Roots > Rhizosphere >... | reverse complement strand
CCCGCGTGGATGACACATCCGTCCCCGAGCTGCGCGCCCGGTTCAATTATTGCCGTGGGGTGGATCGACGACTTCATCTGCATGAATCTCAAAACTGGCGGCGTTCAGGGCGAGAACGATCTGTCGGGCCCGTGCCGGTTCATTCCTGGGGGGCGGCGGAGGTCGAGGCCCTGGCCCTGCGGGCCGACTGCATCCTGTCCGAAAGAAGATCGAGCTGGGCGTCCTTCAGGAGGTCGTAGTTCTTCAGAACCCGGATCACCTGGAGAGTGTCGCTCTTTCCGTAGTTTCGGTTGGACTCGATCTTCTCGATAATGTCCAGGAGCATGGCGCGGAACGAGATGATCCCGTCGACGCCCCGTTCCTTGAGCAGCTCTACGCTCTGCGAGCGGAACGGCTCGGCCGTCGGCAACGCGGGCAGGACAAGGATCTTCGTCACGTCGCTGCCGATGCCCTCCCCCTCGCTGGGAAAGAGCCGTGCGGCCTGCTTGAGGACGTTCTGCTCGAGGAAGCCGAATATCTCCGGAGAACCCTTCAGCATCACGGGGGTGAACACCTCCGTGTGCCAGGGCTTAACGGAAACGACCGCCTGATGCACGAACTGCAGCTCGGTGGAGAAGAGGAAGAAGTCGGGCTTGCGGCTCCCCTTCTGCCAGACGGGGTTGTGGACAAGAAGGTCGATCTCCTCGTCGCCGGTCTTCCGGCGGGCCTGGACCTGGTACTTGCGCACCTGGCGCACGAAAAACCCGTTCTGCTCAAAGAACTCGCGGACAATGCCTTCGTCGATTGCGGACATGGGTTATCCTTTAACCCTTTGCGCGCAGGAACACACGAATTTTCTCCCTCGGCCTAGCCGCTGCCCACCTCGCCCCACACGGCCTCGACATCGGCCGTGGCGACGCCGCTGCGAACAACGGCCTCCCCCAGTGATCGAAGGACCACGAAGCGAAGCGTGCCGGCGCGTGCCTTCTTGTCGCGCGCCATCGCCGCCATCAGGTCGGCGACCGGAAGGTGGGAGCGGAGCCGGGTCGGGAGCGCATGCGCTCGCACGACGGACTCGACCCGTGCGACCTCCGGATCGCCCAGCAGGCCCATGCGCCGGGACAGACGGGCGGCCGCGCACAGGCCGACGGCGACGGCCTCGCCGTGGAGGTAGGTTCCATAGCCGGTCACCTGCTCGATGGCGTGGCCGAAGGTGTGGCCAAGGTTGAGGAGGGCGCGGCCGCCGCTGTCGGCGTGCTCCCTCTCGTCGGCCTCGACAAGCCGGGCCTTGATGCCGCAGCAGACCCGCACGGTCCAGGCGAGCCTGATGTCGCCCGGCGAGAGGGCGGCGCGCTCAAGGTCCTCAAAGAGGAGCCGGTCGCCGAGGAGGGCCGTCTTGATCACCTCGGCCATCCCAGCCGCGAACTCGCGCAGGGGAAGCAGCTTGAGAAACCCCGTTGCGACAAACACCCGGCGGGGCTGGTGGAAGGCTCCCGCGAGGTTCTTGCCGGCCTTCAGGTTGACACCCGTCTTTCCTCCGACCGAGCTGTCCACCATCGAAAGGAGCGTCGTCGGCACCTGGTAGTAGTCGACACCCCTCAGATATGAGGCGGCCGCAAAGCCGGCGAGGTCGCCAACCACGCCCCCGCCCACCGCAAAGACCGCAGCTGACCTGTCGAGGCCCTGGCCCGCTAGAAAATCCAGAACGCGGCCGAACTCGGGGATCGACTTTGATTCCTCACCCGACGGCACGATGAGCGCGGGGGCGTCGGCAAAGAGCCCCTTCAGAGTCGAGGCCTGAATCGTGGCGACGTTCCGGTCAGTGACCACGGCGATCCTCCGGGATGACGCCGCAAGCTCGGACACGAGGGCGCGGACCTCCGCGGTCAGGTCCTCCGCAAAGAGGATGGAATAGGATCGGTCACCAAGGTTTACCTGGAGGGTATCGGGCATCGTGGCCTGCAAACTTGGCCGCTGGGGCGCTTTCTGTCCATGGATTTGGTGGTTCGAGCTGTGGAACAGGAGTCAGCTACCACCCGCTAACCCTCGTCATGGAGGAGAGCGTCGAGTTTCGAGCGGACATCGTCGAGCGTGCCTGAGTCTACCCTGCCCGCATACTCCGCCCGACGTTCGCGCCAGTCCAAACTTCGCAGCTGGTCGGATAGGATTACACCTGAAACACCCGCGCCACCGGGCACCTCCACCTCGAATGGATATCCCTTGGGTCTCGACGTAATCGGACACGCCAGCATCAAGCCGACTTTCCCGTTGTACTTCATCGGCGACACGACCAACCCGGGACGACGACCAGCCTCCTCATGGCCGGATTGCGGCGAAAAACTCAACCAAACGATGTCGCCTCGTTGGGGAGTATACGAGTTCATCACCAGATCTCCTTCCCGCGCGGCGCATCGTCAAACCCGCCGCGGCTAAGATTGGTAGGGTTGATTCCGGAAAGGAGCGCTCTGAGCGAAGCCCTCGGCTTCCTCGCTGGGCGCACGACCAACGAGCCATCGGAAAGTGAAAGCTCAACAGGAGTTCCGTCCTTTACATTGGTTTCCTCAGCGAAGGCCTTAGGGATGCGAAGTGCCAGGCTGTTTCCCCAGCGCTGAATCGTCGTCTTCATTCCATGTATCTACTTTGGATATACCTATTCGTCAAGCGGGGGTCGTGCGGCCTGCCGCCTCTTTTTTGAAGACGCGGACGATCGGCCCCCTGATCGCAAGGTGGTAGAACGCCATGACAACCATCACCCCGATACCGGCATACAGGAAGCCCTCAATCGTCGTTGGCACGGCGGGCTTGTAGATGGCCAGCGTCGCCTTCGCGATTCCGCCGTCCAGATGGGCAACAAACACGAACGGCCTCGTCCAGATCGTCGCTTGGCGCAGCGCATCGTCAGCCGACGCCAGATCGCTCACCCGCGCCACCGCCTCGCGGATGACCCCGCCGAGCCTGCCCACCGCGGGGTTTGGATTCTGAACCGTGCCGGCGACAAGCTGGTCGATGCTCAACCCCGACTGGGCAGCCGCGTCCTTGAAGCGGCTGACCACGAGCCGCGCCTCGTCGAGGTGCCCCTCCAGCCGCTGGAGGTACTGCTGCATGAACTCCGGCAGCTGCGAGAACAATACCGCCCCGACAACGCAGAGGACACGGTCGAAGAGCCGTTCGGCAGCGTCGATTGCGGGTCGGATGATTCGGGGCAGAGCCACGGGATGATTGTCACATTCGTGCGGCGCCCTTGCCATCCGAATCGTCGACGGCTCGGGCCGCAACTTCCATCGAGACCGCAGCACCCATGCCGCCTCCTCCGGCTTCGAAACGGGCTCCCCAGGAGAAAGGCGTGGCCTCGGCGGGACGTGCGGTGGCGAGGCGCTCGCCGGCCACTGGACCCGTCGTGAACAGGCCGGGTCCGCCACCGAGTCCGGACAGCTGTCCGAGGTTCAACGCCATTTTCGCCGCACCAGCCGCCTGCCGGCCCGCGGCACCCGCGGCCTGCGTCATGAAGAGCGCACCGGCCGCCAGGAGTTTGTGAAGGAAGGCCGGACCAAGAATGGACACGATCACGACCCAAAGCACGAAACCGATCCCGCCAACCAGGATCGACAGGAGTCCCGAGAGGTTGCCCATGAACCAGTTCCCGAGCGCCGTTTCAATCGTGCTCACCTGGGCCTCTGTCGGTGCGCCGGTCGTTATCGAGCTCCACTGCAGGATTCCGACGATCTCGGGTACGCGGCTTGTTCCCGCAATCAGCGAGACCAGTGCGTTGTAGAGCGCAATCGTCCCCGTGTGCCCGATTGCCCATGCGACGGGCCACAGCGCGAGAGAGACCATATGCATGACGTAATTTTGCGCCGCCTGTCGGCCAAGCTGGCCCTCGGGCAGCGAGAACATTCCCGCGAACATCGGGAGCATCATCGTTCCCGAAACCGCCAGAAAGTAGCGCAGCTGCTCCATGAACCAAACGATGGCGGCCGCCGCGAGAAGAAGCAGGTAGAGCGGAATGACCGTCAGGGCTATCAATAGGCACTTGAGCATCGCCGATCCAAAGCCTGCCGCCATCGCGGCCATCCGGACCATCCCGCTCCAGGTCGCCGCGGCACCGGAGGCGTAGTCGGCCGCGGTGTCCCACACCGCGACCCCGTAGGCCTCAAGGTAGCCGAGCACGCTGCCGTCGTTGGCGCTGCTTATCAGCTCGCGGCGCTGTTGGCTCGCCTGGCTCTGCCCCGACCCGGGCTGCGAAAGCGCATCCTTTCTGAGCGCGTCAAAGAGCTGGTTCAGCTCGGGCATCGCATAGGCGGCCTTGACACATGCAGCCGTCAGGTTTCGCGGGCCGCCGACGGACGACTCATACAGCGAATCGGCACCCTGCATGGTCACCCGCATGAGGAACGGCCCACCCATCATGAACGCTATCACGATCCACGTCTTGGCTATCTCCCCCATCTTGTCCTGGCCTGCCGAGCGCTGGGCCCTAAGGACGAATCCCCAGAGCGCGAAGAGCGCGCCGAAGCCCGTGAAGATCCACCCGATCCTCCCAAGGACCGCCGGCTGTCCCCCGACACCCTCGGTCAGCCCGCGGAACACAACGCTCCCGTCATAGGAACTGAATGTGTCCAGCAGGTCCGCTGCCGGCGCCTGGGCGAGGATCGCGTTCAATCCGTGGATCCCCCCGCGTCGGCCGTCGTCCACATTCTTACGCCAGAATAGTCGGGCGCGGCCTGCTGTTGCGGCGTCTTCTGAAGCGTGGAAAGGCGCTGCGTCTGCGCGTCGCGGACGCGGCCCTCAACCGTGGCATTGAGGAGCGCGGATTCGGCGAGCAGCTGCTCGTCAGCGGCGCGCGACTGCACTGCGGCAGTCGTCCGGCTCTGCCTGTCCGACAGCTCGAGGTCATCCAGCAGCGCCCGCCTCCTGGTGTCCATGACCTGGTTCTGCGACTGAAGCTGGCTTATCTCCGCCAGGATCGCCTGTTTGCCAGATTCTGTCGTCCCTCCCTTGAACTGGACCCAGGCCAGGGCGAGCTCCGTCGAAACCGAGGCGCGCGCAAGCTGTTCCTTGGCGATCTGGCTCCGCACCTGCTGCGACGTGTCCGCGTCGGATGCGTACCGGGCGTAGAGCGCCGAGTCGCGCGTTTGCTCGTCGCCGAACACCCGCATGGTTTCACCGGATCCCGAGCCCTGGAGCAGCGCCGCGGCGCTCGCGAGCCGCTGCGCCGTGCCGAGCGCCTGCCACGCAAGCGACAGGTCGGCGCCCGTCTGTCCGCCCGATGAGAGTTCCCCTACCGCACCGGTGATTTCTCCGAGGTCACGCAGCGCGCCCACCGCCGCCTTCGGATCGCCGGCGTAGGCTCGCAGGTCGCCGACCGTCTGAAGCGTCTGCCTCGCGGCCGAAAGCTGGTCGTTAAGCCTCTCGAGCTCCGAGGCCCAATTGGCCGCCTCAGCGGGATTGGCGATCACCGTGACAAAGGACGTGTCGGCCACCCCTAGAAACCCCCGGGCCGGCACCAAGGCGCAGCGCAGGAGGACGGCCGCCGCCACTATCTGCCAGACATGCCTTGAAGCGTGACTCATGGGACCTGACCCGACGAAGGCGCGGGGGCGGGGATGAAGACTGGGACCGCCACCGTTTCCGGGGCGAGCTTGCGTCCGTCGCGCGCGGTTCCTGATTCCTCCCAAATGTAGTACTCGGTCCTTCCCTCGGGCCGAGATCCTTGCGGGGCCTCGAGCGCCTGCTTGGCCCAATAGAGCTGCTTCACAGCGTCCGCCGAGCCCAGCAGGTAGCCTTCGTCGACGCCCCTCTTGTCGGCCCGGTCCGGCTCCGTTCGGCACCCGCAGAGGGCGATTACATTCAATATGACAATGAGGGCCCTCATCTGCGCTCCGCCCCCGCCTCGGCAAGCACGCCTTCAAAGACCGACGGATGTTTCCCAAGCGACCTCATCCGACTGTCAAACACGGCGCCGGACGACTCGGCAACGTAGAGCATGGCCCGGTCAACCTCAACGCGCACCGTCCCGCAAACCGGCGCGGAGTCTTCCCTCGAGAAATAGGTGAAATAAGAGGCCTTGCGCACTCCCGCCTGGTGCTCGACAAGCGGGTGCGTCACGATGGCCCTCTGCGCCGGGCCTGGAAGCCCTATCACGCGCGCGATCCTCCGGACCTGGTCGGCGTTGTTCTGGCGCATGAGGAAATGCTGCTTGCACTGCCCCAAGAGGAGGTCGGTGAGCGCAGGATCGATGTCGTCAATCTGCGAGGGCTCCTGGAACGCTCCGATGAACACGCAGCGGTATTTCCTCATCTGCGCCAGCAGCTCCTTCACGAATTCGACCGCCCCGGGTATGAGCAGAATCCGCCGGAGCTCGTCGAGCAGCATGACCTTGGACGCGCCTCGAGGAAGGGCGACGATGTGCTGGCGCACGTGATCGAAGACAACGAACCCCGCGAGCTCTTTCAGGGTCCCGTCGGGCAGTCGGCTCGTGTCAAGGTGAAGGCCCACCCCGCGGACCTCCACGTTGGTGGCCCCGTCTATGAACCCCCCGACTACGCCGCCCGCGCGAAGACCCTTCGCAAGTTCGGACGAGAGGAAGTCGAGCTCCGCTGCAACGCCGGCGCTCCGGTGGTGCGCGAGGCGCCCGTGCCTCATGAGCGCCACAAGACCGTCGAACCGGGGATAGTCCTCGGGCCGAAACAGGCTGAACACCATCGCGTCAATGTTCCTGCGGCCCTGAGGGAGGATCGAGTGGCGCACGACCTCATCCTCACTCGCCTCCGCAAGAAGCGCCTCTGCTGCCGGGGGATTCTCGCGCTCGAGCTCGCGCAGGGCCAGGTGCCCGTCGAGGAAGGCATCGTCCGCGGATCTCATTCTTTCAGCCGCAAGGGCGCGCCTTGCCAGGGCGCGCCATCGCCCCTCGTCGGCGTTCTTCCAGTCCTCCGCGCAATCCTCGAAGTGACTGAGAACGTATTCGCCGATGAGGCCCTCCCTGCGCCTGTTGCGATCCTCGTCCCTCGACAGGCCGACGAGCTTCATGCAGGTCCTCACGACCCTCGAAAGGGTCGCCGACGTGAGCGGAAGCCCCAGAGTGTCGAAGGGATTGAGCGTCAGGTCGCCGGATTCGCGGAGGACCAGGCTCCTCATCCCGCAGAGCTGCGCCTGGGTCACAAAGGCCATCCCCTCCTCCTGGTAGAACCGGTAGGCCCAGTCGCAGTCGGTCTGGCTCATGAGGTCGATGAGGAACGCGGACTTACCGGAGCCGTTGACACCGACAACAATTGAATGCTGCGGAGTGCCATTAGGGGTGACCAGGCGCACACCGACAACGCTTCGCCCCGGGCTGTCGTAAAGCGCCTGCGCCTCCCGGAGGTGGCCCGTGAACGTCGAGGAAATTGGCATGAGGTCGGCCAGGTTGTGGTTTTCGACGTAGATGTCCCAACCCCGGTAGGTGCCCCCGAGGTTCCCGGGAATCGTCTCGTAGAAAAGATGGCGCGCCTGTGCGGCGTTGTTGACCTGCATGAACTCCGCCCCGTCTATGCCCTGCAGTGCCGTGCGCATCGCGAGCGACTTTGCCGCGATCCCGTCCGGCGTATCGGCCCACACCCTGACGACGAAGAGAAGGTTGAACGGAATTGTCACCGACGAGAGGAGTGAATCTATCCTCGCGTGGCGAAGGCGGATGTCGCTCTCAACTCCCGCGGCGCGGCGATCCGACAGGAACGCGCTCAGCTCGTCGATCTCCCTCCGCAGCCGGTCGATTTCTCCGCCGACCGGGAGCGGATGGATGCAGAGCGTGATTGACGCCCCCCGGTTCACGGCGTCAAGGACCGGGATGAGCATTCCCGGCCGCGTGCCTCGGGGCAGTTCTCTCATGACGAAGATCGCGTGGTAATTGCCGTCGAAGAACAGGAGGCTGGCCCGATCGCTTCCCCGACCGCTCGAGAACGCTTCAAGGTCGCTCCTCAGGCAGTTGGCCCTGATGGACCGGCTCTCATCAAGCCCGTTCGCTTCAGCTTCGGGCGGATCAGAAAACAGCCTTGAAAGGCTCGGGTTCAGGAACCTTCTCAGGTGCGCGGCGTGCGCGCTGCTGTCCATCGGCGACCACCCGCCAAGCGGGTGCACCATCCCCAGCATTCGCAGATGTGAATCGAGGCCTGAGGCGGCCTGCCGAAGGAAGGCCTCGCATGCCGCCGCCGATTGCACGTCCCTGGCGGACAGCCCCTCGCACCGCTTCCCGAGGTAGACGTTCACGCGCTCGCGCCGGAGGCTCCCCTCAGACATCCTCTGCTCGTAGAATTCGCGCCGGACCGCGCACGTCCTGCTACACCATTGCGAGGCACCCTTTTTCTTGAGCGCGTATGCATCCAGTGCTGTGCCAAAGTCGTCCTCGACAGTCCAATGGATCTGCAGCGAGGCCGTCGCGCCGACCACAGCGAGGAGGTGGACGTTTTGCCTTCGCAGATCCAAAATTGTCCGGTTGTCGGCGCTTCTAAGGTCGGGCACCTCAACGCGGGCTCCCCGAGAAAGGCAGGTACGCGCGTCGAGGGCTGATCCCCACCAGAGCATGTCACGCTCGAACCATCCGACTGGAAATGTCCGGGCCATATTGATCTCTCAGGAGATCTTGCGGCCGTATCCAGCTGCATCCAGAGGATGCTGAAGATCCGCCGCGCGACCGGGCCCCGAAGCGGCAGTCTGGTCGACGACAATCCGTGGAAGAATGGGAATTGCGGCCAGGGGCGGATCGGTGAAGTCCAGCCTTAAGGCAAGCGCCGTGGACCACAGGTCGCCCATGAAATGCGGCGGCCTGCCCACAACGAGAAAGCGCAGGTACCCGAACCCGGCTGCAAAGGGAAGGACCGCAATGATCGTCCTCCCTAGCCAGTGCCTACCGTCGACACCGCCTGCGACAAAGAACCTGAGCGAAAGGGCGATGCTGAGGACCAGGCCGGAGAAGAGAGGCCAGAGCTCGTTGAATCCCACCCCGTCGAAACCGAGATACCCCACCCTCGCCCTCCTGGCGGTGTTGCTCGGTGTGTAGGGCAGCGATGGCTCGGCGGCGTCGGTTGCGGTGGATGTCACAGGAACCGTAGCTTTACCAGGCGGGCAGGCTGCCGAGCGTCCATACAGGGTTTATGATCCCTATCCTTATCGAGAACCAGTATACGCCCGCTGAGACTGCTGGAATCCCGATGGCCCAGGCTGCCTCCTCCAGCTTGTCCTGCTTGTCCTGGGCCCGGTAGGCGCGCTGACCGTGCTTAATTCCCTGCCAAACGGACCCTGCGAGACCGAGCGTGAAAAGCCATCCGAGTACGTCGGTCGCCTGAAATGCTGCGGCAATCACAGCCGCGGAGATTGAGGGAAACATATAAATTAGACATGTCTTGTTTACTGTTTTATGCAAGCCATTTCTTGCAAGGATTCTTGACAAACCACGTGATTGCGGGCGCGGCAATGGCGCGACACCTGTGCTATGAATGCGATTGCCCGAACGGAGTCCCATGTATTCTAATGCAGCGACACGGCCGGCATTGCTAGCCTGGCCTCAACTTGCCACATTTCGACCAACATGATTGAAGGCCCGGACCGCGAGGTCGTTCTTGGTGTCGGAGGCATGCTGGGTCACGATGCAAACGCGGCATTGTTTGTGGAAGGGAGGCTAGTCGCTGCCAATCAGGAGGAGCGGTTCACGCGTCAGAAGCACGATGGCAGTTTCCCTACAGGCGCCATCTATGAATGCCTGAAGGCTGCAGGATTGAGCCCCAAGGACGTTTCGGTGTGCGTCTTTGCGGAAAAGCCATTGCAATGCATCCTTTTCGACAGGGCGCACCGTTCTAGAAGCCTGGTCGCCCGGGCGCTGGGCCGAATACTGCCAGACGCTGCCGGCGGGTATTACAACAACAGTGCCCGGGCCCTCTTCCCTCGAGCCCGGTTTCGTTACGCATGGCATCATATCTCACACGTCGCCGGCGCGTTCTACACGGCCCCGTTCGCGCACGCGGCCTTTCTCTGCGTCGATGGCAAGGGTGAAGATTACAGCGCCAGTGCCGGCGTGATTGACGGCGATCGCGTGCGTGTTCTTTGGGAGCAGCCGTATGAAAACGGACTTGTGATGCTCTTCACCCACGTCACTCAATACCTCGGCTTCACATCGATCGGGTCTGAGTACAAGGTCATGGGCCTCGCCCCGTACGGGAAACCCCGTTTCCGGGATGCACTGGCAAAGCTCTATTCAACCGACGATCGAGGCGG
>Ga0265337_1001819_pt1 | contig 10238 bp, 8 predicted proteins | sample 42122metaG_FD_192441 | JGI IMG/M metagenome (GOLD analysis project Ga0265337, IMG submission 192441) | Rhizosphere microbial communities from Carex aquatilis grown in University of Washington, Seatle, WA, United States - 4-21-22 metaG | ecosystem: Host-associated > Plants > Roots > Rhizosphere >... | reverse complement strand
CCATCTCCGTGGTGTAATCCACGAACTTCCCGCCGTTCGCATCGCCGCGCCAGATTCTGAACGTGACCGATTTCATTTCATCTCCTCGATGACCTGTTTCAATTCCGCCGGCATTTCGGGAATCGGCTCGCGGCGCACCTGCATCGTGCCGTCGGCATTTTTGCGGACGATGACGTTCACCTTGCCCGACGCCGCGTCCTTGTTCGGAAAATCCTCGCGGAAATGCCCGCCGCGGCTTTCCTTGCGCTCGATGGCCGCGCGGGTGATGGCTTCGGAAACCGTGAGCAGATTGTTCAAGTCCAGCGCGGTGTTCCAGCCGGGGTTGTATTCGCGGTGGCCATAAACCGCGACGTGCCGGGAGCGTTCCCAGAGTTTGCCCAACCCGTCGAGCGCCCGGGCCATCTCGTCCTCGCGCCGCACGATGCCGACAAGGCTTTGCATCATTTCCTGCAACTCGTGCTGCACCTGATACGGCCCTTCGGCGCTGCCGCCGGTGCTCGCGCCCCGGTCAAACGGTTCGAGCGTCTGCCGCGCGGCCGCTTCAATCTGCGCGTCATTGACCTGTCCGGCGCCGTGTTCCTTCGCAAATTTCGCGGCGAATTCGCCGGCGCGTTTGCCGAACACAATCAAATCGGAAAGGGAATTGCCACCCAGCCGGTTCGCGCCGTGCAATCCGGCCGCGCACTCGCCCGCCGCGAACAGTCCCGGCACGGTGGACATCTGCGTGTCGCCGTTCACGCGGACGCCGCCCATGGTGTAATGCGTCGTGGGGCCGATTTCCATCGGCTCCTGCGTGATGTCGAGGTCGGCAAGCTGCATGAACTGGTGATACATGCTCGGCAGCTTGCGTTTGATGTGCTCGGCGGAGTTCGGGATTTTTTCCTTGATCCACGCGATGTCGAGAAACACGCCGCCGTGCGGACTGCCGCGGCCGGCCTTCACTTCGCGCCGGATGCAGCGGGCGACGTGGTCGCGCGTGAGCAGTTCGGGCGGCCGGCGCGCGTTCTTGTCGCCGGCGCAATAACGCCAGCCTTCCTCGGGATTGTCCGCGGTCTGGTTTTTGTAAAGATCGGGAATGTCGTCGAACATGAACCGTTTGCCGTCCTTGTTCCGCAACACGCCGCCTTCGCCGCGCACGGCCTCGGTCACCAGCAGGCCCGCCACGCTCGGCGGCCAGATCATGCCGGTCGGGTGAAACTGGACGAATTCCATGTCCGCCAGTTCCGCGCCCGCGTGATAGGCCAGCGATTGTCCGTCGCCGGTGCCTTCCCAGGAATTGGTGGTGATCTGGTAGGCGCGCCCGATGCCGCCGGTGGCGAGCACGACGGCCCTGGCCTTGAAAATTTTGAACCGTCCGCGCTCGCGGTCGTAGCCGAACGCGCCCACGACGCGGTCGCCGTCCATGAGCAACGTGACAATCGTGTGCTCCATGTGAACGATGATGCCCTGATGAATGCCGTGGTCCTGGAGCGTGCGGATCAGTTCCAGCCCGGTGCGGTCGCCGACGTGCGCCAGCCGCGCGTAGCGGTGGCCGCCGAAATTGCGCTGGAGAATTTTCCCGTCGGGCGTGCGATCAAAAACCGCGCCCCACGCTTCAAGTTCGTGAACGCGCGCCGGGGCTTCCTTTGCGTGCAGTTCGGCCATGCGCCAGTTGTTGACGTATTGGCCGCCGCGCATCGTGTCTGAAAAATGCACCCGCCAGTTGTCACGGTCGTCCACGTTGCCCAGCGCCGCCGCCATGCCACCCTCGGCCATGACCGTGTGCGCCTTGCCGAGCAGCGATTTGCAGACCAATCCGACTTTCACGCCCGCCGCCGACGCCTCGATGGCCGCGCGCAAACCCGCGCCGCCCGCGCCGATGACGAGCACGTCGTATTCCAATGTTTCGTAGTTGTTGGCCACAGGTGAAATTTTGTTTCCGGTTTAGAAAAATCTGAAATCGTGCCAAGTGCCCATCGAGCAGAGCCGGATATAAACATCGGCAAAACCGACCCAGAACAGACTCAGCCACGCCCAAAGCATGTGCCGCCGGTTCAAGCAGCTCACGCAGGAATAACCCTTGGCACAAGTCGGCGCCTTGGAAACTTCATCCATAAAACCGCCGATGAGATGCCGCAGCGAATGACAGCCGAAGGTGTAACCGGCGAGCAGGACGACGTTCACAACCAAAACCAGCGTTCCGATGCCGATGCCGAAATGTTCCACACCGGTCGCATCCGTGAACCACATCGCTTTCCACGCGTCGTAGGAGAGGATGAAAATGAAAATCACGGCCACATACATGAAATAGCGGTGGACGTTTTGGATGATGAGCGGGAACGAGCGCTCGCCGAGAAAGGTTTTTCGCGGCTCGCCGACGGCGCAGTTGATCGGATCGGCCCAGAACGCCTTGTAATACGCGCCGCGATAATAATAGCAGGTGAAGCGAAAGCCCGCCGGCGCCCACAAAATCAGGAAGGCCGGTGAAAATTTGGGCAGCCACGCCGGCCACCAGCCCGGTGCCGTCCCAAAAATCGCATGCGGCGAAGTGCCGAATATTTCCGGTGAGTAAAACGGCGACAGATAATCCGCGCCGTTGGTGCCGGGACCGCCATACCAATAATAATTGGCCTGAAACGCTGCCCAGGTGGAATAGACGATGAAGGCGGAGAAACCGAGGAAAACGAACAGCGGCTGCACCCACCACGCATCGGGGCGCGTCGTCTGGGCAAACCGCCTTTGTGGCGGAAGCGTGTCTGCGTAAGCCATAGAAGTTTTAATCTTAATGATTAAGCGATGAGGAGTCAACGGGCGCGGGCAAAGTATAAGCGCCACTTCGAGCAATTCTTCCGCAAACTTATCGCCCGGCAGGAACCGGTTGCGTCGCCGCGCTCCATTCGTTCAAGCCGCGTTCGCTTTCGGCGGTGGGCGAAAGGCCGAGTATTTCCAGCGCCTCGCCGACAAGATAAAGGGAGCCGGTGATGACGACGAAATCCTCATCCGCCGTTTTTTTCAACGCTTCGGCCAGGCTGGCGCAGGCAACAATTTCCGCCGGCGGATTGGCGGCGCGGCACGCCACGGCCAGATCGTTTGCATTGGCGGCGCGTTCGCTGGCGACCGGCACGGTGAAAATCCGCGCGGCCAGCGGCGCGAGCGTTTCGCAAATGTGCTGCCAGTCCTTGTCCTGAAGCACGCCCAGAACCAGCGCGCGCCTTGCCGCCGGAAAATTCTTCTCCAAGGCGTCGCTCAGAGCTTTTGCGCCGGCGACGTTGTGCGCACCGTCGAGCAGGATTTTCTGGCTGTTCTGCCTTTGAACCAACTGCAAGCGTCCCGGCCAGTTGACATTTGCCAGGCCGACACGGATTTTTTCATCCGATATTGGAATTTGATTCTGTAAAATTTCGACGGTCGCCAGCGCGAGCGCGGCGTTAGTTTGTTGATGTTCGCCGGGTAGAGGAAGGTAGGGACAGCGCGCTGCGCTGTCCGGACGCCGCAGCGCGGCGTCCCTACCAATAATTTTCAGTGGCGCATTTTTCTCGCGCGCCACTTTCTCAATCACCACCAATGCCTCTGGTTCGTCCGTTGCTGTCACGACGGGAATTGTCAGTTTGATGATTCCGGCTTTTTCAAACGCTATTTCTCCCAGCGTGTCGCCGAGCCATTGCTGATGGTCGAGGGCAATGTTAGTGATGACGCTTGCCAGCGGCGTGACGATGTTCGTGGCGTCGAGCCGTCCGCCCAGGCCGGTTTCCCAAATGACCAAATCACATCTCTGTTCGGCGAAAAATTTCAGCGCCATGACCGTGATGACTTCAAAAAACGTCGGGTGATGGTCGGCGGGAAATTGTTTGAGCAACGGCTGTAATTCTTCCACCAACCGGATGACTTCAATTTCAGAAATCAATTGCCGGTTGATTTGAATGCGTTCGCGGAAAGAAACCAAATGCGGCGAGGTGAACAGCCCGACGCGCAATCCAGACGCGCGATAAACGCTTTCCAGCATCGCGCAGGTCGAACCTTTGCCATTGGTGCCGGCGACGTGGATGAAGCGGAGTTTTTCCTGCGGATTGCCCGCGAGCGCGGCAAGCTTGAACGTGTTTTCCAGCCCGAATTTCGCGCCGAACAAACGCAGACCGTAGAGAAATTGGATGGCTTCGGAGTAAATCACGGCGAGTATTTTGCCGATTAACGCTCGACGGTGAAAGTGATGTCGTAGTGCGTCTTGTCAGTGGACTTGACGGTTGCCGGACGCTCTTGCCCACCGTTGTCCTCACCGTCGCTGCCGATGCTATAAATCACATAACCTTTTTCCAAATGACGGTAACGCAGCGGCTGGCCGTCAAATGGGTCAACCGGCACAGCGGGAAAAAATTGCGGAAAGAGTTCATCAAGTTCTTCCGGCAATTTCCCGTGCGCCAGCCGGAAACGCTCGACGGCGAGAGCAGTCCGTGCCGCATGAACCGCAGCCAAGCTGGTCGCTTCTTCGGCGATAGCACTTCGGAATGGTGGCAGCAACATTTTTGAAAGAGTAAAGTGGAAACGGCTGTTTTGGAGCTTTTGGGAAGTTGTCTCGGCCAAATCATTTATTTGAGAAATGCTTTTAGGAGACATTGAAGCCAGGAAAATGTTGGTGGCCATGACTTGCAGATAGAATTTTTCATCAAGATCAAAAACTCCCGCAAATCTACCAAAGTAATATTGAAAACCGGTGAACGATTCTTTTGTCTGCTTTGAGGATTGTTCGTCTTCCGAATCAGCAAGATGGGCAATTTGGTCCGGACTCATCTGGAAAACCGAGAGAAATGCTGCACGGTCACCAATAAAAGCGCTAGCCATTTGGTTGGTTTTGGCCGCTTCTGCCAGCATTGTGTTCAGCAGAGCCATGTCCGATTCGTCCAAACCTTCTGTATTCAATCGACGTTCAAGTGCTGTCACCGCCATGTTTAGGAAGACAATTCTCATAAGTTTGGATATCAAAATAGGCTCATTATCCAGACTCCGGGCCATGCCGATAATCGTTGAGATGTCGGCGTTTGGATTCTTCGCGCCAACGATTGTGTTAAACTCGGCAAGTTGGCCGAGTTTCTTGAGGGTTGCCAGATGCTTTAACGAAGCGTGTGCTCCCTGCGACAAGTCAACCGGATAACGGCAGCGCGTTAACTTGACGGCTTCGCCTGCTTGCGCGAGAGCGTTTGAATTCATCGCGCAATAACCCGCGAGTAATTCCATTTGTTGCGGAGTCAGGTCTTCTTTCCGCTGTGGAAATTTGATAGAGGCAACTTCGTTGGAGCGTTGGTCATTGTAATTGGTTAACAACGCAAAGGCGTCTGCCATTTTCAAAGCCGAATTTTCGCCGTCGGGAACGGCGGTGTAGTAGTTATTCTCCTCTGCGCCGTTCGTTGGCAAACCGGCAGCGCGAATTGCAGCCAATTTTGCGTTCACACCGTGCGCTAGGTTCACGCGCCAAACAAGGAAGCTAACAATGAGAGATGCGAGCAGGAGAAAAGCCGCAACGCAAATCTTGAAAAAAATGCGTTTCATACGACGCAATCAAAGCACAAATTCCGGCATCGCCATCAGGCTTTCAGTTTTTCGTCTTCGCTCTTCCGGCGTTGCCGGAAAAAGCATCCTGCACTGGTCCAATAGTTGAAACTTTTCGCCGATTGATATTTCCGATTTGAGATGTTTAGCCACCCATGCGGCGCGTTTTTTCTCAATTCCTGTTTGTGGTATGATTTTCATAATTTTCACAGCGGCTTCTGGTGGATTTTTGCGTGCGCGGCGGCGATGAAACCCTTGAACAGCGGATGCGGCTGGTGCGGCTTGCTCTGGAATTCCGGGTGAAACTGGCTCGCAATGAAAAACGGATGATCGGTGATCTCAATTATCTCGACGAGCTTGCCGTCGGGCGAGAGGCCGCTGAACACAAAACCGGCCTTCTCGAATTTGTCGCGGTAGGTGTTGTTGAATTCGTAGCGGTGGCGGTGGCGTTCGTTGATGACGAACGAGCCGTAAAGCTCCGCCGCCTTCGTGCCGAGCGCGAGCTGACACGGTTGCGCTCCCAGCCGCATCGTGCCGCCCTTCTTGGTGACTTTGCGCTGTTCGTCCAGCATGGCGATGACCGGATTTGGCGTGGCTGGATCAAATTCGGTCGAATGCGCCTTATTCAATTTCAAAACATTCCGCGCAAATTCAATCGTGGCGATCTGCATTCCGAGGCAAAGGCCGAGGTAGGGAATTTTATTTTCGCGCGCATATTGCGCCGCCTGGATTTTTCCTTCGATGCCGCGTTCGCCAAATCCACCCGGCACCAGAATGCCGCCGAGACCTTTCAACATTGTTTCCGCGCCGTCCTTTTCGATTTCCTCGGCGTCCACCTGCACGATTTCCACGCCGCAATCGTTGCCGATGCCGCCGTGGATGATGGCTTCATAGACCGATTTGTAGGCGTCCTGCAAGCCGATGTATTTGCCGACGACGCCGACGCGCACGCGATGCTGCGGCGCGATGAGCTTGCGGATGATTTCCTGCCAGTGCGTCATGTTCGGCGCGGGCGTGGTGAGATGCAGCAGGCGGCAAACCAACTCGTCGGCGCGCTCGCGCTGAAGCATGAGCGGCACTTCGTAAATCGAATGTTCCACGTCCTGCTCCTCGATCACCGCCTCGACCGGGACGTTGCAGAAGAGCGAAATTTTCTGGCGCAGTTCCTTGTCGAGCGGTTTCTCGCAGCGGCCAACGATGAGGTTCGGCGTGATGCCGATTTCGCGCAGCTTGGCGACCGACTGCTGCGTCGGCTTGGTCTTCAACTCGCCGGCGGCCTTGATGAAGGGGACATAAGTGACGTGGATGAAACAGGTGTTGCCCGCGCCGGCTTCCAGCGCGAATTCACGGATGGCTTCGAGGAACGGCAGCCCCTCGATGTCGCCGGTCGTGCCGCCGATTTCCGTGATGACGACGTCGGCCTTGGATTTCTCGGCGAGAAGATGGATGCGGTTTTTGATTTCGTCTGTGACGTGCGGAATCACCTGCACCGTCTTGCCGAGATATTTCCCCTCGCGCTCGTTGTTGAGAACGGTCTGGTAAACCTGGCCGCTGGTGAGATTGTTCAGGCGCGTGAGCTTGCAATTCGTGAACCGCTCATAATGGCCGAGATCAAGGTCGGTTTCCGCGCCGTCGTCGAGCACATAAACCTCGCCATGCTGATACGGACTCATCGTGCCGGGGTCCACGTTCAGGTAAGGGTCGAACTTTTGCAGGACGACCTTCAGCCCGCGATTTTCAAGCAATGTGCCGAGCGAGGCCGCCGTCAGGCCTTTGCCCAACGAACTCACCACGCCGCCGGTTACAAATATGAATTTCATTTCAACGCTTCAAATATCTTTCCACCCATTCCACGTCTCCCGGCGCGTCCACGCCCACGCTGTCGTAATCCACTTTCACGACCGCGATCTGGATGCCGTTCTCCAGCGCGCGCAACTGCTCCAGCTTCTCCGCGGCTTCCAGCGGCGACACCGGGAATTTCACCAGCCGCAACAGCATTTCGCGCCGGTAGCCGTAGATGCCTAGATGCTTCAAAAAAGCAAACGCCGCCAACTGTTCGCTCGTCGAACCACTGGCGGCCGCGCGCAGATACGGAATCGTGCGCCTTGAAAAATATAACGCGCGACCGGCGGCGCTGACAACAACTTTCACGACGTTCGGGTTGTCCAGTTCGGCGGGATTCTTGATGCGCGTGACGGCGGTGGACATTTCGTTTTGCGCCAGCGCGCCGGCAACCGCGTCAATCACCGACGGCTCAATCAGCGGCTCGTCGCCCTGGATGTTCACCACCGCGTCGCAATCGCAACGCTCCGCGACCTCCGCGATGCGGTCGCTGCCGCTCGGATGCTCCGGGCGCGTCATCTCAACGCGGCAGAATTTCTGCGCCAACTCCCGGATGCGCGTGTCGTCCGTGGCCACGATGACCTCGGCCAGCGATTTTGCCTTCTGGCATTGCTCGACGACGCGCTGGATGAGCGGCTTGCCCGCGATGAGCGCGAGCGGCTTGCCGGGAAACCGGGTTGAAGCGTAGCGCGCGGGAATAATGCCGACAATTTTCATGCTTCGGGTTTTCTTTGTTTCCAATAATCCGGTTGCCGCGCGCCGTGTGCAATCGCCGCAATCCAAAAACAATCCGCCAAATCGAGGAAAAAAATCAAGAACGGAAATCGTTCCATTCGCTGCTTGCGAAAATCGGTGCGTTTGTAATGCGGGCAGAGTTCGGGAGCGCGGCGCAATTTTGCCGCGGATTTTTGGAATTCTGCCAGCAAATCAAGTCCCAAGCCTGCGCACCGTTCGTCATACCACGCCATCGCTTCGGCCAATTCGCGGCGCGCGGCGGAATGAACGTTGACGGATTTCACGAAAATTTTTCGCGCAACTCCGCGATGACTTTTTCAACCAGCTCGCCTTTGGCTTTGCCCTGCCGGATTTCGCGCCCGCGTTTTTCCAGTTCCGCGTCAAATTCGTGTTCCGTCATGGCGGGCGGCAGTGGCAGGGACTGGATGAGAAAATGGGCGAGATTGGCGCGGTCGGCGGCGGGAAGTTCAACAAGCTCCGTTTTCAGTTTTTCGGCGGTCGCAGTCATTTGATTTTATAAAATGTTTAAACTTCTTTTGGTCCACATTTACTCGGACGGAGGCATTTTGCCGATGCAATTGGAATAATCCGGCTCATCATCGCCATAGGCGCGGGCGAATCCGGCTTGCGATGCAGCCAGCCACGCCTGCCGCTCATCTTCCAGCGAGTCGCCGGACACCACCGCCACGATAAGCTTCGAGTCCGGCTGAAGCTCGTATGGCTCATCGAGACAAATCTGCTTGCCGTCAAAGTGAGCTTTCAATGTGATTGTGCTCATGGCTTATTTTTATCCCAAAAACTCCGCGCCCGCAAGCGGTGAAAAAGCAAAGCGCGCGGGAATGATGCCGACAATTTTCACAGGCATCAATTAAGCCAGAGAACCGGCGCGGATGAAACACAGATTTTGGAAAATCGGGTTTGACATCGCGCTTGAAGTGCGCCAGTATGCCCTCGAACTGACTGCGAAATTACCTTTGCCGTGTTGAGGCACGGACGCCTCGAACGCCGGGTTGAGAAAAATCCATTTTGAACCATTTCGGGCGCCCGCCGTCCAATGCGTGACGGTATTTGCGACCGTTGACGTGCGAGGCAATCGAAATCCCAGCCAGTCCAGCCAAAACCAATTTAACTTTTAATTTATGGCAAGAGCCCCAAGAAAAACCAAACCCAAGGCCGCGGTGGAAACTGCCGTTGAACCGCCCGCTCCAAACGGCGGCGCGGGCGCGGAAACCGCAGTGGCCGAACCCGCCGATGCGAAACCCGCGCCGGAATTGCAGCCGCCATCCACGCCGGTCGAGCCGGTCATGGACGACGCGAAGTCCGAGGAGCGGCGCGGTTATCAGCGCGACAAAATCGCCGCGTCGCTGAACATCGCCAAATTACAGGCGATGAGCATGACCGAGCTCAACGGCATGGCCAGGGAACTCGGCGTGGAAAATTTCGGCACGATGCGCAAGCACGAGGTCATTTTCCACATCCTCCAGAAAAATGCCGAGCGCGCGGGCGTGCTGTTCTCCGAGGGCGTGCTGGAAATTCTACCGGAAGGGTTCGGTTTTTTGCGGTCGCAGAGTTTCAATTACCTCCCCTGCCCCGAGGATATTTACATTTCGCCGTCCCAAATCCGCCGCTTTGATTTGCAGACGGGAAATCTCATCGCCGGCCAGATCCGGCCGCCGAAGGAAAAGGAAAAATTCTTCGCGCTGCTCAAGGTCGAGGCCGTGGACACCGAGGATCCGGACAAGGCGAAGGAAAAAACGCATTTCGACAACCTCACGCCGCTGTTTCCAAACAAGCGGTTCATTCTGGAAACCGCCGCCGATGAATTGAGCACCCGCGTGCTCGACCTCGTCTGCCCGATTGGCAAAGGTTCGCGCGGCCTCATCGTCGCGCCGCCGCGCACCGGCAAAACGGTGTTGATGCAGAAAGTCGCCAACGCCATTCTCAAGAACAATCCGGAGACGTATCTGTTCATCCTGCTGATTGACGAGCGGCCGGAGGAAGTCACGGACATGGAGCGCACCTGCAAAGGCGCGGAAGTCATCAGCTCCACCTTCGACGAGCCGCCGGAGCGTCACGTGCAGGTGGCCGAAATGGTCATCGAAAAGGCGCGCCGCATGGTCGAGCACAAGCGCGATGTGGTG
>Ga0265337_1001818_pt1 | contig 10239 bp, 3 predicted proteins | sample 42122metaG_FD_192441 | JGI IMG/M metagenome (GOLD analysis project Ga0265337, IMG submission 192441) | Rhizosphere microbial communities from Carex aquatilis grown in University of Washington, Seatle, WA, United States - 4-21-22 metaG | ecosystem: Host-associated > Plants > Roots > Rhizosphere >... | reverse complement strand
CCGGCAGCTCGGCGGAAACTTCGGCGCCGAAACCGATGAGGTCGAACCGCTTGTCGAGGACGGCCGCGCCGTCGATCGCCGTGAGGTTGGCGATGAGACGACTCAGCTCGAACACGGCTTGCTCGAGTTTTTCGAGCCCCGGACTCTGATCCGAGACGAAATCGGACCAGTCCACCGACGTCTTCGTGACGTGGGCTGCCACCCCTTCGAGGATCTGGAAGAGCAAGCTTCGATAGCGTTGCGACGGTTCGTCCTGTCCAAAGCGATATTTGAGGCGGATCCCATCCACGCCGGTCGACAGCGCCGCGGTCGCCGTGTCCACGACGAGGATCATGCCGCCTTGACGCGCGCCGCGGATGAGCTGAATCGCGCGGCGGAGCATGTGCTGGCCGACCCGGCCCACGAGCGAATGCTCGACCTGGGTCGGCGACGGCGCGTTCGCTTGAAGCGCGGCGTGCGCGGCCCTGACTTCTTCGCGCTCACGCGTGAACATGGCCGGGAGCCAGCTCGACTCGAACACGTCGAGCTGCGCGTCGATCAAGGCGCCGCCTTCGAGCCCACCGATCAACTTCCCGGCACAGCGCACCGCGAGCTGGCCCGGACCGGTCACGTGAACAATCGGGTCATACGTCCAATTCGGGAGCAAGCTCCGGCCCCCCCACGTCGGCGCGAGCCACGCGGGTCCCGAGTGTGCGATGCCCCAAATGCGCAGTCGATCCGCTTCTACTTGCGCGCCGATCAGCGCCGTCTCGAACGGCGTCGACGGACTCAAGCGACGGAGCTCGTCGGCATGAAAAGGACGCGTCCGATCGAATCGCAACCGGAGGACACCTTGGTTCGGCACGCCGCTTTCGGGCAGCTGATCGAGCGGGGTCAGGAGCAGTCGAAAACGCGTCGGCCGCGCCTCCTCGGACGTGAGCGACGCCTGGAACGCGACGGACAACGCGTCGAGAAAGAGCTCGTGCGAAACGGCGAGCACCCTGTCCGCGGGCCAATGGGCCTCGACGTATCGGGCGAGGTCCGAGGGGTACGCGTGGCCGCGAAGCATCGCCGTAGCATGGGGCTTCGGCGGCGAAATTCGAAGCCCCTCTCCTACGCCAAAATCAGGACTTCCATCGGAGCAAGGGTGACCGAGACGACCCGGACCGGACCCGGCGAAACCGAGCCGTCCGCCTCGTGAACCTCGACGGCGGCGCGAGTGCCGACCGGGCACGACGCTCGAGGGGCTAGGTTGCCGAAGAGCACAGTCATCGCCGGCGTCGCCGGGTGCAGCGAGGCGTCGATGACGACGTCTCCCGAGAACCCTTGCTGCGTGCTCGTGTTGGCGACCACGAGCACTTCACGCCGGTTCAAGATCCGCGAGAACGCGAGCACGCCGCCGGCGAACTCGGAAACGCCGAAATGGAATCCGTCTCCCGACAGCGGGCGAAAGTAGAAGCGCCCATACCGAAGCGCGGGCTCGCTCGCTCGGAGTGTCGCGAGGCGTCGCACGGCCACATAGAACGCATTTCCCGGATCGAACGCGGACGGCGCTCCCCACAGCGCTTCGCGAACGGCGAGGTCGGCGTCACCGTTCCCCGAGAAGCCTTGCTCGGTGCCGTAATAGACGCACGGAATCCCGGGCAGCGCGAAGAGGCAGGCGAGTCCGAGCACGGCCTGCGCGTCGAAGTTCGGATCTCCGTAACGAAACCGCGCGTGCTGGTCGTGGTTGTCGAGGAACGTGACGAAATAGCGCGACGCTTCGCCGTGGGAGCTGATGACGCCCATCTCCACCGTCTTTCGCGTCTGAAACATGTCCACCAACGCCCGCGGCGGCATGAGTCCCTTCGCGACCTGGGGCAAGACGAAGAAGAGCGGGAAATCGAGGGCGGCGTCGACGCCCACGACGTCTCCGTCCGTTTGAGTGTGGCGGCCGATGAATTCCGCGATGCGCTCTTCGTCGTCGTACACCTCGCCGAACGTGAAGAAGTTCCGCTTCCCGATGGTGAGCGCGAATTCGCGCATGGCATTTCCGAACGTCAGCGCGAAATTCGGGTCGAGATATTTCAAGGTATCGATGCGATAACCGTCGATGTCGAACTTGGCGATCAGGTACTGGTAACAACTGATGAGGATCTGACCGAGCACCGGGTTCGCCGTGAGCATTTGCTTCAGCGACGCGAAGTCGCCTTCGGTCTCCACCGGACCGGCCTCGCCCCGCCGTCGAAAGAAGGAGTTCGAGCGGAGCTCGTCAGGGAACAAGCTGGCGCTCGCGGACGGCATCGCCGCCGCGTCGGCGAAAGCACTCGCATTTCCCCCGCGGTCGCGCCAGCGCACGTCGCGTTCGGTCGTGCTGAACGGCGCTTCGGAACCGAAGCCGACGTAGTCGAACACGTCGCCGGTGTGGTTCAAGACGATGTCGAAAATGACGAAGATGCCGAGCGCGTGCGCCGCGGTCACGAACTCGGTCAACTCGCGATCCGGCGCGGTCGCACCGGACGCAAACCGAGGATCGACGCTCAAGAAGTCTTCGATCCCGTACCCGTGGTACGTGCCGTCGTTCGGCACCCCGTCGAGCATCTGACCGTTGAAGAGGATCGGCGTGAACCAGACCGCGCCGACGCCGAGATCCTTCAAATAAGGGAGCCGCGCGGTCATGCCGGCGATGGTGCCGCCCTGAAACCCGCCGAACGGCGCGTCGAACGGCAAGTGACGCGGCGGCGCGGAGGGATTGTCGAACCGATCCACCATGAGAAAGTAGATCCAGACGTCGCGCCAATCCTCGGGAGAAGGGGTAGTTCGCCGCGGCGGCACCGTGAGAGCGGTCTGAACCGAGTCGCTCGCGATCGACGTCATCGCCCGAGTTCGTGCTCGGGTGCCCCGAGCGTCAATAGTCACCGGAACGTGCGCGGCGGCGCCGCCGAAAGCGAGCGGCTCGGGCTCGCCGATTTCTCGGTCAAAGCCGGAACGAAACGCCGGCGAGGGCCGTGAGCCCGAGCATCTCGTGGGGATGGAACGTCCAGGGGACTTCGAGTGCCGCGCTGAAGTTCATTCGTTCCGTTACCGGGAGCGCGACTCCGGCGGCCGCTTGCAGCGCGAAGGTCGGTTCGGCGCGACCGTTGGCGCGCGGCGCGTACGCGAACACGAACGCCGCGAAGAACGGGTCGTAGAACTTCCAACCGATCTGCGGAAGCAACGCGAATCGTTGAAAGCGGCTCTGCCACGGCGGCAGCGCCGGCGCGATCCGCTCCGCGAATTGGAGGGCCATTCCCGCACGCACGCGATCGACGAAAAAATAGTGAAGCCCGAAGTACTCGGACAGATTGAACGCGTCGCCCACGGTTCGCGTTACCCGGGCCGTCAGATCGCGATTGACGAGACTCGTCCCGAGCGTATCGGTCTGCAGGAAATCGCCCTTTTCGGCCGACGCCGTCGGGGAAAGGAGGACCGCGAAGGGCACCGCGGCCACGAGGAGCCGCTTCCGCAGTCGACGCATTTCATTCCGTTACGGTCGCTCCGGCGGCACGGATAAGGTCGACGCCTTCGAAGCCATTCAGGCCAGTTTCTGACCCGCCGAAGCGCCCCGGCCGGGTCGGCCCCGCTTTCGAGCGTGTCCGCGGTTCGACGATCACGTGGCACGTCAATTGCCCTATGGTCGGTCGCGGTCGCGATGGAGCTTCACGCTGAACCCGAGGTCCTTCGACATGACGCCGACTTCACGCTGTACCGCGGCGTCTGGGATCTCGACGGCTCCCGAGTGTTGGCGCTCCGGGCGACGACGAAGGACCTCTCGCCGAGCAAGGTCGATCAGCTCCATCACGAGTACGCTCTTCGAGACGAGCTGACCGCGGCGGGTGCGTTGCGCCCGCGCGCGTTCCTTCGCGATCGCGAACGGCCGACGTTGATCCTCGAAGATCGCGGCGGGCAGCTCCTCGCTCGCGGAACCGGCCGCCCCTGGGATCTTCGGGCGCTCTTGCACGTCGCGATCGGCGTAGGGACGGCACTCGGGCAGCTCCACGAGCGCGGGCTCATTCACAAGGACGTGAAGCCCGGCAACATTTTCACGGATTTCACCTCCGGCACTGCGTGGCTCACCGGCTTCGGCATCGCGTCTCGATTGCCGCGCGAACGGCGAGTGCCCGACCCTCCCGAGATCATCGCCGGCACGCTCGCCTACATGGCGCCCGAACAGACCGGACGAATGAATCGCTCCCTCGATTCGCGGGGCGATCTCTACGCGCTCGGCGTGACCTTGTACGAGCTCCTCACCGGAAGATTGCCGTTCAACGCGCGCGACGCCTCGGAGTGGGTGCACTGCCACATCGCGAGGCAGCCGGAGCACCCGCGCGAACGCGCCCCTGGGCTCGACGACGGCGTGTGTAGCGTCGTGCTCAAACTGCTCGCGAAATCTGCCGACGAGCGGTACCAGACTGCGGCCGGCTTGGTCGCCGATCTGCGCCGATGCCTCGAGGCGCTCGAGTCCACGGGACACATCGCGCCATTCTCGCTCGGCCGAATGGATCCGTCCGATCGACTGCACATGCCTGGAAAACTCTACGGGCGCGATCGCGAGAGCGAGATGATGCTCGAGGCGTTCGCACGGGTCGCACGGACCGGCGCGCCCGAGGTCGTGCTCGTGTCGGGCTACTCGGGTGCCGGCAAGTCCTCCGTCATCCTGGAGTTGCAAAAGACGATCGTGCCCCCACAGGGCTTCTTCGCATCGGGCAAGGTAGACCAATACAAGCGAGACCTGCCGTACGCGGCGCTCGCAGAGGCGCTGTCGAAGCTCGTCCGTCAGATCCTCGCGCGGGGAGAGAGCGAACTCGCGCGGTATCGAAGCGCCATGACCGTCGCGATCGAACGGGGCGGTCAGCTCGTCGTGGATCTCGTGCCCGAGCTCGAGCTCGTCATCGGGCCCCAACCGGCGGCTCTCAGCGTTCCGCCGCACGAAGAACGGGCGCGCCTGTGGTCGGCGTTGCGACGCTTCGTCGGTGTGTTCGCGAGCGCGGGCCTTCCGCTCGTGCTCTTCATCGACGATCTGCAGTGGCTCGACGCGGCCACCCTCGAGTGGCTCGCGCATCTCGTCACGCACCCCGACGTGCACCACTTGCTCCTCATCGGCGCCTATCGCGACAACGAAGTGGGAGCGTCGCACCCGGTGGCGCGCATGGTGGAAAGCGTGCGCGCGAGCCCGGTGCCCTTCACCGAAATCACCTTGCCGTCGCTGTCGCAGACAGAACTCGGGCATTTTCTCGCCGATGCGCTTCGCAGCGACACCGGCGCGGTCGAGCCGCTCGCTCGTGTCCTTCACGAAAAAACGGGCGGCAATCCCTTCTTCGCAACCGAGTTTCTGACGGCGCTCGCCGACGAGCGGCTCCTTTACTTCGACGGCCGAGCCGCACGATGGCGCTGGGAGCTCGAGCTCATCCGCGAAAAAGCGTCGAGCGAAAACGTGGTCGAGTTGATGATCGAAAAGCTCCATCGATTGCCGGAGGAGACGCAAGAAGTGCTGAAAGACCTCGCTTGTCTCGGGCACGGCACCGAAACGCGGACCCTCGCCGGCGTTCGCGATCTCTCCGAAGGCGCGGTGCTCGACGATCTGTGGCCGGCGGTCCAGGCCGGCCTCGTCTTTCGACAGGAGGGCGCGGTCACGTTTCTCCACGACCGCGCACAAGAGGCCGCTTACGAGCTCATCGCGCAACCGGCTCGTGCGAGCCAGCACCTCCGCATCGGTCGGCGTCTCCTCGCCGAAACGACACCCGAGAACCTCGCGGACAACGCGTTCGACGTTGTCGGACAGTTGAACCGCGCCGCGGCGCTGCTCACGACGTTCGCCGAGCGCCAACAGCTCGCAGAGCTGAACCTCCTCGCGGCGAGAAAAGCGAAGGCCGTGACGGCCCATGCGTCCACGTTGGCGTACGTCGAAGCGGGAGTGCGGCTCCTCGGAGACGACGGGTGGGTCCACGACAAGGCGCTCGCCTTCGAGCTCGCGCTCGAGCACGCCGAGAGCGACTACGTGAACGGCACGCCGGAACACGGTCTCTCGATCGCTCGAGAGCTTCTCGAACGCAGGCTCGACCCTCTCGAAAAAGCGTCGGTTTACCGCCTGAAAATGCTCTTTCACGTGATGCGCGCGGAATATCGCGAAGCGGTTCAGACCGGACTCGAGTGCCTTGCGGTGTTCGGGGTCACCGTCCCCACCCATCCGACGCGCGAACAGGCGCGAGCTGATTACGAAGTGTTGCGGAGAAGCCTCGGCGAACGAAGCGTCGAGAGCCTCGTCGAGCTTCCCCTGGCGACCGATCCGGAAGTGCGCGCCGTCGCGCTCGCCCTCAGCACGTTGATTGCGCCGGCGCTCTTCGTCGACAGCCATTTGTTTTACGTCGTGGTGTGTCGGCTGGTGAGCCAGGGCCTGTCTCGCGGCATGTCGGAAGCGACGTTGCACGGTTTCTCCGGCCTCGCGCAGATCTCGGGTCCGGTCTTTCATCGATACGACGACGGGCTGCGCTTCGCGGAAATCGCTCGTCGGCTCGGCGAGGCCTACCGGATGCCGGGAACGAAGGGGTTCTTTGCGATGGAGGTTGCGTCGATCTGGACGCAGCCGATCGCGGTCGCCATCGACTTCATTCGTCGGGCGCAGCAAAGCGCGACGGACACGGGCGACGTTTCCTATGCCTGTTACAGCTCGGTGCGGCTGGTGACGGATCTCCTCGTGCAAGCGCGCGATCTGAACGAGGCAGCGATCGAGGCCGAGCGCGGCATCGCACTCGCTCGCAAGGTGAAATTCCGCGACTCGGCCGACATGCTCGTTTGCCAGCATCGGTTCATCCAGAGCATGCGCGGGGAAACCCTGGCGTTCGGCCTATTCGGAGACGCCACGTTCGACGAGGACGCCTACGAGCAGGATCTCGCGGGGACGCGGATGTCGACGCTGGTCGCATGGTACTGGATCCTCAAGCTACAAGCGCGCTTCATGTGCGGCGACCACGCGGCGGCCGAGGTCGCGAGAACCCACGCCGCTCTGCTCCTGCCGTCGACCGAGAGCTTTCTTCAATCGTCCGGTTACTGGTACTACGCCGCCTTGAACACCGCCGCGACCAGCGGTTCGAACTCGCAGAGTCGCGCGATCGCCGTCCTCGCCATCGAAGAATCCCTCGCGCACCTTCGGCTCTGGGCGGCGAGCTGTCCGGAAACCTTCTCCGAGAAAGTCGCTCTCGTGTCGGCGGAGCTCGCTCGCGTGGAGGCCCGCGATCTCGACGCGATGCGACTCTACGACGACGCGATCCGCGGGGCGCACGGGCACGGCTCGACGGGCAACGAGGCGCTCGCGAACGAGCTGGCCGGTCGATTTCACGCGCGGCGCGGCTTCGAAACGATCGCCCTCGGCTATCTCCGGAACGCGCGGGCCTGCTACGAGCGGTGGGGCGCCCGCGGAAAGGTCCGCCAGCTCGAACGACTCTATCCGGCGCTACGAGACGAGCGGCACCCCCTCCTTCACGAGTCGATGATCGGCGCGCGGGTCGAGGAGCTGGACCTTGCGACGGTCGTACGGATGTCTCAAGTCGTCTCCGGTGAAATCGTCCTCGAACGCCTGGTCGAAAAGCTCATGACGATGGCGATCGAGCACGCGGGAGCGACCCGGGGCGTGCTCGTTCTCGTGCAGGGCGACGAGTACCGCGTCGAGGCCGACGCCTTGATTTCGGGAACGGAGGTCCGGGTAAGACATCGAAACGACGTCGTGACACCAGAAGAGCTACCCGACACGATCATCAGACTCGCGGTCCGGCTTCGCGACGTCGCGCTCCTCGAGGACGCGACCGGCTCGCCGGATTTCTCGTCGGATCCGTACATTCGCCGCACGAGACCGCGTTCGGTCCTTTGTTTGCCTCTCCTGAAACAGAACGCCTTGATGGGCGTGCTCTACTTGGAGAACCAACTGACGCCGCACGCATTCACGCCGAGCCGGGTCGGAGTCCTCCGCCTCCTCGCGTCGCAGGCAGCGATATCTCTCGAAAATGCACGGCTCTACGGAGATCTGCAAGGCGCAGTGACCCGCGCCCGCGCGTCCCTCGACGATAAGGAGGCGCTCCTCAAGGAGGTCCACCATCGCGTCAAAAACAACTTGCAGCTCGTCAGTAGCCTCCTGAATCTCCAGGCGTCCCGGATCACCGACCAGGCTGCGAAAGAGATGTTCGAAGACAGCCGAAACCGAGTGCGCTCCATCGCTTCGGTCCACGAAAATCTCTACCGCACCGGGAACTTCGCCAAAGTTCCCATGGCCGCTCACGTGGAGAGCCTGTGCTCGCAGCTCGCCCGCACGTATCGCCCGCACGAACGCGGGATCAGGTTCGTGCGACGCGTCCACGACGTTCACCTCGAAGTGGGGCGCGCCGTCGCGTGCGGGCTCATCGTCAACGAGCTCGTCTCGAACGCGCTCCGACACGCTTTTCCCCCTGGTCGGTCCGGGAACGTTCGCGTCGAGCTCGACCCCGTCGGCGACGGGCGCCACGCGCTCCGCCTGAGCGACGACGGCATCGGCCTTCCGACGGGGTTCGATTTCGGCAGTGCCGACTCGCTCGGACTGCAACTCGTGCACGATCTCGCCCGCCAGCTCGGCGCCACCGTCGAGGTTGGCCGAGAAGCGGGAACGACCTTCACGGTCACCTTCGACGAAGTCGAGCGAGGCAGGGTCCCCGGATGAACCCGGCGCGCATCCTCGTCGTCGAGGACGACCTGATCGTCGCCCGTGACATCGCGCAGCAACTGACGCGGATGGGACACCAGGTCGTCGGCTCGGCGTCGCGCGGCGATGACGCACTCGTCCTCGCACTGGAGAGCGAGCCGAACCTCGTGCTCATGGACATCCAGCTCGAAGGCGAGACCGACGGCATCGCCGCCGCCGAACGCATCCGCGCACGCCTCGGCGTTCCGATCGTCTATCTGACGGCGTTCGCCGACAGCCGCACGGTTCAGCGCGCGGCGGCGACCGAGCCATTCGGTTACCTCATCAAGCCGTTCGAGGATTCACAACTGAGGACGGCGATCGAATTCGCCCTCTACAAGCACGCCGCCGAAAAGAAGCTTCGCGACAGCGAGCGGCGCTACGCCGTCACGCTCTCGAGCATCGGCGACGCGGTGATCGCGACGGACGCCGAAGCGCGCGTGACGTTCATGAATGCCATCGCGAGCTCGCTCACTGGATGGTCCGAGGCTGACGCCGTCGGACGACCGCTCCCCGACGTCTTTCGTATCGTGGACGAGGACACCCGAGCGACGCTCGAAGACCCGGCCGCAAAAGTGCTTCGACTGGGCACCATCGTGGGGCTTTCGAGCCGAACCGCGCTGGTCGCGAAGGACGGCCGCGAGATCGCGATCGACGACAGCGGCGCCCCCATCGTGGACGACCAGGGCAAGCTCATCGGCGTCGTCCTCGTCTTTCGCGACGTGACGGGCCGCCGTCTGCTCGAACGCGCCGAGCAACTGCGTCAGGCGAAGGAGGCCGCCGAGGCCGCCAACCGAGCCAAGGACGAATTTTTGGCGAACGTGAGCCACGAAATCCGAACGCCGATGAACGCCATCGTCGGGATGACGGACCTCGTGCTCGAGACGCCGCTCCGCGACGACCAGCGGCGCTCGCTGAAGAGCGTTCAATCGGCGGCCGGCAGCCTCCTGGCCATCATCGACGATTTGCTCGACTTTTCGAAGATCGAAGCTGGAAAATTCGAGCTCGATCCGTCGGCGTTTTCATTGCGAGAATTACTCGGCGACATGACGCGGGCGCTCTCTCCACGTGCGCTCCAGAAGGGGCTCACCCTCGCGTGTACGGTGGACTCCGAAGTTCCTACGCTCATCGTCGGCGACGCCGGCCGATTGCGGCAGGTCCTCGTCAATCTCACCGGCAACGCGATCAAGTTCACGCCGAAAGGGGACGTGTCCGTCCGCGCCGAACTCGACGAGACCGCGCGGCCCGACGCCGTCGCGGTGCGCTTCGTGGTCAAGGACACCGGAATCGGCATTCCGCAGAGCAAACTCGCGTCGATCTTTCGCGCATTCGAACAGGAAGACATGACGACGACGCGCAACTACGGCGGGACGGGGTTGGGCTTGACCATCGCCGCGCGCATCGTCTCGATGATGGGCGGCGACATCGCCGTCGAGAGCACGGTGAACCGAGGCAGCACGTTAACGTTCACCGCGCACTTCGGGACGCACGCGGGGGACCCCGTCATCGACCGCGACGTCCCTGCGCCGTCTTTCGGG
>Ga0265337_1001817_pt1 | contig 10241 bp, 6 predicted proteins | sample 42122metaG_FD_192441 | JGI IMG/M metagenome (GOLD analysis project Ga0265337, IMG submission 192441) | Rhizosphere microbial communities from Carex aquatilis grown in University of Washington, Seatle, WA, United States - 4-21-22 metaG | ecosystem: Host-associated > Plants > Roots > Rhizosphere >... | reverse complement strand
GGGTAAAATCGGCGCGGGCGATGCGGGAGCCACGGTTGGCACATTTACGATTGGTGGCAACCTGACATCCCAGGGCGGCGCCAGCGTGCGCGTCAACAAGACCGGCGGAATAAAGACGAATGATCAGGTTGCCGTCACGGGCACCATAAGCTACGGCGGCGTTTTGGCCGTCGCCAACATCACCTCGGATCTGACGGCGTTGTCACCCGGCGACACGTTCCAGATATTCAACCATGGTGGCTCGGGCAACTTCAGCAGCATTGCGTCGTCTGGTGCGACCTACAGCTTCGATCCGACAACGGGCGTTTTGACCGTGCTTTCGATCGGCCCCGGGACGTTCACCAACCCGACGGGCATCACCAGCTTCACCCTGAATGGGGCGAACGTGGTGATCACCGCGACGAACGGGCAGGCGGGCGATGCGTATTACCTGCTGGAAAGCACGAATATGGCGCTGCCGTTGGGCCAATGGAAGCCGGTGGCGACCAACATCTTGGGCGCCAACGGAAACTACACGTTCACGGGCACGAACGTGGTGACCTCCGGTGGTCTGCAGCAGTTCTATATTCTGAGCAATACAAATAATTGATCCGGCAAAGCAGCGGAACGATGGCACGCCCGGTTTTGTTTGGAACAAAACCGGGCGTTGCGTTTACAGACCGGTGCAATATAGTTTATCATGATTATCCAGAGTTTTTTCCGGCTTGTAACCCATTGGGTTTCAACACATTTCAGGATGCAGCGGTTATATTGGCTGCTGCCGGCAATTTGGCTGGCATTGTCGGGCGGTGCGCAGGCGCAATCTGCGACGGCCACCGTTTCAATCCAGGCCAACCAGCCCGGCGCCGTCGTCAGTTCCAATCTCTTTGGCATTTTTTTTGAGGAAATCAATTTTGCCGGCGAGGGCGGAATTTATGCCGAGATGATTCGCAACCGGTCGTTCAGAAATTCGGCCAATCCGGATTACTGGACAGTGGTGACCAACGGTGCCGCCACCGGGACGATGCGGGTGGACTTCTCGCAGCCGCTCAACACGAACAAACCGTGTTCGTTGTATCTCAAGATGCTGTCCGGCATTGGCGGCATCGGCGCGGCCAACTCCGGTTTCTGGGGCATGTCGCTGCAAACCGGCGCGACTTACAGTTTGAATTTTTACGCGGCCGGTTCAAACAGCTTTGCCGGGCCGGTCATCGTGCAATTGCAGAATGCCGGCGGCAGCACGGTTTACGCGCAGGCCTCGTTCAGCGGGTTGACCGCCAACTGGCAGCATTTCGCCGCGGCGCTCGTTTCCAGCGGCACGGACACGAACGCGCGAATCGTTCTGAGCATCACTAACGCGGGCGCGGTCTGGCTGGATGAAGTTTCACTGTTCCCGCAGGCGACATTTCACAGCCGGACGAACGGCCTGCGCGCAGATCTGGCGAACATGCTGGCGGCGTTGCATCCGTCGTTCATGCGTTATCCGGGCGGCAACTACATTGAAAGCAACACCGCCACCAACGCGGTCCGGTGGAAGAAGTCCATCGGCGACACCGCGCTGCGTCCGGGCCATTTGAATGATTCCTGGGGATATTGGTCCACCGACGGTTACGGCTTGGACGAGTTCTTCCGGCAGTGCGAAGACATGGGCATGGCGCCGCTTTACGGCATCAATGCCGGACTGATGCTCGGCTACAACGGCAGCACGAACAACACCGTTCCGATTTCCGACATGGGACCGTGGGTGCAGGACGCGCTGGATTTGATTCAATATGCCAATGGCGACACGAACACCACCTGGGGCGCGGTGCGCGCGGCCAATGGTCATCCCGCGCCGTTCAATTTGCAATACCTGGAAATTGGCAACGAAAACGGCGGCCCTTATTACGACGCGCGTTACACATTGTTTTACGACGCCATGAAATCGAATTACCCGGGCGTCAAATTGATTTCGCCGGTTTGGGGCAGCCCTTCCAGTCCCGTGAGCCGGCCGGTGGAGATCCGGGATGAACATTATTATTCCAGCCCCGCCACGTTCATATCCTACGCGACAAAATATGACAGCTACAGCCGCAGCGGTCCGCAAGTCTTTGTAGGCGAATACGCCGTGACATCCGGCTACGGCACCTATGGCAACCTCTCCGCCGCGCTGGGCGAGGCGGCGTTCATGACCGGCATGGAACGAAACTCTGACATTGTGCAAATAGCCTCTTACGCTCCGCTGTTCGCAAACGTGAACGGCATCCAGTGGCATCCCGATCTGATTTACTACGACAGTTCGCGCGGGGTGTTCGGCACGCCGTCGTATTACGTCCAGGAATTGTTCGGTCAAAATCGTGGCGACGCGGTCTTGCCGATATCCATCGCATTTACGAGCACCGCCACCAATGCACCGCCGCATGGCGCGATCGGTCTTGGCTCGTGGAGCACCTCCGTGCAATACACGAACATCGTTGTGACCAGCAACGGCGTGACGCTTTATCAAAGCGATTTTGTCAATCAAGGCACGAACGGCTGGCGTGTCCATAGCGGAACCTGGAGCACCAACGCAGGACTTTACCAGCAGACTTCCACCAGCACCGATTGCCGTTCGAACACGGGTGACACGAATTGGGCCAATTACACCATCACGTTGCGCGCCCGCAAAGTCAGCGGCAGCGAGGGTTTTCTCATCCTGTTCAACTGGACCGACGACAACAACTGGACTTGGCTGAACATCGGCGGCTGGGGCAACACGCTCGACGGGATCGAACAAAACGTCAACGGCAGCAAGACAATTCTGGGCACCCGCAATTCGGACAACATCGCGACCGGTCAATGGTATGACATCTCCATCGTGCTGAACGGATCGAGCATGCAATGCTATCTCAACGGCACTAATATTCAGAACGTCACCTATCCCGCCGGTGTGACCAGTGGGCTGTTTGCCTCCTCAATTTACAACAAGGCAAGCGGCCAGATCATCGTCAAGGCGGTGAATCCTTACAGCACGGCGGTGGCCACAACATTTAATCTCACGGGTGTCAACGGCATCGCCCCCAATGGCACGCTCATTCAACTGACCTCCGGCAGTGCGTCCGATGAGAATTCCCTGGCGACGCCGACCTATGTTTTTCCGGTCACGAACTCGATTGCCAGTTCGGGAACCAATTTCACCGTCACGCTCCCGGCCAATTCGCTTTCAGTCTTGCGGCTGACCGCGACTGGCATCAACAACTACACCAACCTGTCATTGCAAGTTCCTTCGCCCATCACCAACGGCGCCTCTGTCGCTTCAACCGTTTGGGGCCAGCAATTTGGCAATTGGATCAATCTCACGACCAATTCAAATCACGCCATAATTTATGCTTCGGCAAACACGAACATCGCTGTGGTGGACATCAACGGCAATGTCACCGGCGTTGGCTCCGGCACGGCCAGCATCATCGCCAGCTACCCGGCGCTAGGACTTACCGCCACGCAATCCGTGCAGGTGGTTTACATGCCGGTGTCGCTCGTGCATCGTTACAGCTTCAGCGAAACTTCCGGCACGAACGCCGCGGATTCCGTCGGCGGCGCGGCGTGGAACGGCACGCTGCCCAATGGCGGCACGTGGCTTGGCGGCCAGCTTGCCCTGGTCACGAATAGCACCAAACAACTTTCTCAATACGTCCAATTGCCGGCGAACATCTTGAGCAATTACAGCTCGGTGACGATTGAGACGTGGGTCACGTTCCCCGACCAGATCGCCAACAATTGTTTCTTTTTCGGCTTCGGCAACATCAACGGCTCGGTCGGTGTGAATTATATTTTTTGCGCGCCGCGCGCCGGGCGCATCGCCATCACCAGCAGCGGTTCGACCGAACAAAATGCCTACGGCAATTTTGATTTCAGCTTCCATACCAATTTTCATGTGACGGCGGTTTTCAATCCGCCAGCCGGCTACATCGCGCTCTACACGAATGGAATTCTGACGGCCATCAACAATTCCGTGACCGCGTCGTTCAGCTCGGTGAGCAATCTTTACAGTTGGATTGGCCGGTCGCTTTACAGTGCCGATCCGTATCCCGATTTTAGCCTCGACGAGTTCCGCATTTACAACGGTGCGTTGAGCGCCAGCCAGATTGCCGCCACGGACGCGCTTGGGCCGGGTCAATTATTGAGCAACGCAAACCCCGTCATGGCCGCCACGGCGGCAGGCGGCGGTCTGACGCTGTCGTGGCCGCTGGCCAATGCCGGCTTCACGCTCATGTCGCGGACGGACCTCGTTTTTGGCGCATGGGCGCCAGTGACGTCCCCCGCTCCGCAAATCGTCGGCGGGCAATGGCAAATCATCATCCCTTTTTCCCAAGGCGCCCAGTTTTACCGGTTGCAACAATGAACAGCTTTTGCTGCCATCCTTTTTTAAAACAGTCCTTGCAATTTCGCGACAACTAGATGATTTTCATCGCGAATTGGTCGGGGTCGTAGCTCAGTTGGTAGAGCGTCTCGTTCGCAATGAGAAGGTCAGGGGTTCGACTCCCCTCGGCTCCACCAGCCTTTTAATCAACAACTTACGATATAAATAAGGCTGGTGGCAACGCCCAGTGGCAACAAGTTCGTCCGTGTTTGCCGGTGTCAGGGTTCGATTCAAGGCTTCCTGATTCTCATGCCGTAGAAATGTTCAATCCCAAGTTCCGGCAGCGCGCCAAGAGCCAAATAGCCGCCGGAGCCGGGCCTTGTAGGATGTCAGGACAACCCTTGTTTGTCTCAGGAGGCAGGTTCATCACGGAGCGGGCTTGGTTGATCCAGAAAGCGCAGCGTCAAAATCCCCGGCTCGCTGATTTGAACTTCGACACGATGGCCGGACTTGAAGCCAGCCCGTTCCAACCAGTGGCCGGACAGTCGGATTTTGGGTGATACCTTGCCACGCCAGAAGTCCCCGACGGATTCAATTTTCAAGTTGCGAGTATTCATCACCTAGTAAGGCTGGTGATACTGGCGCATTGAGCGGAAGCACGAGGCGCAAACGAATCCAAATGCGAGAAAGGAATCCCTTTTTGCTGGCGAGACCGTCACCACGACACCACCACCGGCAGCCCCCATATAAACGATTGGCTGATTATGACACCCCCGGCATACAAAGAAATCCGCGTTCAGGAAACGTAAGTGTCAGTGCGGCGAGCGTAGCAGATTGTGAATTTATCCTTAATCAACAAACTATTGCCTCCGCTGGAACGCAGGCGTAGCATCGCGCCATCACTCCTATCGGGAAAAGTGGATATGAAAACGCGCGCTTCTCTGTCTGGAAGAAAACCGTCTAACTCAATTCATGGCTCGCTCCGGCAATTGCTGGCGCTTGGCTTAAGCAAGAGCAGTTCGGCGGAACCGCAGAAAATCACGCGGACGGTCAAGTTCAAGATTCACACTCTTGCCCAACCGGAACTGATTGCCCCTCTCAATAAACATTTCAATGCGTTCGACGAATTCCGCCACAAGGTGCTGGCGGACTTGGAAAGCCGCTGGGACAAAGACCCGGACGCCTCAACGCGAATGGTCAAGAGCAGCACCAAGGCAAAGTTCGAGGACAAGTCGAGTTGCTATGCTTGGCTCTACACACATTTCCTCACAGGTGCAAAATTGCCGCCGGAACTTTCGCGGGACGCCGCGAACGCCATGTTGGACAGTCTGGCGGGCAGCTTGAAAAGTTTTCTGACACGCCGGGCGACCGTGAGCGTGGAAATCAAACAACGCTACGAACGAAACAGGCAGGAATGGGAAGGCGAGTTGGCGACCTACGCCAAGGACAAGAATTTGAAATTGCCGGACGCGCCGCCGTCCGTGGATTTCGACAAACTCACTGCCAAGGAAATTGACCGCTACAACGATTGGGTCGGGCTGGTGCGGATGTGGTGCAATCTGATTTTGATTCAGAAAGAGAAATTGAGCCGCGAGGAAGCCTGCCTGCCCCGGTATTTGAAAAGCTATCCGGGCTTCCCTGGTTCGCAGCGGTTCAAACAGGCCAAGGCGATTGAGCAAACGCTGGGCGAATTGGAAACCACCGCTCGCGAGCAGGCCGCCGCCGCGCCGCAGCGATTCGCCCAACTCGCTCCCGAAGCATGGGCGGCGACCCGTGAACGATTCGCCACGCAGCAAAAAACTGACTCCGAAGCCGCGCCCAAGGCGCGAACAGCAAACCAAACCGTCTGCCGACGCTTCACCGCGCTGACGCAGAGCAATCCCACTTGGACTCCGCAGCAAGTCGCCGCAGAAATCTTGGCGGGTATCTTTCGGGCAACGGACAAACTCAAGAAGCATCTCGCCGCCGCGCGATACAGCGACCGGCGTGCCGTCATCAAACGCGCCAACCTATTCAACATCGCCGTTGTGTTCGCCCGCGAGCCTTTCCGTGCCAGCGGCGATTATGTGGCTTCCTACGCCGCCGACGTTGGCCGCCAAAAAGCGTTTGGTGATTTGCGCGGTGCATTGCACCAGCCGAGTGACGAATCTTCCGCCATTCAAATCACAGGTTTTTCTGTGAACGATGACGGCTCGCCGAATTACAACGGTGTGCTGGTATGCAAGCCGGAAGCAGACGGGAAAGACGCATGGGCATTCCTGTATTGCCATCAAGAGGGGCAGACATTCCAACTTGCCAGCGAGCAGGCCAAGTTGCGCGGTAAAATTTTGACCGAGTGGACAGGGTTTGCCAGTCGGGGCGGCTCGCGGAAAAAAGTGGAAGCCAGCGAAAAGAAGTTGGTCAAGGGCCGTGTTTGGGTCAGTGAAAAAACTCCGCCGACGGTATTGCCACTCGCTTTCGGGACACGAGTGGGGCGTGAATATCTCTGGCACTTTGACCGCAACTTGCGCACTAAAACGGCATGGGTCTTGGGCAATGGCCGACTCCTGCGCATCATGCCACCGGGACGATCAGACCTCGCCGAATTTTATTTGACTATCACATTGGAACGCCAAGCGCCGCCCGTCGCCAGCGTGAAGGCCGACAGACTGATTGGCATAGACCGGGGCGAAGCCGTGCCCGCCGCTTATGCCGTGGTGGACGGCGAAGGTCGCTTGCTGGAAAGCGGCAGAATTGCCGAAACCTATCGCGAGCAGCAGCGGGCTTTCAACGAATCCAAACGGCAACTGCAAAGTCAGCGCGGCGGCTACACGCGGGATTTGCGGAGCAAGGAGCGTAACCGGGCGCGGGCATTGGGCGGCGAAGTCACACGCAGATTGCTTTCGCTCGCCGCTGCGCACTGCGCCCCGCTGGTGCTGGAAAATTTGAACAGCAGTCTCGCCACACGCGGCGGCAAAAAAACGATGATGAGCCAGATGCAATATGAGCGCGTGTTCACCACCCTTGAGCAGAAGCTCACCGAGGCCGGGCTTTATGCGCTGCCATCGGCTCCAAAATACCGCAAAGGCGACAACGCCTTCATCAAACTTGTCGGCCCGGCTTATACGTCCGCCACTTGTTCGGCTTGCGGCCATGTCCATTCATCGGATTTTTACGAAGCACTGGCTGACACGCTCTTGCCGATGGGAAATGGGCAATGGCAAGCGACCGTTGACGGAAGCCCGCGCACTCTGTCGGAAAGCTACACCTATTGGCTGCGCGGCAAAGGTGAGCAAACCAGAAACACAAATGAGCGTATTTTGGAAATACTCAAAGAGCGACCGATTTCCAAGTTGAGCAAGACCGACCGCAAATCGCTTGTGAGCCTGTTGCGAAACCGTTGGCTCCCCTATCGCCCGAAACAGGCCGAGTTTCAATGCGTCGTCTGCGGTCACACGATGAATGCCGACGAGCAAGGCGCGTTGAACATCGCCCGCAAATTTCTTTTCGTGAGCGGACGCGCCAAGAGGTCGGGCGAAATGACCGAAGTCGAGCGGCGTAAGGTGCGGAACGATTGGGAGAAGTGGTATAAAGAAAAAGTCGCGACGGTTTGGAAAAAGTAAATCGCCGGTATTACCTCCGTCGCAATCGTGTTATGGAAACAGATGACTTTCTGCCCATTTACTCGCTGGCCGAATGGCATTATTGCCCGCGTTCGGCGTTTCTCTCATGGTTCGGCTCGGAGCGGGAAGATCGGGTGACACCTGCTTATCAGAAAATGCGCGAAGTCCATGCCGTGAGCAATGAACCGGCGCGGCGCGACAAGGAACATCACAGAACCGAAACCGCTGTGCGCCTCTTGCATCGCGGATTTCGCATCACGGGACGCGCTGACGCGATTGAGTGGCATGAGAAAATTCCCATGCCGGTGGAATACAAAAATTGCGCCGATGAACCACCACGTCATGTCATCGCACAACTCACCCTACAATCGCTTTGCCTATCTGAAATGCACGGCGTTGGAATTCCACACGGATTTATTTTTCGGTCGGCGGAACGGCGGCGAATCCAAGTCGAGTTCACCGACGCTATTCGGTCATGGGTGACAGAGGGCGTGGATGAATTTCGCTCGGCATTGGCGCATGGACAGAATGGATTTGCACGCCGGAGACAAGCGGGCTGTGGCGGTTGCATCTATCGCTCGCATTGCTGGCCGGAAGAATGGCCTTATGTTTGACGAGACTTCACAAATCAGCCTGTTGTTAAGCGAACGGATTGAAAGTCTCGACGCGGAACGTGACACGCTCATTGTCCGACTCAAGGAAGAAAAACCGCGCAAGTATCCACTGCGCTCGCTGCGTGAAATCATTCTCCTTCACGCCTGCACGGTTGAAAGCAACGCCCTCACAGCACTGGCGGATGCCAACGTCCCGCTGCTTCTTTTGAACGGGCGCGGTGAATACTCCGCCACACTCCATCCCGGCCCAATTAAAAACTTCTATCCACGACAGGCACAATTTGATGCCTATCGTGACCCGGCGCGCAGGCTGGAAATCGCTCGTCGGATTGTTGCGGTGAAGCTGGATTCTTTTCGCCGCATTGCCCGTGAGCGCGATGATATTTACGACCCGGCAACGGAAAATGCCGCACTCGCCTCCGCAACAAGTCTTGATGAGGTGCGCGGCGCCGAAGGTTCGGCGACACGAGAACATTATTCCCGCATCAGCAAATGGCTGCGCGGCGGGGAGTTTGTTTTCGCTGAACGCACCAAACGACCACCACGCGACCCAGTAAACGCTTTATTAAGCCTCTCCTACACGCTCACAATGAACACCGCGCTTGCCGCAGTGAACACCGTTGGCCTTGACCCGGCATTCGGTTTTTTACATGAGGATTATTACGGGCGTCCTTCGCTGGCCTGTGATTTGATGGAACCGTGGCGTGCGGATGCAGCGGAACGTTTTGTCCTGCGTGCGTTGAATAGGCGTGAACTTCGGCGTGAACATTTTGACGACGGCAACCCCGCCGAAGGTGTCATGTTGAATACCGAAGGCCGGAAGCAATACTTTGGTAGCTGGTTTCCCTTTATCCACGAGGAGAAACGCTCCTTGCCGGGTTACGTTGTGGAAATGACCTTTCGAGAGGCCATTTTTGCTCATGTTCGCGCATTCGCAAAATGGTTGCGTGGCGAAGCGGATTCATGGCCGCCCGGTTGACCTGTGAAAAAGTTCATCATGTGTTACGACATTCCCGATGACCGCAAGCGTGCCCGGCTTGCCCGGTTATGCGAGCGATATGGCGTGCGGGTGCAATACAGTGTTTTTGAGTTTCGGCTGACCGAATCGGACAATGTGGCATTTCGCGGCGCATTGGAACGCGGCGGCTGGCTGGATGGCAAGAACGCGCTGCTGGTTTGTCCTTTGCATGATGACGACCTTGAAAATGTGGAGCGTTACGGCGCGGTGCGCGTCTGGCAGGCCACGTTTGAATTTCTGTGAAGAAATGCTTGCAGCGGTTTTGCGAAAGGCGTAAACAGGCTGCGTTAGTATTTACTTTGATTCGATCTGGCACGCCTTTCCGCCCAACGGAACTCGACGTGACCCGTGAACATCAGCGGTTTGAGGAAACCACAAGTGGTGGATGAACTGCTTCGCGAAGCGTTCCTTGAAAGATTAACAGTGCAAGACGTTTAGGTTTGAAATCAAGCCGAGACGGTTTGACATGCAAATCATGCCGGAAAATCTATGCGAGTCCGCACGCTGGCCGATTGCTGTTTGCTGGCGTTTGCACAAACTTGTGTGGTTCAACAGGCGAAGAGTCTGACGCGCTGACGTTCGCGGGGTTGGTTTCAAAGGGTTATGCGTATCTTATGCGCATGAAAGCGAGAAGTCTGACGCGCTGACGTTCGCGGGGTTGGTTTCAAAGTGCTGGAAAATACGGACAAGCTGCTTTTTGTGAGTCTGAC
>Ga0265337_1001816_pt1 | contig 10245 bp, 6 predicted proteins | sample 42122metaG_FD_192441 | JGI IMG/M metagenome (GOLD analysis project Ga0265337, IMG submission 192441) | Rhizosphere microbial communities from Carex aquatilis grown in University of Washington, Seatle, WA, United States - 4-21-22 metaG | ecosystem: Host-associated > Plants > Roots > Rhizosphere >... | reverse complement strand
GCGATGATTATTGGCCAAAACGGCGAAAACCGCCGTCGGGGGGAACAGATGCACGCAGTTGTGGACGCTGCCGAACGATCGCCCGAGAAGGCGAAAAATGTTCGGCCGTTGACCGGTAACGAAGCGATCGCGCGCGGCGCCTGGGAAGCGGGCGTGAAGGTTGCCGCCGCCTATCCCGGCACGCCGAGCACTGAAATCCTCGAGACATTGGCCGACTATCCGGCCGAAGATTTGCATGCCCAATGGTCGACCAACGAAAAGGTCGCGCTCGATGTTGCGATCGGCGCCTCTTTTGCCGGGCGGCGCGCGCTCGCCGCCATGAAGCATGTCGGCCTCAACGTCGCCGCCGATGCCTTCATGTCGCAAACCTATATCGGCGTGAACGGCGGGCTAGTCATCGCCGTTTGCGATGATCCCGGCATCCACAGTTCGCAGAACGAACAGGACTCGCGCATCTACGGGATACTCGCCACCGTGCCGATCCTCGAGCCGAGCGACGCCCAGGAGGCGCTCGATTTCACCAAGCTCGCTTTCGATCTGTCGGAGCTGTTCGACACGCCGGTGATCGTGCGCAGCACGACGCGGCTATCGCATACGCGCAGCCGGGTGGAACTCGGCGATCGCATCGAGCCGCCGGCGCGCCCGTTCATCGAGAAGCCGTCGAAGAATGTCATGATCCCGGCCTATGCGCGGCCACGCCACGGATTGGTGATCGAGCGCGAGGCCAAGCTGAAAGCCTATCTCACCGAGTCCTCGCTCAATCGCTGGGAGAAGGGCGACACCAGCTTCGGCGTGATCACCGCCGGCACCTGCTATCCCTATGTGCGCGAAGTGCTGCCCGACGCCAACGTCTTGAAGCTCGGAGCATCCTGGCCGCTGCCGGATGACTTGCTGCGCCGCTATTGCGAGTCGGTCGACCGCATCTTCGTGGTCGAGGAACTTGAGCCGGTGATCGAGAAGGAAATCCGCGCGCTCGGCTTCAAGGTCGAGGGCAAGTGCTTCTTCCCGCGCACGGGCGAATTGTCGCCGGAGCTTGTCCGTGCCGGATTTGAAAAAGCCGGAATTCTGGCGCCGCGCCCGCAACGAAACGATGGATGGACCCCGGAACCGCTGGTGCGCCCGCCGGTGCTGTGCGCCGGCTGTCCGCACACATCGGCCTTCATGGCGGTGCGCGCGACCGGCGCGCGCGTTGCCGGCGATATCGGCTGCTACACCTTGGCGTGCCTCGATCCGCTGCGCGGCATGGATACGACCGTGTCGATGGGATCGTCGATCGGCAATGCCGTCGGCATGGCCAAGGCCGGCGAAACCAAACCGGTCGTCGCCACCATCGGCGACTCGACCTTCCTGCATGCCGGAATTCCGCAGCTCATCAACGCGGTCTACAACCAGGCCAACATCACGGTGATGCTGCTCGACAATCATATTACCGCCATGACCGGCGGCCAGCAGCATCCCGGTACCGGCAAGACGATCCGCGGTGAGGCTGCGCCGAGCGTCGACTACGAAGCGCTGGTGCGCGCAATCGGAGTCAAATGGGTGCGCAAGGTCGATTCCTACGATCTTGCTGCCATGCATCATGCATTGCGCGACGCTATCAATTATCGCGGCGTCGCCGTGTTGATCGCAGACCGCCCTTGCGTGCTCGATCCGGTCAAAATCAAGGGTCCGCCGTTCGAAGTAGTCACCGAACAATGCAATGCCTGCCAGGCCTGCATGAATCTCGGCTGCCCGGCCATTACCTGGAGCGACCAGTCGTTCGAGGGCCGCCATAAGGTCCAGATCGACCAGTCGCTTTGCATCGGCTGTACGCTGTGCGCGCAGATTTGCACCGTGGACTGCATCAAAACCGTTGCGCCGGTGATGCAATGAGAGATCCGGTCGCCGCCGTCCATCCCGCCACTTGGCCGAGTTCTTCGGCCGTGACGAGCGATCGCGCGGATGACGCATTCAACGTCCTTATCGTCGGCGTTGGCGGGCAGGGCGTCATCATGGTCTCCAAGGTGCTCGCTTTGCTGGCGCAGAGCCAAGGCTTCGAAGTCAAGCAGAGCGAAGTGCACGGCATGGCCAAGCGTGGCGGCTCCGTGTTCAGCCATGTGCGCTTTGGGCGGCGGGTCTGGTCGCCGACCATCCCGAAGGGCGAAGTCGATATCCTTGTCGCGCTGGAATGGGCCGAAGGATTGCGCTGGCTGCCGTTCCTCAAGCCCGGCACCGGTATCTTTATCTGCGATACCAAACGCATCGTGCCGCCCTTCGCGTGTCTCAACCGCCACCCGGGCGCGCCGCTGCGCTATTCGAAAGAAACGCCGGCCGAAGTCATCGCGCATGTCGCGGAAGCCTACGCCATCGATGCTACCGACATGGCCGAGCAGCTCGGCAACGAGCGCGCGGCGAACGTCATTCTGCTCGGCGCGCTGTCGACCGCGTTGGAGTTTTCGGCCGCGGATTGGGAGCGGACGGTCGCCGAATTCGTGCCGAAGAAGACGATCGCTGTGAATCTTGAGGCGTTCCGGCGCGGCCGCGACTGGATCGAGGAGGCGCGCAACACCACGCCGGCGGTGGAAGCGCCGGTGACGAGGACGCCGGCGCCAGCGGACGCGGCCTACCGCATTCGTCTCGAAATCACCCCCGCGTGGTGCAAGAGCTGCGATATCTGCGTGAAAATGTGTCCGGAGCGCTGCCTGCGGCTCAATGCAGACCGGATCGCGGAGTTGGCCGAGCCGGACAAGTGCACCGGGTGCCGGCTGTGCGAATGGCTGTGTCCCGATTTCGCGATCCGGGTGCATCTCGATGCCGCCGCCGTTGTGCAGGGAGGACTGGCTCGATGAACGCCGTCGACACCGCGTTGACCGGCAAGAATGCCGTGAAGCTGATCTCCGGCAACCACGCCTGCGCGTTGGGCGCGCTCGCCGCCGGTTGTCGATTCTTTGCCGGCTATCCGATCACGCCGTCGTCGGAAATCGCCGAACGGCTGGCGCGCCATTTGCCGGAAGTGGATGGCGTGTTCGTGCAGATGGAAGACGAGATCGCCTCGATGGCGGCCGTGATCGGTGCCTCGATGGGCGGCGTCAAGGCCATGACCGCGACCAGCGGCCCGGGATTTTCGCTCAAGCAGGAAAATATCGGCTACGCCGCCGGCGCCGAGATCCCTTGCGTCATCGTCAACGTCATGCGCGGTGGCCCCTCCACCGGCATGCCGACTCGGCCGTCGCAGGCCGACTTGATGCAAGCGCGCTGGGGCAGCCACGGCGATTATCCGATCATTGTGCTCACGCCTGCCTCGGTGGGCGAGATCTACAGCGAAACCATTCGCGCCTTCGATCTGGCGGAGCAATGCCGGTCGCCGGTGGTGCTGCTGTATGACCAGGTGATCGCGCAACTGTCCGAAACCGTCGCGCTCAACGGCGCCGCGCACGCCAGCGCGACGCGCAAATGGGCGAGCGGACCGCGCGCGGCTTACAAGCCCTATGATGGCGGCAGCGACGGCATTCCGGCCATGGCGCGGCCGGGCGCGGGCTATCGCACCCATACGACTGGCTTGACCCACAGCGAAGACGGTTTCCCGACCCAGAACCCGGAGGCGGTCACCCGCAATCTGTCGCGGCTATTTTCCAAGCTGGAGCGCCACCGCGACCTGATCGACTCGAGCGAAACGTTGCATTGCGCGGACGCCGACGTGGTCATTGTCGCCATCGGCATCAGCGCCCGCGCGGCGAGGCGCGCCGTCGAACTATGCCGCGCGCAGGGCCTGCGCGTCGGGCTGTTCCGCCCCATTACGCTTTGGCCGTTCCCCGAAACGGCGCTGCGCCAGGCCACGGCAAAGGCGCGCACCGTGCTGGTTCCCGAGATGAACACCGGCCAGCTCCGGCTTGTGGTCGAGCGCGTGCTCGGCGGAATGCCGGTTGAAGGAATTCATCTGTTCAGCGGCGAGGCGATCACTCCGGTCGACATCGCCACGCGGGCTATGGCGCTCGCGAGGGGGACGTGATGCTCATCGACACAGCCGCCGATTTCGACGTCCGCGACTATCTCCGCAAGGAGATGATGCCGCACTTCCTTTGTCCCGGTTGCGGGCATGGCATCGCATTGCGGGCTTTGCTATGGGCGATCCATGACCTCGGCCTCGACAAGGACAAGCTCGCGGTCGTCTCCGGCATTGGCTGCGCCGGGCGGCTGTCCGCCTATATCGACGCCAACACTTTCCATGTCACGCACGGACGGCCGCTGGCTTATGCCACCGGCCTCGCGCTGGCGCGTCCCGATCTTCATGTCGTTGTCATCACCGGCGATGGCGATTGTCTGGCGATCGGCGGCAATCATTTGATCCACGCCTGCCGGCGCAATCTCAAGCTGACCTGCTTGATGCTAAACAATGAAGTTTACGGCATGACCGGTGGCCAGGTTTCTCCGACCACGTCGGAAACCCGGCTGACCACGACCACGCCGCTCGGCAACCAGGAACCTCATTTCGACGCCTGCGCGCTGGCGACCGCGGCCGGCGCGAGTTTCGTCGGCCGCGAAGTGACCCATCATGTCCCCAAGCTCAAGGAACTGATCAAGGCCGGGCTCGAGCATCCGGGGTTCGCGTTCGTCGAAATCCTGTCCGACTGCACGGAGATCTTCGGGCGCAAGAACGATTTGGGCTCGTCGCCGGAGATGATGATGCGCCAGAGCAGCGCAATCCGTCCGAGCGCTTACCGCGACACGGTGGACACACCATTCCGCCCGAATACGTTGCCGACCGGTGTTCTCGCCAAGAACGATCGCCCCGAATACGGCGCGTCCTATCGTCGCGCGGCGGCGGCCCGCGCGGGAGCCCCGCGATGAGCAGCTCCCGCGTCGAAATTCGCATCGGCGGCACCGGCGGCCAGGGCCTGATCCTCAGCGCGAAGATGCTCGCCGATGCGCTTGCCGCCGCCGGCAAGCACGTGGCGCAGTCGCAGACCTACGAGCCGACCTCGCGCGGCGGCTTTTGCAATGCCGACCTGGTCATCTCCGACGCCGAAGTGGATTTCCCGCTGACGACGGCGATCGACCATCTGGTGCTGCTCGACCGGCTCGCCATCAAGCCGTCTTGGCCGCTGCTCAAGCCGGGCGCTCTGGTCATCGCCGACACGCGGCTGTGCCCCGAACTGCCGGTGGGCGATTACCGCCGCTATCACCTGCCGCTCAGCCGCACGGCCTTGCAGCTGGGCAGCGAACGCGTGACGAACATTGTTGCGCTCGGCGCCTTGGTTGCGCTGAGCGGAATCTGCGACCGCAAACGGGTCGAGCAGGCGGTGCGGGCTGAGACGCCGCGCAGTTTTCTCGATCTCAACATGGATGCGCTCAAGGCCGGCTATTCGGTATCACTGCAAGCCGATGCCGGTGAGGCCGCTGCCGTGAAGGTCGGTACCTGACGTTTCTGGCCCTGGCGACTAGACAGGTCCCCCCGCTCGGACTGAGGATGAGGCTATGCCGGGAAGCAAGCCGCCGAACGAACGCATCGTTTCGACCTATTGCTACCAATGCGTAGCGGGGCCGGACCTGTTGACCGTACGCATCCAGGACGGGGTGGCCACCGAGATCAACCCGAATTTTAAAGCTGCCGCGATCCATCCCGGCGGTGGCAAGGCCTGCGTCAAGGCGTTTGGGCTGGTGCAAAAATCCTACAGCCCGAACCGCGTCCTCTATCCGATGAAGCGGACCAACCCGAAGAAGGGCCGCAACGAGGACCCGGGCTTCGTGCGCATCTCCTGGGACGAGGCGCTCGATCTGGTCGCCGAGAGATTGAAAGCCACGCGCGCGAAGGTTCTGCTCGACGAGGGTGGTTTCCCGCGGCTGGCCGCGAGCTTCGGCGGCGGCGGCACGCCGACCGCCTACATGGGCACGCTGCCGGCTTTCCTGTCGGCTTGGGGACCGGTCGATTTGAGTTTCGGTTCAGGGCAGGGCGTCAAATGCACGCACTCGGAACATCTCTACGGCGAGCTTTGGCATCGCGCCTTCACCGTCTGTCCCGATACCCCGCTCTGCGATTACGTCCTGTCGTTCGGCGCCAATGTCGAGGCCTCGGGCGGGGTGTGCGGGGTCAAGCGCCATGCCGACGCGCGCACGCGCGGCATGAAACGCGTGCAGATCGAGCCGCATCTGTCGGTGACCGGCGCGTGTTCGGCTGAGTGGATTCCGATCAAGCCGAAGACCGATTCCGCCTTTCTGTTCGCGATGATCCATGTGCTGCTGCACGAACATGCGCGCGAGAAGCTCGACATTCCGTTTCTGAAAGACCGCACCTCGTCGCCTTATCTGATCGGCCCCGGCGGGTTCTTCCTGCGCGATTCCGTCACGCAGAAACCGCTGGTGATCGATCTCAAGAGCCAGCGCGCGCTGCCGTACGATACGCCGAACATCGATCCGGCGCTCGAAGGCTCGTTCACCGTCGACGGCATCGAGGTCGGCGCCGATCAGGAAACCATCGCGCACAAGGCGATTACGGTCCGTCCGGCCTTCGCGCATCTGGTCGACCATGTGAAGTCCTATTCGCCGGAATGGGCGGCGGCGATCTGCGATGTTCCGGCCGAAGCCATGCGCCGCGTCACCAACGAGTTCCTTGCTCATGCCCATGTCGGCGAGACGATCGAGATCGAAGGTATGACGCTGCCGTTTCGGCCGGTCGCCATCGTCTTCGGCAAGACCGTCAATAATGGGTGGGGCGGTTACGAGTGCTGCTGGGCGCGCACGCTCATTCCCTGCCTGGTCGGTGCGCTCGACGTGCCGGGCGGCACGCTCGGCACCACCGTGCGGCTCAATCGCCCGGCCGACAATCGCTGGTCGAGCGTCACGCCGGGCCCCGACGGCTTCATGCATTATCCGATGAACCCGACCAGCAAGGAAGAATGGATTTCGCGCCCGAGCGCGCGCAGCGCGCATCGCACGCTGGTGCCGCTGGTCGCCAACTCGGCCTGGAGCCAGGCGCTCGGGCCGACGCATCTGGCCTGGATGATGCAGAAGGAGGATTTCGACAAGCTCCCGCATGCACCTCCACCCGACGTGTGGCTGGTCTACCGCATCAATCCGGCGATTTCGTTCTGGGACACCAAGGCCGTCGGCGAAACGATGGCGAAGTTCCCGTTCACCGTTTGCTTCGCCTTGACGCGCGATGAAACTAATCATGTCGCCGACGTGCTGCTGCCGGACTGCACCGACCTCGAGGGCCTGCAGCTGATGCGGATTGGCGGCACCAAATACATCGAGCAGTTTTGGGATCATCAGGGCTTCGCCTTGCGCGATCCGGCGGTGCCGCCGCAGGGCGAGGCGAAAGATTTAACCTGGATCGCAACCGAGCTCGCGCGCCGTACCGGCCTGCTCGAAGAATACAACATGGCGATCAATCGCGGTGGTGCCGACGTCAAGCTCAAGGGCGACAATTATGATTTCTCACTCGACGTGACGAAGGCGCACAGCGTCGAAGAGATCTGGGACGCCAGCTGCCGGGCGGCGAGCGCGGAGCTGACCGACGGCGCCGAGACACAAGGGCTCGACTGGTTCCGCGCCAACGGTTTTCGCGTCAAGCCGTTCTCGCGCCTGATGTGGTACCTCTATCCGAAGCTGGTCGAACAGGGCCTGCGCTTCGAGCAGCCTTACCAGGAGCGCCTGCTGCGCGTCGGCAAGGAGCTCGAGCGGCGACTGCACGAGCATGGCATCACCTGGTGGGACAAGCAGCTTGCCGAATACGAGGCGCTGCCGCATTGGCGCGACCTGAACGGGCTGTGGGAGGATGCGCTCGCCAAGCACTTCAAAGTGCAAATCGCCGACTATCCGTTCTGGCTCGTCACCTCGCGCAGCATGCAATATTCCTGGGGCAACAATGTCGGCGTCCAGCTGATCAAGGAAGTCGCCGACAACGTCATGGGCCACGGCAGCGTGGTCATGAACGAAAGCGCGGCGGAGAAGCTTGGCATCGCCGACGGCGATCTGGTCGAGGTGCGCTCGCCGCTCAACAGCACTAAAGGCAAGGTGATGTTGCGCGAGGGCATCCGGCCCGACACCTTGCTGATCATCGGCCAGTTCGATCATTGGGTAACGCCGTACGCCAAGGATTTCCACGCGCCAAGCATGAACGCTTTGGTGCCGATGCTGCTTGATCTCACCGACGCGACCGGGTCGAGCGCTGACCTGGTCAAGGTCAAAATCACGCGGCTGGAGGCTGCGCCATGACGCGTTGGGCCATGGTGGCCGATCTCGAGCGGTGCGTCGGTTGCCAGACCTGCACCGCGGCCTGCCGGCATGCCAACGCCACCTCGCCGGCGGTGCAATGGCGCTCGGTGCTCGACGTCGAAGCCGGCTCGTTCCCGGATGTGAAGCGCACCTTTGTGCCGGTCGGCTGCCAGCACTGCGCCGACCCGCCCTGCATGCATGTCTGCCCGACGACGGCGACGCGCCAGCGCGCCGACGGCATTGTCACCATCGACTACGAGATCTGCATCGGATGCGCTTATTGCGATGTCGCCTGCCCCTACCAGGCCCGCTTCAAGATCACCAAGGAGGACTTCGCCTATGGGGACGAAGGGATGCAGAACGAGATTGAACGCGAGGATCCCGCGCGCCTTGGGGTCGCGCAGAAATGCACGTTCTGCTCCGATCGCATCGATTTCGGCATCGAGAACGGCTTGGCGCCGGGCAGCGATCCGCGTGCGACGCCGGCTTGCGTCAATTCCTGCATCGCCGACGCATTGCATTTCGGCGACGTCGAAGATCCGAACAGCAACGTTTCCCAACTGCTGCGTGCGCATAAGAGTTTCAAGATGCATGCCGAGCTCGGCACCGAACCGGGTTTCCATTATCTCTACGACAAGGCCGCGGCCGCTTCGGCACCGGATACCGCGCCCGCGCTCGCGGACGCGCAAGCAGGGCGCATCCGCACGCGCGGTGTCGAGCCGTGGCATCAGAAACATTGGGATTGGAAGGCCTCGGCGAATTTCCTGTGCGGCGGCGCCGGCACCGGACTGTTCGGCTTTGCCACCATCGCCAGCTTTGGTGGGACCCCGATATTGCTGCCGGGTCTTGCTGCGCTCGCGCTCATTGCGTGCGGCCTGACGCTGCTGATGTTCAAGATCGGCCGGCCGTTGCGCTTCCTTCACGTGCTGCGCCAGCCGCAACGCTCGTGGATGTCGCGCGAAGCCTGGGTCGCCGGCGTATTGTTTCCGCTTGCGCTCGCGGCGCTATGGTCCGGCCGCCCGACGGTGCTGGTGGCTGCGGCGATAGTCGCGCTGCTGTTTCTGTTCTGCCAGGGCATGATCCTGGAGCAGTCCAAGGGCATACCGGCCTGGCGCAACCCGCGCGTCATCGCCTTCATCATGGCGACCGGCCTTGCCGAGGGCTGCGGGTTGTTCCTGCTGCTGGCGGCGGTGTTGCCGGCCTTGGGCACCGCCGCCAGGCCGCTGGCGTTGACGCTGGTCGTATTGGCCGCGACGCGGTCCTGGACCTGGCAGCGATATTTCAACGCGCTGGTGAGTGAAGGGGTGCCGACCCGCACGCTTGAAATCTTCACGGCCTGCCGCGGCTGGTTCTTTGCCGGAGGCCTGGTGCTGCCGGTGGTGCTGATCGCTGTTGGCCTGGTGCTGCCCGCCGCCGACGCGGCCCTGTTCGCGCTCGCCGGCTTTTCGGTTTTTGCCACCGGCTGGGCGATCAAATTCATTCTCATCACACGCGCCGCCTATAATCAGGGCTTCGCGCTTCCCCACACCCCCATACGCGGGTCCGGCGTACCCGGACCGGCGGTCAAGCCGGGATGGACCTTGCCGTGACGCTACAGTTCAACGATTTCGACCGGGAGATTGGACGATGAGTGCGCAAACCGCGGGTGCCGACACGCTGCCCTATATGTTCGACCGGAACGCTGAGACCATGCCGCGCAGCGATCTGAACGCATTGCAGTTCTCCCGTCTCAAGACCACGGTCGAGCGCGCCTATAACAAGGTCCCACATTACAAGAAGAAGTTCGATGCCGCCGGTGTCAAGCCAGGAGATCTGAAATCGCTCGCCGATCTCGCGCGCTTTCCCTTCACGGTGAAAGCCGATCTGCGCGACAACTATCCGTTCGGCATGTTCGCCGTGCCGCGCGAGCAGCTCTTGCGCCTGCACGCCTCGTCGGGCACGACCGGCAAGCCGACCGTGGTCGGCTATACCAAGCAGGACCTCGATACCTGGGCGGATTTGATGGCGCGCTGTTTCGCCTGCGCCGGCGCGCTGCCTGGCGATATCGTGCAC
>Ga0265337_1001814_pt1 | contig 10247 bp, 8 predicted proteins | sample 42122metaG_FD_192441 | JGI IMG/M metagenome (GOLD analysis project Ga0265337, IMG submission 192441) | Rhizosphere microbial communities from Carex aquatilis grown in University of Washington, Seatle, WA, United States - 4-21-22 metaG | ecosystem: Host-associated > Plants > Roots > Rhizosphere >... | reverse complement strand
CGTCCGTGCGCTTGCGCCCATTCATCTTTCCCTCGGCAACCACGACGAGCGGGAGAATTTCTGGAAAGCGTTTTCCCACGATGCAACGAAGTTGAAATCAGTTCCGAAAAAGCAGGCGGCCATTTTTCCCAGCGACTTCGCGAACTGGTTTCTGCTCGACTCGCTGGATGTCACCGATGCCGGGCCCGGCGAGGCCGGCTCCGCGCAACTGGACTGGCTGGCGCGCGGACTGGAATTGCGTCGGGATAAGCCGGCCATCGTCGTTTGCCATCACAATCTGCAAACACCCGGTGGCACACCGGGGTTGAAGGACACGGCAGCATTTGAGGAATTATTCGCGCAACATCGCCAGGTGAAGGCCTTCATTTTCGGGCACACGCACAACTGGCACATCGAGACGCACGCGAGCGGCGTGCAACTCGTCAACCTGCCGCCGACGGGTTTCGTCTTCAAGGAAGGCCGTCCAAGCGGCTGGGTGCGGGCCACGCTCGCGCGCGACGGCGCGGAATTCGAACTGCGCAGCCTCGACCCGCAGCATCCCGAACATGCAAAGGTGAAACAATTGAAGTGGCGGGCGTGATGTAGCGGCGTCTCGGCAAAGCGCCGCCATACTGAAAGTTTGAAATGCGGCTTTCTGCCGAAAGCCGCTACGATCAGCTCTTGCTCAAGCGCTCCACCGGTTTTTCAAAAAACATCCGATGCGATTCCTCGAGAATGGCCGGGATGCGGCCGGCAAACGGATTGTTTTTCAGCGCGGCGTGCAAATCGAATTCGTGCAGCTTCGCGGCGTTCTCACCGGGGAACCAGTGTTCGGCCTGGCCGAGCAGGTTGTAGCGCATTTTGCCCCAGGCGAGCAAGTCGAGCGGCTTGGCATAAGTCCAGAGACGCAAGATTTCCGAGACATTGATCTGGCCGGGAACGTCGTTAAAATTCGGCAAGCCTTCGTGCCAGCGCGCGCACCAGTCCGCGCCGAGCGCTTTATCCATTTCTGCGCGCAGCCGTTTTTCAATCGGCGCAATCGTCTGCGGAATGTCGTCGTAAAATTTCAGAGCGGCGACATGCTCGTCGAAATCCGTCGGTTTGGCCGCGCCGCAGCTCAACGTGTGAACTTCCTTGCGGTTGAGGCAGTAAAGATCATTGAACTGCATCGGCGTCATCGGCGCGCAAAGCCCGGCGATCTTCGGCCCCGGCTCCTGGAGTTTGCCGCCCTTGTCGTTCGGGCTGATGATAAACACGCCCATGTCGCGCCGGTGCGCGGCCTGAACGGCGGGCCAGTTCAGATCGTTGACGAAATACCAGTGAAGGTTGACGTAATCAAATTTGCCCGTGTTCACGGCTTCCAAAATGATGTCCGTCGTCGCATGCGTGGAAAACCCGATGAACCGGCACCGGCCCGCCTTCTGCAATTTGCGCGCGGCGGCGAGGCAGCCACCCTTCCTCATGGACCAGTCGAGCGTTTCGCGGTTGTTGACGCCGTGAAGCGAAAGCAGGTCAACGTGGTCCAGCTTCAAGTAATTCATGGACTCGTGGAACGCCTTGAGAAATTCCTCCGCCGTGGCGCGAGGCGTCACCTTGGTCTGCACGATCATTTTATCGCGCGGTAGTTTCGGCAGCAGCGCGCCCAGCTGCATTTCCGACGTGCCGTAGCCGCGCGCGGTCTCGATGTGATTGATTCCCAGTTCCAACGCGCGGTGGATGCACGTCTCCAGATTCTCCTGGTTGGCGCGCGGGATGTCCTGCGGCGGCACGTCCTGCCACTTGAACTGGTAACGCATGCCGCCGCAGGAAATCACCGGCATTTGCAATTCCGTGCGGCCAAAACGACGATATTTCATGGCGCGAAAAGTAGTCCGGGGTTGCGCTCATGGCAAGCGATGGAAGTTTAAATCAAATTGCGCGGCGCAGCGGATTTTGTTAGCCTTCCGGCCTGCGATACAATTTTTATGGCATTGCTCAACGACAATTATCTCAAGCTCAAAGCCGGCTATCTGTTTCCCGAAATCGGCCGGCGCGTGAAGGCGTTTTGCGATGCGAATCCCGAAGCTGCCAAGCGCCTCATCCGCTGCGGCATCGGCGACGTGACCGAGCCGCTGCCGCAGGCCGTCATCGCCGCCATGCACAAGGCCGTGGATGAAATGGCAGCGCGAGAGACCTTCAAAGGCTACGGCCCGGAACAGGGCTACGAATGGCTGCGACACGCCATCGCGCAAAACGATTTCCGCGACCAAGGCTGCGAAGTAGCCGACGATGAGATTTTTGTCAGTGACGGCACGAAATGCGACACAGGCAACATCCTCGACATCCTTGGTCACAAAAACAAAATTGCCATCAGCAATCCGGTTTATCCGGTCTATGTGGACACGAACGTAATGGCCGGCCGCACCGGCGAGGCGGACGAGGCTGGCACTTACGCAAAGCTCGTCTATTTGCCGTGCAAACCCAGCAACGGTTTCATTCCCGAACCGCCGAAAAAGCACGTGGACGTGATTTATCTTTGCTCGCCGAACAATCCGACGGGCGCGGCGGCGAATCGTCCTCAGCTCGAAGCGTGGGTGAAATATGCTCTCGAACACAAATCAGTGATTCTGTTTGATGCGGCTTACGAGGCTTACATCACCGACCCGAACCTGCCGCATTCGATTTACGAAATTTCCGGCGCGCGTGAGTGCGCCATTGAATTTCGCAGTTGTTCCAAGAACGGCGGCTTCACCGGCGTCCGCTGCGCGTTCACTGTCGTTCCTAAAACGCTCAACGCGCAGACGAAATCCGGAGAATTCAAACCGCTGCATCCGCTCTGGCTTCGGCGCACGACCACGAAATTCAACGGCGTGAGTTACATCGTCCAGCGTGGCGCGGAGGCGCTTTACTCATTGGAAGGCAAGGCGCAGGTGCGCGGGCTGATTGAGCATTATCTGGGCAACGCGAAGGTGCTGCGCGAAGGCGCGAAGAAAGCAGGGCTGAAGGTTTTTGGCGGCGTGAACGCGCCGTATATCTGGGTGCGCGCGCCGAAAGGCGTCACGAGCTGGCAGGCATTCGACAAAATTCTTGCTGAGGCGAACGTCGTCATCACGCCCGGCAGCGGTTTCGGCTCGAAAGGCGAAGGTTATTTCCGCATCAGCGCCTTCAACAGCCGCGCCAACGCCGGGGAAGTCGCCCGCCGCTTTCAGGAATTGAAGTGGTGAATGTAAGTTTTTAGCAATGAACGCCAATGCTTCACCAATTGGAACAACAATTAAGTTAAGCAAGCTTGAGGCTGCTCGCCGCCAACTTGAATCTGCCATCACGCTTTATTTCAATGGCGGCGATCCTGTATCAACTCACACACTTGCGACTGCCTGTCTGGAAATTCTATGTGATCTTAATACTTTTCGTAAAGGCTCGCCGTTGGCATCAGATATTGACACAATCCCACCAGAGCATAGGCAAAAAGTTCGCGTGGCATTTCGCAAAGCTCAAAATTTTTTCAAACATGCAGATGAGGATCCGAATGAAGTTTTGGATTTCAATCCCGAATCGACTACCTTTTTCATGGTTGACGCAGTTGAGAAATTTCGTGAGTTGAGCGGTGAAAATCCTCCTGTGATTCGTGTATTTGCACTTTGGTGTCGTGTGCATTGGTCGGTTGTATTTAGAAACATTCCCAAGGAAAACGAACCATACCTCAAACTTTTAAGGTCACAATTTCCCATGAATGATAAACCGATGTTCTTTGCGAAGTTTTTACCACTTTATTTTGCGGAAACGGCCAAACATACAGCCAAATGAATTTCCACCTTTGCAGGAATTGAAGTGGTAACTGGTGCCTAACCACCAAGCTCAATTTGACGTTGCATCCGGTTCACCCGCTTGTAGGATGGCAGCAACCACGGAGAAAGGAAAAGAAAGGCCCGATGAGCGAATTCAGATTCTTTTGCCCGGAGTGCGGCCAGAAAATTCTGGGCGACACTGCTTATAGCGGCACTCAAATTGCCTGTCCCACCTGCCAAAAAGCCATAACTATTCCTGCCGGTGTTGTAGCAGGCGACGCGACACCTCCGCCCACCCCAATTTCACAAACGGCAGCACAACCCACATCATCGTTACCAGCCGCTGCCACAAGCCAAAAACAAGCTTCCGGGCGCTTTTCCGGGCTGGCGGCGGCGTCCCTGATTTGCTCGGTGTTCGTGCCGCTCGGTTCGATTCCAGGGATCATTTGCGGACATCTGGCCAAAGCACGGATGCGCCGCAACATTTTTTTGGAAGGAGGGAAGACGGCCAACGCAGGGTTGCTCATCAGTTATTGCGTGCTGATGGCGACGGTGGCGGTGGCCGGAACCTTTCTTTTGGCAGACTGGCATTTTAGCCCGGTGAAGGTGATGCGCGAGTCACCGGAAGCCATCGCGGCCATGCAGCCGCGGGTTGTGGATGAGGTGATCATCGGCGAAAACGAGGACGACCATGTTATGGACGGGCAGATGATCTCCATGTCGGCGAACAATGGGAAACGATCCCGCAGCGCGGTTCGCGGCGGGTCGTTCAGTTACATGATGAAAGTCCTTCCCGACGAGGCGATGACGTTGAACTGTCGCTATTCGGGCAGCGAAAAGAAAGGCCACGTGTTTGACATCGCGGTGGACGACCAGATTATTGCGACGCAGGACCTCACATCCATCGCACCCGGGCATTTCTTCGACATGGAATATAAAATCCCGGCGAGCCTGACCCGCGGGAAAACCCAGGTGAAAATGGAATTTCAGGCGCACGCGGGCTTTACGGCCGGCGGACTTTACGGCTGCCAAATGTTGAAACGGTGAATCGTGAAGGGATTTCCATCATGAAAACATTTCAGAAATTCTCCCTGCTGCTGGCGTTGGCGCTGGCGTTCAACTTGCGCGCCGCAACCAATGACTTTGCGAAATTTTCCGGCACGGTTGTGGACGCGCAGGGCAATCCGGTGGCGGCGGCAACCGTGGTTTGTTATCAATACCCGTCGCGCACGGGCTTTGGGCCGACGGAAATGGAGGCGAAGCAACATGCCACGACTGACAGCCAGGGCGCGTTTGAATTTCCGACGTTTATGGGTGTTGTGCTGGTGACGAAGACCGGCTTGGCGCCGGCTTGGCGGACGTGGAATGCCGCGCCGGAGGAGCCCCCAAAAATCGTTTTGAGCTCATCATCCACGCTTGCGGGTGTGGTGGTGGATGATGCGGGACAGCCGGTGGCTGATGCGGAAGTATGGGTGCCGTCCGCACTAAACACGGCTTTGACAGACTACGGCCAGCCGAGCTTTGTGTTTGGCAAGATGGCCCGAGACCTTTTTTCTACGCGCACTTCAGCCGACGGAAAATTCCGCATCGAAACCTTTCCCGCCGATGCGCAGGCCATTCTTTTGGCGAAAAAATCCGGCAAGGTGCTGCGTCAAACCGCCAATTTGTCCCGATACGATGAATTGCCATTTCACGCCGGACAGGAAGACACCACCCTCACGCTCGACCCCACTGGAAGCGTCGCTGGAAAAGTAGTCATCCGCGGTTCCGGCCAACCACTCGCGCATGCGCTGGTGGGCCTTGACCCGGTAACGCCGGGGATGGGATATCTTTCGTTCGACCAAGAGACAATTGTGTCAGCGGCAGACGGATCATTTCGGATTCCTGACGTTCCCGCCGGTTCTTATCAGATCATGGCGAATTTTACCAACGAACCCGTCGCCGATTGGGTCGCGGACCCGGTTCCGATCAAAGTTGCCGCCGGCCAGGCTGTGACCGACGTGCAAATACAGGCTTACAAAGGCGGGGTCGTGGAGGTGACCGTTCGCGGGAAAAGCCATCACGAACCGCTCGCGGACGCGGGCGTGTCGGTGAACACGGAAAACTACAATCGCGGCAGTTCGACGGGAACGAATGGGGTGGCTTACTTTCGATTGCCGCCGGGGCAATTCAGCGTGTATGCAAATAAACGAGATTGGTCCCAGGCGCAAGCGCAGACCACAGTGACGGAGGGACAAACGACTCAAGTCACGATTGAGTTGGGTGAGGCTTTCAAGGTCACCGGCACCGTGCGCGATGCGGCGGGCGCGCCGGTTGCGGGCGCGAGTGTCGGGGTGTTTCCAAATTACCAAGGCGACGAGACCGGCACAAAAACCGACGCGAACGGACATTACGAACTGAGCTGGCAGATGCCTGCCTGGGTCGGATCGCAGAACCAGAATTTTCATCTGCTCGCGCGCCATTCGGGCCGAAAGCTCGCCGCCATCCAAGAAATGGAAGAGACAACGACAAACCTGGATGTGACTTTGAAACCGGCGATGAGCGTGTCCGGTCGCGTGCAGGATACCAAGGGCAAAGCGGTCACAAACGTGATGGCTTATATCATGCTTCATCTGGAAAACTCGAGCTTTACGATCAGCCGCCAGCGCGTTCATTCCGATGAACAGGGCCGCATCCGGGCGGAAGCGTTGCCGTTGGGAGAGCGTTACGGCTGGTATGTTTCCGCCCGTGGATATGGCAACGCGCAGCAGGAAATGGATGCGGCAGACCCGAAGGCGGACCACTATGATTTTCCTCCACTCGTCCTCAAGATTGCCGACCGCAAGCTTGCGGGTCGCGTGTTGGGGACAGACGGCAAGCCTGTCGCCGGTGCTCAAATCTGGATGAACGGTGAGGGCCAGCCGAATGGCAACGCGACCACCGATGCCGATGGGAGATTTGTTTATGACGCAGTCTGTGAAGGTGCGGTGACGGTGTCTGCCAATCTGAAAGGCGCTGCCGGCCAAGCGGAAGCATTGGGCGGCGACACGAACGTGGTCATCCGTTTCGATGCCAGAGCCCGTGTTACTTATGCGGCGGCTTCGCCACAAACGTTGACCGGCACCGTTTTCGATCCTTCCGGCAAACCCGCCGCCGGCGTGCGCGTGGTCGTGACGCCGACTTGGGGGGCGATAGATACCGCCAAGACGGATGGCAACGGCGAATTTTCTGTCAATTGGCAGCCGCAACCCGGAATGCGCGACGTGAAAAACTTCGCCATCGCGCGCGATGGCGAACGGAACCTGGCCGCGATCGAAGCCATCGGCACCAATAAAACCCGCGTGGACCTGCGGCTTCAGCCGGGCCTTTCGATTTCGGGAACCGTGCAGGATGCGAAGGGCGCGCCGTTGACACGCGCGAACATCAATTTAAACATAATGGCCGGGAACATGGGCGGCATGGTGGAATACCAGCCAATCAAAGTGAATTCCGATGGAACGTTCACTATTCCAGCGCTGCCGATGGGGCAGCAATACCACGTGTATGTCACCGCAACCGGCTATGGCTCCACACAGAGAAGCGTCGGGAAAACCCAAAGCCAGACCAACCGCATTCAGCTATCGCCGTTCAAACTGAAGACCGCCGACCGCCAACTGGCCGGCCAGGTATTGGGCACTGATAACAAACCGTTGGCCGGCGTGCAGGTCAATATCAACGGCAACGGCCAGCCGAATGGCAACATGAGAACGGACGCGACCGGACATTTCAAGTTCAAGGTCTGTGACGGGCCGATCCGCATTTTTGCATATTCACCTTCAGGATCGGGTCGAAACAATTCCGCCAACTGGCAGGCGCGCGGCGGAGACACAAATGTAGTTGTGAAAATGGGCGCGCAACAACCACAACGCCAAATCGTCGAAAGAGAAACTCCGCTGAAGCCTCAGCCATGGACTTTGAACGCGCTCGCGACCTGGCCGGCGAATCACAAGACAGGCATGATCATTCTGCTCTCGCTGCAAGCCGCGGTGCTTTTGGGAACCGGCGGCGGGGTCTTCTGGTTCATGCGCAAGCGTGGACAACGCGAAAGCTGATGGCGCAAACCGAATAAGTCGCGCGCCGCTTGCAGGAGTTGAAGTGGTAAATTCGTCATTGCAGGGAGGATTTGTTCTGGTATCCTTCCTCCTCATTTTACGTTAATTTAACCGAAGAAAATTTATGTCACAGCATCCCAGTCTGCGCGCGGTGTCCAAGCTCGGCGGCAAGCGCAATGTCCTCAAGCGCTTTGAGCGCACGGAACTCCTCAAGAAGCGCGGCCAGTGGAAGGACGGCGACCGCATCACCGGTCTCCGCAAGACAAAACCCGACGTGTAAACAGTGACAGGTGACGGGTGACACGTGACACGAGTTGCCCGCTGCTTGTCACCTGCCACTTGTTCCATGTCACCTGTCGTTCGTTTGCAAAAATTTCTGGCCGAGGCCGGCGTGGCTTCGCGGCGCGCGGCGGAGCAGTTCATTCTGGACGGGCGGATCGCCGTCAATGGCAAGACTGTCCGCCAGCTTGGAACGAAAGTTGATCCGGTCCACGACGGGGTGGCGGTGGATGGCAAGCCGGTCCGCGTCCGGCGCAAGATTTACGTGGCATTGCACAAGCCGGCTGGCTGCGTCTGCTCCCACGCGGACGAACTGGGCCGGCCGACGATTTATGATTTATTGCCAAAAGAATGGCAAATTGTCCATTCCGTGGGGCGTCTGGATTTTAACAGTGAAGGATTGATTTTTCTGACGAATGATGGACAATTCGCATTGCGGCTGACCCACCCGCGTTATGGCGTCCGCAAAAAATACGTGGCGACCATCGAGGGCGAGGTGGGCGGGGAAATGTTGAAGCGGTTTACGCAGGGCATTTTCGACGGCGGTGAGAGATTGAAGGCGCTGTCGGCGCGGCTGGTGTCTGGAAGCCGGGCGCGAAGCGTGGTGGAACTGGAACTGGGCGAAGGCAGAAACCGCGAGGTGCGGCGGCTGTTTGAATCGCAGGGGCTGGTGGTGAAACGATTGCAGCGGATGCAGATCGGGAAAATCAAACTCGGCGAGTTGAAGCCGGGCCGATGGCGGACATTGACTGAAATAGAAATTAAAACCTTACTTTCGGATTTATGAAAAAGCATTGCTGGTTGACGCTGGGACTGATGATCGCGACTGTCGCTGTCGCGCAAAACAACACAAATTCATTGCCGGCGATTCCTCCGCCGGTCAATTCGCCAACGGCGGAAGGCGCGGCTGCACCCGCCGCTGCCGCCGCGCCGGCGGCCGCACCCGTGAAGCACAGGAATCGCGCCGCCACGCCCGTGAAAGTTGCGGCGTTAAAAGAACCAATGGTCGCACTCGTTCCCGGCCCGGCGGAAGTCGCGGTGAGCAATCTCATCGTGCGCGGCCAGGCCGGCCTTCGAGGTGAAGTGGTCGCGCATCTGTTCAAAGGCGACGCGGTGACGGTGCTGGGCCAGATCAATCTCGACAAGCACAAGGCGGACGAGCCGGCACAATGGGCGAAAATCGCCCTTCCCTCCACAGTGCACGTCTGGCTCAACGGCAAATTCATTGACGAATCGAGCAAGGTTGTTTCGGCGAAGAAATTGAACCTCCGCGCCGGGCCGGGCGAAAATTTCAGCGTCGTCGGCATTCTCGAAAAGGGCGCGCCGGTCAGCGGACTTGAAACAAAAGGCAATTGGGTAAAAATTGAAGCGCCCACGAACGCCTACGCCTTCATCGCCGCGATGTATTTGAAACAGGAAGCGGCGGCTCCAGTGGTTGTAACCGCGCCCACGCCAACGCCAACACCGGTTCCCGAAGCCCAACCCATCGTCACCGAACCCGTCAACCCACCGATAGCGGCCATTCCCGTGCCCGAGCCGGCGGCAGTTGACACAAATGTTCCACCGCCGCCGCGCATCGCGACGCATGAAGGCGTTGTCCGCCACGTCGGCAGCCTGATCACACCGACGGAATATGAATTGTATGACCCCACCACGGACAAAAACGTGGATTTTCTCCACACGACGACGACCAACCTGGATTTGAGCCACTACGTCGGCATGAGGATCATCGTCACAGGCGAAGAAGGGCTTGCAGCGCGGTGGTCGGATATTCCTGTTCTGACCGTCCAGCGCATCCTGGTGATTGACACAAATGCCGTCCCACAACAAATCTACCGGAGCCCCAGGGCGGCACAACGTCATTGACGGCCGCGCCATCGCCGCGCAAATCCTCCGCGAACTGGCGCAGCGCGTCGCGGAGCTGAAGCAACGCGGCGCGAGGCCCGGACTCGCATTCGTGCGCGTCGGTGAGGATGTGGCATCCAAAGTCTATGTCGGCCGCAAGGAAAAAGCCTGCGCCGAACTCGGCATCTTTTCCGAAACGCACGTCCTGCCGGAAAAAACTTCCGAGGCGGAACTGCTCGCGCTGATTTCAAAATTAAATTCGGATTCGCGTTTGCACGGAATCCTCGTGCAAGCGCCGCTGCCGAAA
>Ga0265337_1001811_pt1 | contig 10265 bp, 10 predicted proteins | sample 42122metaG_FD_192441 | JGI IMG/M metagenome (GOLD analysis project Ga0265337, IMG submission 192441) | Rhizosphere microbial communities from Carex aquatilis grown in University of Washington, Seatle, WA, United States - 4-21-22 metaG | ecosystem: Host-associated > Plants > Roots > Rhizosphere >... | reverse complement strand
CCGAGGTCGCTGAACATTCGACGGGGGCGCAACGGAAACTGCCGCGCGGGGTGCTTTTTGGTTGGTCCTGGCGTGCTTTCATCGCTGACTCCTTCATTCTATTTGCTCGATATTTCAGATATTTTTTTGGGCAATTGCCCGGACGGCACCGGCCGTCCGGGCGTGCCCACCTGCCAAGCCTATTTCTAGGCAAGGAGCTTAAGGACTGTTTGTGGCATCGCGTTGGCCTGTGCCAACATCGCCGTGCCGCTCTGGACAAGGATGTTGTATTTCGCGTAGTTGGTGCTCTCCTGTGCCACGTCCACATCCATGATCTGGCTGTTGGCAGCCGAGAGGTTGTTGTTGAGCGTCGAGAGCTGTGCGTTGTAATCGGTCAGCGTTTCGATGTTGGCGCCGATGTTGGCGCGGTCACCGGCCAGCGCGGCAATGGCGGCCTTCACGTCCGTCAACGCCGTGGTGGCGGCGCCGGTCGTTGCGATTGTGTCAGATGACAAGCCCGCGGTTGTAAGTCCGAGATCAACCCCCTTCATCGTGAAGGTGTTGGCGTCGCTGTCAATCGTCACCGCGAGGTTGGCGCCGTTGAACAGGCTGACCCCGTTGAAGTCCTTCGTGGCCACATTGCCGATGTAATTGGACAACGTGTTGAATTCCTGTTGATACAGGCCGCGGTCGCTGTTCGACTTGGTCACGTCCTGGGATTGAATCGCCAGTTCGCTCATGCGATCCAAGGCGTTGGCCACCTGCTGGAGGTAACCGTCCTGGGTTTGGTTGAGTGAAACGGCGTTGCCGACGTTGTTGGATGCTGCGGTGTTCCGCCCCATTTGGGCGACGAGGTTCATTGAAACAGCAAGACCCGCGCTGTCGTCCGCCGGTGAAGTGATCTTCGAACCGGAAGACAGACGGGCAAGGGATTTGCTGAGTTGAGACGAGGATTGCATGAGCAGGTTGGCGCTGCTCTGGGCAGATAGGTTTGTATTGATTACCATAATAACTCTTTCCGTGAGCCGCCCCGTGAGGGGCATTTATTTTGCGCGACGTCCTTGTCGCGGGTGAACCATTTCAAGGGCGGTTCACCGTTTGTTTGACCCTGTCAGCTCTTTTCGGCTGCTGACCGCCGGTGTCTTGCGACGCCTACTTATCGGTGAAAGGCACCGTGACTTTAGGCGGCGCATCTAAAATTATTCGTCCCGTCCGTGAAGCAATGGGGGTGGGTGATGCTGCAAATGCGTAATGCCCTTGATCTCTGGCGTGCAAATAATATCCCGTGCAGGCTGTTCCGAGCCCCGCGGTTCAGAAACGATCAGGCAGAAAATAGCGCAGCAAGTTTTCCATGGCGGCGCAATCCCGCCAACTACAGGTTTGCCTGCACGACCAGAACACCCTTGGCGGCTCTGTGCAGTAAATTTATTCCCAAAAGGCGGCTGGCGGGCAGGAGCAGCCTCAAAAAGCTGAAATCTACAAAATTATTTATTTTCACAGGAATCCCACGGGTTTGAGGGTTGAGGGGTAAAAAGAGTTGGCTTGCAGCGTCTGGTTTCTGGGCACGCCCCAGCACGCCTGGGGCGGGCAGTCCTCTGCCCGCCGTCCGACCAATGGTGGTTGTCTGCAAAAACCGTCGCGCACGGAGTGACGCGCCTTACCTCGGGAATTCTTATCCGTGTTTATCAGTGTCCATCCGTGGTTAAAACCTTCTTCCTTTTGGCGGGTTCGGGGCGGAATTCCAAGATTTCGCCGGGCTGGCATTCGAGCGTTTCGCAAATGGCTTCGAGCGTGGAGAAGCGGATGGCTTTGGCCTTGCCGGTTTTGAGGATGGACAGGTTTTGCGGCGTGATGTCCACTGCGGCGGCCAGATCGTTCAGCCGCATTTTGCGCTGCGCGAGAACCACGTCCAGATTGACAATGATTGGCATATTAAAGTGAGGGACGAAGGATGAAGGATGAATGCAGAAACGGAACTCCGCGCGTCAGCTTGATTGTTTCTTCATTCTTCATTCTGCCTTCTTCCTTTGGGTTTCAAACCGTCAATTCCTGTTCCTCCTGAATTTTCCGGCCTTCGTCCATGATGTAAGAAATCACGGCTATGAAAATTCCACCAATAATCCAAGCCGAGCTCAAAAGTTTATAAATACCCAACAAAAAGGAATTCAGTGGCGATATAGACTCTACGCCAATCCAGTTATACCACGCCGAAAGCAATGTAGGACCACATGCGCCGAGCAAACCGTAACCGACAGCCAGACATCCGATTCTGCCAAGCAGTTGAACATTTCTAGCCGAAAAATGATTCCTTTTTCGTAAAGATTTAACAGTTGGGAACAAGTTATAATTGTTGCCAGTAACACGCAGACACCCAGCCCGACAATTAACATTGCGGCGAGCGGTGCCGCTGAAAATGTAGCGGTGTATTGGCCGGCAACCCACCAGACTCCGTCTGGCATTCTTTGAACAAAGGGAGGGAAATGCCCCAAATATCCCAAGCAAAGCAAAAATAGCACGAATAACACTTTGAGCACTCGGCTCACGATTTTGATTCGCCTTAACCGGACATTTGGCTTTTGAGGCATTTCATTCGCATTCATAGATTTGAAAGTTGGATTGTTAAACGGTCAATTCCTGTTCCTCCTGAATCTTCCGGCCTTCGTCCATGATCCAAGCGATGAAGATGATCAGAAATCCGATGTAGAGCTGCGTGGTGATCAACATCAAGTCATGCAGCTCGCCCTGCATTTGATAATCCACCACCCAATCAAGTATCAGGTAGTAACCGAGGAAGCGGATGTAATTGATGTTTCTGGCCGAAAAAAGAATGCCCTTCCCATAAAGCCGGAACAGCCGGTCGAACACCGCCATGCAAGCCATCAACAACCCCATTTTAACCAGCCACAAGGCGAGAACCGCTTGCGGCATGTCCGCCGAAGACGTGTAAATATGATTATCGGAAATGGCGATTCTGAATGTGGTGCCGGGATAAGGCGGCGGCCAGCCAAGCAGAAATGCCGGCACACAATAAATGGTCATCAGGAAGCCGATAGCATTGAGCGCCCGGAAAATGTAGCTCGCCTTTTTTATGCGGTTTAGACGGGCAAGGTTGTTGATGACGGTCTTGCGATTTTTGAATCCGTTGAATCCGAAGATCAGAAAAATCAGGAGAAATGCTGGAACCAGGATTGGTGCGGCTATATTCATGGCGCAAAGACTAAACTCATCAATTCCGTTAGTCAAGTAATTTATATCGATAAACGATAAATAGTTGGCTTTAATAGTTAATCGGCTCGACTTTTGCGAGTTTCATTATATTTTCAGAAACAATTTATGACCGATCCGCGTTACCAAAAACTGGCCAGGCTACTTGTCAATTATTCCACGGAAATCAAGAAGGGCGACCGCGCGTTGCTCGACATGATTGATGTGCCGGATGAATTCACCGTCGAACTCATCCGCACCGTCCGCGCTGCCGGCGGCACGCCGCTGGTGGAGGTTCGCCACACCCGCGTTTCCCGCGAGCTGTTGCTGGGAGCGAATGACAAGCAGGCTGCAGTCGTCCGGGACATCGAGATGTTCCGCATGAAGAGGGTGCAGGCTTACATCGCCATCCGCGGCAGCGCCAACACCAGCGAGAATTCCGACGTGCCGAGCGACCGGATGCAGCTTTACTCGCGCATCCTCCGCCCGGTGCAGGATTATCGCATCAACAAGACGCGCTGGTGCGTGTTGCGCTGGCCCACGCCGAGCATGGCGCAGGCCGCGGGCATGAGCACCGAGGCGTTCGAGAACCTGTATTTCGACGTCTGCACGATGGATTACGCGAAGATGGGGCGCGCGATGGTCCCGCTGGAGCGCCGGATGAAGCGCGCCGACAAGGTCCATTTGAAGGCGCCGGGGACGGATTTGACGTTCAGCATCAAGGGCATCGGCGCGAAGATGTGCAAGGGCGACCGGAACATCCCCGACGGTGAGGTGTTCTCCTGCCCGGTGAAAAACTCCGTGAACGGGGTGATCCAATTCAACACGCCGACGATTTATTCGGGAACGAAATTTGAAAATGTCCGGCTGGAGTTCAAGGATGGCAAAGTGGTCAAAGCCACGTCGAACAACACAAAACGGTTGAACGAGATTCTGGACACGGATGCCGGTGCGCGTTACGTCGGTGAATTTTCGCTGGGCTTCAATCCGTTCATCTTAAGCCCGATGTGCGACATATTGTTCGACGAGAAAATCGCCGGGTCGTTTCATTTCACGCCGGGGCAGGCTTACGAGGAGTGCGACAACGGCAACCGCTCGGCGGTGCATTGGGACATGGTGTTGATCCAGCGCAAGGAATGGGGCGGCGGCGAGGTGTGGTTCGATGGTGAATTGATCCGCAAGGACGGAATCTTTTTGACCAAGGATTTGAAGCCATTGAACCCGGCAAATTTGAAATAAAAAACGGGCGGCAATCGCTTGCCGCCCGCGTTTAATTCAAGCTCCGGTCTTAGCGTGCCTCTTTGAGCAGCGCGAGGAACTGTTTCATCGCCGGCGAAAGCACCTTGTTTTTCTTGTAAACGGCGGCGAGCGGACGGAAGAACTCACCGTCTTCCAGCGGCACGGCGGCGAGTGTCTGCTTGGCGACTTCCTGGGTGATCGTGCCCTGCGGAACGATGGAAATACCGGCGTCAATTTCCACGGCGCGTTTCACCGTTTCGATGTTGTCGAATTCCATCACGTTGTTCACGCTGACGCTGTGCTCGCGGAGGATTTTGTCGAGCGCCTTGCGCGTGGGGATGTCCGGCTCGAAGCCGACGAATTTTTGACCGACGAGCATCTTGAGCTTCGTGTTCTTCAGCTTGGCGAACGGATGATGCGGATGGCAGATGAGCACAAGCGCATCCTTGCGGAGGGGGATGATTTCCAGCTTGGCATCCTTGGTCGGATACGCGACCAGCCCCATGTCCACCACGTTGCCGAGGACGTCATCATAAACCTGGTTGGCGCGGCGGTATTCGACGTGGACGTTCACGGTCGGATAGCTCTTCATGAATTTTTTGACATACGGCGGCAGGTCATGCAGTCCGATGCTGTAAATCGTCGCCACCCGGATTGTCCCGGAGATGATGTCCTTCAACTCCTGCAACTGGCTGTGGAGGGATTCGTAAGTCTGGATGATTTGTTTGCTGTAATCATAGAGCACCTGGCCCTCGCTCGTGAGTCGGAAGCGCTTTTTGCTGCGCTCGATGAGCAGTGACTTGAACAACCGCTCCAGCGAGCTGATTTGCTGGCTGACTGCGGATTGCGTGACGCCGTTGATCTGGGCGGCCTTGGTGAAACTTTCGGTTTCAGCCAGGTCGCAGAACACTTTCAAGCTCTCAATTTGCATAAGCTGGATTAAACAACAAATTCACTTATCCGTCAACACCCAGATTTGCGGTGATGACCTGCCTCACTTTGGCCAGCAATTCCGCGCTTGTAAAGGGCTTCCTTAAATAGGGCGCGCCCGCCTGCTTGTCCGCCGACAATGAATAGCCACTCATGCAGAGGACGCGGGTGAGCGGCGACAGTTGCCGGATGCGTTCCACCAGTTCGCGCCCGCTCATGCCCGGCATGACCATGTCCGTGATCACCAGGTCCACCTTCGTGTCGTCACGCGACAGAATCGCCAGCGCCTTCTGGCCGCTGCTGGCCGTTAAAATCTTATAGCCGTATTCAATCAGGATCGTTTCCGCCATCGTCAACAAAAGCGCCTCGTCGTCCACCACCAGCACGGTTTCCGATCCGTTCAGATTGTCGCCGGCGACCGCGCCCTCGTCGGCAAGTTTTGTTTCCGCAGGCAAATAAATGCGCACCGAGGTGCCCGCGCCCGGCTGGCCCGATACCGCCACGCCGCCGCCGTGATTGCTCACGATGCCGTAAGCCAGCGCCAGACCGAGGCCGCGGTGACTTTTGCCCTTGGTCGTGAAAAACGGCTCGAAAATCCGCGGCAGCACGTCCGGCGCGATGCCCGCGCCGTTGTCCGCGATTTCCACGCAGACGTAGGAGCCTGCCGCCAGTTGCGCGTTCCGGTCCTGCGTCGGCTCGGTCAATTTCAGATTGCGCGTTTGCACCGCGATCTGGCCGCCGGCGGTGACGGCCTCGACGGCGTTCTCCAAAACTTTCGTCAGCGCCTGCTGCAACTTCGCCTCGTCAAAGCGCGCACCGAACAGGCCCTTCTCCAATTGCAGCTTCCAGACGACGGCCGCGCCGGACGCGTTGCGGAAAAAATCCACGCAGCGGCTCACCACCGTGTTCAAGTTGCCCGGCGGAACGCGGCGCGCCTCTTTTTCCTGGCGGCTGAACGTCTGAAGCTCGTTGGCGATTTCCGCCGCGCGTTCCGCCGATTTCTCCACCTCGATGAGCGAATGCCGCCACGGATGGCCCGGTTCCGCCTTGCCCAGCAAAAACGACGTGTGCCCGAGAATGCTCGTCAGCGCGTTGTTGAAATCCAGCGACACCGTCCGCGCCAGTTGCAGCGCGCAATCAAGCTTCTGCTTGAGCTGCAAGGCGCTTGTGTCAGGCGGGGCCTTGACTTCTTCCGCCGGGGCGGATGGCGGCGGTATGGGGAGCGGCACCGATTTTGCCATCAGCGGCGTCAAAGCCGCAGTGGGCAGCAATTGCAAGACATACCACTGGTGTCCGTCCCGGCTGAAAGTGCATACGGAGGCGATGCATTCCGCAATCCCGCCGTTTCCCGCCCGGAGCTTCAAATTCATTACCGGAGCGGGCGACTGTCCCGTCCGCTTCAGAAACTCTTCCACTGCCATGCCGTTTTCCGGAGACCAGATGCCCGACAGCCGCGGACGATTGCCCGCAAGCGCGGGGCCAAACACGCTGTTCGCCGCCGCGTTCGCGCGCAAGACCGAACCTTCCGTGTCCACCAGCAATGCCGGCCACGCCGCGCTCTCAAATCCAAATACAACTTCAGAACTCATTCGATTACCGCAACAGGCAGGCTACAGTCCTTTGTGAAAATTTCAAGGAACGATGACGAATGCCGACGGCAACAGCTCCATAACGGTGAACTCGAGATTTTTTTCAAGCTGCCGCTGTCCGCGACAAACACCCTCGCGTCAGGGGCATATTCCGCCAGAAGCTGGCGGCACGCGCCGCACGGCATCGGCCCGCCATTGCAACGCGCCACCACGGCGATCGCGACAAATTTTTTCTTTCCATCCGTCAATGCCTTGAACAGCGCCACGCGCTCTGCGCAGCAGGTCAGGCCGTAGCTGGCGCTCTCGACATTCGCGCCGCCGATGATTTCGCCCGACTTCGTGAGCAGCGCCGCGCCGACCTTGAATCGGGAATACGGCGACACCGAGCCTTTGCGCGCCCTTGCCGCCGCCGCCATCAATTTGTCTCGTAGCAGCCGACGTGAGGAGGCTCTGATTTTGTCTTCATTCTTCATTTGAGATAGAGCTCCGCAAAGTTCTTAAGCAATTGCGCTGCCAAAGTCTTCACCCTTGCGGCGGTTTTCAAAACTTCAGCATGGGACAATTTGTTGCCGCTGATGCCCGCCGCCAGGTTTGTGATGCATGAAATTGCAGCCACATTCATGCCGCATTGCCGCGCCGCAATCGCCTCCGGCACCGTGCTCATGCCGACCGCGTCCGCACCAAGCTTGGCGAACGCGCGGATTTCCGCCGGCGTCTCGTAGCTTGGTCCGCTGACCGCCAGATAGACGCCTTGTTGCAGCTTCAAATGGCAATTCGCCCCGGCCTTGAATAGAAGTCGGTTCAATCCCACATCGTAGGTATCGGTCAAATCCACAAACCGGTTAAGCCCTGGAATTGCCGGGCCGCGCAGCGGATTCGCACCCATAAAATTGATGTGGTCGGCCAGCACCATGAAATCGCCAGCGCGAAATTTTGGATTGATACCGCCCGCCGCGTTCGTCAGCAGCAAATCGGTGATGCCGAATGCCGCCAGCGCGCGGACGGCGAACGTCACTCGCTCCATCGGATGGCCCTCGTAAAAATGCGCGCGACCGCTCAAGACCACCACCGGCGTCTTGCCGAGATGCCCGAAATACAATTCGCCCGCATGACCGCTGACGGTCGGCTTGGGAAAGCCGGGAATTTTCGCGTAGGAAATCTTTTTGTCCACGCGCAGTTCCGATAGCACATGATAAAATCCGCTGCCGAGCACGATGGCGAGCGTCGGGCGTAGCGCCGAAACTTTTTTAAATTGAGCTGCGGCAGTCTGGGGGCTGGCTACTTTCATCACCTGATTTTGCCCAAAACGAAGCTGACAGGCCAAAAGAAAATCCGCACCGTCGAAGTTATGACTTCTTCGCCAATGACTGGACATACCGTTCGATGCGGTTGCCCGCCTCGATGAGCTGTTCATAACTGGTAGCAAAACAGGCGCGGCAAAATCCGGAGCCGTTCGCGCCGAACGCCGTGCCGGGAACCATCGCCACTTTTTCCGCCTGCAACAGGCCGATGGCGAAATCCTTTTCATTCAGTCCGGTCACGGAGACATCCGGGAATGCGTAGAACGAGCCGCGCGGTAGATGGCACTTCAAGCCGATTTCATTGAACCGGCGCACAATGAAATCGCGGCGGCGATGGTATTGGTCGCGCATTTTTTTCATCGCGTCCTCGCCGCGCACGAGGGCCTCGATGGCGGCCTCCTGGCTGATGATGGACGCGCAGAGCATTGAGTATTGATGCACTTTCATCATCGCTTCAATCAGCCCCGCCGGGCCGCACGCATAGCCGATGCGCCAGCCGGTCATCGCGAACGCTTTGGAAAATCCGTGCAGGAAAATCGTGCGTTCCTTCATGCCGGGAATGCTGGCGATGCTCGTGTGAACGCCTTCAAACGTGAGTTCGGAATAAATCTCGTCGCTCAAAACGATGAGATCTTTCTCAATCGCAAATTTCGCGATGGCCTCGATCTGTGAGCGGTCGCAGGTGCCGCCGGTCGGGTTGCACGGCAGGTTTAGCATGAGCAATTTGCAGCCCGGTTGCCACGCTGCGCGTAGCGCCTCGACGGTCAGCGCAAAATTGTCCTTCGCAAAGGTCGGCACCGGCACGGCCTCACCGTGCGCCAGCGTGATGCTGGGCGAATAGCTGACGTAACACGGCTGATGGAACATCACCTTGTCACCGGGATTGATGAGCGCGCGGCAGGCGAGGTCCAGCGCCTCGCTCACACCGACGGTGATGATGACCTCGTCTTCGGGCCGGTAGCTGACAGAATAATTTTTCTCGACGTATTTGTTGATGGCGCGGCGCAATTCAATCAAGCCGAGGTTCGAGGTGTAATGCGTCTTGCCCTTCTCAAGCGCGTAAATGCCCGCCTCGCGGATGTGCCACGGCGTGTCGAAATCCGGCTCGCCGATGCCGAGCGAAATCACGTCCTTCATCTTCGACACGATCTCAAAAAAGTCGCGGATGCCTGACTTGGGCAGGTTGATGACGTGCTTGGCGATGTAGCGCGAGGAGTCCATTTTAGGAAATCTCAAATCTGAAATCTCAAATTTGAAATTGGGTTAGGGCGTGACTTTGAGCCGTTCGTTTTCGGCGGCTTTGCCTTCGATCAGGAAGCCGTTTTCCTTGTAGGAACGCAGCATGAAATGTGTGGCGGTGGAAAGCACGCCTTCGATGGTGGAAAGTTTTTCGGACACGAACGCGGCGACCTTTTGCAGGCTCGCGCCGTTGACGAACACCAGCAAATCGTAGCCGCCGGACATCAGGTAGCACGACTCCACCTCGTCAAACCGGCTGATGCGCTCGGCCAGGCGGTTGAAGCCGCCGCCGCGTTCGGGCGTGATGCGCACCTCGATGACGGCGCGGACGAGGCCGGAATCCTCCTGCGAAAGGTTCAGCACCGGGCGGACGCCGAGCAGCACGCCCTCTTTTTTGAGTTCGTCGAGCTGGCGATTTACTTCGGCCTCGGACAGCTTGAGCACCTGCGCCATTTGCGCGGTGTTGAGGCTGCCGCCTTCGAGCAACAGTTTGACAATCGGTTTCATCGGACGGTCAGTATCGCAAAAACCCACTGTAAATCCATACTAAACTCGCAGGCGATTAAATGGCAGGTGTGATTCGGGGTTTCAGCGGGTTGAAATTGCACGACTTGATTTATTCCGTTTCTGCCATAATATAACTGGCTCGAAATATGGAATTAAACAATGACGAAATCCGCCGGTATTCGCGGCACCTGATTCTGCCGGAAGTCGGCCTGGCCGGCCAAAAGAAAATCAAGGGCACCAGCGTCCTGTGCATCGGAGCGGGCGGCCTCGGCTCGCC
>Ga0265337_1001809_pt1 | contig 10271 bp, 7 predicted proteins | sample 42122metaG_FD_192441 | JGI IMG/M metagenome (GOLD analysis project Ga0265337, IMG submission 192441) | Rhizosphere microbial communities from Carex aquatilis grown in University of Washington, Seatle, WA, United States - 4-21-22 metaG | ecosystem: Host-associated > Plants > Roots > Rhizosphere >... | reverse complement strand
GCATTCGCATCGAGGATAGCCTGGCGGAGCGAGCCCGCGCCGCTGTCATTGGGATTTGTGACAGTCAGCGTCGCGGCTGCGACATCCAAAGGCACGAAGGCGATCCATAGAGTGGCGACCCAAAACGCCCCGGTTAGATGTCTCATTCGCATTAACGGAAGCCTGTATTTGGCCATTATAAGCGCCATGATAATTGACTTTATGGTACTCAACTGCCGTGATGATGCAAGCATATAAGGCAGCGCGCGGGACTGCGCCAAGCCATCGCCAAACCGCGCCAGCCGGGGAAGAGGCAGCACGCAAACTCTGTCGGGACGCGAAACACGACGAGCACGAAAAAGTCTGTTGCAGAATTCCTGGCTTTGAGAACGCTTTAGGGTGGCTTTAGCGTCGCATTGGGGTAGCATTGGGGTGGCTTTGAGGTCGCATTTGGGTCGCAATCGGTTGCCTATCAACACGCTTTGGAGTGGCTTTGGGGTAGCTTTGGGCCGCTTGGTCCGAGAAATGAGGATTCGATATGTCTTCCTGTGTTTCCTGTTCCGCGGCGCCTTTGCCGCGGTGTGTTTATCTGAGGTGGTCCGGATTCTTCTTCACAAGACGATGGTCTTGGGTCAAGATGGGGGCGAATGGCGAAAGGCGACGGTAGAAGCGCGAAGGGTCGCCTGAAGTTAGAAGTCCGCAATGAATCTGAACGCCGATATGTGCCACGCAATTGACTAAGATCAGAAATCTGAAATGCCAACTCCTGCAGCGGCTGGAGCGTCGCGCCCTTGTGGCGGCGGCAGTCCTGTTGCTGCCTGGGATTTTGACACCGGCGCGTGGACAGGAGGCAGTCCGGATGTCAATGGCGAGCGCGGAGGCGGCCGAAGCCCGGCGCCGAGCGGCTTCAAGCATCGGCTATTATAACCTTAAGCTGGGGCCGACCGCTTGGAATTTCGGCACAGGCCTGGGGTTGGAATACAACAGCAACGTGTATAACACCGAGCTCAATCCCAAGGGGGATTTCATATTGAGCCCGCAAATCAACACACGGATGCTGTGGCCCGTTTCGGATCAAAATAGCCTCAACCTGGTGTTCGGCGGAGGCTATTCCTCATACGTCAACAATCCCAGTTTGGACCGAGCGTTCATCACGCCGGGCTCCGAGTTGTCATTCGATCTCTATACCGGCGATGTCTGGATCAACCTGCACGACCGCTTTTCCATAAACGAGTATTCGTACCAGGATCCCACTGTGGTGGGCGTAGGGAATTACTCGCAGTTGCAGAATGCGTTGGGCGTGGCGACGACCTGGGACTTGAACAAGGGCATCGTGAAGATCGGCTACGACCATGTGAACTACGATTCGCTCAGCGGCGGCAACCAAAATTTCGGCAGCCTGCCGAGCGGGTATTCCGAGGTTTTTTCCGCTTCGGCGGGTTTCGCGCTGAAACCGGGAATGTTGCTGGGCGTAGAGGTGGGCGATTCGCTGATCAATTACACCACGACTACCACGAACACGCCTTATAGCAATGCCAACCAATGGAACTTGGGCGGCTTTTACGACGCGCCGTTGAGCGAATATATCCATATCACGGCACACGCCGGCTATTCCGTGTACTCTCCTGCAGGAGGCGGCGGGACGATGGCCGGCGGCGATTTTAGCGGAATCTATGCCGAGCTCGATGTCACGCACCGGATCAACCAGTACGTGTCCTATACACTGAGCGGCGGACGAACCGTCAGCGTCGTTTTCTCCGGCGGCACGATTGACCGGTATTATGCGAGCTGGCAGGCCAACTGGGCGATTCTGCGCAAGCTGACGCTCGGCACCTCATTCACCTACGAAGAGGGCACGGACATATTTCTCGGCGGCGAAACCTATACTCAATATGGTCCGGGAATCAGCCTGAGCCGCCCCATCACCGCCAACCTCACCAGCAGTCTCGGCTATCAGGTTTACTTGCGCGACTCGAATCTGCCGGGCCTGAATTATACCGTGAACGTTGTGAGCTTGAACTTTAACTACACTTTCTAGCGCAAAGAGTTCTGGCGTTTGGTTTGTGAACTGCTATAAGCCCCTGTTATTGAAATACTGAAGAATTACATGATTAGGCAAGCGTGTTTGGTTTTATTGGCTTTGTTGGGCGTGGTCGCCCTGGCGCAAACGCCGCCCGCGAGCGCGGCGCCCAAGGCGGGCGAGCCGGTGTTCGCGGAGATTCGCCCCGGCACACAGACAGCATCGGCGAGCAACGCATCGCCCGAAATCGTCGGGGGGCAGCGCGCCGGGGATAGAGGACTGGGGACAGAGGGCGGCGGTCAGAGCGCGGCGGTCGGCGGGAATACGGCGACAGCCAGCACGAGCACCAATGTGACGCCAGGCGCGCCTGCCAGCCTGAGCGGCTATGTGGCGGACGACAAATACAAGCTCCGGGTGGGGGATAAAATCAGTCTCCAGATAATCGAGGATCGGGATGCGCCGAAAAGCCTGGTGGTGGCGGATTCGGGCGAGCTGGATGTGCCTTACGTGGGCCGGGTGGCGGCATCGGACAAGACATGCAAGCAACTGGCGGACGAACTGAAGACGCGGCTGGAAAAGGAATACTACCACCGGGCCACCGTCGTTATCGCGCTGGATGTGGCAAACAAGTTCCTGGGCCGGGTTTATGTTTGGGGCCAGGTGCGCAACCAGGGGCCGATCGATATCGCCGTCAATGAAAACCTGACGGCGGGGAAGGCGATTTTGCGCGCGGGCGGCTTCGGCGATTTTGCGAACAAGAAGAGGGTCAAAGTGGTTCGCAGCGGAGCCACGGACGGCGCGGCCAAACAGAGTTTCGAGTTGAACATGGTCGATATCCTCGAGAAGGGGAAGACCGAAAAGGACGTGGTCCTGCGGCCTGATGATTTCATCATCGTCCCCTCCCGGCTGATTAATTTCTAAGATCCATTCTCCGACACATGAACGACCAAGTTGATGATCAAGCCAGGACAGATCGGTCCACCACGAGAGCGCATTTTCATACCCGGCTGACCCGGTACCGGAGCCTGTGGCGCCGAAGATGGTGGGTTTTAGTGCTGTGCGCCCTTGTGGCTATGGCTTTCCAGATAGTGAATCTGTGGTGCTCGGCGCCGGCATTTGCCTCACTCGGGCGGATGATCGTGAGCATCAAGCTGAACATTGCTGAGGGTTCAGTCTATACGGAGGAACTGAGCAATTTCCTGGGAACCCAGGCGGCGCTGATGCAAAGTGGCCTGGTCGTCCAGCGGGCGCATGGGCGGGTCACGGCCCAGAAACCGGAGCTCAGGATGCAGCCAGTGGGGCTGAAAGTGACGGTTTTACCCAAAACGACTATCTTCGTCCTGCAGGCCAGCGGCAGCGACCCGGCCTACACGCAGGCATTTTTGCAGGCCTGCATGGAGGAGTACATCGCACTGAAAAAGGAGATGCGAACGCAGACTTCCGACACCACCGTGGCCGGTTTGACGGAGGAGGTTATGCGGATCGAGAAGGACCTGCGCAACGCCGATGACGAGCTGGTGGCATTCCAGAGCACCAACAGCGTGGTGCTGTCCCAGGATCAGGCCAATAGCCCCGGCAATTACCTGGCGGCGCTCAACCAACGCCTGGCCGCCCAGAAATCCGAGTACGCCCTGTTGCAGATGCTGACGGTGGACCAAAACCTGGACCGCCAGCAAGCGGCGGGCGGGGAGTTATTGCCGGCCAATAGCACGACGGACAAGGCCCCGGCGGCAGGCGGCGAACGAACCGACATCGACTACCTCAGGGCGAAACAACAGTTGCTCCTGTTGCAGGCCGAACAAGCGGAGCTTGGCCGTTACTTGAGGACGAATCACCCGAAAATGGTTGCGATGAGCGAAGATATCGCCCGGCGCGAGCAGTTGCTGAAGATCTTCCGCCTCCAAAGCGGGGAACAGTTGGAGAGCAAGAAGGCCTCGCTGGCGCTGGAGATTCAGAACCTCGAGAAGGACGTTAAGCAGTGGGATGCCAAGATGCTGGAGATTCAGGGCAAGACTGCGGAATACCAGAGGCTAAAGGGCAATACGCAGAGAATCCAGGCGCTCTACGACCGGCTGCTGGCCACGATGCAAACCCTGGATGTAAACAAAGAGATCACTCCGGAGAGCGTCACCATCATGGAGCCGGCCACTCGCGCGTTCCGAGACCAGTCCGAAATGTGGAAGAACATGAGCATTGCCGCCGCCGTCGGGGTGGGACTGGGCGTGCTCCTGCTGCTGTTCCTTGACCGCATGGACGATCGCATGGTGTCCTTCACCGAACTGAAAGAGTTATTTGATGAAGAGGTCGTAGGCCAAATTCCGCGGGAGAGATCCCTCGGGCGGAGCCGACAGGTGGCCCTGGTTGGACCGACGGATGGGCGTCATAGCTTCGTGGAGGCTTACCGGAATCTCCGTTCTTCCCTGCTGTATATGGCTCAGGGCGAGGGACGGTCCAAGACCCTGCTGGTGACCAGTTCGGTACCCAATGAAGGCAAGTCGCTCACCGCCGCCAACCTGGCCATAACGATGGCCAGCACCGGCTCAAGAGTGCTGCTGGTAGATGCGGACGCGCGCAAGGGCGCGTTGCACACTCGTTTCGAGGTGCCTGCCAAACCGGGGTTGACCGAAGTGCTGGGGCAGGGCTTGAACTGGGAAGAAGCGGTGCAGGCCACTAAATACCCCAACTTGTCTATATTGCCCCAGGGTGCCTTCGCCCCCAATGCCAGTGAGTTGTTCATTAGCGACGTAACCAAGCAGTTTCTGCGCGACGTTGCTGCCAAATACGATTATGTGGTTTTAGACACAGTGCCGGTGATGGCGGCGGATGACGTGACCAGCCTCGCGCCGCACGTGGACGGCGTGATCTTTGTGATCCGTGCCGAGTTCACGTCCGCTCGCATAGCCCGCGCGGCCCTGAATTCCTTGTATCAGCGGCAGGTCCGCGTGCTCGGTCTGGTATTCAACTCTGCCCGTCCCAACACCGAGGATTATTACTACTACCGATATAAAAGTTACTACAAGCAGTATCCCGATTCGGAGCCGAACACCAAGGATGTGGCGGAGCAAACGGGCAAGGCCTAGTCCGCGGGCAAAGCGGACGGTGGAACGAGCCTGACGTGCGACATGATACTTGCCTTTCTTAAGCGATGGATGGCCGGTGGAATTGCGGCCGGCTGGTTGGCGTGCGGCCAGGTCGGGGCGGAGGCCAAGCCCGCCACATTGACCGCGCGAGAAGCCTTCGACCTTGCTACCGAGGCCTATATTTTCGGCTACCCGTTGGTCACGATGGACATGACCCGGCGAGCGATGACCAATGTGCGGGAGCCAGAAGGGATGCGTGCTCCGCTGGGGCAATTCGCGCGGACCCGGACCTATCCGCTCGCGTCGAACCACGACGTTACGGTGCCCAATGCCGACATGCTTTACACCATCGTTTGGCTGGATGTCTCCCAGGAGCCCTGGGTGCTGAGCCTCCCGGACATGAAGGATCGCTACGCCACGTTCCCCATGCTGGACGGCTGGACCACGGTGTTCGGGACGCCCGGCAAACGCATGACTGGCACCGGGCCGCAACAATGCGCCATCGTTGGCCCGGGCTGGAAAGGCAAGCTGCCTGCCGGGCTGAAGGAATACAAGTCACCCACCGGCATCGTGCAGGTGCTTGGGCGCGTTTATTGCGCGGGGACGCCGGAAGATTACGCAGCCGTGCATGCGATTCAGGACCAGTGCCGGGCGGTGCCTCTCAGTTCATACGGCAAGCCTTACACGCCGCTTCCAGGGCAGGCTGATCCAGGCATTGACAGCCGGAAGACCGTGCGCGAGCAGGTCAACAGCCTGGGTGTGACCGATTATTTCAACCGGCTGGCGGTCTTGATGAAAGATAATCCTCCCGCGCGCGCCGACTCGCGGATTGTGAAGAAGATGGCTCGGTTGGGCATTGTGCCGGGGAAGCCGTTCGACATTGGCAAGCTCGACCCCATCGTGATTCAGGTCCTCGAGGCGGTGCCTCCGGCTGCCTTTGGCAAAATCGTTGCCTGGTCCACGGATAGCACCAAGGCCGGCGACTGGAGCTTACAGGACGGCTGGATGAGGACACTGAAGACCGGGAATTACGGCATCGACTATACCCAGCGCGCCCTGATTGCGGCGATCGCGTTGGGCGCCAACCTGCCGCAGGACGCCGTCGCGGCGGTTTCAACCATCGACGGGACTGGACAGCCCTACAGTGGGAATAGCAGGTACGTGATGCACTTTGCAACAGGGAAGGCTCCCAGCGCCAATGGATTCTGGTCGCTCACCATGTATGACGGCGACTACTTTTTCGTGGACAACCCGCTGGGCCGTTATTCCCTGAGCGCGCGCGACCAGCTACGGTCCAATCCCGATGGCTCGCTGGATGTGTACATCCAGACGCACCCTCCGGGTATGGACAGGGAATCCAACTGGCTGCCGGCCCCCGACGGGAAGTTTTTCCTTATGCTGCGATTCTACTGGCCTAAGGAATCGCTGCTTGACGGTGCATGGAAGATCCCGCCCGTGAAGCGGGAGGACTGAGCCAGCGAGTTTAACCGGGCGAGCCGGAGCCAAGGATCTTTTGAGCTGCTCGTCTGACCGACTCGGCCAATTCGGGGGGGCGGACAACGACGGCATCACCTCCCCAACTGAGGACCCAGCGCCCGACTTCCCCGAGGCTCGAGAGCTTGAGACGCATTTCGACCCCACCCCGCCTGAGCTCGCGCAGTTGCTGCGAATCGTGCCACTTCTTCTCCCGGATGTAATCCGCCACGCGCTCGTGGAAGCGGATCACCACGTCGAAATTCCCCTGGCCAGACTGGACGCCAAAACTTCCGCGCAGGCGCTTTTCCAGAGAGAATGCCTGGCGGCGCTCGAAGGTCTTGCCTGTGTAGCGGATGCCTTTGATGCGCGCGGGGACAAAGGTGCGGAGGTCTTTGCGCAGATGATCGAACGCGAAAAGAAACCATTCGCCGTTGATGTTGGCGAGGTGATAGGGATCGACGAGGCGTTGCTCGATGCGTTGCTGGCCGGGTTTGCGATAGGCTAGTTCCAACTGCCGGTGTGCCACCGTGGCCTTGGCGAGCGCGTCGAAAATCTCCAGATCCAGAATCGGTTCGGCGCGCGTGCGAAAAGAGATGGTTTGCGCCACGTCGTCGAGGCTGAGCGAGATGGTGTCAGGCAGAGCCCGCCCCATCTTCTTGACGGCGCTGAGCAGAGGCTGTTCAAAGCAGGTGCCCCGATATTGTTGAAGGGCTTTCTCGGCCACGACGAGCGCGAGGATCTCGCCTTCCGTGATCTGCAGCGTGGGAAACGCTCTGACGGGCTGACTGTAGTAAAAGCCAAACCGGCTGCTATCGTAAGCGATTGGCAGCTCCAGCCGGTCCCGCATGAACTCCAGATCCCGGTGAATGGACTTGGTGCTGACTTCCAGTTGGCCGGCCAGGGTTTTTGCATTGGGGTAGCCGCCCGAGTTCAGGGCCTGATGAATGCGCAGCATCCGCTCGATCGGCGGGCGGGAGCGCCACTGGTCGTCTTCAAGGCTGGCGTGTGATCTCATCCGTCAGCAAAGCGGCCATTCAGTGCGCGCAAGGGCGGGGGGCCCGGTGGCGCGGCGGAGAAGCGTCAACTGACCGGCAGCTCAGCCGAGCTTGGCCAGCAACTCATCGTTCGTCTTGTGCTTCTTGAGCGCGGCGATGAGCGTTTCCATCGCTTCAACCGGGTTCAAATCCACCATGGTACGGCGGAGCTTACGCACGGCCTCGATCTGGTTTTTCGGAAAGAGCTTCTCTTCTTTGCGCGTGCCGCTCTTGGGAATGTCGATGGCCGGGAACAAGCGCCGGTCCGAGAGCTTGCGGTCCAGGATCAACTCCATGTTGCCGGTGCCCTTGAACTCCTGGAAGATCAGCTCGTCCATGCGTGAGCCGGTATCCACCAGTGCGGTAGCCAGGATGGTCAGTGATCCGCCCTCTTCAATCTTCCGGGCTGAGGCGAACATCTTGCGCGGGATTTCCAGCGCGCGGGCATCGACGCCGCCGGTCATGGTTCGACCGCTGCCACCGTGGACGCTATTATACGCGCGTGCCACGCGAGTAATGGAGTCGAGCAGCACAAAGACGTCCTTGCCCGCCTCAACCATGCGCCGGCAGCGTTCGATCATAAAGCGCGAGAGCCGCACGTGCGTCTCCAAATCCTGGTCGTTGGACGAGGCTACTACCTCGGCTTTCACCGAGCGTTGGAAATCGGTAACCTCCTCCGGGCGCTCGTCGATGAGCAGGACCAGCACATGGACCTCCGGATGGTTGGCGGTGATGGCGTTGGCGATCTGCTTCAGGATCGTGGTCTTGCCGGTGCGCGGTGAGGCTACGATCAGGCCGCGCGTGCCTTTGCCCAGCGGCGTCACCAGGTCAATGACCCGCGTCTCGATGAGGTCCGGGGACGTCTCGAGTTTGAACTTCTCGATGGGGTCAATGGTGGTGAGATTCTCAAACCGCACGGACTTGGTATACTCCTCGAAGACCATGCCATTGACCTTCTCCACCGCTTTGAGCTGCGGGCTGTTGCCGCGATGCGGGGCTTGCGTGGGGCCTAATACAAGGCTGCCCTCGCGCAGGAAATTCCGCTTGATGGTGTCCGGGGTGACGAAGATGTCTGTCGGTTTTGGGTGAAAATGGTTCTCGGGTGTGCGGAGGAAGCCGAAGCCTTTTTCGGAGATTTCCAGGTAACCGGATCCGAGATCGGTGGTTGCAGTACTATTGGTGTCGTTGTTCGTTGCTGTACTCATAACTAATCAGTGTGCTATCGAAGGTTTTTCAGAATTAATCCCCGAAAACCACTAATGAACTTTGAATTTTTGGGAAGCTGCTGCGGTAGCCTGCCATCAAACTCGCCCGCTGTCCGCAGTTAACAGTCCTTCGACAGGGTTATGATTACCGATGATTCCCGGGGAGCGCAACAAGTTTTTTTAAATAATATTATCCCCCCACCTGGGCTCTTGCCTCCGCCGCCAGAGGGGTGCTCAGGTAGCGTTCGCCGGTGGAACAGGCGAAGGTGACGATCAGCTTGCCTTTGTTCTCGGGCCGCCTGGCGACTTGGATGGCCGCCCAAACGTTCGCGCCGGAGGAGATGCCCGCGAGAATTCCCTCCTCCTTGGCCAACCGCCGCGCCATGGCGAACGAGTCTTCGTTGGTGACCGGAATGCATTCGACGATCTGCGGGGCGCCTTGGGCATCTTTGAGATGGAGGTTCTTCGGGATAAAACCCGCGCCCGCCCCTTGAATCTTGTGGGGGCCGGGCTTGAGCGGCTGGCCGGCGAGGGCTTGGGCAATGACCGGGGAATCTTTCGGCTCGACGGCAATGGCCTGGAACGAGGGCTTGCGCGCTTTGATCGCTTCATAACAGCCGGTGATGGTCCCACCGGTGCCCACGGCGGCGACGAGTATGTCCACCTTGCCGTTCGTATCCTCCCAGATTTCTTCCGCCGTGGTCTTGCGGTGGATGTCCGGGTTGGCCGGATTGTCGAACTGCTGCGGAATCCAGGCGTGCGGCGTATCTTTGGCCAATTGCTCGGCCTTGGCGATGGCCCCTTTCATGCCTTCGGTGCCGGGCGTCAGGACGAGTCTGGCGCCGAGCATCGCCAGGAGCGTGCGGCGCTCCAGTGACATGGTCTCCGGCATGGTCAGGATGAGCTGGTAACCTTTGGCTGCGGCCACGAAGGCCAGCGCGATGCCGGTGTTGCCGCTGGTGGGCTCGATGATCACCGTGTCCTTTTTGAGTATCCCGCGCTTCTCCGCGTCCTCAATCATTGCCATGCCGATGCGGTCCTTGACACTGCCGAGCGGATTGAAGAACTCGCACTTCAGCAGGAGCGTGGCTGGCGCGCCGTCCGTGACCTTGTTCAAGCGCACCAGCGGCGTGTGCCCGACCGTTTCGACGATGTTATTGTATATGCGACCCATAAAGCCTCAGAATGTGTGTTGGCGAAGGTTCCATGCCCATTCGCGTATGAGGCAATGTCCACCGGATGCCGGGAACGGGCAAGCGGAAAAAACATAAAGTCCCTGCCCGGCCTTGCGGCCGGGCAGGGACTAAATGGGGGATGGGAGTTCGCCAAGCTCTCTTTCCCGTGCTGGCATTTGGCGCCGAATAGGCTGCCAGCTTCCTGACGCTATTCTCCACGGCAAGCGGAGTGTCCGGCCTCGTAGCAGGACCGTCCAGCACCTTGCGGTCGCTGGATTACGTTGAGTGAGGCTTTTCAGCTC
>Ga0265337_1001808_pt1 | contig 10275 bp, 7 predicted proteins | sample 42122metaG_FD_192441 | JGI IMG/M metagenome (GOLD analysis project Ga0265337, IMG submission 192441) | Rhizosphere microbial communities from Carex aquatilis grown in University of Washington, Seatle, WA, United States - 4-21-22 metaG | ecosystem: Host-associated > Plants > Roots > Rhizosphere >... | reverse complement strand
CTTGCCCTATAGCCCCGACATCGCCGCCAGCACGGCGCCGCTCTACGCTCGCGTGAAGCATGTCATCCCCGAAATCGAATGGCCGGTTTTCGCGCCCTATGTCGCAGCGATCAACGCGCTGAAGCGTGAACGCCAGGCGGTCATCCTTGCCCACAATTACATGACACCGGAGATTTTCCACTGCGTGGCGGATTTCGTGGGCGATTCGCTTCAACTCGCCCGCGAAGCGGCCAAGACCGACGCCAAGGTCATCGTCCAGGCGGGCGTTCACTTCATGGCGGAGACGGCCAAGATTCTTTCGCCGCAGAAGACCGTGCTGATTCCCGATACCGCGGCCGGCTGCTAGCTTGCAGCCTCGATTTCGGGGGCCGATGTGCGGCTTCTGAGAGAGAGCTATCCGGGCCTGCCCATTATCACCTATGTGAACACGTCGGCCGAAGTGAAGGCCGAATCCGACATCTGCTGCACCTCATCGAACGCCGTGGATGTGGTGGAATCCATCGCCGCCCAATGGGGCGTCGACACCGTCATCATGATTCCAGACGAATTTCTCGCCCAGAACGTGGCTCGGCAAACCTCCGTGAAGATCGTCACCTGGAAAGGTCATTGCGAGGTGCATGAGCGCTTTTCCGTCAAGGACATCCGCTCCTTGCGTGCGGCCCATCCCGGCGTGGTGGTGCTTGCCCATCCCGAATGCCCGCCCGAAGTTGTGGCGGAAGCCGATTTCGCTGGCTCGACGTCCGGCATGATCTCCTATGTCGGACAGAAGCGGCCGAAGCGAGTGGTGCTGGTGACCGAATGCTCCATGAGCGACAATGTGGCGGTCGAATATCCCGAAATCTCTTTCGTGCGGCCCTGCAATCTTTGCCCGCACATGAAGCGCATCACGCTGCCGAAGATTCTCAATGCGCTTCAGACACTGACGACGGAGGTGATTGTCGACCCCCGGATCGCAGCACGGGCGCGGGCCGCGGTAGATGCGATGCTGAAAGTGAAGCCGAGACAACTGCCGCGCCGCCAGGCGGCGTGATCGCCTAAGGTGAGCGAAATCACAAAAGCGGGTTCCTTCTCCCAACATGGCAAGGGGCAAGAGATGGGAGGACCAATTCTCGCCCTTCCCCATACCAATCCGCCGCATTCGATCCTGATCGAACCGCTTGTCCGCCGCGCTCTGGAGGAGGATCTGGGTCGCGCCGGCGATATCACGACCGACGCGGTCATTCCGGCGGATCGGATCGTGAAGGCGGTAATCGCCGCGCGCGAGCCTGGCGTGGTTTCGGGCCTGATCGCGGCTGCACTTGTCTTCGGGCTGATCGACCTATCGGTTCAGTTCGTGCCCGAATCGCCGGACGGCAGCGAAATCGCCAAGGGCGATATCATTGCCCGCCTTGAAGGACCTGCGCGCGCTATCCTTACCGCCGAACGCGTTGCGCTTAATTTCCTCGGCCATCTTTCGGGCGTGGCGACGGCGACGCACCAGCTCGTCTCGCGCGTGAACGGCACGAGGGCCAGGATCATCTGCACACGGAAGACAATTCCGGGCCTGCGCGTGCTGGAGAAATACGCAGTGCGCTGCGGCGGCGGTCTCAATCACCGTTTCGGGCTCGATGATGCGGTGCTGGTCAAAGACAATCACATCGCTGCGGCCGGCGGGATCGAAGCCGTAGTCGACGCCTTGCGCGACCGGATCGGGCCTATGGTGAAGATCGAGATCGAGGTCGACACGCTGGAGCAGCTTCAAACCGCACTTGCGCTCGGCGTCGACGCCATCCTGCTCGACAATATGCCGCCCGAGACGATGATGCGCGCCGTGGCCATTACGGCGGGCCGCGCCAAGCTGGAAGCTTCGGGCAGCGTTACGCTGGAGCGCGTGCGGCAAATAGCGGAATCCGGGGTGGACTATATTTCCTCAGGTGCCATCACCCACAGCGCCCGAAATTTGGACCTCGGGCTGGACTTCCTGTAACGGCGCAGCGATCTCGAGCTTGAGCTCCACGGGCGGCACGAGCAGGCCCGTCAGCGTGTCGATGGGAGTCGCGGCCACTTGCGCAAGCCGCATCCGCAAGTTTGGATCGCGCCGATAAAAGACGTGGTTGCCGATCTCGGCCGTCTTCATCATGGTTTCTGCCCAATCCGGCGTCACATCGAGGCTGTGATAGGCAATCGCATGCCCGGTCGCCCCCGCAAGCTTCACCGCTCCGGTCATGATTCTTTCAGCGAGAGCCTGGACGCGGCGCCAGGTGCGCGTGTCCTTCGGTTTGTTCAACGAGCCGTCGCAGGCGAAGGAAAACTGGCACTCCTTGTGGCCCGGCTGCACGCCGTCATGGACGACGCCGCACACCGTTTCGGGATAATTCCCATCCTGCGTACGCTGCAGGACGACCTCGGCGACGGCCTTTTGTCCGTCGACCGCTTCGCCGCGTGCTTCGTAATAGATCACTTCCGCAAGGCAATCGGCTTCCAAGCCCCGCATCGCGCGGTCGCTTGAGATGGGCGATTCCGTCACCGCGAAAGCATCGGGCAAAGCCGCCCGCAACTGAGAGTCATACGTATAAAGATTAAGTTCGTGCGCCGAAACGCCGCTGACCGCAACAAGAGCCACCGCTCCCACAACCACGCAATCCGCGCGCCGGTGGGCCATTCTCACTGCGTTCCTCATGCAAGGTTGCTTCCCTTTCAAGCACGATTGCGCCCCACCCTGTTGAATCTTGCTATCAGCGTTTTGCAGCGGCTGTCAAATAAAAATGGCGTATATGATGACGCTGCGTCACGATGAGCGTTTAATCCGTTGACGGATGATCCGTATACATCGCAAAGATTCAGTCTTTCTCACGGGCACTTGCAACCGCCGCCTGCGCCGCCGCTAGACGCGCCACGGGAACCCGAAACGGCGAACAGGAGACGTAATCGAGCCCCGCCTCGTGACAGAAGCGGATGGAGTCGGGATCGCCGCCATGCTCGCCGCAAATACCGAGCTTCAACTTCGGACGGGCTTCGCGCCCGCGCTTGACCGCGATTTCCACGAGCGCGCCCACGCCTCCCCGATCGATGCTGACGAAAGGATCGCGTTCGATCAGTCCCCGCTCGATATAATCGCTGAGGAAACTTCCCGCATCGTCGCGCGAGACGCCAAGTGCGGTCTGCGTCAGATCGTTGGTGCCGAAACTGAAGAACTCCGCCGTCTCGGCGATCTCGCCGGCGCGCAGGCACGCGCGCGGCAGCTCGATCATGGTGCCGATCATGTAGTTCGGCTTCTTCCCGCGTTCGCGCGCCACCATGGCGGCGACATCGGCGATGCGGTCCTTCAGAAAGTCGAGCTCGCTCTTGAAGCCGACAAGCGGGATCATGATTTCCGGCGCGACCGCTTTTCCGCTCTCGCGTTCGGCGTCGAGCGCCGCTTCGAAAATCGCACGCGCCTGCATCTCGTAGATCTCGGGGTAGGTGATCCCAAGCCGGCAGCCGCGATGGCCGAGCATGGGATTGGATTCGGCGAGCGCAACGGCGCGGGCTTTGAGTTTCGCTGGTTCCGAACCGGCCGCTTCCGCCACTTCGGCGATTTCCTCGTCCGTGTGCGGAATGAATTCGTGCAAGGGCGGATCGAGCAGGCGGATGGTGACCGGCAATCCCGCCATGATCCGGAAAATCGCCGTAAAATCGCCCCGCTGGATGGGAAGGAGCTTCGCCAGGGCCGCTTCGCGCCCTTTCTTGTCGTCGGCCAGGATCATCTGGCGCACGGCGAGGATCCGCTCCGCCTCGAAGAACATATGTTCGGTGCGGCAGAGGCCCACGCCTTCGGCGCCATAGCGAAGGGCCGTTTCGCAGTCGACGGGAGTGTCCGCATTGGTGCGGATTCCAAGCCGCCGCCGGGCATCGGCCCATTGCATCAGGGCGGCAAAATCGCCCGAGACTTCCGGCAGAAGCATGGCGACGCGGCCGCGATAGACCTTCCCCGCCGCGCCATCGAGCGTGAGGATGTCGCCGCGCGAAATCGTGACGTTTCCGGCCGTCATTACCCCGCGTTCGACATCGACCTTCAGGGAGCCGGCACCCGTCACGCAAGGCCGCCCCATCCCGCGCGCCACGACCGCCGCGTGACTGGTCATGCCGCCCCGAACAGTGAGAATGCCCTTTGCCGCATGCATGCCATGGATGTCTTCGGGGCTGGTTTCGAGTCGCACCAGGATGACGCTCTTGCCCTCTTCCGCGAGCCGTTCGGCTTCGTCGGCGGTGAACACCGCTTCGCCGCAAGCCGCCCCCGGAGAGGCGGCAAGGCCGCTTGCGATCAGCTCCTTGGGCGCGGCGGGATCGAGCCTCGGATGCAGCAATTGGTCGAGTGCGGCGGGATCGACCCGCATTATCGCTTCGTCCTCGCCGATCAGCCCTTCGCGCACCATTTCGGTGCCGATGCGCAAGGCGGCCTTCGCGGTGCGCTTGCCGGTGCGGGTCTGGAGCATGAACAGCGTCCCTTCCTGCACGGTGAATTCCACGTCCTGCATATCGCGGTAATGGGCTTCGAGTTTCGCTGCGATGCGCGAAAGCTCGGCGAACGCATCGGGCATGGATTCTTCCATCGACGGACGTTTGGAGCCCAACGCTTCGCGGGCATATTTGGTGATGGATTGCGGCGTCCGGATGCCCGCGACCACATCCTCGCCCTGTGCATTGATGAGGAATTCGCCGTAGAGCGCGCGCATTCCGGTCGAGGGATCGCGCGTGAAGGCGACGCCGGTCGCCGAATTCGACCCTCGATTGCCGAACACCATCGCCTGCACATTGACGGCGGTGCCCCAATCCTCGGGGATGTTGTTGAGACGGCGATAGGTTTTTGCGCGCGCCCCCATCCATGAGCCGAACACCGCCCCGATGGCACCCCATAATTGCTCGTGCACGTCGTCGGGGAAGGGCCGCCCGAGGACCTGTTTGACCTTCGCCTTGTAGCGTTCGGCGATGCGCTTCCAGTCTTCGGCTTCCAGTTCGGTGTCGAGCTCGATGCCTTTGTCTTCCTTCTCGTTGTCGAGGATTTCCTCGAAATGGGAATGATCCACTTCCAGCACGACGCCGGAATACATCTGGATGAAGCGGCGATAGGAATCATAGGCGAAACGCTCATCCCCCGTCTGCGCGGCAAGGCCTGCGACCGTTTCCGGGTTCAGTCCGAGATTGAGCACCGTGTCCATCATGCCCGGCATGGAAGCGCGCGCGCCCGACCGCACGGAAACGAGCAGAGGCCGTTTGGCATCCCCGAAACGGCCATGCGCGAGTTCGCCGACGCGCGCAAGCGCGGCTTCGACCGCCGGTTTCAGGTCGGCCGGATAGGTTTCGCCGTTCTTGTAAAAATAGGTGCAGACCTCGGTGGTGATGGTGAAGCCCGGCGGAACCGGAAGTCCGAGATTGCTCATCTCGGCAAGGTTGGCGCCCTTGCCGCCGAGCAGCGCCTTCATGTCCGCGCCACCCTCGGCGCTCCCCGCGCCGAATGTGTAGACCCATTTCGTCATCGCCCCGGTTCCTTCTTGGTTGATGTCCCCGCCGGGGGCGTTTCATCCCTTGTTTAGCAGTTTGACGTGCGGATTTCATCCCGACAAGAGCCGGATACAGATCGTACCAAAATGGCTAATCCCTCGATCAAATTGATCTTTCACTCGCGTTTATCTAAGTTCGACCGTTCGGGAGGAACACCAATGTTGAAACGCGGACCTGCGGGCAAACGGCTGCAATTCCTGCCGGTGCGTCCGGCCGTGGCCGCCGGTTTGGCCGCCATACTGTGCGCCTCTGTTTTTCTTTTGCCGGCCCGCGGGGCGGATTCCGTGCAAGATTCCGTGCCGCACCTGATGCTGCGTTACGACCAAGGCTGGTCGGGCTTTATCGCGCCGGGCTACGATCCCAACATTTACCTTCCCGACGATTATCTTCATGGCCCCGCCAGCATGGAGCGCGCACAGGCATTCGGTGTGCCGGCGGACAAAGTGAGCGATTATCTGATCGCCCGCGCGTTCAACGAATACATTCCCCCAGTCAGTGGTATCGGCCCGATTTCCGACGGACCCGAGCATCCCTTTTACAACACCCAAGTATCGCCGCGGGTCATACGCAAGAATCCGACCTGGCGGATCGCGGACCTGACCAGCGAGGCTGCCAAGAATTTGATGCCCTGGGCGGTGGAAGCGCTGAAGAAGCAGAACGCATTGGCGCTTGCCGAAAGGAACGGCGAGACGCGCCAGGCCAGGTGCTGGGAGACCGGCGTTCCCGATATCCATGAGGCGCCCCAGACCCTTTATTTCATCCAGACGCCCAAGGAAGTCGTGATGTATCAGGGCCAGCGGACGCGTCACGTGTATATGAATGTTCCTCATTCCAAGAATCCCGATCCGTCCTGGTACGGAGAATCGGTCGGCCATTATGAAGGCGACACGCTTGTGGTCGATACCATCGGTTTGAACGACAAGACCTTCGTGGACGGTTTTCGCACGCCGCACACCACGCAAGAGCATGTGGTCGAACGGTTCAGAATCGTCAACAGCGGAAAGGGGCTGGACATCTCCTTCACGGTGGACGATCCGGGCACGTTCTATAAGCCTTGGGGAGGCAGACGGCCTCGCTTTCTGGCGGAAAACAAGCCATTGAGCGAAGGCGAGACGATTTGTGCGGCGGGCAATGAAGACCGTTTCAATCTCGGCTTCGATCCGCTCCCCCACGCGGACTTGCCTGATTTCTGAAGCATTCGAAGGGTGTTGTCATGGCCCGCGAAAGCGGGCCATCCAGGTGGGTGACGGACTCATTCGCCGCGCCGACGCGCGGCGGCGGGGTGGCCCGGTAAAGCCGGGCCATGACACGGTTGGTTACCCCTCCACCTTCGAAAAGTCCGCCACTTGATATGCGGTTTCGACGATCTGTGAGAGCAGCTTCAGCCGGTTCTCGCGCAAGGATTTGTCGTCTGTATTGACGGTGACCTTGTCGAAGAAGCGATCCACGGGCACGCGCAATGCGGCCAGCGCCTTCATTGCGGCTTCGAAATCCTCGGATGACAGGGCTTTGGCGGCTTCGACCTTGCAGCGCACGAGTGCGGCCTGAAGTTCCTGTTCTTCTTCCTGATGCAGGTGGTCGGGAATGCCGCGATAGTCGCGTTTGTCCTTTTTCTCTTCGATCTTGAGGATGTTCGCGGCGCGGCGATAGCCGATGAGAAGATTTGCGCCGTCGTCGGTTTTGAGGAATGCCTGCAGTGCTTCGACGCGCCGCACGAGGCGCACCAGATCGTCCTCGCCGCCCAGCGCAAACACTGCATCGATCAGATCGTGGCGAACGCCCTTTTCCCGCAGCGCGACTTTGAGACGGTCAGTAAAGAAAAAGCGTAAATCAGGTATGACGTTACCATAAGTCTCATTCGCATAGGCTTCTATTTCATCCTTCTTCACATCGTAATGTGAGTGAGGAACGGTTATATGACCTGTCGCCCAATAATTCGACTTAACGATTCCAACAAAATCGTGCATTTCGGGATCGACGGCATCGTTCACCAAATACCGCTTATGAAATAATAGATGGTTGAACGAACCTGTCTCCAAGATTCCCAAAAGGCCCAATCGAAGCGCGCCCTCGATCAGCGTGCGGATTGTACCTAGCGCCGCTCGCCGCAGTGCATAAGGATCGCCGGAGCCGGTGGGTTTTTCGCCAATCGCAAAGAAACCAACAAGCGTGTCGAGCTTGTCCGCCAGCGCAACCGCGATGGAGACCGGAGCGGTCGGGACCGCATCGGACGGGCCAAGCGGCTTGTAGTGATCGCGGATCGCGTCTGCGACTTCCGGCGGCTCGCCGTCATGCAGCGCGTAATAGCGGCCCATCACGCCTTGCAGCTCGGGGAATTCTCCCACCACGCCCGTGGTCAGATCGGCCTTGCATAAACGCGCCGCGCGTTTCGCCATGTCCACATCGGCCCCGATGATCTTGGCGATTTCGCCCGCCAGTGCCTCGATGCGCTCGACCCGCTCAAATTGTGTGCCGAGCTTGGCGTGGAAGACGATGTCCTTCAAATCCTCGACGCGGCTTTCAAGCGTACGTTTGCGGTCCTGGTCCCAGAAGAATTTCGCGTCCGAGAGACGCGCGCGTAAGACCCGCTCATTGCCGGCGATGATTTCATAACCGCCGTCGTCGGCCGCCATGTTCGACACAAGCGCGAAGCGGTTGGCGAGCTTGCCTCTCGCCGGATCGCGCAACGCGAAATATTTCTGATGCGTCCGCATGGAGGTCTGCAGAATCTCCGCCGGAACATCCATGAAAGCGGGATCGATCTGGCCGATCAGCACAACCGGCCATTCAGCCAGCCCCATGACTTCGTTGGCGAGGCCCTCGTCGTCGATCAGTTCGAGCCCGAGCGCGAACGCCTTCTGCTTCGCGTCGTGCAGGATGATCTCGCGGCGTTCGGGGCCGTCGAGGATCACACGCGCATCGCTCAGTTTCTTCTCGTAATCCTCGAAACGGCGGACGGTGATCGGACCGGATGAAAGAAAGCGGTGGCCCGACGTTTTGTTACCGGCAGCGATCGCGCCCCCTCCACCACTTCGTGGTCCCCCTCCCCCGTAAACGGGGGAGGACCCTGTACCGGCGATTTCGAATGGAATCACCCCACCGTCGAAGGTGGCGACGATGGAATGCAGCGGCCTTACCCAGCGGAAGGCGCCATCGCCCCAGCGCATGCTTTTCGGCCAGGGGAGTTTCGCGATTTGCTCGGGCAGGATTTCGGCCAGCACGTCGAGGGTCTGGCGGCCCTTTCGCGCGATGATGGCGACGTAGAATTCGCCTTTCCCGTCGCTGCGCGTCTGGCATTGATCGAGCGTCACGCCGGCCGATCTCAGGAACCCCTCGATGGCTTTTTCCGGGGCGCCGACGCGGGGGCCCTTCTTTTCCTCCGAGACGTCGGGCTGCTTGAACGGCAAGCCGGTCATGGCAAGCGTCAGACGGCGGGGGCCCGCGAAGGCGCGTACAGCTTCGAACAGAAGCCCACGGTCGGACAGCGCGCCGACGATCAGGCGCTCCAAATCCTTCCCCGCCTGCACCTGCATGCGCGCGGGGATTTCTTCCGAGAAGAGTTCGAGCAGAAGATCAGCCAAGGGCAACACCACGCTGCACTCCTACCCTCCCTCAAGGGGAAGGTGGAAGAAGATTTTGAGCCCACGCATCGTCATGGCCGCCTCGGGCTGTAGTCGCCCTGGCCGCTGGCGAGCCAGGCTTCGCAACAGGCTTTCGCGAGCGTCCGTACACGGCCGATATAGGCCGCACGCTCGGTCACGCTAATCACACCCCGCGCGTCCAGAAGATTGAAATTGTGGCTCGCCTTCAGGCACTGGTCGTAGGCCGGCAGCGCAAGCCCGGCGCCGAGCAAATTCTTGCACTCGATTTCGGCATCGGCGAAATGCCGGAACAGGATCTCCGTGGTCGAATGTTCGAAATTGTATTTCGAATATTCGATCTCGTTCTGATGGAACACTTCGCCGTAGAGGAAGTGCTCGTTGAACTTCAGGTCGTAGACGTTCTCGACCCCCTGCACATACATCGCGAGCCGTTCGAGGCCGTAGGTGATTTCCGCCGACACCGGCGCGCAGTCGAAGCCGCCGACCTGCTGGAAATAGGTGAACTGCGTCACCTCCATGCCGTCGCACCAGACTTCCCAGCCCAGGCCCCAAGCGCCGAGCGTGGGATTCTCCCAATCGTCCTCGACAAAGCGGATGTCGTGGCGTTTGGAATCGATGCCGAGCGTCTTCAGACTTTCGAGATAGATCTCCTGCACGTCATTAGGCGAAGGCTTCAGGATCACCTGGTACTGGTAATAATGCTGCAGCCGGTTCGGGTTCTCGCCATAACGGCCGTCCTTGGGCCGGCGCGAGGGCTGCACATAGGCCGCGCGCCACGGTTTCGGTCCGAGCGCGCGCAAGGTGGTCGCAGGATGCGAGGTCCCCGCCCCCACCTCCATGTCGTAAGGCTGCAGGATCAGGCAGCCCTGCCGGGCCCAGAAATTCTGCAGCGTCAGGATCAGGCCCTGGAACGTGGCGGTCGATAAGGGGCTGTCGGGCAAGGGAGGCTCGTGCGCGGGGTCTGGCGCAGATAGCCGTGGCCGCGGCGGGCGGTCAAGCACGGGGTTTGGCTCTGCGGTTGCGCAGGAAGATGATCTCGCCGGTGACCGCGGTTAAGAGGATCAGCGCGTTGGTGACGACGAAGACCCAGTTCGACAGCAGCCACGAATAGACAACGAAGCCTATAGACGCCCCGCATTGGCCGACGAACAGC
>Ga0265337_1001807_pt1 | contig 10275 bp, 7 predicted proteins | sample 42122metaG_FD_192441 | JGI IMG/M metagenome (GOLD analysis project Ga0265337, IMG submission 192441) | Rhizosphere microbial communities from Carex aquatilis grown in University of Washington, Seatle, WA, United States - 4-21-22 metaG | ecosystem: Host-associated > Plants > Roots > Rhizosphere >... | reverse complement strand
CAGTCGAGGATCTCCGTTGTGAAGCCGGACCACGGCACATCCTCCTGTGGGTCGAGGAGCCCGAGCTTGAACTTCGTAGTGAGGAGCCGGCGGAGCGATGTGTCGATTTCCGCCTCGGTGATCAGCCCAGCGCGCACGGCCACGGGAAGTTCGTTGTAGGTGGTGCCGCAGTTCAGGTCGCATCCGTTCTTCACAGCTAGCGCCGCGGAGGCCGCCGCATTGCCGGTGATGTGGTGGTGCTGGTGGAAATCGTCGATCGCACCGCAGTCGCTGACCACATGGCCCCGAAAGTCCCAGCGGCCGCGCAGGATCTCGCCGAGCAGAAGGCGGCTGGCGCAGCAGGGCTCGCCGAGGACGCGGTTATAGGCGCCCATGACGGCCTCGACCCCGCAGCGAACAAGTGCCTCAAAAGCGGGCAGGTATGTCTCGTGCAGGTCCTTCGGGGTCGGGCATGCGTCGAAGGCGTGGCGCTCCCGCTCGGGGCCGCTGTGGACGGCGAAGTGCTTCGCGCAAGCCGCTGTCTTCAGATATCGGGAATTCTCGCCCTGCAGGCCGCGCACTATGGCGGAGCCGAGGACGCCGGTCAGGCAGGGGTCCTCGCCAAAGGTTTCCTGGCCGCGCCCCCAGCGCGGATCACGGAAGATATTGATGTTGGGCGTCCAAAAAGTGAGCCCCTGGTATTGCCCGCGGTGGCCAGCAGCGGCGGCGACGTGGTGCTTAGCGCGCGCTTCGTCTGATATGGCTGAGGCTATCCGTTCGATGAGCGCGCGGTTCCAGGTCGCGCCGAGCCCGATAACCTGCGGGAAGACCGTGGCTCGTCCACTGCGGCCGACGCCATGGCAGGCCTCGCTCCACCAATTGTAGCCCGGGACGCCGAGCCTGTCGATGGGCTGGTTCTCGTACAGCATCTGATTGACCTTCTCGGGCAGCGTAAGTCGGCCGATCAGATCGTCCACGCGCCGAACCAAGGGTTGGCTGGCGTCGAGGTAGGGAGCGGCCTGGACAGCGGTGTTTCTGGCAGCGGACTTAGCCGTGGAGGTAGGCATTGAGCAGATTCTCAAGGTTCTCCTGCTTGCCCGAACGAGGCTTGGGCTCGCCGAGACGGTTCAGGACTATCCGATTGAGTTCGCGGAAACCGACGCGCCGTTTCTCGATGTCGCGGCCGAAGTCTGTATCGAAGCTCGCGTAGCGGTTCCGCACGAACTCCGCAAAGCGGCCCTCTGCGAGAATTCGCCGGGCGAGGCGAAATGCCAACGCGTAAGCGTCCATGCCGCCGATGTGGGCAAGGAACAGGTCCTCAGGATCGATGGAGGCCCGGCGAAGCTTGGCGTCGAAGTTGAGGCCGCCCCTGCCGAGGCCGCCCGCCCTGAGGATCGAGACCATGGCAAGCGTGAGCTCACGGACGTCGGTGTTGAACTGGTCGGTGTCCCAGCCGAGGAGCAGGTCGCCGGTGTTGGCGTCAATTGAACCAAGCATACCCTGAGCGGCGGCCGTCTCGATCTCGTGCTGGAAAGTGTGGCCGGCGAGAGTGGCGTGGTTGGTCTCGATGTTGAATTTGTAGTGCTTTTCGAGGCCGTAGGTGCGGAGAAATGCGATTCCTGCGGCGACATCGAAGTCGTACTGGTGCTTGGTGGGCTCCTTCGGCTTCGGCTCGACAAGGAACTGACCCTTGAAGCCGATCGACTTGGCGTAGTCCACCGCCATGTGCAGGAAGGCAGCCAGATGGTCCTGCTCGCGCTTGAGGTTCGTATTGAGCAGCGTCTCATAGCCCTCGCGGCCACCCCAGAAGACGTAATTCTCGCCACCGAGCTCTTTTGTGACGTCCAACGCCTTCTTCACCTGCGCCGCTGCGTACGCGAAGACGTGGGCGTCAGGGTTGGTGGCGGCGCCGCACATGTAACGCGGATTTGAAAACAAGTTTGCAGTGCCCCAGAGCAGTCTCACTCCGGAGGCCTTTTGGTGCGCTTTGGCGTGCTCCACGAGGCGGTCGAGGTGGCGGTTCGACTCCGCGAGCGTGCGGCCTTCGGGGGCGATGTCGCGGTCGTGAAAGCACCAGAACGGCGCGCGAATCTTCTGGAAGAACTCGAAGGCGGCGTCCATGCGGGCCTTTGCTACCGACATGGCGTCCTTTCCGCGCTCCCAGGGCCGGACGATAGTGCCTGGGCCGAAGGGATCGGCGCCGGTGCCGCGGAAGGAATGCCAATAGGCGATCGAGAAGCGCAGGTGCTGCGCCATCGTGCGACCGTCGATCACCTCGTCGGGATCATAGTGCCGGAAGGCCAGGGCACGCGCGGACCAAGGCCCCTCGTAGGAGACACGGCGTATCTTCGGGAAATGCGAGCGGGGGGTCATCATCAGAAGATAGAGAGGGGTAACAGACCGAAACTGGTCCGGGAACGCGAGCAGGGCGCAGCATTTTGAAGGCCGGACGCGGCAACAAGCCGACCTCAACGCTAACATTAGACTTGCGACGGCGCCGGTTGGGCGTGCCATGCTGCCGCAATGACCGAAAAGCGCACGACCCTTGCCGACATCGCCCTAAAGGCGGGCGTCCATGTGACCACCGTATCGCTGGCCCTGCGCAACAATCCTCGGCTGCCAGTCGCGACACGCGAACGCCTGCAAGCTTTGGCCAAGGAACTGGGTTATGTCCCAGATCCGCTCCTGCGGGCGCTGGCTACCTACCGCGCCAAGCTCCGGACCGACCGGAGGCTCCCGACCCTCGGCTACGTGACAAACTGGACCACGCGTTGGGGCTGGAAGAACGTCACCGCGCATCCCGACTTCTACGAGGGGGCCCGCGAGGCGGCCGAGTCGTTGGGCTACCATCTGGAGCATTTCTGGATCCGCGAGCCCGGGCTGACCCATGTCCGATTGAGCCGCATCCTCTACTCCCGGGGAATCAACGGCTTGATCCTCGCTTCCCACGGCCGCGAAATGGGCGACGCCATCCAATTCGACTGGAGGAATTTCAGCGCAGTCAAGATCGACTACTTCCCCCACAAGCCGGAGTTGCACAACGTCACCAATGACCAGAGCAGCATCGTCCGAACGGCCGTACGAAAGGTCATGGCGGCGGGCTACCGGCGCATTGGCTTCGTGATGCACCGCGGGTGGGACCACGCGGTCGACCACCAGTGGACCGCCGGCTTCCTCTGCGAACAGCAGAGCCTCACGGTGCGGGAACGCATCCCGATGCACCTCTTCCCGGGGCCCGAGCCAATGGAGCGGTGGTTCAACGAGAGCAAGTCCGACGTCACGCCCGACCCGAAACCCTTCGACGCCTGGCTGGCGCGATACCAGCCGGATGTGCTCATCAGCAAAGCCTCCTTTGTCCTACCCCATCTGCGACGGAAGGGCTGGCAAGTGCCCGGGAAGGTCGCTTTCGTCGATGTGTTTCTGGATCAATTCGACGGCAAGACAGCCGGCATGCGCCAGAACCACCGCGTCGTCGGGGCAGTTGCTGTGGAATTACTCGCAGGCCAGCTCCAGAACAACAAGTTCGGCGTGCCAGAGATTCCCAACACGACCTACGTGGAGGGCACATGGTTCGACGGCAGGTCCTGCCCGCTCTAGGCACTCATGTCCGCCGGCCTCCTCCTTGAGGGAAAGGCCGACGGCGCGACCTTTCGAAAAACGCCGGCAAAAGACTGAAGATTACGAGCAACGCAGTTGCCCGAGGAACCACAAGAATACTTCGATCGAAGCGTTTGAATGGGTGGATTGGGGCTGCAAGACGTGTTTCCAGGTCCAGGCGTTCATACTTTCAGACACGGGTGATCAAGCCGAAGCCTTGGTGCTTCTCCAGAGGATCGAGAAGCCTGCGCCCGCCTCGGCGAATACCGCGTGCGAAGTGGGATTCGTTCTAATCTGGCAGGGAAAGCACGAAGAGGCGGCAGCCGCCTATCACCGGGCCTATGATCTCACCGTGAGATTTGCGTCCCAGCGCGACATGCGTGCGATGGCCCTAAGGGTAATGGGTTTTGTTTTGAGGGAATTGAGGCGGTTCGATGAAGCCAAAAGGGCGTGCCGCGAGTCTCTCGAAATCGAGGCGAGCAACAGCCTGACTCTCGGCGAGCTCACGTACCGCAGCATCAGCGCGTGACTAAGTAGCTTCGGAATGGCCGCTGGCAACCGGTGCTCTCCGCGTCGCGGACAATCGATCGGAGTTCCCGGCCAGTACGGTTTGTTTAGCAGGGGGCGTTCCCGCCTTCTACGCGATTTTACGCGCGTGCGCCCGTTGACAAGGGGCCGAAGCGAACCAATGCCTAGGATGGACCGATCGCCGGAGGCGAGTATCAGGCGATCGTCCACCTCCCTTGTTTGCTGGGCCACCGAAGACCCCCCGACCAAAATGAAGCCATGAAGAAGATGGCTGTGGCGGTCGTCCTCCTGGCTCTGGCCGGCGCCGGCGCCTACCTCGCATTAAGGCCGGCCCCGGAATACTCCGATGCCACCGACCAATTCAAGGCCGTGCGGCTGGGCGCAGACGGGCTGGAGCCGGTCACGGTGACGGCGAGCGACAGGCCCTACCTTGCGGTCTATCACACGGCGCTGTGGTGCCGGCCCAGCGAGCGCTTTTCACATGCCCTTGCCGATTTCTATAGGACCGCGGACAAGTCGAGGTTCCAGCTGGTCGTGAAGAGCTACGACAGATCTGACGAGGAGCTGATAGAACACATGAAGAAGTACGGCATGGACTGCCCGTTCATTCCATTCACGGTTTCCGACGAATGGGGAATACCGCCCGACGAGATTGGGATACCCAATCTCGTGATAATCAACACGGCGACCCGGAGGGTCGTCGATCAGCGCTACCAAAAGGGGCTCTTTGGGCTGAAGAACGTCGGCCCCGACGTCCCGCTGGAGACCTTGAAAAAGCTCGCAGGCCAATAGGTCTTTCGCCGTCCCGTTCACTCACCACCCAGCCTCACACCTCTCATGAATCCCACCGACACCGCCGCGGTCACACGTCCAGAATGGTTCCCGTCCGCCACCAGGGGCATGGTCCTCGCCCTCGCCTTTGTCCTGGCCTCCGGCTGCGCCAGGAAAGTGGAGTTCAAGAGCGACGCCATCGACGAAGAGATGGCGCAGTTCAACCGCGACGCATGGAACTCCTTTGAGCATAGGAGATTCGGCGAGCTGGAGGCGGTTGCCGCGCAGGCCATCAAGGAGAGGGCCATCTTCGGCACGGGCTCATGGAAGATTACCCAGCTTCACTGGGCCATCACGCCCCCGTCCGAGGGTGCGATCAACTGGAAATGGTATGACGAGCATATCAGGGATTGGGAGGCCAAGTACCCGCAGTCTGTCACGGCGCACATTGTCCACGCCCAGTATTACACGGCGTTTGCCTGGAATGCGCGCGGCGGCGAAGATTCCGACAAGGTGAAGCCCGACGCGTGGCCCCTGTTTGAGGAGAGACTGGGGGAGGCCAACAAGCAACTGGCCATCGCGAGCAGGCTCGCGCAGAAGTCGCCCATGTTTTGGCATGCCGGATTCACCGTCGCGCTCGGCCAGGGCTGGCCGAAGGAGGCCGCAATCAAATGGTTCAAGGCGGCAAAGGAGGCGTATCCCGATTACTGGGGCTTTGACGCCGCCCTTTACCAATTCCTCCTGCCCCGCTGGTACGGCGAGGAAGGCGAGTGGGAGAAGATGGCCTTGGAAGAGATCAAGCGGCCTGGCGGCCTCGCGGAGGAGGGCTACGCCCGCGCCGTCCTTGGTATGGAGATGTACCACAAGAACGTGTTCAAGGAGACCAAGGCCGATTGGCAGATTGTGAAGACGGGGTTCCTGCAGATGCGGGAGAAGTACCCGACATCAAAGCTGATCCTCAACCAGTTCGCCCTTGTCGCGATCCTCGCCGAGGACCGCCAGGCGGCCATACCCCTTTTCAAGGAGATCGGCGTTCACCCGGATCCCGGCGTGTGGGGCTCGGTGGCACAGTACAAGGACAACCGGAATTGGGTGAACGGCGGCAGGTACTAGCCCATTTGAAGACCGCGGCCTTTGCGACGCCCCGCCGGTCCTCATGCCCGTTTCGCGGCGCCGCATGAGGTGTTTTTTCAGCAATCAAGGCGGCCTCTGGGCGGCACGCGTGCCGGCCTTCGCGTTGAACCATATCAGTGCCGGGCTGTCGAAACCCCGTGCGGCCACTCCCCACATCCATGACACATAGAGGCCCAATTTGGAGCATAATCGTCCTAGGTTCTTCGGTTGCCGCCCTTGCCGACGTCCCGGTCCAGATCAACGTCGACACCGGCTCTGGAAGAATGCCGATCAGCCCCTATGTCTACGGGACTGACCAGGACCTGGCCGGGGTGACGGCACCCGGCGCGCGCAGGTTCGGGGGCAACCGCCTTACCGGATACAATTGGGAGACCAATGCGTCGAACGCGGGCACAGACTACCTGAACAACAGTGACAACTACCTAGTCTCCCAGCTGCCGGCGAACGAGCAGGGCACTCCGGCGATAGCCCTCACGTCGTTTCACGACCAGTCGCTTGCGGTGGGCACCCCCTACACGATTCTCACGCTTCAGATGGCCGGCTATGTCGCGGCCGACGAGAATGGTCCTGTCACGGCTGCCCAGACGGCGCCCTCGTCACGCTGGGACGTCGTGCAGAACAACAAGCCCGGAGGAGTCTACACAACCTCGCCGGACCTGACGGACGGGACCGTGTACATGGACGAGCTGCTGAACCTCATCATCACCCGGTACGGTCCCGCATCTGGGAAGACAGGCGTCAAAGGCTACAACCTCGACAACGAGCCTTCGCTCTGGCCGTCGACGCACCCTTATCTCCACCCCGCGCAAACGACATGCGCTGAGATTGTGTCCAAGTCCGCGGCGCTCAGCCGCACGGTCAAGCGGATGGATCCGAGCGCGGAGGTGCTCGGCGGCGTGTTCTACGGAAGCGAGGCCTACTTCACCTTCCAGAACGCGCCCGACTGGCCGGCGATCCAGGCCTCCACGGGCTACCGGTGGTTCATCGACTACTTTCTCGAGCAGATGAACCAGGCGTCCGCCACGGCGGGAATGCGCCTTCTCGATGTCCTGGACCTCCACCGCTACAGCGACGAGAACGTGTCCGGAACCGGCCCCGACGTCGCCATCACGAACCAGACGGATTTCTCGAACACGGCGACCAACATGGACCGGGTCCAGGCGCCGCGGGTCCTCTGGGACAAGACCTACGTGGAGAACAGCTGGGTGCAGCAGTACGACTCCCAGTTCCTGCCCTGGATCCCGAATATCCAGGCCTCGATCAGTGCCCGCTGCCCGGGAACAAAGCTCTCGTTCAGCGAATACAGCTACGGCGGCGAAAGCGACATCTCGGGCGGCATAGCCCAGGCCGATGTCCTCGGGATCTACGGGAAATTCGGCGTGTATCTGGGCTGTGTCTGGATCCTCCACGGCTCACCGCCCCCGGTTTACACTGCGGCCGCCTTCAACCTGTACCTGAACTACGACGGGCAGGGCGGGAGGTTTGGGGACACGTCGGTTTCCGAGACGGACTCGGACACGGTGAACACGTCTGCCTACGCCTCAGTCGACGCGGCCGGCTCGCTTCACGTGGTTGTGCTGAACAAGAACTTCACTCAGCCGGCCGACCTGACCTTCAAGATTGCTGGCTCGGCAGCCTTTGGAAGCGCCAAGGTCTATGCGTTTGACGGCAGCGGCCCGGCGATCACGGCCCGCGCGACCGCAACGGTTGCGAACAACCAGATGACTTACGTGCTGCCGCCGCTGACGGCGGCCCATTTTGTCTTCCAGTCTTCGGCGGGCCTGCCGCAATTCACGGCCGGCCCGGTTTCCCAGGCGATTGCCAGCGGGACGACGGTCGTATTCGGAGCGTCATCAAATGTGGCCGCCTACCAATGGCTTTTCAACGGCACGCCGCTGTCGGATGGCGGCGCCATCGCCGGGTCGGCAGGCCCCAAACTCGTGATCACCGGCGCGACGTCAGCCAACGCGGGCACCTACGCCTGCGTCGCCACGAATGCCGCGGGAAGCATGACGAGCAGCGCCGCGACGCTCTCCTTGAGCGGCACCTCGGACGTCGGCAGACTCGTCAACATCTCGTGCAGGGCCGTGGCCGGCACCGGGGCAAACCAACTCATCGCCGGGTTCGTGATCGGCGGAGTGGGGACGACGGGCTCGGAACGCCTCCTGATCCGGGGCTCGGGACCGGCGCTGGTCCCCTTTGGCGTTACAGGCACCCTCCCGGATCCCGAACTGCAGCTCTATAGCATTGATTCGGGAAGCAGTCTGCTGGCGACAAACGCGGGCTGGGGAGGCGATTCTCTGATCGCGAGCACAGCTGCGTCGGTGGGGGCGTTTGCATGGACCAGCGCGTCAAGCCATGACGCGGCGCTCATCGAGAACCTGCAGAACGGGCCATATACCGCACAGATCGCCGGGCAGGGCAACGACAGCGGTGTGGCGCTCGCCGAGATCTACGACGCGACTCCCGCCGGCAGCTACACCCCAAATTCCCCACGGCTCATGAACATCTCAGCCCGCCTGCAGGTCGGGGCCGGAGGTAACATCCTCATAGCGGGATTTGTGATTGGAGGTTCGACATCAAAGACCGTTCTGGTTCGCGCGTCGGGGCCCGCGCTAGTTCCGTTCGGGCTATCCGGCACGCTTCCAGACCCCCAGCTGACCCTCTTCCGCCCGAATAGCGGCCAAACGTCAACAGTGCTTGCGACGAACACCGGTTGGTCCGGCGACGCACAGATCGCGGCTGAGGCGGCCAGGGTGGGGGCCTTTTCATGGGGACAGCAAGCCACTGCCGATTCCGCCCTCCTCATGACCCTTCCACCGGGAGCCTATACGGCCCAGATCACCGGGGCCAGCGGAGACACCGGACTCGCGCTCATAGAGGTCTACGAGGTGCCGTAATCTAGTCGGGCCGTTCGGCGGGATCGTGAAGGCCGGGGCCTTACGGAAACTGCCTTCAGGCGCCAGCGATTCCCACGCCATTTCGGCATAGACCCATCGAGCTGATAGGGTCGATCCCCACCGGCCTCTGGTGCGGACGGGTCCGCCGATTCCATGCCGGCGACCCATCCAATCGGGTGCCGTCAACGAATCTGGCCCCTCATTTCAGCTGCGTTCGGACTCAGTAATTGTACCCCGATTACAGAATCCCTTGGGCATGCTACATTAGGGCCATGAAGACAGCAGCACAGCTCGCCAACAGCCGGTCCAATGACCGCGATACAGCGCATGATAATGCGATGGATGGCAGCATGTTAAGCATAGCCTCATCCCTCCTTTTGAGGGTGCAGATCGTAGTTCTGGCCATCGTGCTTTCTTCAGCCCTCCGTTGTTCAGCAGGTGCGGCGGACGACCGCGTGGCTCCGCCGGCGGATCTCCGCGTCAGGGCGGAGGCCGGTGATTCCGCCGCTCAGGTTCGGATTGGCGAGATGTACTTTGCGGGCGAGGGTGCCCCCTTGGACAAGGTGGAAGCGGCAAGGTGGTATCGCATGGCGGCTGAACAGGGCAACGCGAAGGCCGCGTTCCTGCTGGGATTCATGAGCGAGGTGGGGGACGGGGTTCCCAAGTACAAGGTCGAGGCGGCCAAGTGGTATCGGGAAGCCGCCGAGGGTGGCGACGCCAGGGCGCAGTTCCTGCTCGCTTCCATGTACGCCCGCGGCGACGGGGTGCCGCAGGACAGGGTGGAATCCACAATCTGGCTCAGGAAGGCCGCGGAGCAGGGCCATGCAGCCGCACAGGCCGCCCTCTTGAAGCGGTACTATTCCGGTGAAAGCGTCTTCGGGAGCAGGGAAGAGGCCGTGAAATGGTTTCGCAGAGCCGCGGAGCAGGGCAACGCGTTCGCACAGTTTCAGCTGGGCCTGATGTACAGTCTTGGAAACGGCGTCCCGAAGGATGACGTCGAGGCCCTGGCGTGGCTCAATCTGAGCGCAGCGACAGGCGACCACGACTACGTGAAGGCGCGCGACAGCCTGGAGGCCGAACTCGGCCATACGGCCGCCCTTCAGGGCCAGGAGCGGAGCAGGGAGCTCCTGAAGCAGGTCGACATCGCCATCGCGACCAGGGATTCGGCAGTCGTCGCCCAGGACGGTCAGTGAGGCCTCCGGACGACCGGCGGCCTCCCTCCGATCAGTACCGGTACCGCGCTTCGACGTAGTAGAGCCTGCCGATCGGCCCGTTGTAGTCCCCGACGTCGGCATTGGTGGCCGGAAAGGCGTTCTGCGCCACGGGCGGCATCTTGTTGAAGGCGTTGTTGACGCCGAGCCTCAGT
>Ga0265337_1001806_pt1 | contig 10277 bp, 3 predicted proteins | sample 42122metaG_FD_192441 | JGI IMG/M metagenome (GOLD analysis project Ga0265337, IMG submission 192441) | Rhizosphere microbial communities from Carex aquatilis grown in University of Washington, Seatle, WA, United States - 4-21-22 metaG | ecosystem: Host-associated > Plants > Roots > Rhizosphere >... | reverse complement strand
GTGAGGTGGGCGATGTCGTCCCGTTACCGCTTGCCCCGCGGGTTGCCGCTTCCGGCGCTTCCCGGCTTGCCCGAGGGGGCGCTCCCACCGGTGGGTTTCGAGGCGGCGCCTTGAGCTCGAGCCTTGAAAACCTGGTTCGTCCCAGATCGGTCGGCTTGGGACTGAATGCGGCTCGCGGCCGCTGGCGTCATCGGAGTCTTCGCGTTCGTGGACATTCTGGTACCTGCTGTTCCCGCTAACGTGACGCCGCCGATCATCGGCGGGCCCTGCGGGGCACCGACATTGCGTAGACCCGGCCTCCCCAGCGTGACCATCAAGGCCGGTGGACAGTTTGGGGTTGGACGGACCGCACGCGCCGACGAGCCAGAAGGCATGGAATCGCCCGCGGGCAGCGCGATCCGTTCCATCCTCGTTGAAACCCTCACGGCCAACGGGTTACGTTTCCTTTATCGTGCGCAGGGGACCACGCAGCTCTTTGAGGAACCGAGCGGGCGCGTTCGATGTGCCCCTGCCGAGCCGCGCGTCCTCCAACGGTGACGCGCTGCGCCGGTGTCGGTGACGCTGGTTCGAAGGCGAACGAATGACGACGAAGAGCATGGATGTCTTCTCGCTGCGCGACACGGTCGTCGGCGAGTACCGGAAGTTCGCGACCTCGTTCACGACCATTCGCGCCGAGGACATCCGGCAGCAGGTCGAGGCGATCTACGGCCAAGACCGGTACTGGCCCGAGCCGTTGATTCAGATCAACCCGAGCTACAAGCGAACGACAACGGTCGAGAAGCTCGCTGCGTCGGGGATGCTCGAACCAAAGAGCGCCGAGATCTTCCGGACACCGCCCACCGCCAACGCACCTCGAGGCGAGCCGCTCGGCCTCTACAAGCACCAGGAGCAAGCCCTCGCGCTCGCGTCCCAGGGTGAGAGCTACGTCGTCACCACTGGCACGGGGTCCGGCAAGTCGCTCTGCTTCTTCATTCCGATCGTCAACGCGATTCTCGCTGAGAAGCGAGCCGGCGGAGCTCCTCGCACCCGCGCGATCATCATCTATCCGATGAACGCGCTGGCGAACAGCCAGCTCGAAGAGCTCCACAAGTACATGAAGAACGTGGCCGGCGAGAAGCCGGTGACGTTCGCTCGCTATACCGGGCAGGAGGCGTCCGAGGACCGGCAGAGGGTCGCCGAGAATCCGCCCGATATCCTCCTCACTAACTTCATGATGCTCGAACTCCTCATGACGAGGCAGGAGGAGATCGATCGCCGCGTCATCGGGAACTGCGGAGGGCTGCGATTCCTGGTGCTCGATGAGCTTCACACGTACCGCGGACGCCAAGGGGCGGACGTGGCGCTGCTCGTGCGCCGCGTTCGCGAGCGGCTTTCACCGGAGCGCCTCCAGTGCATCGGCACATCGGCCACGATGGCGAGCGAGGGTTCCCTTGTCGACAAGAGTCGCGTCGTGGCGGGCGTCGCATCGAAGCTCTTCTCGGTCGAGATCCCGGAAAGCAACGTCATCGTCGAGACCCTTGAGCGCGTCACCGACGCCGGGCAGGACAGCCGTCTCGCGCGGACTCTCGGACCAGCGATCGACGCCGGTATCTCCCCTGCCATCACGGATTCGGAGTTGCGGGCTCACCCGCTCGCGGTCTGGGTGGAGACGCGGCTTGGCGTGGAATTCTCCGAGATCGACCAGCGCTGGGTCCGCGCGAAACCGAGCACGGTGACGGAGGCAGTCGCGGCGCTCGCGAAGGACTCAGGGCGACCCTCCGAGGCATGCCGTGCGGCGCTCCGGGATCTGCTCCTTACATCGAGCATGCCCGAAGCGGAACGCAGGGGCGATCCTCGCGCCGCATCGCGCGGCTTCTTTGCCTTCAAGCTTCACCAGTTCATCTCTGGCGCGGGGCATGCGTTCGCCACGCTCGAGCCTCCCGGCCAGCGAACGGTCACGGTGGAGGGGCAACAGTTCCTTCCTGGTCACCCCGAAAAACGTCTGTACGCCGTCCACTTCTGCCGCGACTGCGGACACGAATACCACCCCGTCCGATACATCACCGACGGCAGCGATCGAAAGATCGTGGCGCGCGATATCGATGACGCACCCGTCCGGCGCCCCGACGACGACGACAAGGATCTGGAAGAGGACGCGAACGAAGCAACGGATCGCGAGATCTTCGGCTTCGTTACCCTTCACCCGGCAACCGATGCCGAGTTCACCTTCGCCGATCGTGACGAGGACTACCCCGAGACCTGGATCGAATACGACTCGGTCGGTAGCCCCAGGCTGAAACCGCACTACCGCGGCGCGCGCCCGCGCTCGGTGATCGTCGAGCCAACGGGCGAGATCGGCACGGGGGCGCGCGCATGGTTCATTCCGGGCAAGTTTCGCTTCTGCCTTCGCTGCGGAGTGACCCAGGGCAGTGCAGCCCGAGACCGCAACCGGCTAGCGTCGCTTTCCGCTGAGGGGCGCAGCTCCGCGACGACTGTCCTCGTGGGCAGCGCGCTCCGTTGGATGCATGGTGACAACTCCGGTCTCGACGCGTTCACGCGCAAGCTGCTGGGATTCACCGACAACCGGCAGGACGCCGCGCTCCAATCGGGCCACTTCAACGACTTTCTGTTCGTGAGCCTCATTCGAGCCGGCTTTTTGGGGGCGCTCGAGGTCGCGGGCGCGAATGGCCTGCGTAGCGACGAGCTGGGCAGTGCGCAGCAGAAGGCGCTCGGGTTCGACCGAAGTACTCCGGAGATCAAGACAGAGTGGCTCCAGGAACCCACACTACGCGGCTTCAATCTGCAGGAAGCCGAAGCCACTCTGCGCCAGGTGCTCTCGTACCGGACGTGGTTCGATCAACGCCGAGGCTGGCGATACACGAACCCGAACCTCGAACAGCTCGGACTCCTTCGCGTCGATTACCAAGGGCTCGACGCCCTCGCGGCCGATGATGCTCTCTTTGCGGATGCACCCGCCGTGCTCCGAAGCGCTTCGGCCATTGTACGCGAGGCCCTCTATCGCGAGCTGCTCGACCATCTCCGACAGGGGATGGCGATTCGCAGTCAGGTCCTCGACGCGACCGTCATCGAGCAGCTGCTAGCGAAGTCGCACAGTCGCATCCGTGCCCCCTGGGGTTTCGGTATCGACGAAAAGCCGCGGCGAGCGAGGTGGCTCATGGTCTCGTCGCCGCCCAGAAGCCGGAACACCCTCCGGGACGAAGATCTCCTGGTTCGTGGTGGTTCCCGGAGCGCTCTGGGGAAGACCCTGCGAGAGTCGCGGCTGTGGGGCGGCGATGGGGCCGTGCGCAACCTCAAGTCCAAGGAGTTCGACGAACTGGTCGAGGCTCTCCTCCGAGCCGCTTCGACCCACGGCCTCGTGTCAGAGGAGGTCACCCCGTTTGACAACCGGATCGGCTGGAAACTCAACGACGCGTGCGTGCTGTTTCGTCTCGGCACTCCGACCGTCGATCCCGCGCACCCCAACGAGAATGCGTTTTTCCGAGACTTCTACACAAACTTGTCGCGCATGCTCCGCGACCCGGTGCATCCCCTCTTCGGGTTCGAGGCGCGCGAGCACACGGCGCAGGTTGATGGTGAAAAGCGGGAAGTGCGCGAGAAGCGCTTCCGCTACGGCCAGAAGGAGCAGGAGTACCTCGCTGAGAACGAGAAGCATCTCCGCGAGCTCGGCGAGGCAAACCGCTTTCTGCCCGTACTCTTCTGCTCACCGACGATGGAACTCGGTGTCGACATCTCGGCGCTGAACGCGGTCTATCTACGCAACGTCCCTCCCACCCCCGCAAACTACGCGCAGAGAAGCGGGCGCGCGGGCCGCAGCGGGCAGGCCGCGCTCGTGCTCACGTACTCGTCAGCGCAGAGCCCGCATGACCAGTACTTCTTCCGCGAACCGAAAGCGATGGTGCACGGCGAAGTGCGTCCTCCACTGCTGGATCTCGCGAACCGCGATCTGATCGACAGCCACCTGCAGGCTGTTTGGCTCGCTTGCACGGAGAAGCCGCTCGACCAGTCGATCTCGGAGCTACTCGTTCTGAACGAACCTGCGCGACCGCTCCGCGACGACGTGAAGGCTCCGATGAATGAGACGCAGGTCGCCGAGCGCGCGACGGAGCGGATCAAGCGGGTGCTCGACCTCGTCGAGGACGAGCTCACCCCTGAGCTGGCGCCGTGGTTTCCGGGCCGAGACGAGTACGCGGCTGCCACGGTCGCCGCTGCCCTCGGTCGGTTCGAGCGCGCCTTCAACCGATGGCGCGATCTCTTCACGGCGGCAGAGCAACAACGGGACGCCGCCCGGCGCACGATGGACGACTACGCGGCTCCGCATCAGGAGAAGCGCGCGGCACAGAGTCGGCACGCACAGGCGATAGATCAGCTCAACCTCCTCCAGAAGGGCACGAGCAGCCTGTCGAGCGACTTCTACACGTACCGCTACCTCGCCACCGAAGGCTTCCTCCCCGGATACAACTTTCCCCGCCTCCCGCTCATGGCCTACGTGCCCGCAACGAACGACGGTCGCGGGCGCCAGACCTATCTGCAGCGGCCGCGGTTTCTCGCGCTGTCGGAGTTCGGCCCGCGCAGCCTTGTGTACCACGAGGGACGCGCGTACCGGGTCGTCCGCGCCCTCCTCTCCCTCGGACACCAGGACAGCGCGACCGCAGACACGCGCCTGCCGACGAAGTCGGTCCGGATCTGCAGCACGTGCGGTGCGGGTCACTTCAACGATCAGGCCTCGATGTGCGTCGCATGTGGCGTTTCCCTGGGAGAAGCGGAGATCGTGAACCACGTCTTCCGGATCGAGAACGTCGCGACGCAGCCTGCGGAACGCATCACCGCGAACGACGAAGAGCGGCAGCGACAGGGTTTCGAGCTCCAGACGACGTTCGAGTGGGCGGAGCGTGACCACCTGCTCGACGTTCGCAAAGGAGCCGCCACTGACGACGACGGCGAGATCGTGCGGGTCATGTACGGCGCCGGGGCGACGATCACTCGGCTCAACAAGGGTCTTCGGCGGCGCGCCGACAAGAAGACGCTTGGATTCCGGATTGATCCCGTATCGGGCTACTGGGCGAAGAACGAGGACGAGACGGAAGAGACGCCCGACCCGACGATCACGCCCAAGCAGTGGATCGTTCCAAGCGTGCAGGACCGGAAGAACGCCCTCTTGCTGCAGCCCGTTGGGCCGGAGCTGGAACAGATGTCTCTGGCCACCCTCCAGCACGCGTTGCTGCGCGGAATCGAATCGGTCTTTCAGCTCGAAGAGGGTGAGGTTCTTGCGGAGCCGATGCCCAGCCGTGACAAGCGGAACGGGTTCCTGCTCTACGAGGCGACAGAGGGCGGAGCGGGCGTGTTGACTCGACTGGTAGCGGAGCCGAAGCGGCTCGCGGAGGTCGCTCGCACGGCGCTTCGCATCATGCACTTCGACGTCACGGACGAAGCGAGCCTCCCCGCAGAGCATCAAGGGTTGAACGACGTGCCCGGCACGTCTTGCGTTGCCGCCTGTTACCGCTGCCTCATGTCCTACTTCAATCAACCAGACCACGAGCTCATCGACCGCCGCGACGAAACGGCAAAGGAGCTGCTGCTGCGACTCGCCCGAGCGACGACAACCGCTCCGGATGCGCCGCCGCCATCGAGACGCGGTCGCTCTAGCGCCCCTCCGGCGGATCCGACGCTGGCTCGCTGGCTTGACCGGGCGCGAGCTCTGGACCTCCCGCGACACGACGCCGAACCCCTCGTCGAACGCGGAATTCGGATCCCGCTGGTGTGGAGGGCGCACTACGCCGCCGCGTTGCTCGACGGCTCTCCAACCGAGGTCGCGACGTCGCTCGAGGACAAGGGCCTTGCCGTGTTCACGTTCGGAGCATCCGACGACACCTGGGGCACCACTTTTGAGCGGCTGGCGGCCGCACTCGGACGCAACTGATGGCGGCGCTCAACTACAGCCCTGGAAGTCTCGTCCGCGCACGTGGGCGCGAGTGGATCGTTCTGACCGGCAGCGACACTGAGACGCTGCACGTTCGGCCCGTTTCAGGCTCCGAGGACGACCAGACATTGATCCACCTCGCCTTGGAGGCGGAGCCTGTCACCGAAGCTTCTTTCCCGAAACCGGACCCGCGACAGAAGGCGGGGCACGACGCCGCACTGCTTCTCCGCGACGCGCTGCTCCTCTCACTCCGACGAGGCGCGGGCCCATTCCGCGGCTTCGGGCAGATCGCCGTGGAGCCCCGAGCGTACCAGCTCGTTCCGCTTCTGATGGCGCTGAAGCTCGATCCGGTGCGCCTGCTGATCGCGGACGACGTTGGCATCGGGAAGACCATCGAGGCCGCCTTGATTGCCCGCGAGCTACTCGATCGGGGTGACATCGACCGAATGGCGGTGCTGTGCCCGCCCCACCTCGTCGATCAATGGATCACGGAACTCGAAGGGCACTTTCACATCCACGCCGTCGCGGTGACGGCCGCCAGCGCCACGCGCCTCGAACGCAATCTGCCGCCCAGCGAGAGCATCTTCTCTTCGCACCCGCACACGGTCGTCAGCCTCGACTACATCAAGAGCGAAAAACGTCGGGCGGACTTTCTTCGCGCGTGCCCGAACTTCGTCATCGTGGACGAGGCCCACACCTGCGCGGCGACCGGACAGGGCAAGCACCAGCGGTACGAGCTCTTGAAAGGGCTCGCGGCGTCGAAGACGCGCCACATGGTGCTGCTCACGGCCACCCCCCACAGCGGTGACGAAGCAGCCTTCTACCGGTTGCTGGGGCTCCTCGACCGCGAGTTCGAGCAGATCGTGGATGCCACCGGCGAATCGCGGAATCAGCTCCGCGAGCGGCTCGCTAACCACTTCGTCCAGCGGCGTCGTCCTGACATCGCGGAATGGAAGGAGGGGAACATCTTCCCTCGCCGTGAGACGAAGGAATTGACTTACGCACTCTCGGGAGCGTGGGAGAAGTTCTTCGATGCCGTGCTGGACTACTCTGCGGCCGTGGTCGAGTCAGCGGGGGGCGACGAACAACGTCAGCGTTTGAACTTCTGGGGGACGCTCGCCCTCATGCGATGCGTGGCGTCGAGCCCTGCTGCGGCCGTCCAGGCGCTCCGGACGCGCGCCGGCCTCCCGAGCGTCGAGGAGGAGGAGTCCCTCCAGGACCGAGTATTCGACGGGGCAACCGACTCGCTTTCAGAGGATGACGTCGAGCCCCCGGTGGGCACGGATGATCCCGCGCTGGCGGCGTTGATCGCGCAGGCAGAACGACTCGCGGGGCAGTCGGGTGACCCGAAGCTCAAGCTGCTAACCGAGCACCTCGAATCGCTCATCGCCGATGGCTTCAGCCCGGTGGTGTTCTGCCGCTACATCGCCACCGCGCGCTACCTGGGTCGGCACCTCGCGGGCCGGTTCAAGGGCGTCGCCGTGGAGGTCGTCACCGGCGAGCTCACATCGGACGAGCGGAAGGAGAAGGTGAACGCTCTCAGTGAGTCGGCTGGCGAGCATTCTCTGCTCATCGCCACCGATTGTCTGTCCGAGGGCGTCAACCTACAGGAGCACTTTGACGCGATCGTCCACTACGACCTGTCGTGGAACCCAACCCGTCACGAGCAGCGGGAGGGCCGTGTCGATCGTTTTGGTCAGACGAGCAAAGTGGTGCGCGCAACGCTGATGTACGGTGCGAACAATCCAGTCGACGGCGCCGTGCTGGAGGTGATCATCCGCAAGGCCGCGAAGATCCGCGAGGAGCTCGGCGTGCCGGTGCCGGTGCCGGACGATGGCAACACTCTGACCCAGGTGCTGCTCAAGGCGGTTCTGCTCAAGCGTCGCGGTGGGGGTGACACCTCCAACATGAAGCAGCTCCAGCTCTTCGACGCGAACTGGCAGGACGCCGCAGAGAAGGCGAAGCGCAACCGCACCGTTTTCGCGCAGCGCCGATTGAAGCCGGAAGATGTGCTTCCCGAGTGGAAGAAGAGCCTGGCGGCGATCGGCGGAAGCGAGGATGTTCGGCGCTTCACGGACCGCGCGCTCGCTCGGCTAGGCTCGGGCCTTGAGCAGTTGCGAAAAGGATACAAGGCGCCGCTCGCTCCACTCCCGGACGACGTGCGCGAGCGGCTCGAATCCGAGGGGCTTTCCGGTACGATCCTGGTCGACTTCGCCTACCCGTCTGCGCCGCGCTGTCGCCCGGTACAGAGGAGCCACCCTCTCGTCTCGGTGCTGGCGGAAACCCTCCTGGAACGAACACTCGCGAGTGGCGTGGACGAAGCCGCGACGGACCCCAGTGTGCTTGGGCGAGTGGGGTGCTGGGTCGCCGCGGGGGTAACCGGCCGCACCACCGTCGCCCTGCTGCGTCTTCGACATCAGCTTGTCACCCAGAAGGCGGGGCGAACCTCCACTCTACTAGTAGAGGAGGCGACGGCACTCGCCTGGACTGGCGCCGCTACCGCGGTGCTCGAAGGGGCCGATGCGCTGGCGCTGCTCGCGCCGACGCCGTTGAGTGATCCGCCCGCGCACGTTCGCGATCGCTCGGTCAGGCAGGCGCTGGAACAGCTTGAAGGGCGACTCGGCGATTTCGATGCGTTCGCCGAGCGCCGTGCCCAGGCTCTCCTTGCTGACCACCGACGCGTGCGTGAAGCCGCCGACGCGCGAGGCACCTACAGCGTGAAGGCCCTGTTACCGCCGGACGTGATCGGACTGTTCGTGCTCCTTCCGCAGGTGGGCTAGCCGTGGCATCGCGTCGCAAAGCCCGCCAGCGAGAAACTCAACTCGCATTCGAGGCGCTCTCCATCGAAGGTGGACTCCTTTCGCCAGATTGGCTCTCGCGAGCAGCGCAACTCGCCGCCGGCGGCCAGAGCGAGGCCGACTATCGTGTCCCGAAGGGGCTCAACCTTCGCGACGAGATCGGTCGCTATTGGCGCATCGCGCAGGCCCACTGGGCCGACTTCGCCTCAGGTCGGGCTAGCAACGCGGACGCGCGTGCGGTCGCCGAACGTTTCGTGCTCGCGCTCCTCCGAGACAGCTTCGGCTTCGGCTCGCTCGCCCCGGCGGAGCCCGTCGTCGTCGCCGAACGACCATATCCCATCGGGTTCTGCGCCCTGGGTTGGCGGGTGCCTGTAGTCGTTGCCCCAGCGGGCAGCGGGCTCGACACCGCGGCGGCGGTCTTCGGCGACGGCGGACGTCGCCGAACCGCCTTCGGGCTCACGCAGGAATTCCTCAACGCAGCGGACGAGGCTATGTGGGGCGTCGTCTCGGACGGTGTCACGTTGCGCATTCTGCGCGACAACGCGAGCCTCACGCGTCCGGCATGGATCGAGGCGGACCTCGGTCGCATCTTCACGGAGGACCGCTACTCGGATTTCGCGGCGCTGTGGCTGCTGGCGCACGAGACTCGTTTCGGACGAGCGGACCAGCCTGTAACCGACTGCGCTCTGGAGACTTGGCGCAACGCTGGCCGCGAAGAGGGTACGCGCGCGAGAGAATCTCTGCGGCGGGGTGTCGAGGACGCGCTCGTCGCCCTCGGTCAGGGTTTCCTCGCGCAGACGGACAACCAGGCGCTGCGTGCAGCACTCCAGACTGGCACCCTCTCGACGAAGGACTACTTCAACCAGCTCCTGCGCCTCGTGTACCGGCTCATCTTCCTGCTTACCGTCGAGGAGCGGGGCGTCCTCCATCCGGATGGCACGGACGAGAAGGCGAAGTCCCTCTACACAACGGGCTACAGCCTGCGACGGCTCCGCGAGCGCTCTGTGAAGCGCAGCGCACACGACCGGTTTGTAGACCAATGGGAGGCGACGAAGATCGTCTTCCGTGGCGTCGAAGACGGCGAGCCGCGCCTCGGGCTGCCCGCGCTCGCGGGCATCTTCGCCAAGACCCAGTGCTCCGCACTCGACGTGGCCAAGCTCGAGAACCGCGCGCTACTTCTAGCGGTGTTCAAGCTCTCGTGGCTACGCGAGGACGCGGGCCTCTCACGGGTGAACTGGCGAGACATGGGCCCGGAGGAGCTTGGCAGCGTCTACGAGAGCCTCCTTGAGCTGGTTCCGCAGATCACCAAGGACGGTCGCCAGTTCGCGTTCGCGAAAGGCGGAGAAACCAAGGGCAACGCGCGCAAGACCACGGGCAGCTACTACACGCCCGACAGCCTCGTGCAGGTGCTGCTTGATAGCGCGCTCGAGCCGGTTGTGAGGGATACGATCGCCAAGCACCCCGCGAACCCGGTCGAGGCGTTGGTCAGCCTCTCCATCGTGGACCCAGCTTGCGGTTCAGGGCACTTCCTACTCGCGGCGGCACGCAGGCTCGCTGCGCAC
>Ga0265337_1001805_pt1 | contig 10278 bp, 13 predicted proteins | sample 42122metaG_FD_192441 | JGI IMG/M metagenome (GOLD analysis project Ga0265337, IMG submission 192441) | Rhizosphere microbial communities from Carex aquatilis grown in University of Washington, Seatle, WA, United States - 4-21-22 metaG | ecosystem: Host-associated > Plants > Roots > Rhizosphere >... | reverse complement strand
GATCCGCTGCAAAATAATTCAGCCGATTTGTAGCGGCCGAGGTAACGAGGCTCAAATTTCCCCAGACCCCAGACCCGAGATGCCAAACACAGTCAGAGCCTCCTCACGTCGGCTGCTACATCGGTTACGATCAGTCCATCACGGCGGCGAACCGCAGCCCGCGGGTGCTGATGCGGAGGCGTTCGAAGCCAAACTCCTCCATGACCGCTTCGTAGATGAGCACGCCGGTGAGAATCACGTCCGCCCTTAATTTGGGCAGGCCGGGGATTTCCTTGCGCTCGGCGAGCGGCAAACTCCACAACTTCCGCCGCTGGGCCTTCAATTGTTCGAGGCTGAGTTGGGTGGCTTCAATGCGTTCCCGGTCAAAACGGTCCAGTTTGTTCGCCATGCGCGCCAGGATGCTGGTGGTGCCACCGGTGCCGACCAGCTGGATTTCTCCCGAGGAAGAACGCGCCTCGCGCCGCAGCGCGGGATTTATTTTGGGCCGGATTTCAGCTTTCAGGAATGATTTCAGCCAGTCGCGACACGCATTGAACTGCCCGCGCAACGGCGGGTCGCCGTGAGGAAACTTTTCCATGAGCCGGACAGTGCCCAGCGGAAAGCTCTGCGCAAAATGCTTGTGCTCGCCCTGGCCCAGGATGAATTCCGTGCTGCCACCCCCGACGTCGAGCAATAACAATGGTTGCCGGGCGAGTTCGGCGTCGGTCGTCACGCCTTTGAACACCCACTCGGCTTCCCGCTCGCCGGTGATGATCTCGACCTTCAAGCCCGCGGCCCGCTCAATGGCCTGGGTCAGGTCCTTGGGATTCACCGCGTCGCGCGCGGCGCTGGTGGCGATGACACGGATGGAATCGGAGTTTTTTTCGCGCGCCGTCTCGGCAAATTCCCAGACCGCCTCGGCGGTGCAGGCCACGGCTTCCGGTTGCAGCCGGTGCGTTTCGTAAAACCCCCGGCCCAATCGCGTCTGGCGGCTCTCCTCATGCACCGGACGCACGTTGCGACCCGACACGTCGGCCACCAACAACTTGATGGAGTTGGTGCCGACATCAATGATCGCGCGACGAACCGGTTGCATGAACGCGCCTAGATTACGCGGCAGGTACGGAGGCGCCCAAGCGAAAAAGGGCCGCGGCCGGGAACCGGAGCCGGCGGCAAAGCCCGCCATCTGCAATGAATTTGAACGCTTGGCAAACTTTGTCACAAAATTGTAACCTTGGGTCGATAGCGACCAATCTATCCTGTGCATCCATGACCATTGGAGAAAACCCATGAGCCGCTTCAAGCCGGCGCATTCCCCGGATCGCGCTCCACTCCGGAAAGGCGGAGAGGCTGATGTCGCGGCCCCGGGCATTCATGTCTTGAAACATCTCGCGGATTCGGTGCATACGCAGTGGCGATCTTATCGCAAACGGCTCAAGCGCTGTCAGAAGCATTTTTCAGAAGATGCGGTGCATGCCTCGCGGGTGGAAACCCGCCGTCTGCTGGCGACCCTCGAATTGCTGCGCGCCTTCATGCCCGAAACGGACCTGCGGAAGGCCCGCCGTGCGCTTAAACATCACCTGGCGGTTTTTGGCGACCTGCGCGATACCCAGGTCCAATTGGTCTATGTCGGCCGGCTGGCCGGCGCCTTTCCGGACGCCCGGTCATTCTATGACTGGCTGCGCGAGCGCCAGGCCCGTTTTATCCGGCAATCCCGCAAGGACATCAAACAGGTCCACACCAAAAGGCTGGGCCGGCGGCTGGAGGAACTCGAACAGGAACTCCGGCGTCAGCGCAAACGGACGACGGGGCAACAGGCCTTTGTCATGGTCCGGCGCGCCATGGACCAGGCGTTCGCGCGCGTGGCGCAACTGTGCCGGCAGGTTCGGCCCGGAGACACCCAAACCATTCATCGCACCCGGATTGCCTTCAAACGCTTTCGTTACATGGTCGAGGCCCTGGCTCCGTTGGTGCCCGCGGTCACGCCGGACCACCGGCGCGCCATGCGGGGTTACCAATGCATGATGGGTGATATCCAGGACATGGAAGTATTGCTGGCGGCACTGGACAAATTCGTGCAAGAGAAAGAGGTCAACGCCGCGTCAGCACGCCGGTTGAGAAAAGAACTGGCGCGCTGGCGCCAGATGCTGATTCAAATCTATCTGAACGCGGCCGGCCGGTTGCAACGTTTCTGGCCACCGCCGGGACTCAGGCAACCAACGCAAAAACGAAGAACCAAAGAGCATGAACCTCTATCTGCTGCGGCACGGCATCGCCGCTGAACCGGGAGTGGCCGGGTACGAGCCGGATTCCGAGCGTCCCCTCACGGCGAAGGGAGAAAATCGCCTGCGGGACGCCGCCCGGGCGATGAAGGTGCTCGGGCTGTCCTTTGACTTGATTCTTTCCAGCCCTTTTTTGCGGGCAAAACAAACCGCCGGTATCATCGCCAAGAGCCTCAAATTGCGGAAAAAACTGGCCTTCTCCGATGATCTGACCCCGGCCGGCAATCCCCGGTTGCTGATTCAGGAGTTGAACCTGTTCCGCCCCGAACCGCGGAATGTGCTGCTCGTGGGCCATGAGCCGTATCTGGGCAAACTGGTCGCGCTGCTGGCGGCCGGCAACACCAGCCTGGAGATTGATTTTAAAAAGGGTGGCCTGTGCAAACTGGAGGCGGATTACCTGCTCTATGGCCGCTGTGCGAAACTGGTCTGGTTGATAACCCCGCGGCAGATGGAATTGATGATGTGATGCGATCAGCCGACGCGGAAGTGGATTTTTTTTATTTTTTCAAGGCCAAAGCTGTATTGCATCCGCTTGAGAATTTCTTTGCGATGATAGCGAATGATTTCGTATTTCCATACTTCACTATCCACGACCACAAACAAGGTTCCGTGATGCAAATTTGCCGGTTGCGCATGTGCCACCACGGTGGGATCAATGAGCGAATTCCAGACTTTGACGATTTCCAGGTCCCCCCGGCGAACCTCGATCTTCAAGTTCGTCAAAACCTTTGAGACCACGGTGCTCGCGCTGCGCTGGCGATCGGCTCGCGCGGTTTCAATCGGAGCCAGGTCCACACCGCGCCATTGCGCCAGCACGCGCTGGCGGGAGGAAATTTTTCTGGGTGGCGGCATAACTATGCGGAAATGTTCCGCCGAACCGGCCGGGAAATCAAGGCGGTAAATATTGGGGTAGTGCCCTGATTCGTAGGCGACGAGGTGACGAGACGATTGGACTAGCACTCCTTACGTAGCGCCCTACAACCAAATTAGGACACTGCCAAAATTTGGCTTGCCAGATTGGCTTTGTGATGCAAAGTTATCGGCATGGAATCCAATTGGGCGGTCGAACACCTGCAAAGCATCCGGACCTTGATGGAACGGTCGGCGGTCTATCGCCGTGCCCTGGCCCCGATTATGATCTTCGCCGGCGCGACCGGCCTGGTGACCATGGGCTTGGGTTTGGGCTTGGGCATCAATTCCAGCCGCGGATTTTGCTGGCTTTGGCTGGGTGCCGCAGCCGTGGCGGTGACCGGGGCCTTTCTACTCGCGCGGCGGCAGGCCATCAAGGACCACGAACCATTCTGGTCCCCGCCCACCCGGCGGGTTACCCAGGCCATGCTGCCGCCGTTGTTGGCGGGATTTTGCCTGGGACTGTTGTTGCTGGTCTTCGGCCACGGAATCGAACTGGCAGTCACTTTGATTTGGATGGTGTTTTACGGCTGTGCGCTTCATGCCGCGGGATTTTTCATGCCGCGGGGAATAAAATGGTTCGGCTGGTTTTTCATCTTTTGTTCTTGCGGGCTTTTTTATGTATTCATGTTTCATTGGCTCGATTTCGACGTCAATCCGCATGAGTTGATGGGCTTTTTCTTCGGCATTTTGCACCTGGTTTACGGCGCCTATCTGTATCTGACCGAGAGGAGAAAGAATGCGGCGTGAATCCGGAACCGTTTTTACAGCTCGACCGCGTGATTCACGAGAAGGGCCGGCTGGCCATCATGTCCATGCTGGCCGCCTCGCCGGAATTGTCCTTCACCGAACTGCGCGACGCCCTGGCCATGACCGATGGGAACCTCACCACGCATATCCGCGCCCTGCAACAGGAAGGCTATGTGGCCGTGGCCAAGTCATTCCAAAACCGGCGGCCGTTGACCACCTGTTCGCTCACATCGGCCGGACGCAAAGCTTTCGCTGAATACATCAATCTGTTGGAACAGATCGTCCGGCAAAACAAAAAATGAAAAAACGTTTGAACAAACCAAAATCATCGTGGTCTTTTACTTTGTGACGCAAAGTTAATTTTATGAAAATCATCCGGGCAGAACATCTGGGCATGTGTTTCGGGGTGAAGGACGCCATCGCCCTGGCGTTGGACATCGCCGAACGGGAGCCGTTGACCATTCTCGGCGATCTCGTCCATAACGAAACCGTCCTGGCGGAATTACGCATCCGGGGCGTGGGAACCGAGCAACAGCCTGCCCGCGTGGGTACACGGACGGTAATGATCACCGCCCATGGCGCTTCGGAGCGTACGATCCGTGAGACGCGCGACCGCGGGCTGAACGTGATCGAAGCCACCTGTCCGCTGGTGCGCGTCGCCCACCGCAACCTGGCCAGGCTGGTGCAAGCGGGTTATCACCCGGTCATCATCGGCAGGCGCGATCATGTTGAAGTACGTGGCCTCACCGGAGATCTGGATGAATTTGACGTGGTGTTGGATGGGGAGGATGTGGCCCGCCTTCGGGAACGGCCCAGATTCGGCGTGGTGGCCCAAACCACCCAACCGGTGGAAAAGGTCCGCCAACTGGTAAAACTGATGCGGGAACACTTTCCGCGGTCGGAGGTGTGTTTCATTGACACCGTCTGCCAGCCGACGAAGCAGCGTCAGCATGCGGCCGTTGAACTCGCCCAAAAATGTGACGCGGTCATTGTCATTGGTGGCGCCCACAGCAACAACACGCAGGAGCTGGTCAAAACCTGCTCCCGTTTTTGCGCGCGCGTGCGTCACGTGCAAACGGCCGATGATTTGCTGAGCGCATGGTTCACCGGCGCAGAAACCATCGGCATTACCGCCGGCACGTCCACGCCGGATGCGGTCATTGATGCAATTGAGCAAAGACTTCGCCGGTTTGCCTTCGCTTTCAATGAAACCGTGAACCCCAAGGATCATTATGAATTACGCCCGATGGATTGAATATTTCACCCGCAACCGGCAAAACCGTCCGGAACCGGATTGGGCCGCGCCAGTCAATGTGTCTCCGGCCACCCTCGCCCCGCTGCTCCGGTCAATTGAACAATTCCGCCTCGGTGACGGCGGCGGACCGGCGTCGCTCATTGCCCATGATGCGGAACGTTTCCGCGAACGAACCTGCGAATCGAGGACCATCGTGGATTTGTGGTTTGCCGAGGAGGCGGAACACGCGCGGTTATTGGGTGGCGCGGTGCGGAGATTTGGCGGGCGCATCATTACGTCTCACTGGAGTTTCACGGCATTTTGTCTTTGCCGCCGCGTGCTCGGCGTGCAGTTTGAATTGCAGGTGCTCACGCTCACCGAGCTGGTCAGCACGGCCTACTATCGGCTGCTGCGGAACCATTCCCCGGATGGGCCGCTAACCGCGATGTGCGAATTGATATTGCGCGATGAGGCGGGACACGTGGCGTTCCATCGCGACCGGTTGGCGGACGCGGGTTGCCTGAATCCGGGATTGCGCGGGGCGCTTTGGCGGATGCAATTCCTGCTCTGCGGTTATGCCGCAGGAACAATGCTTTGGGTAAACCACGCGCCGGGTCTGAAAGCCATCGGCGGCTCGCGCGGCGAATATTATTCGGAAGTGACGCGGCAATTGATCCGCTTCATCCGCTCGCTACGAAGAGCAGAAAAGCCGCAACGCATTCCCGCCCGGTGGGCGAAGCCTTCGACGGGTCAACTCCAGCCGGCAAAATGAACGCCACCACCGGCAAATCAGCCTGGGACCGCTGGGGAATGGTGGTGATCTACGCCATGGCCATGGCCTGGGTGGAATCGGCGGTGGTTTTTTACCTCCGCTCGATGATGGACCGGATTGAACCCTATCAATCGAACCCGTTGCCGGTCATCGGCGGGTTTGCCTTGGTGGAACTGCCGCGCGAACTGGCCACGTTGATCATGTTGTTTGCGGTCGGCTGGCTCGCGGGCCGGACGTGGCGGGCGCGGTTCGGTTACGCGGCCATCGCCTTTGGCGTGTGGGACATTTTTTATTATGTCTTCCTGAAAATCATCTGCGGTTGGCCGCATTCGTTGCTGGATTGGGACGTTTTGTTTCTGCTGCCGCTGCCGTGGTGGGGGCCGGTGCTCGCCCCGGTTTTGATTTCGTTGCTGTTGATTTTGTGGGGCACCTTTGCCAGCCAGTTTGAATGGTCAGCGCAACCGGTGCGGTCCAATTGGCAGGCGTGGATTTTGAATATTGCCGGCATGGCGCTCGCATTGTACTTGTTCATGGCAGACACCCTGGCCGCCGCAAGCCGGAGTTTGGATGCCATCCGCACGGTTTTACCGGAAAGATTCAACTGGCCGCTGTTTGGCGTGGCGCTGGCATTGATGTCCGTGCCGGTCCTGAAAATATTGTGGACCAGCCGGCTTTCGGAAAACACCTCCGGCGTCCCGGAAGCGAATTAGTTGAACCGCCCACAAATCCCTGTATGAACGAGCCAGCCTCCATTCATCTTGCGGTTCCCGGTCTGACGGCGCCTGGTAAAAGAACGGCCAACGCCAGGAAACGTATCCTGCTGATTACACCGGAGAATCCGGAGATCAAACGGGTTCGGAGGAGACAACTCAACAATTTCACCCAGATCACCATGCCGTATCTCGCGGGCTTCATCGACGAAGCGCGATACCAGATCGAACTGGTGGACGAATACAATCAGCATATCCCTTACGACCGGACGTTTGATGTGGTGGCGATAACGGTCAACACCCCCAACGCCACGCATTGTTACCGGATGGCGGCGCACTTTCGAGCCAGGGGCATCCGGGTGGTGATGGGCGGTCCGCATGCCACGCTGCAGCCGGACGAAGCGGCCCGGCACTGCGACCATCTGGTGGTTGGAGAAGCGGAAGAAACCTGGCCGCAATTTTTGGATGAATTCCATCAGGGCTGCGCCCGACCACGCTACACCTGCGACCGCACCCCTTCCCTGGACGGACTGCCGATTCCCCGGCGCGACCTGGTCCGGCACCGGCGCTTCACCAAAGGAGCGGTGTTCGCCACGCGCGGCTGTCCTTACCACTGCAGTTACTGCAATCTCAAACAGATTTATCGCGGCGGGTTTCGCACCCGGCCGGTGCCGGAGGTGGTCGCGGACATTCAGAGCATGGCTAACCGGTACTTTGTCTTCTGGGATGACAATTTTTTTGGCGACGTGGACTATGCCTCCCGGCTCATGACGGCGCTGAAGCCGCTGCGGCGGCGCTGGGCGGCGCAGGTCAGCATTGACCGCTGCGGTGATGAACACCTTCTGCAACTGGCCCGCGAGGCCGGTTGCGTCTATTTGTTCGTCGGCCTGGAATCCTTCTCGGAAGCGGGGCTGGCCAGCGTCAATAAAAAATTCAACCGCGTGGCGCACTATCGCGAAACCATCCGGCGCATCCATCAACACGGCATTTGCGTGCAAGCCGGCGTGATTTTTGGTTTCGACGCCGACAGCGAGGAGGTCTTCGCCCGCACGCTGCAGGCTTGTGAGTCCATGGGCATCGATGGCGTCACGGTGAGCGTATTGACCCCCCTGCCAGGGACCGGACTTTATGATGAAATGAAGCAAGCCGGCCGGCTGATCACCGAAGATTGGGCCGGCTACAATGGCAAAACGCGGGTCGCCTTCAAGCCGCAGCAAATGACCCCGCAAGAGCTGTTCTCCGGATACATGTGGTTCCGCCGGCAATTCTATTCCTGGCCATCCATGTTCAAGCGGATGGCGGTATCGCGAACGAATCTCGTCCACAACCTCCTCGTGAATCTGGGGTATAAATGGTCACTGTAAAGTTTTGAATCATTTTGTTTTATGTTTGTCGAAGAAACCAGAACCCTGACTGATTATCTTGTGTGAAAGCAGAGGGAACCATCTTGCCGACAGCCGGGAAACCGCAGTTGCTGGAAATCAGCGCCGTGTTGCGCGGTGAATTGGAAACCCTCGCAAGCTGGACAGAACAGTGGAGCACACGGCGGTTGACGCTGCAAGTGGCGGTGATTGTGTTCGGCGCAGGCTTATATGGCGCGGCGATGGGCTGGTGGCGCGATCCAGAACAAGCGCTTTACGTGGCCATCAAATTTCCATTGATTATTCTACTGACCACGGCCGGCAACACGTTGCTGAATGCCATGCTCGCACCGTTGCTGGGCTTGAATATTCCCTTTCGCCAGTCATTCTCCGCCATTCTGATGAGCTTCACCGTCACGGCGGCAATCCTGGGCGCGTTCAGTCCGTTGTTGGCGTTCCTGGTTTGGAACGCCCCGCCGATGTCGCCGGAAGCGGTTTCCGAACCGGCTTACAATTTGATCAAGCTCACCCACGTCGCAGTGATCGCCTTCGCCGGGGTGACGGGCAATGCGCGTTTGTTTCAATTGCTCGCGCACCTGGGCGGCAGCCGGATCGTTGCGCGCCGGGTGCTGTTTGCCTGGCTGGCCGTCAATCTGTTTCTCGGCAGCCAGCTTTCGTGGATATTGCGCCCGTTCATTGGCTCCCCGTCGTTGCCGGTGGAATTTTCCCGCGCGGCGGCGCTGCACGGAAATTTTTTTGAAAATGTTTTTCACTCCCTGCTGCAAATTCTTCAATTCGATTAAACCAAAACCTGTTGACCTATGAACGCCCAAAATCCTGTCCCGCCACAAATTCCACCGCAACTGCCGCCCGTGATGCCTGCCTGGGGTCCGCGACCGCTGGGCGATGATCCGGCTGAACGCGCCGCCATCCCGAACGTCATCGTTGCCATTGAAGCCATCCTTCGCCAGCCGCGGCGGATGATGTTCCAGTTGCGCCAGCCGGGCGCGGGGCGGTTGATTGCCGCGATGATTTTTGTGTCCGTCGTGTGCAGCTTGATTTACGGCGTGGTGGCCGGGACGTTTTCCGGAGGCACGCAACTTTGGGCCGCACCGGTCAAAATCGCGGCCGGATTGATGATTTCAGCGCTGATCTGTCTGCCGAGCCTCTACATATTCACCTGCCTGAGCGGTTCGCAGGCGCGCCTGGTTGAGGTGATCGGCCTGCTGGCAGGGTTGCTCCTGCTGATGACCATCCTGTTGATTGGTTTCGCGCCCGTGACCTGGATTTTCTCGCAATCCACGGAATCGCTCGTCTGGATGGGCGCCCTGCACCTGGTTTTCTGGCTCGTTGCGACCCTCTTCGGCCTGCGGTACCTGGCGAACGGATTTTCCCACTCCAACGCCAGATCCATGGCCGGCTTTTACACCTGGGTCGTCATCTTTCTGCTGGTGGCCATCCAAATGACCACCGCGCTGCGGCCCATCCTGGGAACTTCGGAGACGTTTTTCCCGACGGAGAAAAAGTTCTTCCTTTCGCATTGGGGTGATTGCCTGAACTTGTGGGACGGCGGATTAAAATCAAGATCACGGGAGTAAATCCCGATGAATCCTTCCGCGAATCGTGAACCTCTCTTGCGGCGGCGCATCAAATTGCTGACCTGGCTGTTTATCATCGGGCTGATCGCAAGCGGTGTGACCGCCATGCCTCTGGCGTACGAGGTCAGGTGGTTGGTGAGAATCCTGGGCGCGGATCACGGATCCACCGGTTGGGTGCGCTGGCTGGTGGAGATTCGCGATACACTCGCGCAAACGCAGGCACAACATCGGTTTCTGTTTTACGGCACCGACTGGCTGGCGTTCGGGCATTTTGTCATCGCCATTGCCTTCGTCGGCGCGTTGCGTGACCCGATTCGCAACCGGTGGCTTTTCGACTTTGGTTTGATTGCCTGCGTGCTGGTGATTCCCTTTGCGCTCCTGTTCGGCGGTTTGCGGGAGATTCCGATTTGGTGGCGGCTGATTGATTGTTCTTTTGGTGTGTTTGGATTCATTCCGCTCTGGCTCTGCCGCAAATGGACGGGGGAATTGGAGCTATGCCTTAAAAGCTAGACAAATCCTGCCCCCGGGCGCGTCATACAGACAGACATGCGCGGATCGGAACTCGAACGGCTCTACGACGAGCACGCCCAGGCGCTTTATGCCTTTCTCCTGAACCTGACCCGCACCGAGGCCGACACCCGCGACCTGCTCCAGGACATTTTCGTCAAACTTGCCAGCCATCC
>Ga0265337_1001803_pt1 | contig 10293 bp, 9 predicted proteins | sample 42122metaG_FD_192441 | JGI IMG/M metagenome (GOLD analysis project Ga0265337, IMG submission 192441) | Rhizosphere microbial communities from Carex aquatilis grown in University of Washington, Seatle, WA, United States - 4-21-22 metaG | ecosystem: Host-associated > Plants > Roots > Rhizosphere >... | reverse complement strand
GAAGAGATCGGGGCGAGGGTGCGTCGCGCCGTAGTAGCGAGCATAGGCGGCGGTGTCGTCGAGACGGAACGCGCCGGACATGTCGAGAACTTTGACCGGCGTTTCGAGGAGAGATTCGACGACGCCGATGCTCGCGGTGTGGGGCAAGCCGAGGAGGACGATATCGACGTCGCGCGCGGCTTCGCGGGCAGGCAATTGCTCGAACGTAAGGTCCGTGACGCCTTCGAGGTGAGGATGCGCGACCGAGAGGAGCTCACCGACGTGATCGATGGAGCAGACGCGCGCGAGCTCGACGTGCGGATGAATCAAGAGCCGGCGAATGAGCTCGGCCCCTGCGAACCCGGAACCGCCGTAGATGGCCGCTCGAAAGCGCTGGGTCATCCCTCATTTTGCTCCGCAACGGCGCGGAGTGCACGGAGGGCCTGGAACGGGGCTCCCGGGTCGCGCCCGCGTCGAATCGCTACAACGACCCGTGCACGTTGATCGGAATCCACAGCGTACGCACTTGGACGTTTTCGCCGCGGCGGGTGTAGCCGGCCAAGCCGTAGAGGACGTTCCACCAGCTGCCGCTGGGAGTCTCGCCGTAGCTGAAGAGGGGGAAGAAGTGGAACTCCCAGTCGAGGCCGTGGGTGACGTGCTTCTCGTGGTAATAAGTATTCGCGACGACTTGAGCGACGCTCTCGTCGTCGGAGAAGCGCCAGTAGATCGGGAAGCCGATGGTGGCGCGTGACGAGGTGCTCGCGAAGTCGAAGAAGACCGGCGCGATCACGGTGTGGGTGTCGGTGCCGTCCCGTCCGAAGAACGCGATGGGGAGAAGGTTCGTGGACCAGCCGCGGAGATCCTTCTGGTGCATGAAGAGCGGCGTGATGAACGTCGTTTCGCTCATGCCGTAGCGCTCGAAGTGACCCCAGAAGGGGAAGAAGGCCTGGTTCGTCTCGCGCGGGCTGGTCTTCGAATAGAGAAACGGAAACAGGAGCTGCTCGTCGAGGCCGACGTCGGGATCTTGATAGTGCCAGTAAAGCGGCGTGATCATGTCGAGCTTCGTGCGGCCTCGATGCTGCGCGTAGCCCCAGGTGATGAACGTCGTGCCGTCCGTGTCGTCCTTCGACAAGTAGTAGAGCGGATTGATGAAGAGGCTCGACGTGGGCGTGTGCCCGTAGTGGAAGAACGGGAGCAGCGTGGTGTGGCGCTCGTTCTCACCCCACAGGCTGTAATAGAGCGGGAGGATGTGAAGGGCGTCGCGCTTCTCGGTGTGCCGACGAATCACCGGACCCCAGACGTCGATCCACGACTCGGCTTTCGAGTCGTCGGCGTGATAGTGAAGGAGCGGCGGGACGAGGTCGTAGGACGATTCCTCGGTCTGGCCGTGGAAGTAAAAGGGCGCGATCCCGAGGTCGATATTCGTCGCGGTGCGTGTGTCGCAAGTAGCGCCGCCGGTCCACGTGCAGAACGCCGGCCCGATCAGGTTGAAGCCGCCCTTTTCGTCCGAGTGCAGGGACGTGAGGAGCGGGGGGATCACCGTGTAGCCGCCGTGCGGGCGAGTCCCGGTGAAGTACAGCGGCGCAAACCAGTTGTCGGTTTCGCCGGGCGCGCGCCGATTGACGAACGGTCCGACGACGGTCGTGCGGCTGGTCGGGCTCCTCAGGTTCCAGAAGAGCGGGAAGAGAATGTCGTCGGAGTGCGTCGCGCTGCGCCGGTCGTAGAAGAAGCCGCCGTAAAGCGATGCGCGGTCCGTCTTCGTCGGATCTTCGAGACTCGGTTGTTTGCGCTCGAACCAGAGCGGGAAGAGAGTGTGGAAGTGGTAGTCGCCGCTCCGCTCGGCGTAATAGAGGCCGTAGAAGTGCCGTGACGTTTCGGGGCCGCGTCCCACCTCGGGGTCGTCCAGTGCGGCGTCGCTGCCGATGCGGTTCTCGACGCTTTTCGGGATCGCCAGCGGCTCCGCAGGAAGGGTGGGCTCGGCGCCCGGGGACACGACTTCGTCGGACGCGCCGGACGCCGCGTGGGTCTCCGGTTCGTTCGATTTTTTCTTCGGTTTCGCGGGGCCCGAGCGGCCCGTGCCGCCACCGCCGGGAAGGCCGCCGCCGAACCCGCCCGGGCCGCCGCTGGGACCGAACCCGCTACCGCCGAACTGCGCGTGCGCGAGAGAGCTCAGGAGAACGCTCGCTGCGACGAGGGCCGCCGCAGCGCGCGGAGTTCGGCATCGGACGCTCAATGGGCCGGCTCCAGGGGGGCGCGTGCCATGAGCTCCGAAATCTGCTCGGCCGCGGCAGCGCATGGGACGTCGATTTCGGTGTGCGCGGCGAGATCCTTCACCTTGAAGACGCCGCGATCGAGCTCCTGATCGCCGATCAAGACGGCGAGCCGGGCGCCGCGTGAGTTCGCGCGGCGAAGCATGCTCTTCATCGACGTGCCGCGGCCGTCGAGGTCCGTTGGTACGCCGCGATCGCGCAAGGAGCGGGCGAGCACCAGCGCTTCGAGCGTCGCGCGCTCGCCGATCGGCGCAATGAAGCACGGCGACGGCTTCGCGTCGTCGCTCGGGTTCATCGCGAGCAAGATCCGTTCGAGGCCGAGGGCGAACCCGATCGCCGGCGCAGCGGGACCGCCGAGATCGGCGACCATGCCGTCGTAGCGACCGCCGCCGCCGAGGGCGTTTTGCGATCCGAGCCCTCCCTGCGACGACTGAAATTCGAACAACGTGCGCGTGTAGTAGTCGAGGCCTCGGACGAGCCGCGGTTCGGCGCGATACGGCACGCCGAGGGCGTCGAGACCGGCGCGCAGCGCGTCCCAATGCGCGCGATCGGCGTCGTCCAGAAAGTCGAGGATGGGCGGCGCCTCGCGCACGAGCTCCTGATCGCGCGGCGCCTTGGAGTCGAGGATGCGGAGCGGATTGTCGCCCAGGCGACGCTGCGAAGCCTCGCTCAGCTCACCCTTGTTGGGTTCCAGGTGCTCGCGGAGCACCTCGCGATAGCGCTCGCGCACGCCGGCGCTGCCGAGCGAGTTCACGACGACCTCGACGTCGGTGATGCCGAGTCCGACGAAGAGCCGGTACAGCATGTCGATCATCTCGGCGTCGCACGCGGGGCCGGGGTCGCCGAAAATCTCCGCGCCCGCCTGGTAGAACTGCCGGTAGCGGCCACGCTGAGGCCGCTCGGCGCGAAACATGGGGCCGAGGTAGTACCATCTCGTCACCGGTTCCCGAGCAAAAACCGTGTGCTCCACGTACGCTCGCGCCGCGCTTGCGGTGCCTTCCGGCCTGAGCGTCAGCGAATCGCCGTGGTGCAGGAGGGTGAACATCTCCTTTTGGACGATGTCCGTGGATTCCCCGACCGACCGCACGAAGAGCTCGGTGGGCTCGAGCAACGGCGTACGAATCTCGGCGTAGCCCGCGAGCTCGACCGTGCGCCGGAACGCCTCTTCGAGAGTCCGCCACCGCCGGAGCTCGTCAGGGAGGATGTCGTTCATCCCCTTGGCGGCGCGGTACTGCATGGCTGACGGACGGGCCCTCGACTCTTAGGGTTCTCGGCAGGGGCCGCCCCGTGGGCACGACGACGGCGAGCGGGAGGCTTATGCTCAATGCGCCGGGTCGGGTCAAGCTTCGGGTCGGGGACGGCCCAACTCGACTGCAAATAGGCTCCGAGCCCGAATTTCCGGCCTATTGTGGTAGCACTGCCGTCGAGATGAGGGCCGCGGCCATCGACCTCGGAAAGGTGCGCGTCGGTCTCGCCGTCGCCGACGAACTCGGCCTGATGGCGCACCCTCGGCCGCACCTCGACGGCACTCGGCGCCGCGCACTCATCGAAGCGCTGGCCCGATTCGCCGACGACGAGGGCATCGGCGTGTTCATCGTCGGGCTGCCCCGCACCTTGCGCGGCGCCGAGGGTCCGCCGGCGCGCCGCGCGCGGGTCTTTGCCGCCGAGCTGGCGACCCGAACCGGGCGCAAGGTCGAGCTCGTCGAGGAATGGCTCTCGACCCGCGAAGCCCAATCGCGCCTCCATGAGCAAGGCCTCACCGCCCGTGACTCGAGGAGCCGCATCGACAGCGCCTCGGCGGCCGTGCTGCTCCAGGCGTGGCTCGATCGCCGGGACCCCGACGCTTGAAGGGCCCGCGCCGCAAAAAGAAAAAGCGCGTCCGGAAATCGACGCCGCCGCTCGCCCTGCCGCCGAAGAAACCGTCGCGCATGGCCCGCGTGACCCTCGGCATTGCCGTCGTCGCTTTCGGGCTCACCGTGCTCGCCCTGATGTGGCTCGGGTCGCCGAAGAGCGGATCGGGGCACGCCGTCGACGTCGTCGTCACCGACGATCGCGCGCTCGCCATCGAGCATCTCGTCGATGCCGGCGTCGTCGATCGCCCGCTCGCGTTCCGGGCATTGTTATTTATTTTGGCTCCCTTCACGTCGCCGGTCGTCGGCGTGCACTTCTTGGCGGACGACCTGACGCCCGGCGAAGTCGTGCGCCGGCTCGGCCGCCTCACGTCGCGTTCCCGGATCCGCGTCGTCGTTCCGGAGGGGTTCAACCGATTTCAGATCGCGGAGCGACTCGACGCGAGCGGCGTTTGTTCACGCCGCTCCTTCGACGCCTCGGCCGTGGATGGCGCCCTCAATCAAAAGCTCGGCATCTCCGGCTCTTCCGTCGAGGGATACCTATTTCCGGCGACCTACGAGTTGTTCGCCGACGCGACCGCCGAGTCGATCATCGCCGAGATGTTCGGCGAAGGCTCGCGCCGCTGGGCGACGCTCGCCGATTCGCACGCCGACGCGCTCGATCGACTGAAGCAAAGATACGGCTGGGGTCAGCACGAGATCCTCACGCTGGCTTCCGTCGTCGAGAAGGAAGCCGCGAAGGCCGACGAGCGTCCGGTGATCGCCAGCGTCTTTTACAATCGGCTGGACAGCGCGGATTTTCGCCCGCCGCACGTGCTTCAGTCCGATCCGACCGCGGGCTACGGGTGCCTCGTCGCCCCCGAGCTCGAGTCGTGTCGCGGCTACGCAGGCCACGTCACGCCGGCGATCGTTCGCGACGCCGGCAACGCGTACAACACGTACCGGCACGCGGGCTTGCCGCCCGGACCTATCGCGAACCCGGGGCTCGACACCGTCGCCGCCGTCTTGCTCCCGGCAACCACGGACTATTTGTTCTTCGTCGCAACCGGAGACGGCCGGCACGCGTTCAGCCGCTCACTCGACGAGCACGAAGCCGCCATTCATCGTCCGCGGTGACGGCGCTTCGATCGACGGCGCGCGCGGAGCGGCGCTCGGCGCGCCGGGCCCCGTTGACGGCGGCGCGGGTCGCGGCTCATATCGTCGACGTTGAAACCGCGTCAGGACGAGCTCCCGATTGTCCTCGTTCCGCATCCGCACGTGCGCGTCGATCGCGGCGTGCTCGGCGGCAGCCCGCACATCGTCGGCTCGCGCGTCCCCGTCCGTCGGCTCTGGGGGTTTTATCGCGGCGGCGCGAACATCGACACCTTGATCCGCCGCTACCCGCAGCTCGGTCCCGCGAAGATCTTCGACGCGCTGGCCTTCGCCTGGGACAACCCCGAGGTCATGGAAGCCGACATCGAACGCGAGTCGCGCCTCCTCGAAAAAGACGAATCACGCCCCACGCCGAAGCCGTCCCGGCAAATGGACTTGCCGTTCGCGGGCGACAAGAAGCGGTAACCAGCGGGGAGCTAGGGCTAAGGCTTAGAGCTAGGGGGAAGGGGGGAAGGGAAGAAAGGCTGCCTCGCGGTAGATCGTGTGCACCAGTTCTGTTCGGCGCTCGGCCACGCGGAAGGCTGGAGGGGGCGAGAAAAAGCGTGGGGCCGGGCCAAGGCAAAGGTTGGAGCAACGCGCGGCCCCGCCTTCACGGGCTCGCGCCTCGCCCTACGGTGAATCAGGAACGACGGCGCGCGATCTCGTCGGCGAGCTCGCGGCCGCCGGATTCGTCGAACACCCGGGCGAGTTCGGTCGCGGATGCTGCGGGGCGGGCGGGAAAACGACGGCGCGCAGCTTCGGAGCGAGCGCGGGCTTCGACCGCGCGTTGCCGGAACCGAGCGTCGTGTTCGATTTCTTCGACGAGCGCGGCGTGCGCGCGTTCGGCGAGGTCGTGGTGCTGGCAGACGAGCAGGACGTCGCAGCCGGCTCGCACGGCTTCGACGGCGGAGTCTTCGATGTCGTAGCGATCGGCGAGGGCGCGCATTTCGAGGTCGTCGGAGAACAGGACGCCGGAAAACCCGAGCTCGCCACGGAGTAGATCCGTGACGATCGCGCCGCTCAACGTCGCGGGCACGTCGGGGTCGAGCGCCTCGTAGACGACGTGCGCCGTCATGAACGAGCCGAGTCGCGCCGCGGCGGCCGCGAACGGTGGAAGCTCGACGGCTCTCAATCGCAAAGCGGGTTGGCGAACGACGGGAAGATCGAAATGACTGTCTTTGTCGGTGTCGCCATGGCCGGGAAAATGCTTCCCGCACGCGAGCACCCCGGCACTCTCGAGTCCTTCGCCGAACGGAATCGCGAGGGACGTCACCCGTTCCGCGTCGCGCCCGAAGGAGCGATCGCCGATGACGGGGTTTTCGGGGTTGCTGTCGACGTCGAGGACCGGCGCGAAATCGACGTTGAAGCCGAGGGCGGCGAGCTCGCGACCGACGATCTCGCCGGCTCTTCGCGACAGCGCGGGATCGCCGATGTCGCCGAGGACGCGCATCGGTGGAAGTTCGACGACGGGCGCCGCGAGCCGCGCGACGCGTCCACCCTCCTGGTCGACACAGACGAACGGCGATGGGCCGTTGCCCGCGACCCGTACGATCTCCGTCGTGAGCGCGCGGACTTGCTCGACGGAGACGATGTTGCGACGAAACAGGATCAAGCCGGCGCGGCGTCCGGCAGCGAGCGCGTTCGCCGTGTCCCGATCGAGCACGGGCCCTTCGAAGCCAGCCACGATGAGGGCGCCCGCGAGAGCGGACGACGCTTCGTGCTCGCTCATCGCGCCGGGGCCGGTGCGGCGTCGAGATCACGCCGTGCCGCGCCGATCAGGTCCATCGCGAGCTCTTTCAAGGTAGCGACGTCGGGGCCTTCGAGCATGACGCGAAGCTTCGGTTCGGTGCCGCTCCAGCGTACGAGGAGTCGGCCATCGTCGCCGAGCTTCCGCTCGATGAGGCCCATGTGGCGGCTGAGCTCGGCCATGTCTTCGATGGGCCGGCGCGTCGAGAAGAGGACGCTCTCGAGCACCTGCGGCACGCGCTGCATGACCGATGCGAGCTCACTCAGAGGCTTTTGCTCCCGGATCATGACGCCGAGAACCTGGAGCGCCGCGACGAGGCCGTCGCCGGTCGTCGCGTGGTCGAAGAAGATGAGATGGCCGGATTGCTCGCCGCCGAAGGCGTAGCCGTTCTCGCGCATGGACTAGACGACGTAGCGATCGCCGACGGCCGTTCGCACCAAAGTGCCGCCGGCGCGTCGCAGAGCCACCTCGAGACCCATGTTGCTCATGACGGTCGCGACGAGGGTGTTCTTCCGCAGCGCGCCGCTCCGGAGCATGCGCGTCGCACAGAGCGCCATGACGGCGTCGCCGTCGACGATCTGGCCGTGCTCGTCGACGATGATGACGCGGTCGGCATCGCCGTCGAGCGCGACGCCGATCTGCGCTTTGCGACGCAGCACTTCCTTGACGACGTGCTCGGGGTGGAGCGCGCCGCAGTCTCGGTTGATGTTTCGCCCATTCGGACGACAGCCGAGCTCGGTGACCTCGGCGCCGAGCTCCGCGAACACGTCGGGCGCGACGCGGTAGGCGGCGCCGTGAGCGGCGTCGACCACGACGCGCACGCCGTCGAGGGTCAAATCCTTGGGAAACGTGGCCTTGGTGTAAACGATGTAACGGCCCGCGGCGTCGTCGATGCGCTCGGCACGACCGACGCGCGAGCCCGTGAAATTCGCGCCATCGAGCTTCGGATCGTCGAGCAAGGCCTCGATCGCCGCCTCTTCGGAGTCGGGAAGCTTGAAGCCGTCGGGACCGAAGATCTTGATCCCGTTGTCGGCGAACGGATTGTGACTCGCGCTGATCACGACGCCGGCGTCGGCGCGCATGCTCTGCGTCAAGTTCGCGACGGCAGGCGTCGGGATTGGACCGCACAGGAGCACGCGGCCGCCCATCGCGCAGATGCCGGAGGCCAGCGCGGTCTCCAGCATGTAGCCGCTCTGACGGGTGTCCTTGCCGATGACGACGCGCGGCGGTCGACTCTTGCCGCGCCGGGCGACGTCGGTGATCGCGCGCCCGAGACGGAGGGCGAGCTCCGGCGTCATCGGGGCCACGTTGGCCCGACCGCGAATGCCGTCGGTCCCGAATAGTTTTCGTGCGTTCATGAATCGGTCAGTCTCGGAAATTCTTGTACTGAAGCTCGATGCCGAGGTCGGCGCCACGGAGGAGCTGGATCGCCGCCTGGAGATCGTCTCGCTTCTTACCCGTGATCCTGAGAGTTTGTTCCTGGATCGACGCCTGGACCTTGAGCTTACTCGCCTTGACCGTTTGAACGAGCTCACGCGCTTTGTCGGAGTCGATGCCCTCGGTCACTTTGACGAGGAGCTTGGCGGTTCCCTTCGGACCCTTGTCCGGCTTCTCGAATTCGAAGTGCTTCAAGCTCACCTTTCGTCGAATGAGCTTCTCTTTCAGCACCTCGACGGCGGCGATCACGCGGTCGTCGGTGTTGGCGCGCACCATGATGCCCGCCTCGGTGCGCTCGACATTCGCGTCCATCCCGCGAAAATCGAAGCGCTGAGATAGCTCCTTTTGAGCCTGATTCAGGGCGTTCGTGACCTCCGCCCAGTCGAGCTCGGAGACCACGTCGAAGGACGGCATGCGCTCCCGAGCCTCAGAGATCGATGGGGGGATCGCGGTCGAGCCCGAGCAGAAGCGCGCGGGCCGGTCCTACGAGTAAAGTCGAGCCGGTGACGACGACGAGCCCGCGCTGGCCGACGATGGCCCGCGCCCGCGCGAGCGCCTCGCGGAGGTCGAGCACGACTTCGCTCCCGGGAATGACCGCGGCCATCTCTTGCGGATCGACGGCGCTCGCGATCGGCGGCGCGGTGAAGACGTGGTGGGCCGCGGTGTGATCGAGGCGCGCCAGCATCGCTCGCCAATTTTTCCGTTTGAGCGAACCGAAGACGAGCACGACGTCGCGGCGCGACCCGACGGCGCCCATGAGACTCGCGTCGATGACGTGCGACAGAGTCACCGCGCCGTCCGGGTTGTGGGCACAGTCGAGAAGGGTGAGCTCTTGGCCGTTGCGGTGGAGTAGCTCGTTGCGGCCCGGCCAGGTCGTCCCTTCGATGCCTTGAGCCATCTCGTCCGGCGAGACCCCGAGCTCGCGTCCGATGGTCGCGGCGACGGCGAGGTTCGTTCCGAACATCGCCATGCGCGGATACGCGAGCTGTGCCCCCGAATACGGCTCCGGGCTCCCGAGGTCGACCAGCTCGGCCCCGACGTCGGCGATGCGTCGTTTGATCACCTCGAGCGCGTCGGGGTGGATCTTGCCGAGGACGATCTTCGAGCCCTTCTTGATGATCCCGGCTTTTTCCGCGCCGATCTGGGCGAGAGAATCGCCGAGCTCGGCCATGTGATCGAACGCGACGCGCGTGATGGCCGCGACCTTGGGCGGCGGAACGACGTTGGTCGCGTCGAAGGCGCCGCCGAGTCCGACCTCCAGGATGGCCGTCTCGATCTTCGCCTCGCGAAAGGCATTGAAGGCAGCGACCGTGGCCACCTCGAAGAAGGTGAGCTCCGGGGCGGCATCGAGCACGGCCGTCAGATGACGGGCGAGGTCGGCGTCATCGAGCGGCGCGCCGTCGATCTGGATGCGCTCCGCGAACCGGTTCAAGTGCGGCGAGGTGTAGAGGCCGACCCGCTTTCCCTGAGCGGCAAGCATCGACGCGACGAATGCACAGACGCTGCCTTTCCCATTCGTCCCCGCGACGTGCACGACTTCGAACGCGCGCTCCGGGTTGCCGAACTTGGCGCACGCGGCTTCGGCTCGCGCGAGCTCGAGCCGCGCGCCCCGCGGAGCGAGCGCGTACAGGCGACTGAGCGCTGTAGCGAGATCGCTCACCGTACCTCGTCGGAGCGAGTCGATTGGCGTTGGGCTTTCATCGTGCGCGAAATCAGCATCGTACGGACCATAGCGCAACCATCATCCATTTCGGGGCAGGACCGGCGGCGAACCCCGCCGCCGAGGCGGCGCGGGCGTCGCGCGGCCTGTCCCGGGCCCTCGGCCGCCGTATACCGCATTTTCCCACCGGGGGCGCTTTTCGTGGGCAATCGTCACCTC
>Ga0265337_1001801_pt1 | contig 10307 bp, 10 predicted proteins | sample 42122metaG_FD_192441 | JGI IMG/M metagenome (GOLD analysis project Ga0265337, IMG submission 192441) | Rhizosphere microbial communities from Carex aquatilis grown in University of Washington, Seatle, WA, United States - 4-21-22 metaG | ecosystem: Host-associated > Plants > Roots > Rhizosphere >... | reverse complement strand
TGGGGGCCACCTATCCGGCCGTCGGGGTCGGCGCCTGGCAGGGGTTCGCGACCGAGGCTATCGCGACCTTTCTGCTGGTGGCGGTCGTCGTTGCCGTCGCCGCTGACGCCCGGATGCCGCCGGGCGCGGCCGCCGTGGCGATCGGTTCCGCGCTGGCCGCCGCGATCGCGATCAGCGGCCCGCTCACCGGGGCCGGGATCAACCCGGCGCGGGCGATCGGTCCGATGATCGTCGCGGGGAGGTTCACCGGCTGGTGGGCCTACCTCGCCGGCCCTGTCCTCGGCGGGGCGGCGGCGGTCGCGGTCTACGAGCACCTCCTGCGGCCTGCCCGGCCGACGGGCGCGGCGAGCTGAGCCGGCGTCACTGCCGAGCCGGCTGTTCCGGAGTACCGACGCCTGTCAGCGCCCGCCGTGGTGCCTGAGGCACCTCATTGCCCGCCGGGCTCCCGATCCGTGCCGACAGGGAGTGATGCCCGCAGTGTCGTCCCGCGGCCGAGATCACTCGCGATCGTGAGTGTCCCCCCGGCGGCCTCGACCCGGTCCTGCAGGCCGGTTAGCCCGCTGCCGCGGCTGGCATCGGCCCCCCCGACGCCGTCATCGCTCACTTCGACGATCAACGACTGGTCGCTGATGCCGAGGCGCACGCGGGCCCGGCTCGCTGCGGCGTGCTTGACCACATTCGCGAGCGCCTCGGCGACGATGAAGTAAGCCGTGGTCTCAGTCTGGGCGGGCAGCCGAGGGGCCGAGAATTCCAGGTCGACAGGCGTGGTTATGTCGGCGATCAGCGACTCAAGACCGCTGCGCAGCCCCGCCCGGCTAAGCGAAGCGGGCAGGATTCCGTGGACCAGCTCTCGCAATTGGGCGTTGGCCCGTTCGGCATGGCGCAGGGCCTCGTTGATCAGGTCGGCAGTCGGCTCGCCCTTGGCGACCGCGTCTCGCGCGACTTTCAAGGTGATGACCGTCTGCACCAGCCGTTGCTGGGCGCCGTCATGCACGTCGCGCTGTAGTCGGCGGCGGGTCTCGTCGGCGGTGGCAACGACCCGCGCTCGGGAAGCGGTCAGCTTTGCCTTGTTCTCGGCGTTCGTGATCGCGACGGCGGCAAGCGCCGCGAACTGTTCCAGTTGCTCCTCGGAGTTCGGAGGGGGCGCAGCGCTCGACGTGCTGATGGTAAGAGCACCCCACACGCCGCCCTCGAGGACAATCGGCGCCGCCACTCCGGCCGTGACCCCGATCTCGCGCGCGACTTCGGCCAGGTCGCTTTGCTCGAACGAATCGATACGGAACGGCCGGCCGGACCGGAACAGCCCGCCAACGTCGGAATGGCTGTCGATGGGGATCCGCGACCCGGTTACCGCGGGACTGTCGTGCGCTGCGACGACAACGGCGAAGCCGTCAGGATCAAACCGCAGCAGGGCCGCGGCCACGCCGCCAAGGACTCGTGAGGTTTCGGTACATACGTCGGCGAATACCCGGTCAACGGGTGCGTCGCGGGCGATCAGTTCGGCGACTCTCCGGAACGCGGCCTGGTCGTCGGCTAGTTGCTGCATCTCGGCTCGTGCCTGGCTGTTGGCGATCGCCGCGGTCACGAGCTCCGCGAACTTCTGGAGGCGGTCCTCGGTCTCGGCGGGCAGTCGCCGGCCTTCCGTCAGGCATCCCAGCATTCCCCACAGTTCACCCTCGACCACGATCGGCACTGAAACCGCAGAGCCGAGTCCGTAGCGGTCACGGGTGAAATGCGGTCCAGGCGCCGAGGCGTAGTCGTCGAGTCGATTGGGGCGCTTCTCACGCAGCATCCGGCTCATCGAGCCTTCATCGTCGAGGGGAACGACGACGCTGGTGCCGACTGGGACGGGACCGCCGCGCGTCGCGATGATCGTGAACGTCCGGTTGCCCTCGTACCGGACCAGTGTCGTGGCCTCATTGTTGATAAGCCGGGCGGCTTCGGTTGCGACCGCATCGAACAGTTCGGGTCCGCTTGCTCCGCGGGCGACGAGTTCGGCGACCCTCCGCAGTGCCGATTGCTCATCGGCCAGCTGCTGGACCTCGGCCCGGGCCTGGGAATTGGCGAGCGAGGCAGCGACGAGTTCGGCGAACTGCTGGAGGCGGTGCTCGGTGCCAGTCGGCAGGCGCCGGCCTTCGGTCACGCATCCGAGCAGGCCCCAGAGCCGGCCTTCGACGATGATGGGAACCGACACGCTGGAGCCGCGACCGTAGGAGCCATCGGAGAACAACGGCGCCGCGCTGGTCAGGTAGTTGTCGCGACGGGCGGGGCGGTGCGTGCGGATGACCTCCCTCGCGGTGCCGTTGTCGTCCTCGGGAATCTCGACCCGCAGGCCCACCGGCGCCGGTCCGCCGCAGGTCGCGATGATCGTGAACGTTCGCGGTCCATCGAAGCGCACGAGATTGGCTCCCTCGCCTCCGAGCAGGCCGGAAGCCTCGATCGCGACCGCATTGAAGAGTTCCGCCTCGGCCGTTCCGCGCGCCACAAGCTGCGCGACCCGCAGCAAGGCTGCCTGTTCGTCCGCCAGCCGCTGGAGGTCGTCCCGGGCTTGTGCGCTGAGGATCGCGGCCGAGGCGATCTCAGCGAAGCGGGACAGCCGCCGCTCGGTCTCGGCGGGCAGCGGACCGCTGGCGGAGACCGCTCCGATCATTCCCCACATCCGGCCGTTGATGGTGATCGGGACACCCACGGCCGCCCGGACGCCGAGATCTTCCGCGGGCGAGGCGCCCCGTAGGCTTGCGTAGTCGTCGATGCGTTCCGGTTTGCCGCTGCGCAGGACCCGGGCGGCGGCATTGTCGCCGTCGACGGCGAATCGCAGGCCGAGGGGCGCGTGATCGCCGCTAACCGCGACGATGACCGCGCTGCGCCCGTCGTCTTCCAGGCGTACCAGGGTCACGGCTTCGCGATTGACCAGGGCTGATGCCTCGACCGCAACCGCCTTGAGCACTTCCTCCGGTGACAGATCGCTGGCGGCCAGCTCGGCGACTCGACGCAGTCCACGCTGCTCGCCTTCGGCCAGGCGGGCCTGCATATCGGCGCGTTCGCCCTCGGCCGGCCAGCTGAGTGACTCCATCAGCGCGCCTGCTCAGGGCTCGTCGGCGCGCATCATCGCCCGCTGTGGTGTTCGCGCAGGAACATCAGCACCGCCTGGACCCGCCGGTGCTCGGTGCTCGCCGAGTCAATGTCCAGCTTCCGGAAGATCGCGGTGACGAATTTCTCGACCGCGGCCTGGCTGATCAGCAAAGTCTGGGCGATGCCCAGGTTTGACTTGCCCTCGGCCATCACGGCAAGCACTTCATGCTCGCGGGGCGTGAGGGACTGCAGCACGTCTCCAGGCGCGCGGCGCCCGAGCATTCGCCTGACCACCTCAGCGTCCAGCGCGCTGCCACCGGACGCGACCCTGGCAATCGCGTCGGTGAACTCCGCCACGTCGCCGACCCGCTCCTTGAGCAGGTAGCCGACGCCCTCCGGCCGGTCGCCGATGAGCTGTACGGCAAACGAGGGCTCGCAGTACTGCGACAGGATCAGCACTCCGAGCCCGGGCAGGCGCTTGCGCAACTCGACCGCGGCGCGCAGACCGTCGTCTTCCCGGCGCGGCGGCATCTGGACGTCGATGATCGCGACGTCGGGCCGGTACGCGAGCGTCCGGCGCACCAGTTCATCGGCGTCGCCGGCTTGCGCGACAACCTCAAGCCCGGCGCCGGAAAGTATCCGGGCGATGCCTTCCCGCAGGAGCACGTCGTCCTCGCCGATCGACACGCGCAGCGCCGGCGGCGCGTCGGCGGTCGCCACGCCAGCTCACGCGCCTTCGATCAGGTGACGCATCGTCGCACTGGAGAGCTCGTCCTTGGGCAGGAAGCTGTCCGCGCCGGCCAGCTGGGCGGCCTGCACCGTGGCCCGGTCCGGCTGCGAGGAGATGAGGACGACCCGCAGTGCCCACGGCATCGCGACAAGCTGTTCAGTGAGCGAGAACCCGTCGCCGTCCGGCAGCCCGATGTCGACAAGCGCCACCTCCGGCCGGAGCTTGGCTGCCTGTGAAAGCGCCTCTGCGACACTCCCCGCCTCGCCGATCACCGCGTGGCCCCAGCTAGTCAGGATTCTCGTGGCGAGATCGCGAAATCCCGCGTCGTCATCGACGACGAGCACTGAGCGAGCCATCCATTCATGGTGCCAGCCTGTCATGCCGCCTGACGGTAGGGATAGCCGGAAATCTTCTCCGGCCCGCAGCGTGGCCCGGCCCGCCCGCGACCGGCAGGGTCGTAGATACAAGCCAGCCTTTCCGAGGAGGCACCATGGGTATCGTCACCGTCGGCCAGGAGAATTCGACCCCGGTCGAGCTGTACTACGAAGATCACGGAAGCGGCCCGCCAGTCGTGCTCCTGCACGGCTGGCCGCTCGACAGCCGCTCCTGGGAGCCGCAGCTGCACCCGCTGCTGACCGCGGGGTACCGCGTTATCACCTACGACCGCCGGGGCTTCGGCCGGTCGAGCCGGCCTACCGCGGGGTACGACTTCGATACCCTCGCCGCCGACCTCCACGTGCTGCTGACCGAACTGGACCTGCAGGGCGCCACCCTGATCGGGTTCTCACTCGGAACCGGGGAACAGGCCCGCTACGTCGGCACCTACGGCACCGGCCGACTCAAGAGCCTCGTGTTCATCGAGAGTCTCGCCCCGTCGTTCGCGAAGTCGGATAGCAACCCCAGGGGAGTCGACCCGGCCGGGGTCGCCGAGGTGCAGCAGGCCATACTCGACGACCGGTTCGCCTGGTGGACGGGTCTGCTCGGTAACTTCCTTAACCTGGACGATTACCTGGGCTCGCGGGTCAGCGAGGAAACCGTCCGGGCCGCCTGGGACGCCGGCGCCGACGCGTCGCCGTATGCGACGTGGGCCTGCCCGCGCACCTGGCTCGACGACTTCACCCGTGACATCGAGCGGGTCGACATCCCGACGCTGGTACTGCACGGGACCGCCGACCGCATCTTGTCGATCGACGGGCAGGGACGGCGCATGCACGCGGCGCTGCCCGGCGCCCAGTACGTCGAGATCGAGGGCGGCCCGCACGTCATGTGCGTCACGCACGCCGCCGAGGTCAACCGTGAACTGCTCGCCTTTCTCGGGAAATAGCCCGCCGTTCCACTGCCCGGCTCTGACTGTGCGGATCCCGCCGCGCTCCGCCGCCAGCTTCATCCGTCCGCAATCACGCACCGCCCACCGACAGGAGCACCGTCATGTCCGTCCACCCGACGATTGTTCTCGAGCCCGCCGCCCAGGATCTCGCTGACGCCACTTCCAAGCCCCCGTTCCTCTACGAGATCGGGCCGGCCGCGGCCCGCAAGGTCCTCGACGACCTGCAAGCCGCGCCGGCCGGCGAGCTGCCGGTCGACGAAGAGTGGATCACCGTCCCGGCCGCCGTCGGTGACGTGCGCGTGCGGATCGTGCGGCCGCAGGGAGCGAGCGGCACCCTGCCGGTCGTCGTCTACATGCACGGCGGCGGCTGGATCCTCGGCAACGCGGGCACGCACGACCGGCTCGTGCGCGAGCTGGCCGTCGGTGCCCGCGCCGCGGTCGCATTCGTCGAGTACACGCCCTCACCAGAGGCCCGGTACCCCGTCGCGATCGAGCAGGGCTACGCCACCGCCCAGTGGATCACCAGGGACGGTGCGGCCCGCGGACTGGACGCATCCCGGCTGGCCGTCGCCGGGGAATCGGTCGGCGGCAACATGACCGCCGCGCTGGCCATCATGGCCAAGCAGCGCGGCGACGTGACCTTCGTGCAGCAGTCCCTGTACTACCCGGTCACCGACGCGGCGATGAACACCGACTCCTATGACCAGTTCGCCACCGGCTATTACCTCAGCCGGGCATCCATGGAATGGTTCTGGGACGCCTACGCCCCGGACCTCGCGCGACGCAGCGAAATCACCGCATCGCCGAACCAGGCCAGCCCCGAGCAGCTCGCGGGCCTGCCGCCCGCGCTGGTGTTCGTCGACGAGGCCGACGTGCTGCGCGACGAGGGCGAGGCCTACGCCGCCAAGCTGCGCCGCGCCGGCGTACCGGTGACGACCGTCCGCTACGACGGCACCGTGCACGACTTCATGCTGCTGAACTCCCTCAGCCAGACGCGCGCCGCCCGCGCCGCCATCGCCCAGGCGACCTCGTTCCTGCGCGCCGCCCTGGGCACCGAGTAGCTCCCGGCGCCACGGACTCTCTGGGGAGCGAGACCATGTTCGACGGCTTCGGCGAGCATCGTCTGCCGACGGGGCGCGGCACCGTCTTCGCCCGCATCGGCGGAAACGGGCCGCCCGTGCTGCTGCTGCACGGGTACCCGCAGACCCACCTGATGTGGCGCACCGCCGCGGTACTGCTAGCCAGCCGTTTTACCGTCGTGGCGGCCGACCTGCCCGGCTACGGGGCTTCGTTCCGGCCGGCCGCCGCGCCGGATCACGCACCCCATTCCAAGCGGGCTCTCGCCGTCGACTTGGTGCAGGCCATGTCCGCGGCCGGCTTCGAGCGCTTCGCCGTGGCCGGCCATGACCGGGGCGGCCGGGTGGGCTACCGGCTGGCGCTCGACCATCCCGGCCGGGTGACGGCGCTCGCCGTCCTTGACGTTGTGCCCACGGGCGAGGTGTGGGCCCGCGCCGACGCGGGCCTGGCCCTCGGCTACTGGCACTGGGCCTTTCTCGCCCAGCCGGCGCCGCTGCCAGAGCGCCTCATCGGTGCCGATCCCGGCGCGTTCTTCGACTTCCACGTCCGAGCGCTCGGGCTCGGCGCCGACCCGGGGCGCTACCCGGCCGAGGTCATGGCCGTCTACCGACGACTGCTCGACGACCCCGGCACCGTGCAGGCGATCTGCGAGGATTACCGGGCCGGTGCGGGCATCGATCGCGACCACGACGACGCCGACCTCGGCCGTCACCGGATCGAGTGCCCCGTGCTCGTCCTGTGGAGTGCACAAGGCGCGCTGCCCCGCTTCTACGGTGACGTGCTCGACGTCTGGCGGCCCTGGGCGCTTCAGGTCACCGGTCGGCCCATGCCGACTACCCACTTCATCGCGGAAGACCAGCCCGAGCAGACCGCGGACGTGCTGGCCGGATTCCTCCGCAGGCACCTGACCAGCCTAGACCCCAGATAGACCCGCAACCACGGAGGATCAGCCATGTCATCCGACGCCCTCAGGCAATCCGAGCCGGCCGACGCGCTCACCGCCACGCTCAAGCGCACCGAGATCCAGCGCGGACCTCTGTCGACCCCGGGCCGCGAGATGGTCCAGGTCCGCACCGAGATCCCGCCCGGGGTTGCGTCGGGCTGGCACACTCATCCCGGCGAAGAGGTCGGCTACATCATCGCCGGCACCGTACGGATGGAGATCCGGGACCGGCCCACCCTCGTACTCAACCCCGGCGACGGCTTTCTCATCCCGCCCCGCGTGCCCCACAACGCCCTCGACCTCGGCCCCGCGACCGGGGTGATGCTGTCCACCTACATCGTTGAGGTCGGACAGCCGATTGCCACTTTTGTCACGGACTGAACATCGGGGCGCCGCAGCAGTGGCCTGGCTCAGGGGCGCAGCGGCAGTCCGGCCGCGGTGTAGATGTCGTCGATGAGTGCCATGGTGGCGACCGAGTCCGATGGCGGGGTGAGGTTGGTGGGTTCGCCGCGGACGGCGGCGGCGAAGGCGCGCAGCTGGCGGGTGTAGGTGGACTCGCCGCCGAAGTGCTCGCGCCGCCGGCGGCCGTCCACGGTCACGGTGAACCGCGACCTCAGCTGCGGCATGATGAAGTTGGTGACGGTCAGCGTGCCGCGCTCGCCGCTGACCCGGGCCCGGATGCGCAGCAGGGCCGAGGACCATAGCGACGCGCGGATCTCGCCGGCCGCGCCGCCGGGGAGGCGGAACTGCGCGGTCATCGCCCGGTCGATGCGCCGGTCCCGCCGCAGCGTCAGGGCGTTCGCGGTGACCACGGCCGGGTCGCCGGGGGAGAGCAGGCGCAGGCAGTGCACGGCGTAGCAGCCGGCGTCCATCAAGGCGCCGCCGGCCAGGCTGAAGTCGTAGCGGATGTCGGAGAACCGCGGCAGCGGGAAGCACACCGCCGTCTCGACCCGCTGGATACGGCCGAGCTCGCCGCCGTGGACCAGGTCGGCCATCCGCTGGGCGAGCGGGTGGTAGCGGTAGTGGAACGCTTCCATCACGACCAGGCCGGTGCCCTCGGCCGCGGCGGCCACCTCGCGGGCCTGGGCCGCGGTGGAGGTGAACGGCTTCTCGCACAGGACGTGCTTGCCTGACTTGAGCGCTTGGATTGTCCACTTGGCGTGCAGGCCGTTGGGCAGCGGGATGTACACGGCATCCAGCGACGGGTCGGCGATCAGGTCGGCGTAGCTGTCGTGCACGGCCGGCACGCCGTGCCGGGCGGCGAACGCCTGCGCCCGGGCGCGGTCCCGCGCGGCGACCGCGGCCACCTCGACCCCGTCGACGACCCGGGCGGGCCTGATCAATGCGGCCGGGGCGATACGGGCGGCACCAAGCACGCCTATCTTCACTGCGGGAACCTTTCCGGTGCAAGCCGGCCGGCGGGACGCCGGCCCAGGACGAGGCATCACCCGCACACTATCGGCGGCTTCCGGCAGCCGCTCTCAACACCAGCAGAAGTTAACCGCGCCCCGGGGCTTCGCCGACCGTGGCGATGGCGGGAAGGCGGCCATACGACGTGGACGGTACGATCGTCGCGTCCGCAGGCGGGAAGGGAAAGCGATGGCCGGGCCGGATAACGACGGTGACCAGTGGCTGGCGCGTTTCACCACCGTTGTCGACCGCTACCTGCACTCAGAAGACGACATGACCCCGGCCGCTGGCGCGGCGGAATTTACCGAGCCGGTGGATCGTGCCTTCCTGCGGGGCACCGCCGGGGAAGCCCCCGTCGAGGAGATGTTGTGGGCGGCCTGGGCGGCAGTGATCTCGGCCGCCGGCACGTCCGACGATGGCACGCGGTCCCGGCTCGTCGACCTGGTCGGCGCGGTCAGGGACCGGGGCATCCTGGCGCGCCCTGACGGGCAAGAGTGCGTGGTCTGGGACATGAGGGCACATGCCGACCTTCCCGTCCTCGGCGCGCAGATGCGCGAGACATGGAATTTCTCGCCGCCGGCCGTATCGGCTGTGACATGGGCGAACCTGAACGCTTTCGCCGCCCAGCTGACCGTGGCTGGCGTGGATTTCTCGCTTTACGCCCTCTGGGCTCTCCGGGCGGCGCTGGAGGAGGAAAGCCCCGATCTTCGGTTGGTACTTCCGGCGGCGGTTGAGTGGTTCAGGCACGCTGGCCCGGAGCTCGCATCCTTGGCCGTCCAGCGGGCCGCGCACGCCCATGGCAGTGACCAGGCGGGCACGCTATGCCAAGGAGCCGGCCTGGCCGACCGCGGGTTCAGCGTCGGGCGATGGAACTTCTGGAGACGCCGGCTGGAAGACATCGCGGCCGCCGGGGGTGACACCGCGGTGCAAGCCCGAAGAGGACTTGAATACATGCGCGAACCTCTACCCTGATCTTCAGCGAGATCATGCACAGGTAGGTCGTGCTGACGACGCGGCCGGCCGAGGTTCCGATTTCCCGGCCAGTTCGGCGAGGGTCAGGAGGATGCCGCGTCGCTCCCGTGGTCGGCCGCGGGCCATCCGCTGGCGTCGAACACGGCGATCGGATCGAGGTAGTCCCGCCAGTGCGTCACTTTGTGGTCCTTGACCGTGATGATCGAGACGAAGCGGTTGTGGTAGGGCCGTCCTGTCTGCACTGACTCGCCGTGCACTTCGTACTCGAGGATGGCCGCCGACGCTTCAGGGTCCCGGTAAACGCGGAGGTTGTCGGCGGTGTGCACCGTCATGTAGTCGTCGTAACCGCGGTACAGGTCAATCACGCCCTGGCGGCCTTCGACGCGCCTGGGGTAGCCGGGCACGGAGATGACGTACTCGAAGACGACGTCGTCGGCCAGGAGGTCGAAGTAGTCCTCTCCGCGGGCGAGTCCCTCCAGGCCCTGGCGGATGATGCGGAAGAAGGGGCCCTCGGCGCCAAAGTTCGAGTCGTCGCTGGTGTACTTGGTCACTTGCCCTCCGGAATGGTCCAGGCGGCGGCGTCGCGCCGGCGAACGCCTCGAAGCTAGCCGGCCGGGCGGGGACGAATTAGCTGCCTGTAGCACTTCTCAATGGTGCCTGGGGGCGCGGTGGTAGTCGCGCTTGCGCAGCCGCGACGAGTGCTCAAGGCCGGCGCCGTGCCGGAACGCCGCGTCGATGAACAGGTCCGGGGCGCCGTTCATCTCCCCCTGGGAGAA
>Ga0265337_1001793_pt1 | contig 10349 bp, 8 predicted proteins | sample 42122metaG_FD_192441 | JGI IMG/M metagenome (GOLD analysis project Ga0265337, IMG submission 192441) | Rhizosphere microbial communities from Carex aquatilis grown in University of Washington, Seatle, WA, United States - 4-21-22 metaG | ecosystem: Host-associated > Plants > Roots > Rhizosphere >... | reverse complement strand
GCACCGCAGCCCGGTCCGGTAGAGCTCGCCGGCCAGCCGCTCGGATTCGGCGACGTCGAGCGTGCCGATCAGGACGGGCCGCCCGGTGGCGTGCGCGTCAGCCACCAAGCCGACGACCGCTTCCTCTTTCTCCCTGACGGTCGGGTAGAGCCGGTCGGGCTCGTCGGCGCGGACGCACGGGCGGTTCGGCGGGATCACCGCGATCTCCAGGCCGTAGAACTCACGGAACTGCTCGCCGGCCGCCACCGCGGTCCCCGTCATCCCGCAGACGGTCCGGTAACGGCGGACCAGGGACTGGATGGTGATGGTGTCGAGGATCTCGCCGCTCTCGCTCACGGCCAGTCCCTCCTTGGCCTCGACCGCGGCGTGCAGGCCGTCGGGCCAGCGCTGCCGCCTGGCAATCCGGCCCCTGGACTCGTTGACCAGGTGGACCGCGCCGTCCCGCACGATGTAGTCCACGTCGCGGCGGAGCAGCGCATGAGCGTGCAGGGCCACGTTGAGCCGGGTCAGCGCCTCGCCGTGCTCGGTCGTGTACAAGTCGATGCCGCCGAGCGCCTCTTCGGCGGCTCGGGCTCCCGCACTGGTCAGGGACACGTTACGGGCGTCTTCGTCGACCTCGTAGTGCTTGCCCGGCTCAAGCCCGGCGGCGATCCGCGCCATCTCGCGGTCGGCGTCCGCGCTTTCGGCCGCGCCGGCCAGGACCAGCGGCACCCGCGCCTCATCGACAAGCACCGAGTCAGCCTCGTCGATCAGGACCACATCCGGGTCGCCGGCGACCAGGCCGGCGACGTCGGTGACCAGCCGGTCGCGGAGCACGTCAAAGCCGAACTCGCTGACCGGCGCGTAGGTGACCTGCGCCGCGTAGGCGCGCCGCCGGTCCGCCGCCGTGGAGGCCTGGCCGATCCAGCCGACGCTCACGCCGAGCAGGTCGTAGACCGGGCGCATCCACTCGGCGTCGCGGCGGGCCAGGTAGTCGTTCACCGACATCACGTGCACCGACCGGCCGCGCTTGGCGTACCCGGCGGCGGCGAGCGCGCCGCTCAGCGTCTTGCCCTCGCCGGTCCCCATCTCGGCGACCAGCCCGGAAAGCATCGCGAGCGTGCCGAGCACCTGCACGTCGTACGGCCTCATCCCGAGTGCGCGCCGCGCCGCCTCGCGCCCGCACGCGCAGATCTCCGCGTCGTCGCCCGCCGCTCGCGCCGCGGCCGTCAGCTCATCGTCGGCCAGCCCGCGCAGCCGCTGCTCATGCCCGCCGACCTGGGGCAGCAGCTTCGCCAGCGGCGCCAGTTCCGTCGATCCTGGCTTGTTCAGCAGCCACCGCAGCATGCTCGATATCTGCACGCCCGGACAACGTCTCGCTACCGCCCCGGATTCCGGCTGGCCGGGGACGCTACTCCTGCTTGACCCGGACGGTCTTGGTCGACCTGCTGTCCAGGGCCATCTCGTCCGCGTCTTCCACCTGCTTCTTCAGCCGTACCGTCCCGGTGGCCTCATCAACCACGTCGACCACCCGGGACAGCAGCCGCGCCGTGTCCTCGTTGCCCCCCTCATGCGCCAGCGCCACCGCCCGGCCCAGCCGCGCGGTCGCCGTCTCCGCGTCCCCGCGCTTGCCGGCCTCCAGCCCCTCCTGGATCGCCTCGGCCAGCTCCGCCTGGCCCGTGTAATGCGCCACCTGCGCGTTGATCCTGGCCGACAGCGCCTCGTCCTCGGTCCACGTCGCCCGGACCAGGCCCTGGCCAAGCACCTGCTCCCCGTTCGGCGAGCTGGCCAGCAGGCTCACCCGCGCCGCCAGCATCTCCTGGCCGACGTTGCCGGCCCCGACCTGAATGCCGACGTGGTAGTCCCTGCTCTCCCCCGGCGCCCACGCGCCGGTCGGGTAGTCCCCGGCCTGCGCGCCGGACGGCACCCGCCGGCCCGTCAGGTCATCGATCGCCGGCGCCACCTGCTTGACGAACCGCACCGTCGCCTGCTGCGGCGTCCACACGCGCAGCAGGACGTCGGGCAGCTGCTTGCTCATCGCCCCCCGCATCATCTCCTCGAAGTCCGCCGCCAGCCCCGCCGGGTCGGGCACGATGTCCACGGTGCCGAGCAGCGCCGTGGAGATCTTGCGCAGCTCGCTGACCTGCCAGCCGGTGCCCACGCCCCGGCAGTCACACCGGAACGTCCCCTCGCATAGCTCGATCGCCGAGGCCAGCCGTCCGGGCCAGTCCCCGTTCAGGCCGTCGGTGAGCAAGATGGCGTGCCGCAGCGTGGCCGGGCAGGACTGGAAGAGCTCGTACGCCAGCCGCAGCCAGTGGCTCATCGCGGTCCCGCCCCGGGCTTGCAGCCTGAGTACGGCCTCCTTGGCCGCTTGCCTCGTTCGCTCGTCCGCGACCGCCATCCCCTTCGCCGGGTAGACCGGCCGCGCCGAGCGGGCGCCGGAGATAATCGCGAACCACACGCCGTTCCCGATCACGTCCACCGCGGCCGCGGTGGCGGCGCGCGCCGCGGCGATCTTGTCGGCCGGCATGGCCATTGACCCGGAGCGGTCGACGATGATGATCTCCGCGCGGCCCGCGCCCGCTGGCCGTGGCGGGGTGTCTTCCGGCGCGTCCGCGGTCACGGTGACGACGGCGCTGACGTGGCGGCCGCCCGTTGGCAGGTACGGGTTGTGGTCGATGTCGACGGTGAAGCCCGGCAAGATGGCGTCCACTGCTGCTTCCTCCACCGTTCCCCCACTGCGCCACCGGACCCGGGCGTCCGAGTGGGGCAATTATGGAACAGCGCGGGAATTGATCGCTAGATGAGGTGCTCGGCCTGCCCCTCCTGACGAGGCCGCCGCCCCGATTCAGGCACCCCGCGCGAGTGCCGCGCGTGCCTCGTCCAGCTGCTGGAGGATGCGGTCCGCGCGGGCGGCCTGAGCGATCTGGCTGCCCTCGGCGATCAGGGCGAGCGCGTCGCCGGCGCGGCCCTGGGCGGCGGCGATGTAGGCCAGGCCGACCAGGTTCGCGGCCACCGCGGGCAGGAGGCCGAGCTCACGGCGCAGCCGCGTGGATTCCTCCAGCCGCTGCCTGGCCGTCTCCAGGTCCCCGCGGGCATGGGCCGCGATGCCGAGGTGGCGCAGTGCCTCGGACATGACGGCCTTGGCGCCCGCCTGCGACGCCAGTTCCAGTGACTGCTCGAGTACGGGCACCGCGGTGGCATCGTCGCGGCCGATCACCTGATGGAAGCAGCCGATCCAGAACAGCGCGGCGGCCTCGCCGCGCGTGTCGCCGAGCCCTCGGTACAGCCCGGCGGCCCGCTCGAATAGCGGCAGCTCGCCTGGGTCTATGTCAGCCGCGGACGGGTCCTGGTCGCGGCGCAGCAGGAACCGGGTGTGCATCAGCTTGCCGCGCGCCATGGCCAGGTCGGCTTCTGCCGGGTCAAGCTCCCGGTCGGCGTCCGCGAGCAGCTCAGCGTCGCCAGTGAACACCGCCCGCTCGTAGAGCAGTCCAGCCTGCCTGACCCGCTCGTCCACGCCGCCGATCGCCTCCCGCGTCTAGGTCCGGACCGGCCCAGTCTACGTGCGCGCCGGGTACCGGCCGCGGGGGCGGACCGCGCGACCCGGGCTCTGTGCGGCAGCAGCCGATCGGCCTGGCTGCGGATGACCCCGCAGCGACTTTTCAGCTTGGCCGAGCTTGCCTGGCAGGACGTGCCGCCCAGCTCATAAGCGTGCACACCAGGTCTCGGCAGCCCAAGATCGGTCAGGAATCGAGAAGCTCAACGGCGTCACCGGGGCGTAGCTTCCTTTAGACGGGCAGCATTACCGAGCCCTGAGCACCAACAGGAGGCCCAGATGACCGCGAAGACTTCAGACACAGGATCCGCCGGCTTTAGCGCCGAAGAACGCGCCGCGATGAAGGCCCGCGCCGCCGAGCTGCGCGCCGGGGGCAAGAAGGGTGCCAGGCAAGCCGATGACCTGCAGGCGGTCCTTGACGCGATCGCGAAGATGGCGCCGCACGACCGCCTGCTCGCCGAGCGCGTGCACGCGACCGTGACCGCGAATGCCCCGGGACTGTCGCCCAAGACCTGGTACGGGATGCCCGCCTATGGGGACGCGGACGGCAAGATCGTCGTCTCATTCAAGAACTCCGGCAAGTTCGGCTCCCGCTACTCCACCCTGGAGTTCCAGGACGCTGCGCACCTTGACGATGGTGAGATCTGGCCGGTGTCGTACGCACTGCAGAAGTGGAGCCCGGCAGTCGAGAAAAAGATCGCCGAATTGGTGCAGGCCGCGCTCGCCTGATGGCTGCCCGGCGGTTGGCGGCCCGTGCTGTCTCAGGCGGTGTGCAGAACCCGGAAGCGACCGGGCTCCGCCGGGTCACGGTCGGCGACCTGGACGGCCGGCCAAGCCCATTGCCAGACGCTGACGCCGGGCACGCGGGAAAACCGGATCCGCCCGCGGGTGCCGTCGACCGCGACGCTGGACCAGGACGCGGCGATGCGGGCCCGGCCGGTGCCGTGACGGCGCATGACCTCGGCGAGGACCGCGATCGTGTCGTAGCCTTCGAAGGCGACGAACGAGGGCGCTTCCCCGAGCCGCGCGCGGAGGCCGGCCTCGACCGAGACCCCGAGCGGGCTGAGGTCCTCGGGCAGGTAACGCAGGAACGGGATCGCGGCGCCGTCGGCGCCAAGCAGCTGCGGCCATCCGGCGAACTCCGGTTGCCCGGCCGGCGCACCGATCATGATCCCGGTGAGGCGCTGGTCGCCGCGGACCGCGTGCACGATCGGCGCCGTCGGCTCTGGGTAGCCGACCAGGAGAAGGAGGGCCGTCGCGGTGGTGCCGGCGAGTTCGTCGCACAAGGCCGCCGGGGTCAGCGCGCCCATGTCGAACTCGGTCACCGTGCCGCCGCGGGGCGAGAGATAGTCCCGGAGGATGCGTGTCCCTGACTCCCAGTACACGCTCGGCTGGGTGGCCACGGCGATCCTGCGGTGGCCGGCCCGCAGGAGGAAGTCGGCGTAGACCTGCCAGCCGTGCGACTGGGCCGGGGCAAGACGCGCGACCCACTTCGTTGGGTGCTCAGTGAGGGCGTCAAGCACGGCCGAGGAGCAGAGGAACGGCAGTCCGAGGGCGTCGGCGCGGGCGGCGGCGGCACGGGCGACGACGCTGTGGTATTCCCCGGCCAGCGCCGCGACGCCCAGCCCGCTGAGTTCTTCTGCGGCCGCGACGGCCCGCTGCGGGTCAGCGGCGGTGTTCCGGATCACCAGCTCCAGTGGCCGCCCGGCGATCCCGCCGTCCTCGTTGACGTCGGATGCGGCCAGCTCGAGTCCGGCGAGCAGGTGCCGGCCGGCGTCGACCCAGCCGGGCCGGGTCAGCGGGACGAGCGCACCGATCTGGACAGCTGACTCGCCAGCCTGATCAGCTCCGGGTGGCGGTGACGGCGCATTCATTGCCCGCAGTCTGTCAGTCCGCAGCCGGCCTGGCCTCGCCGGGCTTACCAGCCTGCAGTTCCCCGGCGAGGCGCTCCAGGGAACGCTGGTTGCCGCGGCGGACGATGGCGCGGACCAGGGGGGCGGTGAGGGCCTCGGCGCGGGGGACGTGCAGCCAGGCGGACTCGAACGTGATCCTGGTGCCGCCGCCGGCCAGCTCGTCCAGCGTGTAGGTCCCGGTGGCGATGCGGCCGCTCGCGCCGGCGTTGCGCTCCTTGTTCCTGACCGGCCGCTCGGCCTCGATGACCTCGATGTCGACGGCCTCGGCGCGGCCGGCGACGACAGCCGTGACCCGGGCCTTCGCGCCGGCGCCCCGCGCCGGCCCCTCGCACTGCCAGTCGCGGAGCATGTGGTCGGTGAAGAGCTCGTGGTTGGCGAGCACGTCGAGGAAGTCGTACACGTCCTCACGGGCCTGGGGAACGTCGATGCTCACCCGCACTGGCTTCATGTGCTCAATGGTGGCACCGCGCCGTGGCGAGCGCCAAGTCCCCGCCCGGGACTCCCGTATAGCCTCATCGTGGAGCGTCAACCTGTCCGGCCGCCCGACCGGCGCGGCCAGGTCGCACCGCACCGCACCGTCCATCAGGGAGGATCCGCATGACCGCCTTCGACTCCCGCCGCGGCACCCGCGGCGCCCGCCAGCCCAGAGGCCGGCTCATGGTCTGGGCGAATGGCTTCATGGCCGGGCGCGTCCGCAAGGGTAAGAACCCGCTCGGCTTCAACATCCTGATCCTGACCACTACCGGGCGCAAGAGCGGCGTTGAGCGGACCGCGCCCGTCGGCTGGTTCCCCGACGGCCACGGCAACTGGCTGATCGTCGCCTCGGCCAACGGCGCGACCGACAATCCCGCCTGGTACTACAACCTCGCCGCCGGCCCGGACAAGGCCCGCATCGAGGTCGACGGCACCGAGATCCCGGTCACCGCGCAGCAGTTGCACGGCGACGAGCGCGCGGCGGCCTGGACGTCCATTACCACCGCGGCCCCCCGCTTCGCCCAGTACGAGGCCAAGACAGACCGCGAGATCCCGGTCATCCTGCTGACCCGGCGCGCCAGCGACTAACTAACCGCATGCCTGCCGCACACATCCGCGCAGCGACCCCTGCGGACACCGAAGGCATCGGCCTGGCCCACGTCCGGTCGTGGCAGTCTGCCTACCGGGGAAAGATGCCCCAGGACTACCTCGACGGACTCGACCCGGCCGTCCGCGCGCAGGCGTGGCGGCGCATCATGGCAGAGACCGAGCCGTCACGGGGCGGGGTCCTCGCCGCAGTGGCGGACGGCGGCGGCATCACCGGGTTCGCGTCGTTCGGTCCCGCGCGGGACCATGACACCGATCCGCGGCAGACCGGCGAGGTCTTCGCCATCTACGTGGACCCGGACGCATGGGGCACAGGCACCGGGCGCCTGCTGATGGCCGGCGCGACCGCGGAACTAGCCCGGCTCGGCTACACCGACGCGATCTTGTGGGTGCTGGACACCAACGACCGGGCGCGCCGGTTCTACGCCCTCGCGGGGTGGGCGGAGGACGGCGCGAGCAAGGCCGACGCCAGCCGCGGCTTTGACATCACCGAGGTCCGCTACCGCACGATGCTCTCCCGCTGCGCCTGACCAGACAACCGCCGCCTACTCCGCAGCCGCCGCCGGCCGAGGTTATTCAGTTGCCCGGGTCAGCGGCGGCACGCAGAATAGCCGGGTGCTGACTGCGGAGGAAGTCGAGCGGTTCGTCAGCGACGGGTTCGTTTACCTGCCCGGGGCGTTCCCGCGGGCGCTGGCTGATGAGTGCCGGGCGTTCCTGTGGCGGGAGGCCGGCGTTGACCCCGATGACCCGGCCACCTGGACCAAGCCCGTCATCCGCCTGCCCGGGTACGGGGGCGAGCTGTTCAACGCCGCCGCCAACACGCCCGCGCTGCACGAGGCGTTCGACCAGCTCGTCGGGGCCGGCCGGTGGGTACCGCGCGACGGCCTCGGCACCTTCCCGATCCGGTTCCCGCACCCCGACGACCCCGGCGACGCCGGATGGCACATGGAGGGCAGCTACACCGCCGAGGGCGAGCAGGGCTACTGGCTGAACCTGCGGTCCAGGCAGCGGGCCCTGCTGATGCTGTTCCTGTTCTCCGAGGTCGGTCCCGACGACGCGCCGACCAGGATCAAAGTCGGCTCCCATCTGGACGTGCCGCCGTTCCTCGCGGCGGCGGGTGACCGGGGCATGTTCTTCGGCGCCGCCAGCGCCGCCATGGACGCGGCGGGGAAGCTCAACTCGCCGGACCGGGCGCTCGCCCTGGCCACCGGGCACCCGGGAGACGTGTACCTGTGCCACCCGTTCCTGATCCACGCCGCGCAGCCGCACCGGGGGCGGGAGCCCAGGTTCATGGCCCAGCCGCCCCTGTATCCCGTCGCGCCGCTGGACCTGCGGCGCGCGGACGGCGCCTACTCCCCCGTGGAACGGGCGGTGCTCCGCGGTCTTGGTGATCCGCCAGGCGTCGCTGACCGAGTGGACTAGGACAACGCGGGCGCGTTCGGGCCGGGAGCGGCTCAGTCGCGGCCGCGCTCGTCCAGCGCGCGCAGCGCCTCGTTGAACGGCCGTTCCAGCCAGGCGAGGTGGTCGGGCTCGCCGTGATGGTGCGTCGTGACCTGGTCGGGCCGGCGGACCGCGGTGTGCCGGACGTAGTCGCGGGCGCCCTCGACCAGGGTGCGGATGTAGCGGAGTCCCTCGGGGTCGGTCATCGCCCAGTCGCCGCCGCAGGCGACGTAGACCGGCGAGGTGTGCGCGAAGACTTGGCGGCCCCAGCCGTCGAGGTGGTAGTCGGCGCCGATCGCCCGGCAGGCGATCCACGCGTTGCCGTCGACCCGCAGTTCCTCGCTGATCTCGGCCTGCCGTCCGTCGTTGACGTCGGCCCGCGCGACGACCTCCCCGTTGCGGACCACCTCCAGCGAGCGGAGCGGGAAGACACTGCGCACCGTGGCATGGACGGTGACCGTTCCCGGCCCGGACAGCGCGACGGTGTCACCAGGCTCGCGGCCGTCGACGGAGAGCGTGACCAGCGGGCCGCCGGACAGGAACGTGCGGCCCGACCGCACTGCCCGGCACCAGGCCTCGTAGCTGAACTCCTCATCCAGCCGCGCGTACGTCCGGTACAGGCCGACCGGCACGTCGCTTGACATCTTGTCCGTGCCGCCGACCAGCGGGAGCCGGTAGCCGCAGTTGAGGTACTGGTAGTACTCGAGCAGCGAGTCGTCGGCGTGGGCCAGCATCTCGACGGCGTCGGCCCGGCCGGTCGCGACGAGGACGGCCGGCTCGCCGTTCGGCTTCGGGAAGTGCGCGGCGACGACGGTCCCGCCCTGGGCGTGCGTCCGGTCGGCCCAGTCGCTCAGCGTCGCGTCGAGCGCGCCGCCCAGCTCGGCCTCGTCGGGCCCGTCGCTGCACCACGGCATGACCGGTTCCGTCAGGCCCCACAAGACCATGTGGCCGAGCATGTGCTGCCGGTTCTCCTGGCCGACGTACGTGATGTAGCCGCCGCTGTCGACGACGCCGGGGCGGCCGGCGAATTCCTCGGTGTTGGTGAACAGCGCGCCCCACTGCGTCTGCAGCAAGTTGACGACGCGCAGGTCCTCGCCTCGCTGCTCAAGCTGAGCGCCCGGGGTGGACAGGAAGTGCACGTGCGAGTCGCCGGACCACCAGCCCTCGGCGGCCAGGTCGGCGAAGCGGCTGATCCGCACGGTCAGCTCCCGCTGGCCCGGCTCGATCCGCACGGTCTGCCGCAGCGGCTCGTACTCGAACCCGCGCGCGACGTCGACCACCACGTCGCCGCGCGGCAGCCATCCCTGGCAGGTCCCGTCGATATAGGCGTAGCTGCGCTGGCCGAGGCGGGTGTCGCCGCCGACGTCGTAATGCCAGCTGTCGAGGTTCTGCGTGACGTGGTTGTGGTAGCCGTGCGGCTGGTATGGGACCCCCGCAGCCGAGCGGAAGTGGACCCGGCACGGCACCGGCCGCCCGGTCGCGTCGTCAACGACGCTGACGTGCACCCAGTTGCGGCCGCTTTCGGTCAGCTCAAAGGTGACCTGGCCGGCGTCGGCCCGTCCGTCGCGTTCCACGTCGCCCCAGGTCACCCGGCCGAGTTCGTCACTGCCCCGTCGAACCGCAATGGTGGCCGACGGCAGCGCGGCGATCGTCGTGTACGCCGACGTGCCCTCCTTCGCGCCCCAGCCGGGCCGGTCGTCACCGCCGGGCAGCGGCTGCGGGTACGTCGCGACCCCTCGGTCCACGTCGATGTCGAGGACCCCGCCCTGCCCGTCCTTGGGCACCAGCACCACCGGCTGCGCGGGGACGCGGACGAACGGGTACTCGTCGAGGTCGCTGGTCGTAATCCCGGCGACGATGAACCGCGGGCCGTGCGGTATGAACTCGATCCGTTCGACCGCCCGCTCCGGATCGGGGTTCTCCCAGCACCACAGCACGTAGGCGGCGGGCCAGCCCAGGCCGTGCTCCGCCAGGCGCACCCCGGCCTCGCCCCACTTGCCCTCGAACCGCGGCAGCTTGAAGTCCGCCTGGTCGGCGACGGCGAGGAACGGCAGGCGGCCCCACTCCGGCGGCACCACCTGGATCTCGAACCGCTCCCTGACCGGCGCGATGACCGCCTCGCCGCCGGCCAGGTGGAACACGTAGTCCGCGACCGCCTGCCCGGCGGCGAAGTCGACCCGCGCGCCCGGTTCGAGCAGCCGGTGCGCGATGATCACCCGCCGCGCCAGCCGGCCGACCGGGACCGACACCGGGGCCTCGGGCAGCAGGAAGCACCGCTGCGCGGACGGCTGCTCGGGCCCGATCAGGAACGGCAGGCCGCGCAGGCTCGCCCGGCCGAGCGGAACATCGCCCGGCTCCTTGCCGAGAACTTCCACGCCCGC
>Ga0265337_1001788_pt1 | contig 10364 bp, 8 predicted proteins | sample 42122metaG_FD_192441 | JGI IMG/M metagenome (GOLD analysis project Ga0265337, IMG submission 192441) | Rhizosphere microbial communities from Carex aquatilis grown in University of Washington, Seatle, WA, United States - 4-21-22 metaG | ecosystem: Host-associated > Plants > Roots > Rhizosphere >... | reverse complement strand
CTGCTTTTCTCTTGACGAATGGGAAAACCCTTCTAAATCTACTCACCGCCGGACCGTTTGATGGACGTAGCCATAGGGGGCGTCGAGGTCCGCACATGAAGAGCGACATGAGACACCGATGAATCTCCAGCTCTTGCGAGGACGCGATCTCCGTCCTCCGTCGCGGCGCGAGCGAATACCTGCCGTTTCCGAAAGCTCTCTTCCCAGCCATACTGTCCCAACCCAATTCGAGGCGCCCGCCCGGAAGAAAGCACTCAGCTTCCCTGTCAATCGCGACACGCGGGCCTTCTACCGCCACTTCTATCCCGACACCTCTGCCGCCGAATGGAACGATTGGCGCTGGCAGATGCGCAGCCGCATCCGGACCTTGTCCGAGCTGGAGCGCATCTTCGCCCTCTCGCCCGACGAGCGGGCCGCGGTCGCCAGCCACACCGGCTCGCTTCCCGTCGGGATCACGCCCTATTACACCAGCCTGATGGACCTGAAGGACGCGGGCGAACCGCTCCGGCGCACCCACATCATGGTCGGCGACGAGCATGTCCGCCTTCCCGGCGAGGAAGACGATCCTCTCGGCGAGGACCACGATACGGTCGTGCCCGGGCTGGTTCATCGCTATCCCGACCGGGTCCTGTTCCTCACCACCGGGACCTGCTCGACCTATTGCCGCTATTGCACACGCTCGCGGCTGGTGGGCAATCCGGGCGGCGAATACCAGTTCAATGTCCGCAATTGGGAACTCGCGCTCGCCTATCTCGAAGAGCATACCGAGGTCCGCGACGTGCTGCTCTCGGGCGGCGATCCGCTCACCATCGGCGACGACAAGCTCGATTACCTGTTGGGCCGCCTGCGGGCGATCAAGCACATCGAGTTCCTCCGCATCGGGACCAAAATCCCGACCGTGCTTCCCCAGCGCATCACCAAGGATTTGGTGAAGATGCTGAAGAAGCATCATCCCTTCTGGATGAGCCTGCACTTCACCCACCCCAAGGAGCTGACGCCGGAGGTTACCGAATCCACCGCGCGGCTCGCCGACGCCGGCATTCCGCTCGGGTCCCAAACGGTGCTGCTCAAGGGTATCAACGATACGCCTGCGGTGATGAAGCCGCTGATGCACGGCCTGCTGATGCGCCGGGTGAAGCCCTATTATCTTTACCAGTGCGATCCGATCAAAGGTTCGGGCCATTTCCGCACGCCGGTCGAGACCGGACTTGAAATCATCCGTGCGCTCCGGGGCCACACCACCGGCTACGCGACGCCGATGTTCGTCATCGACGCCCCGGGCGGCGGGGGCAAAATCCAGCTCGCGCCCGATCCCGTCGTGGGCCGTGACGGCGATGATCTGCTGCTGCGGAATTTCGAGGGCAAGGTCTATCGCTATCCCGATCCCGGCGGCTCGATCGGCGCCGGCCGGGAGTTCGCCACCGCGGCTGAGTAAACAATCGGTTGATGGATGGGCCTCACCCTTCGACACAGGCGGGTGAGGCCCTTATCTTTTGGACGCCGAAAGAGAGACTGACGAGCCTCCCATGCGCATAGGGGTAACCTACGATCTTCGGGCCGATTATCTCGCCCAAGGCATGAGCGAGGAAGAAAGTGCGGAATTCGACGCCGAGATAACCATTGCCTCCATCTGCGAGGCGCTTTCCGGCCTCGGCCACGAGCCGGTGCGCATCGGCCATATCCGCGCGCTCACCCAGCGTCTGGTCCAGGGCGAGCGCTGGGATGCCGTCTTCAACATCTGCGAGGGCCTCAAGGGTTATGCCCGCGAGGCGCAGGTGCCGGCTTTGCTCGAAGGCTATGGCATCCCGTCCGTGTTCTCCGATCCGTTGACGCTGGCGTTGACCCTCGACAAGGAATGGACCAAGCGCATCGTCCGCTCGTGCGGCGTGCCGACGGCGGATTTCGCGACCATCGAATCGCCGGCCGATATCGACTCCGTCGATTTGCCGTTCCCGCTGTTCTTGAAACCGGTGGCCGAAGGCTCCGGCAAGGGCGTCGACGAACGCTCCTGCGTGAAGGGACCGGCCGAGCTGCGCGCCGTTGCGCTCGATCTTCTATCCCGCTTCCGTCAGCCGGTGCTGGTTGAGACCTATCTGCCGGGGCGCGAATTGACGGTCGGCATCACCGGGACGGGGCCGGACGCAGCCGCCCTTGGCGTCATGGAAATCAAGGCGACCCCCAAAGGCACGCAGAGCGGTTATTCCTATGTGAACAAGGAACATTGGGAAGATCACGTCACGCTGCATTTGGTCGAAGATGCCGAAGCCCACGAGGCGGCCGAGGTGGCGCTGAAGGCGTGGCGCGCGCTCCGCTGCCGCGACGGCGGACGGGTGGATCTGCGCAGCGACGCTGACGGGCATCCGCATTTTCTGGAAGTGAATCCCCTGGCCGGGTTGAATCCGCACCATTCGGACCTGTGCTTCCTTGCGGGGTTCAAGGGCCTTTCCTATCAGCAGCTGATCGGGCTGATCCTCGCCTCGTTCCTGAAACGCCATCCCGAGCTCGCCTCATCGGCCCGCGCCGCCGCGTGACGCAATAGACAGGCCTTCGGGCCGTCACGGATGACATGGTTTGGTGATGCGCGTTTCCCGTTCTTGGCGGTAAAATGCCAAACTGTCTGACTGCATGAGCGCGTGACCATTGGCGGGAGGAGATTGATGTTGCGGCGGGGACTTCTTCTTCTCTGCGTATTGGCGATGGCGGCTGTTTGGGCTCCCGTGCCGGGCGAGAGCGCAGCGCCCGTTCCGGATTTCTCCGGCGTGTGGTCGCATCCCTTCCTGACGGGTTTCGAGCCCCCGGCATCGGGTCCGGGTCCCGTGACCAACACCTCGCGCCGGCCTGACGGCCGGGCCAATTTCCAGCGCCTGGTCGGCGATTACAAGAATCCGATCCTCAAACCCGAGGCCGCGCAAATCGTCAAGGAGCACGGCGATCTGTCGTTGTCCGGCAGGGGCTATCAGACCCCGAGCAACCAATGCTGGCCCGGTGGTGTGCCCTATATTTTCTGGGATTTCCTGGTCGAGATGTTCCAGGGGCCCGATCACATCACGATGATGTACCGCCAGGGCGACGAAGTCCGCCGCGTGCGCCTGAACCAGCCGCACCCTGCGCGCGTCACGCCGTCGTGGTATGGAGATTCCGTCGGCCATTATGAAGGCGACACGCTGGTGATCGACACCGTCGGGATCAAAAAGGGGCCATTCGCCATGCTCGATATGTATGGCACGCCCTTCACCGACAAACTGCACGTCGTCGAACGCTATAGGCTCCTCGATTATGCGGCGGCCAAGGACGCAATCGACCGCAACGACAAGGAGAACACGCACGCGGGTCTGGGCTGGGACTTCGATCCCAATTACCGGGGCAAGGTGCTGCAGCTCCAATTCACGGTCGAGGATGAAGGCGTCTTCACCACGCCGTGGACGGCCACGATCACCTATCGGCCTTCGGTAGACCCGTGGACGGAACTCATCTGCGCCGAGAACCCGCGCGACTTCGACCATGAGCCATCGCGTATTCCGACCGCGGGCAAACCGGATTTCTAAAAGCACCAGGCTTGGAGGAGAACGAGAGATGGCAACGCCATTCCAATTTGGGCGGCTCCTGCGGACGGCTGCCTGTCTCGCTGTTCTATTCGGCACGAGCGCGGCGGCAGGAGCCCAAACGCCCAATTTCAGCATCACACTGACCGGACAGTCGATGATCCGGTCCGACGTGCGCGCCCATGTGCCCGCCGCCGTGCCCACGATCGCGTCATTGCTGAAGGGCGACGTGGTATTCACGAATTTCGAATCGACCATCCTCGATGTCAGCAAAGGCCAGTCGCCGAAAGACGGAAGGTTCCTCTCCCCGCCCGAAGCGCTCGAATCCCTGAAAACGTTCGGATTCAATCTTGTGTCGCTCGCCAATAATCATGCCTGGGACCTCAAGGTGCCGGGTATTCAGAACGCGATTGCACAGGCGAACCGTATTGGCCTTGTGCATGCCGGCACGGGCAACAATGTCGCCGAAGCCGTGGCGCCGGGTTATCTGAAGACGCCCAAAGGCACCGTGGGGTTGGTGGCTATCGCATCGGGGCTGGTGGCGGAAGGCGGCTCGGCGACCGCAAACCGGCCGGGCGTCAACGAACTCCGCGTCGAAGGCGACAGGCCAAACCCGGAAGATTCGAAACGCATTCTTCAAAGCATCAAGGAGGCCGCGAGCCACGCCGACCTCGTCATCGTCTACGAACACAACCACGTCTTCGACAAGCCGTTCCTGACGATGATGGGGGAGGAATTGCCGGAACGGCTGGTGCCTCCCGATTGGCTCAAGAAATGGACACATGACGAAATCGACGCGGGCGCGGACATCATCGTGATGCACGGAGCGCCGCTTTTGCATGGCGTGGAGATCTATCGCGGCAAGCCGATCTTCTACGATCTGGGCAATTTCATCTTCCAGGTGCCGCCGACGGAGATCGTGCTCGACGAACCGATCAATTGGGAAAGCGTGGTCGCCTATGTCGATTTCCAGGGCAAGACGCTGACGTCCGTGAAATTCCGTCCCGTGGCGCAGAACAAGATCGGCGAGGGCGTGGCCGACTTCAAAGACGAGCACACCAACAATCTTTTCCTGCAGACGCGCGGGCTACCCAAGCCAGCAACGGGCGAGCAGGCGCACTATATCCTGGAGCGGCTCGCCGATTTGTCCCGGCCTTTCGGAACCAATGTCGTGGTGAATGGCGACACCGCGGAGATCAAACTGAAAGCGGGAAATTAGCGCGGCGTAGATACAGCCCATCGTCAGCCAGGCGTCAGCGTCCGTTCAACCCGAAGCGATATGGTTCTCGCTGGCGGTCTCTCTCGGTGAGAAAATCTCAAGAGAGCAACGGACCGGACGGGGGCCAGCATGCCGTGCCGCGCTTTGGGGAAAACTGCCGCTCGTTTCTTTGCTGTGCTTATCGCTGCGCCGGTGCTCGCGAGCCCGGCGCGAGCTGCGGAAAGCAACGCGCCAATGCCCGACTTCTCGGGACGGTGGGCACGAAATTCCTTTGCCTACGAGACACCCGGCGCTGGCCTGGGACCCGTGGAGAACGCTTCGCGGCTTCCTTCCGGCGCGCGCGATTCGACGACGCTGGTCGGCGACATCGCCAATCCCATACTGACGCCGCGTACCGCGCAAATCGTGAAGCGGTTCGGCGAGATTTCAAAGAGCGGCATAGGGTTTCCCGACCCCAACAATCAATGCTGGCCCGAAGGACCTCCGTACATTTTCCGCGTTCTGGACACCCAGATACTACAGCAGCCCGACAGAATCGTGATTCTCTACAGCTTCGATCATCAGGTTCGGCATATTCGTCTGAACCAACCTCATCCTGCACGCGTCACGCGGTCCTGGTATGGCGATTCCGTCGGCCACTTCGAAGGCGACACGCTTGTGGTCGACACCGTCGGCATCAAGGTCGGCCCATTCTCGATGATCGACCGCTTCGGCACGCCCTATTCCGGCGCCTTGCATCTCGTCGAGCGATTTCGGCTGATAGATCGCGACGCCGCGAAAGTGGCGATGGAGCGCAATGAGCGGGAAAACGGCCGGATCGGACCGGACGGGGGCGGAGGGCTCGCCGATCCCAACGACACGGGCAAGGCGCTGCAAATCGCCTTCACGGTGGAAGACCCGAATGTTTTCACCGCGCCCTGGTCGGCGACCGTCACCTATCGGCGGAACATCGCGACGTGGCCGGAGCGCATTTGTGCGGAGAACCTGCACAATTACGGCGTCGCCGAAGACCCCAAGGTGCCGATGGCAGCGAAGCCGGATTTCTAAGCGGCATAGGCGCGCGAAACCTCCCTCGAATGTTGATATAATACGCGGCAGACGGGCGCGCCCGTCTGGACCACCTTGGCCGAGAGAATGCGTACGGCTTCACGGAGGGGATAACGATGGCGATCACAGTTTCCCGGCGAGACCTGCTGAACGCCGGAGTCGTCACGGCCACGGCGTTCGGCGTTTCGGCGCTCGCTCCGGCAGAGACTCTCGCGCAAACCGCGAACAGCGAACTTAAGGAAGACCTGTTCTACCGCGAGGACTGGTTCGGCGAACCCTGGCGAAAGCCCGAGCCCGCGGTGCTCATCCACGGCAACGATGAATCGAGCGTCGTATGGTATGGCTGGCTCCCGCGCATGGGGCAGGAGTTTCGCCTGATCCGGCCCGACCTGCCCGGATTCGGACGCTCCAAGGTTCCGCCGGGTTTCGATTGGTCGCTCCGGGGTCTGGCAACCTTCGTGGCGCGCGTGATGGACAAAGCCGGTGTCGACTCGGCGCACATTATCGGGGCCAAAACGGGCGGCGCTATCGCGATGCAGTTTGCCGCGGACTATCCGGCGCGCACCCGCACGCTTTCGGTTGCCAGCGGTCCGGCGTCGGTGATCCAGATTGCCAACCCCTCGCCAATTCCCCAACGCGACAGACTGGGCTCTCACGCGTCGAAAGAGATGATCGAATACTGGAACACCATGTTCGCCGGTGCGCCCGGGGAAGGCGTAGACGGCCTGCACACCGCGCTGTCGAAATTCGATCTCAAGGGGGACGGCGTGCTCCAGCGCATCAAGGCCCCGTCATTGATTATCACCGCGGATAAAAGCGCGCTGCAATCGGTGGAGAAGGTGAGGGCCTACCAGCTTGCGATTCCCAATTCGCGGCTGGTGGTGCTGCACAGCGACGCCTACCACATCGCCGCCGCCAACGCGGAGGAATGCGTGACCAATGTTCTCGCTTTCATCAAGGAGACGCGACAGAGGACTTAGTTCGCTCTCGGCCGTCTGCAGAGCAATTGCCTCGGTGGGTCCCGGATCGGACGCTGACGCGCCCGTCCGGGATGACAATCCAATTTGAATGGATCGGCCTGAACGCGAACGCTCTAGCCTGGGGATGCGCCCTGCGTGTTGACGTAGACGGCATAGAGCGATTGCCCGGCCGCCATGAAGAGCCGGTTCCGCTTGGGTCCGCCGAACGCGATGTTCGCGCAGGTTTCCGGCAGACGTATCCGCCCGAGCAGCTTGCCGTCTGGGTTCCACACCGTCACGCCGGAATACCCGACATTCGCGCCCGCGTTGCTGCCGCACCATAGGTTGCCGTAGATGTCGGCGCGGATGCCGTCGGTGCCGCAGCGAATGCCGTCCACCATGAAATCGGCGAACGGCTTGGGATTGCGCACGGTCTTGCCGTCGGGCGAGAGGTCATAGCTGACCACCACCCCACGATTCACGATGTAGACCTTCTTGTAATCGGGCGAGAAGGCGATGCCGTTGCCGCCGCCGGGCAGGTCTTTTTCGTCGATGACCATGTCCACGCGCCCGCTCGGATCGGCGCGGTAGATATTGGACGAGAGCTCGCCCTTTAGCACGCCCGATCCGGCAGGCTGGCCAACCTTGCCGTTCAAGAGGCCATTCATGTTGCGCAAGCCGCCCGGAGCGTCGGGCATCCCCTCGTACAGTGTGGCGCCGGGCGGGGGATCGGTGAACCAATAGCTTCCGTCGATATGGGCTGCGACGTCGTTGGGCGAGTTCAGGTGCTTGCCTTGCCAGAACTCGGCGACGACGGTAACAGAGCCGTCATGCTCATAGCGGACCAGCCGCCGGCCGCGATGTTCGCAACTGATCTGGCGTCCCTGATGGTCGAAGGTGTTGCCGTTGCTATTGTTCGACGGCTGGCGGAATACCGTGACGCGGCCGTCGTCTTCGATGTAGCGCAGTTGCCGGTCGTTGGGGATGTCGCTCCAGACGAGATAGCGGCCTTGGCCGCACCACGCCGGACCTTCGTCCCACTGGCCGCCCGTGAACAGGCGATGGATGGCGGTGTTGTTGACTCTCAGCGCATTGAAGGCGGGATCTATCGTGATGATGTCCGGATCGGGATAGGTGACCGGATTCCCGTTGGGTCCGAAATCGCGCGGCGGATTGGAGATGACGCTGGGCGCGGTTGTCCGTGCTGCGTTCGAAGCCGGGGCTTGCTGCGCCAGCGCGTCCGGTGCAAGGGCGGCAACGCCGACGGCCGTTCCAATTGCCCCGATCGCGGCGCGCCGAGAGACCTGCTCGCGGCTTTCTCGTGCGAATGCCTCTTCCTTCATGTCGGGCCCTCCAATGCCAAAAAGGGATGCGCCCCGAAACGCAATCGCGATTGGTGCGGGGCTTTCTCGCGAAAGGCGAAAAACGGGGCGGGCGCTCGTCACGCCGCGCCCCGCTCTACAAGCCCGCGATTATTGCTGCACGACCGGTCCCGGCGGCGCCCGCTCGATGATCTCGATGCGCGTGCCCCACGGATCGGTGATGTAGGCGATCGTGCTGCCGTTGGGCACCTTGCGAGGCCCTTCGTCGAGCTTGATGCCTTCGGCCTGGATCTTCTTGATGAAGGCCGGGTGGTCCTTGACGTCGAACCCGATGTGGTCGAGCACGTGTCCCTTGGTCGGCGCCTGCATCGTATCGGCCTTCACGAACCGGAGCTGCACGCCCGGTATGTCCACGACCGGCGCGCCGTTGCGCATGCCCGCCTTGCCGCCAAAGGTCTTCGCATACCAAGCCTGCGCTTTGGGGATTTCACTTTCCGGCAGGGAGAAGTGGACATGCTCGCCGCGGATCGGCACGGTTTGCGTCTTGTCTTCCAGGATTTCCATGCGCACGCCGTCCGGTGTCTCGACATAGGCCTGGTCCAGCCGGCCATTGCCGCCCGGCAGCACCTTAACGCCCTTGGCCTTCCACTCGGCGACCCGCTTCTGAACGTTGTCCACGACGAAGCCGACATGGTTGACGACAGTACCGACCGTGCCGCCGTCTCCGCTCGTGGTCCCCAGATTCAAATTGATATAGAGCCCGGGGAACATGATCAGCGGGGCTCCGCCGGGCATGAGCAGCTTGCCGCCCATGGCGAGATAGAGCTTCTTGTTGGCTTCCAAATCCTTTGAGGCGAGGTGCCAGTGACCCATGGTCACCCCGGTCGCGTTGAACGGGGCCGGTTGTGCGGCTGCGCTGCCTATTGCCAGCGTGGACGCGAACAACAAAGCGACGAAGATGTTTGTTTTCATGGGTGCCTCCCTGATTGGCTCGATGTTGTTTTTGCGATGTCCGAACGCCGTCATCCTCATCCAAACTATCATGGGCCCTCGGTTCCGAAAAAGGGAAAGCAACGTCCTTCTTGCTGCGCGCCGCTCGGGCGGCAAAGCCCGCCGTGACTTCCTATATTCAGAGGAGGAACGACGAAGGATCGCCTCGCTGACAGATACGGAATGCCTCCTCTATTCGCACTTTATTGCACCCTTATATGCACCTTATCGGGGCCTTATAAGCGACCTCTTCCCGTGCATTTTTCGAGGGAATCCCTGGCGATTTGGCCGATCGTGCGTGCGAAAAGGGGGGGAGGGGGGTGCAGCGCGAATGACGGCCCGATTGCCGCCCCGCTCCGGCGGAGTGTCAAGATCGCTTTTCGCCGGCTTCCCTTGACGACGCTTGGCGGATGACACGGCGATGCCGGCTGCTACACTCCGAATCATGCGCGTGCTCGTTCTTCATTCCGATGTGCCGCCGGATGCGCCTCCGGACGAACTGGACACGCTGCTGCAGGCCCAGGCCATCGTATCCACGCTGCGCGAATTGGGCCATGAATCCACCTCTGCGGTGTTCATGCCCGATCCAGGTGCCATGGAGTCGCTGATCGCGAGCGAGTGCCCGGACCTCGTGTTCAATCTCGTCGAGACGGTGTGGGGGCGCGGCCTCTATGCGCCTTTGGCGCCCCAGATGCTCACCCAATTGGGCGTGCCGTTCACGGGAGCGGGCGCTGCCGCCATCGCGGCCTGCAGTGACAAGATCCTCGCCAAACGGCTGCTGCGGGGAGCGAGTCTGCCCACGCCGGAATGGTCGGAGCCGCCGCATTGGCGTTCGCTTGGCGAAGGGCGCTTCATCGTCAAATCGGTCAGCGAGGATGCCTCCCTTGGGCTCGATGACGATTCCGTGGTCAAGGGGCGCGAAGCGGTCGCGGCGCGCGCACAAGCTTGTGCCGCGCGATACGGCGGACGCTGGTTCGCGGAACGCTATGTCGAAGGCCGCGAGTTCAACGTGGCTTTGATCGAGCGGAACGGTGCGCCGGCGATCCTTCCCGTCGGAGAGATGATGTTCGAGCAGTGGGATGACGCGCGGCCGCGCATCATCGGCTATGCGGCAAAATGGGACGAGACCGCCGCCGATTACCGGGACACCAGCCGCGTCTTCGATTGGCGCGAAGGCGAGCCGGACCTCTATGCGACATTGGAGCGGCTTTCCAAGGCGTGCTGGACCCTCTTCGGGCTCACTGGTTACGCGCGAGTGGATTTCCGCGTCGATCTGGAGGGCCAG
>Ga0265337_1001787_pt1 | contig 10364 bp, 7 predicted proteins | sample 42122metaG_FD_192441 | JGI IMG/M metagenome (GOLD analysis project Ga0265337, IMG submission 192441) | Rhizosphere microbial communities from Carex aquatilis grown in University of Washington, Seatle, WA, United States - 4-21-22 metaG | ecosystem: Host-associated > Plants > Roots > Rhizosphere >... | reverse complement strand
GGTAAATATTGATCTGGCTTGCCTGTTTCGCTTGCCTGAACAATGCAAGACCATAGGCGGCGCCTGCCATGACCTCGTACGAGAGTGCCAGCTGAAGAAAAGCCTCCTGCACCGGCGGGCTTGCCGCCGCTGCGCGCTCGCGGGCGCGCTCCGCCAGGCGCAAATAGCGATCGCGCTTTTGCTCGGGCAGGGGACGGTCGTAGGTCAACTCCGTGCTCTCGGGTGGGGCGCCGCGAACGCCGAACTGTCGCTTCAGTTTCGCGGTTCAAAGCTACCTTATAGCAGCGCATTACAATTGTGGAGAACTTCTAATCTTCCCAAGGCGCGTCATCGAACGGCGTTGCCGATCAGGTCCGCGGGGGCAGCAACCCCTCGTCTGGCGAATTCTCAAATGGGACAATCAGGACCAGCTTCCATGAGTGCTGCGCCGCCAGATGCAACGTGTACGAACTGCCAAAGACCGCGCGGGATACTATTCAGGAAGGCACTCGCTTCGGGCCTTGGGGTCCCTTGGTCATTGGATTATTGTGGGATGAAAGAGGGTGGTTGCGAGATGAACGAACAGCAAATCAGAGCACAGGATTACCGGCTGCGCGCGGAAGAATTGCGTGCGCTCGCTGAAATGGATGGCCGCGTTCAAACCACCGCCACCCTTATGGATATTGCAAATGATTATGAGCGCATGGCCGAAATCATGGACGACATTGACCGTACGAACCGTTCATTAGGCAAAGTCTAGAAATAGAACGGAGACACCGCCGAAGGTTCGGACGGATAGACGTCCAAGGATGTGATGCCGTGTGCAAAATATTCAACCCGGCGCGCTCACGCGGACGACAGAACATCCTCGATGCGGATCGGGATGCGCCGGACGCGAACGCCGGTGGCATGGAATACGGCGTTGGCTACCGCGGCGTTCATCCCGACATTGCCGAGTTCGCCGATGCCCTTAATGCCCAGCGGGTTGACGATATCATCGCTCTCCGGAACGGTGATCACCCTCACTTCGCCGATGTCCGAGTTCACCGGAATCAGATAGTCCGCCAGATTGTCGTTGTAGTAGCGCGCCGTGCGTGGATCGATCTCTGTCGCCTCGTGCAGCGCCGCCGAGATACCCCAGATCATGCCGCCCATGAGCTGACTCTCCGCCGTCTTGGGATTGATGATGCGGCCGGCCGCGAAGGCGCCGACGGCCCGCGGCACGCGAATCTCTCCGGTGCCAGCGTGGACACGCACTTCCACGAACTGTGCCCCGAAGGCAAAGCGCACGTTCTGCTTGCCCGTCGCGCCGCCGACGAAGCTGGGCTTGCCCTGGTAAAGCTTGGCGATGCCGTCCGAAGGTGCGCCTTGCGGCGTGTTCTCGGCATAGGCTTCGATGGCGCCGTTCGCGCCCTGTGCCTGCTTGGCCCGGATCTCGTCGCACGCTTTGGCGACGGCATTGCCGACGCTCGCCGTCGAGTTCGATCCACCCGACACTGGGGCGGGCGGCAAGGCGGAATCGCCGAGTTCGACGGCAACCCTCTGAGAATCGACGCCCAGCCTATCGGCAACGATCACGGCGCAGAGGGTGTAGATGCCTTGCCCGATCTCATGCGTCGCGGTCTGGACCTTGGCGCTCCCGTCGGGAAACAGTGTGACGCGCGCGGTCGCCGGCGCGATGTTCGAGGGATAGAGCGTCGTCGCGGTGCCCCAACCCACCAGCCAATCGCCGTCGCGCATAGCGCGCGGCTTGGGATCGCGCTCGGCCCAGCCGAATGCGGGCGCCGCGGCATCGAAACACGCCATCAGCGAACGGCTTGAATAGGGCAGGCCCCCGATCGGTTCGATCTGCGTGTCGTTGATGCGGCGGAGTTCGATGGGATCCATTCCGAGCGCATAGGAAAGTTCGTCCATCGCGCATTCCAGCGCGAAGATGTAGGGCGTCTCCGGCGGCGAGCGCATGAAGCCGGGCGTATTGCGGTCGGCGTGCACGAGCGAGACTTTCGAGGCAACGTTCGGGCAGGCGTAAAGGCGCGTGGATGCATCCGTGCCGGCAACCATGTAGTTGTCCGGACGGCTGGTAACCTCGAAGCCTTCGTGGCGCAGCGACTGGAGCCTGCCGTCGCGGGATGCACCGAGCCGAACATGGTGACGCGTCTCTGCCCGATAGGTTGCGATGGTGAAGCCCTGGTCGCGGGTCGTTGCGAGCTTGACCGGCCGGCCGATTTTCTTCGACGCCAGGGCGACGAGCGCTGTGCGCTGGGTGAGCGAGCCGCGGCTCCCGAATGCGCCGCCGACGAAGGGCGAGACGACATGGATGGAATCGGGCGAAATGCCGAGCTGGAGTGCCAAGCCATTCTTGAAGCCGTACATGTTCTGGCTCGATTCCCAGACCGTGAGCTCGCCGTTGCGCCAGTCCGCCGCGGTGGCGAACAGCTCGATCGGATTGTGGTGTTCAGCCGAGGTTTCGTATTGCCGGTCGAGCTTGACGGGCGCAGCGGCAAACGCCCTTTCTTCGTCGCCGACGGACGGGTCCTCGTGGTTCTTTGAGGCTTCGGCTGCCGCGACCGTCTGGACACCCGGACTGTCGAAGGTGGCCGAGGGTTGTTTTGCGGCGTACCGGACATCCAGGCGGTGGGCGCCCTCGCGCGCCGCTTCGAGCGTCTCGCCCAGTACCAGCGCCACGATCTGGCCGTCGTGGAAGATTTCGGCCGCGTTCATCGGCGCGATGGAGGTGCCCATATATCCACCGCCGTCGAGGATCTTCCCCGGCACGACCTTGCCGATGTTCTCGAAGGTGAGGACGTCGATCACGCCGGACACGTCGCGCGTGGCGCGCTCATCGATTGCGGCGATGGTGCCGCGCGCCACGGCGCTGGTAACGAGCCACGCATAAGCCGCATGCGACGGCGCGATATCGGAGCCGTAATGGGCGGCGCCGGTGACTTTGGCCGGTCCGTCGAGCCGCGCTTGCGCTGTTCCGATCCCGGGCATCTCAAACCTCCATCGCGGCGGCCTGCAGCAGCGCGCGGACGAGCGTGCGGCGGCCGAGTTCGGGCTTGAAGTCATTCTGGCCACGGGTCACCGCCGTGGCGAATGCAGCTTCGGCGGCGCGGCGGGCGGCGGCTTCATCCAGCGGATGCCCGCGCAGCTCGGCTTCGGCTTCGCGGGCACGCCACGGTTTCGTGGCGACGCCGCCCAACGCAATGCGTGCCTCACGCACATCGCGACCTTCGAGATCGAGCGCAACCGCGGCGCTCGCCAAGGCGAACTCGTAGGACTCGCGGTCCCGCACCTTCAGATACAGCGAACGTTTGGTCCAGGCGCCCGCTGGCACGATGAAGCCGGCGATGAAGTCGCCGGGCGCCAGCACCGTTTCGCGTTGCGGATCGCGCTCCGGGGTGACGTGCAGATCGGCGAAGGCGAGTTTGCGCGCGCTGGACATCCCGACGATCGCGACGCCGGCATCCAAGGCGATCAGGGCCTGTGCGAAGTCGCCGGGATAGGTCGCAATGCAGGCATCGCTTGTGCCCAGCACCGCGTGCCGCCGATTGACTCCGCCGAGCGCGTCGCAGCCCGAACCGGGGACGCGCTTGTTGCAATGGCTGTGGCTGGTGTCACGGAAATAATTGCAACGCGTCCGTTGAAGCACGTTGCCGCCGAGGGTGGCCATGTTGCGCAGCTGCGCGCTGGCCGCAAGCTGCAGCGATTGTGCGATGACGGGATATGTTTTGCGGATCGCGGGATGTTCGGCGGCTTCCGCCATGCGCACCAGCGCGCCCAGATGCAAGCCGTCCGCATCCGCCTCAATCGACCCGAAGTCCCCGCGCAGGCCATTGATGTCCACCACCTGTTCGGGGCGCATCACATCGAGCTTCATCAAGTCAATCAGGGTGGTGCCGCCGGCCAGGAATTGCGCCGGAGCTATTGTAAGGACATTGCCGGAGGACGCGGCGGCGCGGATCGCGGTGGGAGCGTCGGCGGGGCGGCTGTAAGCGAAAGCGCGCATGTCAGCCCCGTTCCATCTGGGTTTTGGCTTGATTTATCGCACGCACAATGTGCGGATAGGCGGCGCAACGGCAGAGATTGCCGCTCATGAATTCGCGGATTTCCGCGTCGCTGCTGGCGTGACCTTCCTGGACGCAGGCGACTGCCGACATGATCTGCCCCGGCGTGCAATAGCCGCATTGAAATGCATCCTGGTCGATGAAGGCTTGCTGCATCGGATGCAGGCTGCCGTGGGATGCGGCCAGGCCTTCGATGGTCGTGACCGGCTCGCGCACACCAATCGCGAGCGTGAGGCAGGACAGCACGCGCCGGCCGCCGACAAGTACGGTGCACGCCCCGCATTGCCCGTGATCGCAACCTTTCTTGGAGCCGGTCAGGCCCATGGTTTCGCGAAGCGCATCCAGCAGCGTCGTCCGGGGATCGATGCGCAGTACGTGCTCCCGCCCGTTTACATCGAGCGTGACTGCAGAGCTATCGCCTTGGCGTGCGGGCGCTGGCTTGGCCGCGGCGCGGACAACAACCGCCGATGCGGCCGAAGAGGCCAGCACGCAACGCCTTGTGACGCCGCCCCCGGACACCGAACGCTGGGAAGGAAAGGACATGGACTCATCCGCTGTGGGCCACGATAGCAAAACTCCGTTTCGCCATTTTTGCTCCCGTGGGCCAAAGCAATCGCGATCGCCAACTATCCGCCAGTGACTTGTTCAAGAGCCTGTCAGGCTAAGATACCGCCACAGGGACGAGCCACTTGATCATGGCAACCTTGATGGCGTCGTTGACGGCGAGGCACGATACCGCCGCATAGCCCAGCATCGTGAGAATTTGCCACCATGGCAGGGGGATGAGGTCCGGCAGACCCACAAATGTCAGAACGGTGCCTGCGAGGGCATCCAGCGTAAGAGCCGCAATGAGGGCTTTGCCCGGCATGGTCGCCCAGAACCATCGCCGTTCTCGCGCGGAAATAATGGAGAACACGCCGAAATAGAGCAACGTCAGGAAGCTGAAGGTATAAAGGGCATCGGCGCTCGTCGCCAGTCCGAAGCGCAACCAGGCGAAGTACAGGAATAGAAGAGCCTCTGCCAGCATCGCGACGCCCAGCGCGACCGACACCGCAATGAAACCTCCGATATTCCAGGTCTCCGGGTTCTTCGATGCCCGGACGGCATCTGTGGAGAGCGCGATCTTGGCGAAATCCGTCATGAAGACGAGCAACAGCATTGCGAAAGCGGAAACGACGAACCTGCCGGTGAAAACAAAGGCCGTCGCCACGAAGGCCGCCTTCAGGATCGTGCGGCTGATCTTGTTGATGATCCACGTCAGAATGCGCTGGTAAGTGGTTCGGCCCTGTTCGACCAAGGCGATGATGTTCGCGAGTCCCGGTTCCGTCAGCACGACGCTCGCGGCTCCCTTGGCAACGTCGGTCGCGGTGCTGACGGCGATGCCCACTTCGGCCTCGCGCAACGCCGGGGCATCGTTGACGCCATCGCCCGTCATGCCGGTCACGTGGCCTGCGGCCTGCAGATGCTTCACCACGATATACTTATCTTCCGGGTAGACTTCTGCGAAACCGTCGGCCCCCGCCAGCAGATCGTCTGTTTCGTTGCCGGGCTTGGTGCCTGCGGCCTTCAAATCGGCCACGCGCCGGATGTTCGGCAATCCAACTTCGCGCGCAATTTCGCTGGCCACCGCCAGCCCATCGCCCGTGAGCATCTTCACTCCGACGCCATGATCGCGAAGTGCGGCAATAAGTTGCTTCGCGTCTGGCCGAATCGGATCTTCCAGCGTCACCAATCCGACCAGGGCAGGAACGCCCGTCTCTGACCCGCGCGCCACCGCCAAGGTCCGATATCCCTTCCGTGCCGATTCTCGCCCCTGAGCGTCTAAAGAGTCGATCTCCGCAGGCTTCAATCCGCACGCCTCAGCGATGGTTCGCACAGCCCCCTTCATCGCGCGAAACCGCTGGCCGTTCTGTTCGAACACCGCTTCGGTCCGCCGATTCTTCGCGTCGAACGGCGCGAACGAGATCGGCGAGACGGCAGCCGATCCATCAAAAACGTGCCGGTCTTTCGCGGCCGCGAGAAATGCCAAGTCGATCGGATCCTGGTTGGCCGCTTGCGATGCAAGGGCCCCGGCAAAAAGCACATCGGATTCCGTCGCGCGCTCCAGCGGAATGACGCCGGTCACGGCAAGCTGGTTCATCGTGATCGTGCCCGTTTTGTCCACGCAGAGCACGTCCATCGTCGCGGCGTCCTCAGTGGCGCTGAGGCGCGTGACCAGAACGCCGCGTTTGGCCAGTTCCTTCGATCCCACGGCCATGCTGACCGTGAACATCACCGGTAGCGCAACCGGCACTGCACTCATTAACAAGACGAGCATCAGGGGGGCCATCTCGACAAGTGGCGCATGCCTGATGACCGACATCGCCACCACCACAGCCAAAAGCACCGCGACGATTACGAACAGCCAGCGGACCACCTTGGCCACCACCACTTCAATGTGCAGTTTCGGTCGCGCCTGCTGCACAAGTTCGGTGGTTCGGCCAAAATAAGTCTTCGCTCCCGTTAGCATGACCACACCGTTGCCCTCGCCCCGGCGAACGATCGCCCCCGATGAGAGAACATCGCCGGGCGCCTTTTCCACATCGCTCGACTCGCCGGTAAGGGCCGACTGGTCGACATCCAATGCGCCGGTGAGGAGTTTCACGTCGGCGGGGATGATATCGCCGAGGCGCAGGCGCACGATGTCTCCCGGCACAAGCTCACGGGCGGGAATGCCCTGCCAATTCGAATCGCGACGCACGCGCGCAGTGACCTGCAAGCGCCGCCGCAAGGTCTGAACGACGCCGGCGGCGCGGCGTTCTTGTGAGAAACTCAAGCCGGCATTGATGACCAAAAGCGCGCTCACCACCGCGAGGTCAGAATATTTCTCCAGGATTACCGACAGGATCATGATCAGTTCGAGCATCCACGCCGACAGGCCCCAGAATTTCGCCAGAAATGCGAGGACCGGGTGCCCCTTTTGCTCGGTCACTTCATTGTAGCCGTGCTCCTGCCGGCGCGTGCCCGCTTCCGCTTGCGTGAGCCCCGCCACGGGGTCCACGTGCAACGCCGCCAGTGTGTCGGGAATGGAAGCAGATGCGATATCAGGCGCTTTGACGGCCTTTGTGGTCATTGCGCGGGGGATCGTGCCTTCGGAATCGCCTTGTACCGCAGACATTGTGACGATCCTTCGCAGTGTTCGCCGGATCTGTGCAGGGTACGGCTTCCCGTCGATCAAGAGAACGCGCGATTGGCTGCTTGGTACAGTCGAGGGCGAAAATCACCCGCAATCGCGGCCTTGTACTGAGTATGGCGGCAACACCAGGACGGGCGCCCTGGAAACGCGACCGCCACGACATCACCCCGCTACGGCCTGATCCCGCACGCCGCGGCTAATTTCTCTTTTCGCCTCGGCTGACACGGCCCAATGCCGCGGCGGTTCGCTTCACGATGTCGGGAGGTGTCCGATAAACCGAAGCGATGATGTTCGCGAGCTCCTCACCCGAAATGGCATCCACGTTCAGGTCCTGCCGTCTTGCGTCTTTGAGAAACTCGGGATCCTTCAAGGTGTCCTCGAACGCTTTGCGCAGCATCGCGACGCGCGCCGCCGGCACGCCTGGAGGAGCCACGAATGGCCGTCCCAGCGACACACGGGCAAAGAATAGTTGCAGCGCTTGGCGATCCGGTTCCGAGCGAGCAAGATCGGTACCGACAGGGACGTTCTTGAGCCGGCGATCCGGCGTCAACCCCGCCTGAAACAGTATGTTGATCTTGCCCTCCCGAGCGAGGGTTTCGCGCATCAGGGAATCGTAGGCAACGCAGATGCCTTCGACTTCCTTGCGCTCCATTGCAAGCGAGATTTCCTTGGTCCCCTGATAGCCTTTGACGGTCTTGAACTTCATTCCGAGAAGTTCGGAGAGGAATTCAGGGTAGGTCGCGGTGTCGGCACCAGAGCCGGTGGCGCCTACCAGCAATTCCTTCGTGAAGAGATCGTGCAGCGTCTGAACACGAGCGTCCTTGCGGGCTACGCAGACAGTGGTGTCCTTATCGGGGCTGCCGATCCAGTTCATCTGGGCAGGATCGAATTGAGTGCCCTCGCCCCCGAGCAACGGTTCGAGCGGAATTCCACGATTGACGAGACCGATTGTGGTGCCGTCTCTTGGCGAGACGTTGTAAAGCTGATTCATCAGCTTAAGGCCGCCAGCGCCGGGAGAATTCTGCGGCACGACCCTTGGGTGGCCGGGCAAGTGATTACCCAAGTGCGCGGCGATGGTGCGGGCCCACACGTCATTGGCCCCGCCCGGTCCGAAACCGATCAGGATATAGACCGTCTTTCCCGCGAAGAATTCGGCCGGAAGGCGCGCGGCGCTGAGCGCAGGTGCCGCAACCCACAGGATTGTGAGCGCTAAGACAAAGGCGCGCATGCCTTCTCCCGTCCAAACGGGCCGGATTTCAGTCCCGAATGTCCTGCAGGAACCACTCGGTCGGAATCGTCCGTCCCATATTGCGCTTCTTCGCGAGTTCGTAAACCCAGCCGCCTACCGCGGAAAACTGCAGCCCTTGGTTGCCGACATTCCTGTAGAAGGTGATCTGGTCGCGTGACGTGCGCCCCGGACATTTGCCCGTCACCAGATCGGCAAATTCCGGCTTGTCGCCGCCGCGCCCCCGATCGGTGAATTCCGGACTATCGCCGCCGAAGCCGGGCTCCGGGTTCTTTTCGGGAATCCGCTTCATCTCCTCCGGTGAGCCGCCGATATAGGCCGCCGGGGACAGACCGCGCTCGGCCTGAAACCGCTCGGTCTGACGCATCTGGAGGCCCGCAGCGCCCTGACGTACGACGACGTCGAATTTCCCGGCAACCGCGTCGGGCATTTCTCGCCGTCCGAGATTCGTGACGTGCATGCCCTTCTCGACCCACTCCGCATCGTATACCGGCTTCATTGAGTCGGTGCAGGAGGACAGGATGTCGACGCCCCGAACAGCCTCGCGCGCGCTGTCCACCGCGCGGACTTCGATGCCGAGCTTCTTCGACATCTCAGCGGCATACTCCTCGCGGCGGCTCGCGCTGGGGCTATAGACCTTGCAGAGGCGAATATCGCGAACGCAGCCGAAAGCCTCAAGGAAGGTGCGCGCCATGCCTCCCGAACCCAGCATACCTACAACATGGGAATCCTCGCGGCTTAGCCATTTGACGCCGATCCCGGCGCCGCCGCCCACCCGCATATGCTGCAACACGCCATCGTTGATGAATGCAAGCGGTTCGCCGTTGCGGGTCGAAAGGAGGTAGATGATGCCGCAATAGGTCCCGGGCTGCATGCAGTATTTTTCTTCGGTCCAGTTGCCGTTGGCGTCTCTTGGCCATTCGATGACGTCCGACTTCATGCGGATGGCCATATAGCCATCATTGGCCCCCTCCATGGTGCTCCACCGATAGTAGCCGTCGGGAGCATCACAGGGCATGTAGACATCGATGCGCGGGCGATGAATCGCGCCCCCAAAGGGCAGCTTCTTGAACGCCTCTTCCTGGACGCGGATGCAGTCGGCCATGCTCAGAAGTTCAGTGACATCGCTGTTGCTTATGATGAGCATGCGTGGTGCTTCCTTTCAGCGGTCGCTTCCTGAAAAATGCCGATACGCGAAGGCGCGCCTTCCGATCCAGTTCGAGACGGCGCCCATGACGGGCCGCGCGCAAAATGACATCACATGCAAGCCCTTAGGAAGCCCGCATCCTGACCTAAAGTCCACATAGGCTAGCGTAAATTACCCTTCCGGTTGCCGTCAAACTGCCTGGGCCGCCCCCCTTCGTGCAGTCTGGAAAACGCGCGTCTCTGGGTTACAATGGGCTGCGGAAATTGCGTGAGATCACAGCCCACTCGCCCCGCGCGTCCAGACGAAGGATCGTCCTGGGGGGAGAGGTTTAAGTTTGGCCCCTTCTTGATTTGGGAGTACCGATGCTTCACGTCGCTGCAAATGCAAGAACGAAATATCTGACGGGTGGAATCGTGACGGCGGCGATCCTCTGTTCCACTACGGCGGGCGCCCAGAGCGCGCCGGCGCTTCCCGATTTCTCCGGCCCATGGGCTCGCAGTTCCATGGATCCGGAGTTGCTTCCCTCCGGACCGATACCGCTGGTGAATTTGCGGCGGCAACCGGATGACCCTCATCCGAACGGGGGTGGAGACCCGCTTCCTTTGGTTGGGGATTACAAAAACCCGATTCTAAAGCCGCTTGCCGCAGAAGCCGTTAAGAAGGCCGGCGAACTCTCGGAGAGCGGCAAGATCAATCCCGATCCGTCAAATCAATGCGCGCCCTATTCGCCGCCCTATATTTTCACGATTC
>Ga0265337_1001786_pt1 | contig 10365 bp, 10 predicted proteins | sample 42122metaG_FD_192441 | JGI IMG/M metagenome (GOLD analysis project Ga0265337, IMG submission 192441) | Rhizosphere microbial communities from Carex aquatilis grown in University of Washington, Seatle, WA, United States - 4-21-22 metaG | ecosystem: Host-associated > Plants > Roots > Rhizosphere >... | reverse complement strand
GATGTCGGCGCGGCGCGGGTCGTGCTGGACGACGATCCGGAGCACTCAGAACGACGGGAAGGTGCCCATGCCAGCGATCAGGATCTCGCCCACATCGAACGTCGGTGCACCCGCAACATTCACGATCCCGTCGACCGATGACCAGAGCGCCGCGCCGAAAGCATCCCATGAGCCAAGACCGCCCGTCGACCACATGCCGGAAACCTCGCCGGTGTTCGCTTTGTAGTTCTGATCGTTCGCTGCCGTGTTGTCCGGCAGCGTGATTGTCAGAACGCCCGCCTCGCCTCCACCGGTATATGCGCCGTAGACAATCCGCAGCCAGAGCGACGTTACTGACGGGAACTCGCCAGCCGGATCGATGACCTGCGTCAATGCGAATGCGTAGCTGTTCGAGATGTCGACGGTGCCGTTGTTGATCGTGACAACGTCGATCAGGTTCGTCCAGATCGGGAGAGCCCCGGCGCCTCCCGGCAGTTGCGTCTCTGAGCCGTCCGGGTTGACGAGCCAGACGGTGCCGTCATCCTTCTGGATGAGGCCTGGCGACGAATCGTCGACGCCGCGGAACGAAGTGGCGAAGCGCCGTTCGAGCATCAGGCGACGAGGGCGGCTAGGCCTTCGATGCCGTCGGCGGAGGCGGCCAGCACCGCGAGTTCGCGCTCGAGCGCCTCCTCGCACGGCTGGCACGCGGCCGACTCGACGAACTGCACCGCATCCTCGCCGTCGGGAAGCAGCCCTGAAGCAGTCAATGCGCGAGGGACGGGGAAGCCGGGAACGTTCACCTGGAGAACTCCGATGAGATCCTTGCCCTTGCCGCGGAAGACCTCGCGCCAGTCGCCCGATGGTTTGCTCGCCATGAGTGCCTGCGCGTCTGCGGCAGAGAGCCTCGCGCTGATGGTTCCGGCAACCCAGATCCCGAAGGCGTCCTCGCCGGCCCGCACGAACGCCGCAGCCGTACCGGTGTTGTCGTAATGAGCGACTGCCTTGTCGGCGCTCAACCTGAGACCGGCGTGGCCCGTGTCCATCGTGAGAGTTCCGACGGCGACGGACTTCCCTTCTGCTGTTTTGATCTCTCCGAGATGGAACCCTTCGTAGCCTGACGGCGACCGGGGCGGCGGCACGCATCGTCCGGGGAAACCGGTGTGGCAGCCATCCCAGGGCGCCATGTGGCCGTAGACGCGGCCTTCCTCCGTCACCGTGAGCGCGGTGAGTTGCCCGAGTTCAGGGTTCTCGAACCACTCCGCCGGCGGCCGTTCGGGTGCGAGGCCTGCCGCCGAAGCGGTGAGAACAGGGCCCTCGATGTCGGTCTCGGTGTTCCATTTCCCTTGCCGCTTGGCTGCCGATGCGATCAGCGAGATCGTGCTCTGCGGTGCGAGCGCCTGAACCGGGCAGATGGTGGCGCCGGCGATCGTCCATTCCTTCGCGACCATGATGATCTCGATGTCGTCGAAGTCCGGCTCCGCCTCGACATCCTGCTCGGCCTCGATCGGCATGTCGTTCGGCAGACCGGCCTCGGTCGGGCTGATCTCCTCGTCGGCCTGGGTCGGGTCGTTGACCTCGTCGAGCATGTCGTCGAGGCCGGTGACGGAGGATGCGTCGTATGCCATCGGCTCCCATTCGCAGTCGACCATGTCGATCGAGATGCCGAGCCTTCGCATCTCCCCGACGAGCGCTGCGGCCTTCGATCCGATCGCGCGCAGGTCTGGGTCGTCCGAGTCGTCGAAGAGAACACCGTTCGCCTGGTACTGGTTGCCGGCGACGGAGATCGAGTCGATGCGGCCGCAGATCGGGGCACCGGTAACGACATCCGCGTGCGGCCCGTCTTCCATCAGCATCAGCGGGAGCGGGAGCGGCAGCCAGGAGCCGCCGTCGGGTGAGAGCAGCCGCTTGACACCCGAGTCGACGGTCGGGACGCCAGCGACGCAGAGCGTGGCCGTCCACGGTGTTCCGCCGGCCGCGGCGGCGAGCAGGGCGGAATCCGTCAGCGGGGCGCGCGACGCGGGGGTGGGGGAGAGGCCGAGCGCCTCGCTGACGAGGATGAGCGCCGCCAGCTGCTCGTCGTCGAACGCGTCGCCGAACCCGCCTGCGGCGAGCGCGGAGCGAACCTCGGCGAACCGTGTCGCTTCCGGCGAGAGCGGTTCTGCGAGTTTCGCGGCGAGCTCTTCGCGCTCTTCGTGGGTCAGTGTGGCGACATCGATGGCCGGCATGTTCCCTCCCGAGGTTAGAGCATCGGCGTGCGGTTTGGCAATCAGGTCGTAGTCGAACGAGCCCTCCCAGAGATGGTCGCGGAAACGCGCCAGCGCAGCGCTCGCCGTCAACGGCTGCCCATAAACCACTGTGCATCGGCAGTTGTGTGCGATCACGCTTCCGGCAAGGTATGATTGACGCCCACCGACCTGGAGGTTGTAGACAAACCCGTGGAACGGAAGAACATCCCGCTTGACGATCTTCGCCAGCGCTACCTCGCAGGGGAATCCGAGAAGGCGCTCGCCGAGTTCTACAATGTCAGCCGTCCCGTAATCCGCCGCCGTCTGCTCGAGCTCGGCATTCAACCTCGCAATCGCGCCGAGGGCATGGTCGCTCGGATGGCGCGGACGACTCCGGAGGAGCGTTCCCGTATGAGCGCCGCCGCCCACGACGCCGTCCGTGGCATGAAGCGCAGCCCCGAAGACCTCGCTCGACGCGCCCGAGGCAAGGAGGCCAGCCAGGTTCACATCGGCGGAGGTGAGGTGATGCTCGGAGAATGGCTCCGTGCTCGCGGGATCTCGTTCGTTCCGCAGAAGGCCGTTGGCCCCTACAACATCGACCTCGCGATCAGGAATCTCGCCGTGGAAGTTCACGTTCGATCCGGGAATCCGTCGCGCGTCGCCCACTACGTCAAGCGCAGCGAATACCTCCTCAATCTTGGTCGGGACGTGATCTACGTCTGGATCAACGCCGGCTTCTTCCTGAACGAGCGCGCCGCAGACGAGATAGTCGCCATGCTCAAGATCACCAAGGGCCTTCCATCCGGCGCTCGTCAGTACCGGGTGATTCGGGGTACCGGAGAGACGGTGCTCAGCATCGGTTTCGACAAGGATCAGGTCGCCGTCATACCAACGGCGAAAGCCACCCGCAAACGAAGCGGCAGCCACTAGCGTCTCGCCTGGGAAGCAGTTGGCGGATTCCTCCCATGAGAGATCCGGATCCCCTGGGTACTGGGCTGATTCGCCGCCGACTGTGAATGTGTCGTTGATCGCGACGGTCTGCCCGTCGGCGTCCGCGTGCGTTTCGCGGGTGCGCTCGTCCTCGGTCGCCAGCCATGTTTTCGTCGAGGCCGCGTCAGCGGTGGTGGCTCCGAGCAGCGAGCCGGCGTTCGAGAGCGCGTTCAGGTCGGTGCGGGCGAGCATGTCGGCGCGCACCTTCGAGATCTTGTCGGTCGCGGTGACGATGTTGCGGGCGACACGGTCGACGGAGTAGCCGTTCGCGAAACCTTCCTGGATCGCCTCCGTGATCTGCTCCTCGATCGCCGACGTGATCGTTCCCTGGATGCGGGCGGCGATGGCATCCAGGATCGCCTGCGAAGTCGGCGCGTGGATGTCGAACGAGATGTCGAACGGCTGCATCGCGCTCGACGCCGAAGCGGTCAGCATCTGCCGGTGCAGCTTCGCGGTCTTCCGTTGCGTGTCGGCCTCGAGTTCCTGCTGGTCGATCAACTGCCCGGCGGGCGGCGGCGTCCAGTTCGGAGGCTGCTGGTCGGCCGCAGCGGTGATCGGGTGGATCTGCCGCATCCGGCCTGCGGCGCGACGTCCGGCGGCGCGCAACGTGCGCCCGTAGGCGCGAGTCATAGCCGGAAGATGCTCGGCTGCCTTATCGGCGCCGGTCTTCGAGCCGTCGTTGATCTTCGTGTGCTTAGACGCCATGTGTGTCGCCCCAGCCGAACTTGTTCTCGCACCAGTGGAGCGCATGTACGAGTTCGTGATGCTCGCGCGTGTGGTGATGGGTGCACACCTTTCGGACGGTGCCGGCGACGGGATGCTCGCCACGCCGGATGCAAAGGTTGACACCGCAACGGTTATGCCAGCGCGCCCAAGCCGCCATCGACAGGCCGGCGATCAAGCCGACGCCGGAGACCCACTGGATCTCGTTCGCACCGACGTTGTAGAACGTGCTGCTACTCAGCGACGAGCCTGCGAGATGCGCGACCAGGAACATCCCGCAGGCGAGAGCGAAGCCGAAGATCGCCGCTCCGATCTCTTCCCTCCTCATCGCTCACGACCGCTCGAGAGGCCGGTCGATCCGCTGCAGCAGCACCGAGAAGCCGGCCGGCAACGGATCAGGGGTCTCCTGGAACAGTGTCTTCGCCGCGTGCTGCTCAACCAGACGACCGAGCTCAGAAGCCCAAGCAGGGGCGACGCCCATCCCTGCGACGACGGCGGCGAACGCGTCCGCGACTCCAGCGACGAGGTTTCCGTTCCCGGTCGTGCCCGGCCCGGACGTGTTCAGATACGGCTTCGCGCGCTCCTTGCCGAGCGTGGCGGCGACGAGCCAGTTCGGAACGTCGACGATCGCCTCCTGGCATTCGTCGCATTTGCCGGCGCGCGGCCCGGTCAGCGAGCGGAGGCGGGCGCCGGCCATCTCGCGGCCGCGCAGGATCGCGTAGTCGGCGGCGCCGAGGATCCGCTGCTCGCGCCCGAGCGCCGCCGACGCTTGGAGCGCTGGGCCGCCGTCGGATCCGTTCTGGTCGGCCGGTGTGTCCTGCGGCGGCCCTGGGTTCGCCTCGACCGGGTTGACGTTCGTGCCTGCGACCTCGCCGGTCGCCGACTCGATGTCTCCCGGTGCCGGCTCGATGTTCGCGCGCACCGACGGGATGCCGTAGGCGAAGTAGGAAGGGTCTTTGAGCGCGATCCCGGCCCAGTGCTGGTATTCGATGTCGCTCATCGCGTCGTTCTCGTTGAAGCCGAGCAGTTCGCGGTAGACCTCGTCGTTGATCAGGCCGGCGGCTCGGAGATCTTTCGCGTCCTTCGCCCGGTCGGGATGGTTGATCACGTCGGACGGGTCGACACCGATCAGGTACTGATCCCAGTCGGCGACGCCTTCGCCGCGCAGCGCGGGCTGCAGATAGGCGGCGGTGAAGTCGGCGGCCATCTCCAATGCGCCGGGTTTGCCGTAGCTGTCGTAGGTCTGCTTGTCGATCAGCCAGGCGCCCCAGTGGTTGACGTCGGCGGTGCCGGTGATGACCTCTTTCGGAAGCTCGATGCAGGTCGCGAAGCGGCCGATCATCTCCGCGCGCTGGCTGATCTCCGCGAGCTCGCCCTGGTTGTCGTTGAAGCGGATGTACTTCATCTTGTCGATGAAGTCGCCGGCCATCCGCAGCCCGATCGGCGAGACGGCGGCGGCGGTGCCGGGGTCGCGCAGCGACGCCATGATCGCGACGTTCAGCCGTGCCATCAGGTCGTCGGAGGCGGGATCCTCTTCGGGGTCGTTGCCGAGCGACGGCAAAGTCGCCTCTTCCGGGTAGGCGAAAATGCCGGCCTGGTAGAGCCGCGACTTCAACTGGGCGCGCACCGAGTAGGTCGAGAGGACGAGTTCGTCGAGGATGTCGAGCGCGGCCTGCATGTTGCAGTCGGCAAGCCAGCTGTAGGCGGGCGACGGCCGCCAGAGCCGGTAGACGTTGATGATGTCGGGCCCGTTCTCGACGAACTGCGGGCCGAGCACGTCGCCGTTCGCTTCGATCTGGGCGGGGTCGTTGCCGACGATGTACTCGTTGACGCCGATCGTGTACTGGTCGGCGGAAAGCATCGGGGCACGGAACCGGCTGGCGAGGCCGCCCGGCTGCGGCCGGAGTTCGTTCGGTGACAGGCACTCCCAGACCTCGCCGCGATCCTCGTCCGGCGACACGGTCAGGTAGGACTCGCCGATCAGGAAGCGCAGCTTCGCGTACTGGTCTTGGAGCAGGGTGCGGCCGCCGCCGGGGTCGACGATCTGGTTGAAGATCTCGAACGCGGACCCGTCGTGAACCTCCGCGGGCTCGTGCGTTTTCGGGTCGATCTTGGCGGGGAAGAGGCGCACGTTGCGGAGCATCTGCGCGAAGAAGTTCGTGCCGAACTTGACCTCCGGGACGAGGCTGTAGTAGCTCATCGACTGCGCCTGCCACGGCTGGATCAGCCGGCGGATGTCCTGCGAGTTCTTCTTCGCGAGGGCGAGCGCGCTGCCGCGGATCGCTTTGCCGTCGTCGCCGATGTAGAGCGGCTGCGTGTGCAGTTGGATGTCGTAGATCGCGGCGGCGGTCAGTGTTTCGAGCGACAGGTTGTCGTCGCGTGGCCGGTCGCGTGTGCGGCGGCGGGTGCTGACCGGGGTGCGTGGCTTGCGCTGTTTCGCGCTGCCCGCTCTGATCCTGCTGATCGTCACCCGGTTACTTGGCGACCGTGGTCTTCGGGCCGTTCCAGACGGCCGGCAGCCCGCGCACGCGTTCCGGCTTGTCGGCTGCGGCTGTCCGTGTTGACGGTGCCTTGTAGACCTTCGATGACCCTCCGCACCCGCATCCCACGTATCGGCCCTCCGCTCGCGTCGCTTGTGCTTGCAAGCGGCTTATATCACGCGCAACGGAAATGCAAGCTAGTCGAGGCGGGTGCGCACGAGCCCGACCGCGGCCGAGATGGCAAGCGGTGTGGCGACGTAGAGCATGCCGGGCGTCCACAGCCAGAGCAGATAGGCGGCGACCGAGAACCAGGCGCCGGAGCACCAAGGGCATTCGAGCCATTCGGCGAGCAGTGGCCGGGAGTAGAACTTCTCGTCGTCGGTGTTCGTCCATTCGTAGCCGAGCAGCCAGTCGCGGAAGCGGACGAGGATCGGCAGCGTGTCGGCCGCGGCGATCCGCCAGAGCCGAAACGTGCCGAGCGTCAGAACGATTGCGACCCACGGCGACGGGATCACGAGCCACACCGCCGACACAGCCATCCGTGCGCGTACCAGTATTCGCCGTCCTCGCCACAGACAACGCACTTCTCTCGGGTACGAAGAGCCGAGTTCATCATCCGCCAGAAGTTGTCACGGTCAAGAGGCAGAAGATCGCCCTGGGGGATCGCCGCCGCGCGTCCACCGCTATGTCGAAGATCGGCATTGGGAGCAGCCCATTCGTAAGCGCTCATCGGTTCGCCCGCCTCGTCAACTCGGCACGCCACGGCTCCAACGCCGGCGGCCACTCGACCGGCTGCAACTGGATCCGCGACTCGGGCCACATAATCGAGTCGATGTGCGTTTTCGCGTGAAAACGGCCGGCATCGCCGACCGCGTACCGGGCGAAACGCTCGTCACGCTCACCCACGTTCGCCCAGCCAAGGTGCAGCAGCGCCGAGCAGGTATGCCCCGTCGGCAGCAGCCCGACCGCGTCCGGCGTGCGCCCCGTCGCATGCCCCTTGTCGGTGATCTTCAACTGGTTCGGACGCAAACGGTCAGGACGCCAGACGAGTGCCACGTCATGCTCGACCCAACCGCCGTCCTGGCGGATCTCGAGCTCGTCGGCGTTCACCTTCCAGACCTCCTGCAGACAGACCTTAAGCGCGCCGGCATCCGATTCCTCGCAGACCGTTCGCACCGCCGCGCCGTCGGTGATGAACTCGTCCGCGTCGATCGCCAAGATGTGCGTCGGTGCGCCCTCGAGCATGAAGTCGAGCAGCCGTTGGCGCATCGCCGCATGGTTCACGAACGCATCGCCGGATCGCTCAGGAGCACGCAGGGTCACACAGCGCCTATCAGCCCAGCCGTCAGTCGATCCCTCGTCCAGGACACGGATCTCGTCGCAGAACTCGAGCAGATGGTCGATGCACGGGCCGAGGTAACGGCCGAGTTCGTTCCTGACGATCAGACTGGCAATCAAGCGCACGCGGCCACCTCGGCGTTCAGTGCTGCGTCGTACGTTTCGAGCGCGTGCCAAAGGTCTTCCATCGGCGTGCTGTCCGTGTGCCACTCCGCGACCGACTTGCGAACCTGCGCGACGAGGGCCTCAGTCGCAACGTCTTCGCAACAATGGCCGTCGTACTTCTCTCCTGAACAGCCACACCGGGGGCACGGCTCAATGTCCTGCGGCCACATCGCGGCCTCTTCCAGATCCTCGGGGTTCCTCACGCAGCCACCTGGGCGTCGATGTGCTCGAGGAGTGCGGCGCCAAGGAACTCTGTGTACATGGGGGGGATCGCCTCGGACAGTTCCGCCCGGGTCATCCATCCGATCCCCATAGCGGCACCGGCCTGAGCAATCGATCTCGGCTTCCGATGCCGGCCACCAGGGCCACCGGTTCCCGTCACGTCTAGCGGCAGCGGGTGCTCCGCGTGTGAGCATGGCGGAAGCATCCCGATCGGCCAGTTCGTCTCGAAAAGCCTGTGCCGCCACACGCCGAGCCCGAACGACGACCCGCACAGCTTCAACGGGTGCTCGAGCGGGGCGCCGACGACGTTCTCGATGATGTACGGCAAGCCTGTCGCCCGTAGGAGCTCGCGCACAGGCGCGACGAGGTCAGGGTGGTCGTCTGGGTTGCCGAGCCCCTGTGTCAGGAGCGAGTAGCGCTGACACGGCGGTGAAGCATGGATCGCGTCAAACCGGTACCGAGTGAGCAGGGTGTCGATAGACAGAGCGTTCTGTTGGTGGAACTCGAACGGGTAATTCGGCTGCGGATCGATGTCGATCCCGACAACCTCAAAGCCGGCGCGGTGGTAGCCCATCGCCGCCCCGCCGGCACCGCAGAACAGGTCGAGAACCCGGAGTGTCACGTCGCTTGCCAGTCTACTCGACCGGTGCCCACCACTGGTAGTAGGAGCGGCCACCGTCGGCGTACTTCGACCACGGCCGCGCCCATCCCTTCGCGATGTGCTGCACCGCCAGCGACGCGTATGGTTCGAGGTCGATCAGGTCGAGGCAGAAGCACGGCAGATCCGGTGTGATCCAGCCCTTGCGGCTCTCCGGGTGGCGGCCCTGGAACTCGGTGAAGCCGTAGCGGCCGTTCGGTGTCGGCCGGCAAACCTCGAACACCCGGTAGCGCATCAGGCCGACGCCGCCGATGTGGCGCGCTTCTTCGACGCGGCGTTCGTCGCAGTGTCCCATCACGGGCGGGCCGAAGCGTGGCTGGATGCCGAGGAAGTCGATGCCGGGGTTGAGCGTCGCGACGCGGGTGAGCTCGTTCAGCCAACCGGGCGACACGACGACGTCGTTGTCGAGTTTCACGAACGCGCCGACGTCGTCCTGTTCTGCCGTGGCGGAGAGCAGGTCGAGGTGCCGGTTCGTGGCGGCGACGGGGCCGCCGAGGCGCAGCGACTCGAACTTCACGTCGAAGTCGCTTGAGCGTGCACCGGCCATGTCGCGCAGGTACTGGGCGGTGCCGTCCTTCGACCCGTCGTCGTGGATGTGCAGGGTGCGGACGAGCGACCAGTCGGTGTTGTCGATCAGCGACTGGAACGACGGCTTTGTGAAGGCGAGCCGGTTGAACGCGACGTAGAGCAAATCAACGGTCATGCAACCGGCTTGCGCCCTTCGATCCAGAAGCACTTCGGCGCCAACCCATGCCACGCCTGCAGCAGCGACCGGTCGTGGAAGAACGTCGTGTCCGCGTCGACCTTCTGCACGATCAGCTTTGCCTTCCTGAGCGCCGCCGCCATCATCTTCGGCCCTGTCAACGTGACGGCGTCATCCCAGCCGCCGGCGCGTTCCGACGCTTCGTTCTCGGTGTCGTCTTCGGTGATCCGAATGATGCCTCCCGGCTCGAGCACGCGCGCAAACTCCTTGAAGACGTATTCCCAGTTCAACTTCGGCACGTACATCAGCGAGTGGCTGATCGTGATCCCTTCGACGCTGCCGTCTGGATATTCGCCGAGGCCGAGCTCGAAGCGCCAGCCGGTGTTCGCGTCGAGGTTGTCGAAGCCGGCGATCTGGTGCGGGCCTGCGCCGAGGTTGAGTCTGGTCAAGTTGCCTCCGTTGCTTTGCGGGAGCGTCCGAGCCACATGCCGTTCGCGGTCGGAATGTAGACGCCGACACCAGCGGCGATCTCCGGGTAGTTGCGCTCGGCATCATGGACGAGCACCGGGCCGGTGTAGCCGTTCGTCAGCCAGGTCGTGATGTCGTTCGCGCGGTACTTCTGGCCGGAGTCGATGTAGACGAGATCTGGCTTGTGGCCCCACTCGGCGAACGGCGCGACATCGTTGACGATCTTCGCTGGCATGCCATCCAGTAGATCGTGCGCCTGCTTTGCCAACTCCCAGACCGGTTCGACCGTTACAACCGCGCCCATTTCGTCGTTCTCAGCAAGAGCGTGGGCGATGAAGAACGCTGTGAGTCCGAGACCTGCACCGATCTCAAGAACGCGAAGAGGCCTGGTCGCGCGGACGAGCGAGTAGAGGA
>Ga0265337_1001779_pt1 | contig 10382 bp, 9 predicted proteins | sample 42122metaG_FD_192441 | JGI IMG/M metagenome (GOLD analysis project Ga0265337, IMG submission 192441) | Rhizosphere microbial communities from Carex aquatilis grown in University of Washington, Seatle, WA, United States - 4-21-22 metaG | ecosystem: Host-associated > Plants > Roots > Rhizosphere >... | reverse complement strand
CTACGAGAGCTTCAACATGGCCGCGCTCTGGAAGCTGCCGGTGATCTACGTCATCGAGAACAACCGCTACGCCATGGGCACCGAGATCTCGCGCGCCTCGGCCGAGGTAAATCTGTCGCGGCGCGGACTGTCGTTCAACATTCCCGGCGAGCAGGTGGACGGCATGGACGTGCGCGCGGTCAAGGCGGCCGGCGCGAAGGCGGCCCAATGGTGCCGCGCCGGCAAGGGGCCCTACATTCTGGAAATGCTCACCTACCGCTACCGCGGCCACTCGATGTCGGACCCGGCGAAATACCGCACGCGCGCGGAGGTGGAGGAAGTGCGCACCCAGCACGATCCGATCGACATGGCGCGCCACCGCATTCTGGAAAAGAAATTCGCCAAGGAAGATGAGCTGAAAAAGATCGACGGCGAAGTGCGCGATCTGATCAACCAGGCGGCGGAATTCGCCACCCACGATCCGGAGCCGGACGTGGCCGAGCTTTATGCCGACATTTATCGTTAGAGACGCGCATGATCCCGAAAAGTGGGAACCGGTTTTCGGATAAGATCATGCGCAGAAAAGTGAAAAAGTAGCGCCCATGCCGATCGAAGTGCTCATGCCCGCGCTGTCGCCCACGATGGAAAAGGGCAACCTGTCGAAGTGGCTCAAGAAGGAGGGCGACCGCGTCAAGTCGGGCGACATCATCGCGGAAATCGAGACCGACAAGGCCACCATGGAGGTGGAAGCCGCGGACGAGGGCACTTTGGGAAAAATTCTGGTGCCGGAAGGCACCGCCGACGTGGCGGTGAATACGCCGATCGCGGTGATCTTGAGCGACGGCGAGGACAAATCGTCGATCAAGGCCGGCAAGCCGGCGCCGCAAGCGAAACCTGCGCCGGCCGCGAAAGCGGAAAAATCCGAAGCCAAATCCGAGACAAAGCCCGCGCCGAAAGCTGCTCCCGAGGCGCCGGCCGTGCCCGCCGCCAGCGATCCCGACATTCCCGAAGGCACCGAAATGGTCACCATGACCATGCGCGAAGCGCTGCGCGACGCCATGGCCGAGGAGATGCGGCGCGACAAGGACGTGTTCGTCATGGGTGAGGAGGTCGCCGAATATCAGGGCGCCTACAAGGTCACGCAAGGATTGCTGCAGGAGTTCGGCGACAAGCGCGTGATCGACACGCCGATCACCGAGCACGGCTTTGCCGGCTTGGGCATCGGCGCGGCGCTCGCCGGCTTGAAGCCGATCGTCGAGTTCATGACCTTCAACTTCGCCATGCAGGCGCTGGACCAGCTGATCAATTCGGCGGCCAAGACGCTTTATATGTCGGGCGGCCAGATGGGCTGCTCGATCGTGTTTCGCGGACCCAATGGCGCCGCCGCGCGCGTTGCCGCCCAGCACAGCCAGGATTATTCGTCCTGGTTCTCGCACATTCCCGGCTTGAAGGTGATTGCGCCGTCCAATGCCGCCGACGCCAAGGGTTTGCTCAAGGCCGCGATCCGCGATCCCAATCCGGTGATCTTCCTGGAAAACGAAATCCTCTACGGCCATTCCTCGCCGGTGCCCAAGCTCGATGATTTTGTCTTGCCGATCGGCAAGGCCAAGATCGCGCGCTCAGGATCGGACGTCACCATCGTGGCCTGGTCGATGGGCATGAGCTACGCGCTCAAAGCCGCCGAGGAACTTGCCAAGGACGGCATCGAGGCGGAAGTCATCGACCTGCGCACGCTCAAACCGATGGACACAGACACCATCGTCGCCTCGGTACAGAAGACTGGCCGCGCGGTCACGGTAGAGGAAGGCTGGCAGCAGTCCGGCGTCGGCGCCGAAATCGCCGCCCGCATCATGGAGCACGCCTTCGATTATCTCGACGCGCCGGTCGCGCGCGTGTCGGGCAAGGAAGTGCCGATGCCGTACGCCGCCAATCTCGAGAAGCTCGCGCTGCCCTCGGTCGCCGAAGTGGTCGCGGCGGCAAAAGCCGTTTGCTACCGGTAGCGCACCATGCCCACCAACATCCTGATGCCCGCGCTGTCGCCCACCATGGAGAAGGGCAACCTGGCGCGTTGGCTTAAGAAGGAGGGCGACAAGATCAAGTCGGGCGACATCATCGCCGAAATCGAGACCGACAAGGCGACCATGGAATACGAGGCGGTCGACGAGGGCACACTCGCCAAGATCGTTGTGCCGGAAGGCACGCAGGACGTGGCGGTGAATGCGGTGATCGCGGTGCTGGCGGGCGAGGGCGAGGATGTGAAGGCGGCGGCGAGTGGGGCGAAGAGCGCTCCAACAGCGAAGGCCGCGACCACGCCTGCGCCAGCAAAGCCAACGACTCCGTCGGTTGCCGCATCTGCACCGCGCGCTGCCAAACCACCGGTACAACCGGTGTCGGCTCAGCCGGCCGGAACGAACCGCATCTTCTCATCGCCGCTCGCGCGCCGCTTGGCGAAGGACGCGAACGTCGATCTCAACCGCGTGCAGGGCTCCGGGCCGCATGGCCGGGTGATCGCGCGCGATATCGACGCCGCGAAATCCGGCAAGGGACTACGTGCGCCCGGCGCCACGCCGGCGGCCGCGCCGATGACGACGTCGCCCTCCGACGCGCAAGTTCGCGCGCTCTACGAAGATGGCTCCTACGACTTCGTCCCGCATGATCAGATGCGCAAGATCATCGCGCAGCGGCTGACGCTGTCGAAGCAGACCATTCCGCATTTCTATCTCACGCTCGACTGCGACATTGGCAAGCTCATGACCGCGCGCGAGGAGATTAACGCCGCTGCTCCCGTCAAGGACGGCAAACCGGCCTACAAGATTTCGATCAACGACTTCGTCATCAAGGGGCTGGCGCTGGCTTTGCAGCGCGTGCCTGATGCCAATGTGACCTGGACCGACGCCGGCATGCTGCATCACAAGCATTCCGACGTCGGCGTCGCGGTCGCGATCCCCGGCGGGCTGATCACGCCGGTGGTGCGCCAGGCGGAGGCGAAGTCGCTCTCGACCATTTCCAACGAGATGAAGGACTACGCCGCGCGCGCGCGCACGCGCCACCTCAAGCCGCAGGAATACCAGGGCGGCTCGTGTGCGATCTCTAATTTGGGCATGTACGGCATCAAGGATTTCGCCGCCGTGATCAATCCGCCGCACGCGACTATTCTCGCGGTCGGCGCTGGCGAGGAGCGCGCGGTGGTGCGCAACGGCGCGCTCGCTGTCGCCACCATCATGACCGTGACGCTCTCCACCGATCACCGCGCGGTGGACGGTGCGCTCGGCGCCGAAATGCTGGGCGCCTTCAAGAAACTGATCGAGAACCCGGTGATGATGGTGGTTTAAGCGCCGCTTCACGTTGCAATAGGAGCCGCTCATGGCCCGCGTCAATCTCGACACCGACAAGGACCATCTGGTCACGCCGAAACATTCCGACGCGCGCGGGCCGGTGGTGCGTGGCAAGTCGATCGAGATCATGCAGATGAACTGGAAGGCCGGCGACAGCGCGCGGCCGCACCAGCATGCGGAAGAGCAGGCGATCTACGTGGTGAGCGGGCGCATGCGCATGACCGTCGGCGGCGAAACTTATGAGATCGGCCCCGGCGAAGTCAGCTATCACCCGTCCAACGTGCTGCACGGCGCGCTCGCCGTGGAAGACACGGTGGCGATCAGCTTCAAGAACATCGTGGCGCCCGGCTACCCGGCCACCAAGACGCTATAAATCATTTTCCGGCGAAGTGGGAACCGGTTCGCTATAGAAAATGCGGCCAAATAAAAGCGTGCTTATGACGCCTTCGGCGCTGTCGCCGGCACGAGCCCTCTTGCTTTGAACACCGCGGCGGCCTCTGGCGTGTGCAGGAACTTGATCAACGCCTTGGCCGCATCGGATTCCTTGGTTCCGCTGCCGACTCCGGCGGCAAAGACCGTGATGTTGTTCAGATCGCCGGGCAGGGGACCGACCATATCGACGCCGGCGACCGCCATCACTTCCGGTTCTTGTTGAATCGCGAGTTCGGCTTCGCCGCTCACGACAAGATTGGCCGCGTTGCCGCTGGGTGGCGGAAATTTGGTCTTGTCCTTCATTTGATCCGCGATGCCCATCCGCTCCAGCAGTTTGGCGAAATACACGCCGCTGGCGCCGCCGTGGGCGGGATTCGAGTAGGCGATCGTTTTTGCCTTCAGCAAGGTCTGCTTGAATGCCTCCGGCGTGGAAATGTCCGGCTTGGGCGCGCCCTTCTTGACCACCATGGCCATGCCTGAGCTGGCGAAGGTCGCGTCGGTATCGGCTGACGCTTTGCCCTCCTTGGTGAGCGCGTCGAGGCTTTGACGCGTGAGGACCATCAGGTCGGCGGTCTCGCCGGCCTGCACGCGCTTGACCAGTATGGCGGCAGTGCCCCAACTGATGGTGAGCTTGTGGCCGCTCGCCTTCTCGAATTTCGGGGTGAGTTCCTCCAAGGCGGCCTGCACGCCAATGGTGCTAAAGACCTTGATCTCGGCGGCGGATGCCAAAGTGGCTTGTGCGATCAAAAAAACAGCGATAGCCGCAACGCGGCTGATGGTTCTGCTCATGGCGTCTCTCCCGGTGTTATTGCGGCCATTACATGCCTAAATTGGGTTACATTCAATCGGGGTCGGTGCGGAGGTGAAGGCGGCATGGCTGACACGAATTTCGACGTTCTGATCATCGGCTCCGGCCCCGGCGGCTATGTCACCGCCATCCGCGCGGCGCAGCTCGGCTTCAAGACCGCCATCGTCGAGCGCGATTACTTGGGCGGCATTTGCCTGAACTGGGGCTGCATCCCGACCAAGGCGCTGCTGCGTTCGGCCGAGATTTTTCATTATATGCAGCACGCCAAGGACTACGGGCTGAAAGCCGACAATGTCGGCTACGACCCCGTGGCAGTGGTGAAGCGCTCGCGCGCGGTGGCCAAGCGCCTCAACGACGGCGTCGGCTTTCTGATGAAAAAAAATAAAGTGTCGATCATCTGGGGCGAGGCCGCCATCGACGCGCCCGGCAAGGTGACGGTGAAGGCTTCGAAAAACGAAGCACCGAAGGGCGCGCTCGGCGCCGGTTCCTATCAAGCCAAGCACATCATCATTGCCACCGGCGCGCGGCCGCGCGTGCTGCCCGGTCTCGAGCCGGACAAGAAACTGGTTTGGACTTACTTTGAGGCCATGGCGCCACCAAGCATTCCGAAATCCCTGCTGGTGATCGGCTCCGGCGCCATCGGCATCGAGTTTGCCTCGTTCTACCGCACGCTCGGCGCCGAGGTGACGGTGGTCGAAGTGCTGCCGCAGATCCTGCCGGTCGAGGACCACGAGATTCAAGCCTTCGCACGCAAGAGCTTCGAGAAGCAGGGCATTAAGATTCTGACCAGCGCCAATGTGACCAAGCTCGACAAGAAGAGCGACAGCGTTACTGTGACGATCGAGGAGGGCGGCAAGACGCAGACCATCACCGCCGAACGCGTGATCTCCGCCGTCGGCGTCACCGGCAATATCGAAAATATCGGGCTGGAAAAACTCGGCGTGAAAACCGAGCGCGGCTGCATCGTGGTCGATGCTTTCAACAAGACCAACTTGCCGGGCATCTACGCCATCGGCGACGTCGCCGGCCCGCCCATGCTGGCGCACAAGGCCGAGCACGAAGGCGTCGTCTGCATCGAGGCGATCAAGGGCCTGCATCCGCACCCCATGAACAAGTTGCTGATCCCCGGCTGCACTTATTGCTCGCCGCAGATCGCCTCGGTCGGCCTCACCGAACAGGCGGCGAAGGAAAAGAAAATCGACATCCGCGTCGGCCGCTTTCCTTTCGTCGGCAACGGCAAGGCCATCGCGCTCGGCGAGGATCAGGGCTTGGTCAAAGTCATCTTCGAGAAGAAGACCGGGCAACTGCTCGGTGCCCACATGGTCGGCGCCGAAGTCACCGAACTGATCCAGGGCTACGTGGTGGCGATGAACCTGGAGACGACGGAAGAAGAATTGATGCACACCGTCTTCCCGCACCCGACGCTGTCGGAGATGATGAAGGAAGCGGTGCTCGACGCCTACGGGCGCGTGCTGAATATGTGACGCATAGGCGCTGAATAAGAAAACCCCGGACCTGGGTCCGGGGTTTTCTGATCGCGAGCTAGGTGCCGCTTAGAACCTGAAATTCAGGCCGACGCGACCGATGATCAGACCGTTGTGGAATTCGGACCGATACGTGGAGCCGGAAGTGGTGTACGTCGCGCTGTCGCTGCTGAACCAGGCCTTCAACAGCTCGGCCTTGACCGACCAGTGATTGTCGAGCGCATGCTCGACGCCGACGCCGACGATCGGCCCCGTTTTGACCTTATCGATCACGAATTGCTGGAGCGGTGGCGTCAAGCCGAAGCCGGCTGCGCCCCACGCTTCGTGGAACTTGGCGAAGGCGACGCCGCCGGTCACGTAGACGAAAGTCGGGCTGAGCATCATGCCGACGCGGCCACGGACCGTCGCCAGCCATTGCGCCTTGGCCTCGGCAGATACCGGGAGCCCCCCAGAACTGTTCGTCGTGCTTGCCGAATTGTTTAGATAATTGAAATCGCCTTCGATGCCGAAGATGTAGCGATCATATTGCAGATTATAGCCAATCTGACCGCCGGCGATGACGCCCCAACTGTTGCTATCCCAGAATGTCGTGCCGGGAGGGAAGACGAACGCGCTGCCGGGAGCGCCGTCATCGCTGAACTTCCAGTTGTGGTACGCGGCGCCAAGATTGGCGCCGATGTAGAATCCGGTCCAGCTGAACGGCGCCGGAGGCGGCGCCTTCGGTGCCTTCACGATATCCGCCGCATAAGTGACATGGGTCACGGCGATGGTCGCGGCCGTCGCCAGCAATACGGATTTCAGTTTCTTCACAATCAGCCCCTGAATGTTTCGCAAACCCTAGCACTGAATCGGCGCCGCGGTGTTGCACCGAAGCCGCAGTTCGCTAAAAAATGCAACCAATTGTAATGATGTGGATTTTCAGCCGTGCCGGACATCGGTAGCGGCCGATTTTTGTCGCGCCAAGCCGCCAAGACGGGCGCGGTCGAGCTTGCCGGCGGCATTGCGGGGCAAGGCGTCGACCAGCACGAAATGCTCGGGCACGAAGCCGGCCGACAGGGCGTTGGCGCAGTGCGCCGCCAGGGCGCGTCGGTCGATTGGTCCACGTTGCACGATCAGGGCGTAAAGCTCGTCGATGCCGTACGCATTGGGCAGCGTGCAGGCCGCCGCCTGCGCCACCGCCGGGAACGCGGCGAGCACTTGCTCGACCAGCTCGGGCTGCACTTTGTCGCCGCCGATGTTGAGCACATTGCGCTCACGGCCGCTCAGGACCAGGAGGCCATTGGCCGTGAGATGACCGGTGTCGCCCGGGTAGAACCAGCCGTCGCGAAACACGCGCGCGGTTTCTTCCGCGTCGGCGACATAGCCATGGGCATTGCCCGGCCCGCAGATGCGCACGCTGCCGTCCTTGCCCGGTGGCAGGATGTTGCCTTCAACATCGACGATCTCAACAGTCACCCCGGGCGTCACAAAGCCGACGGCGCCTGGCGTGCCCTCGATCATATGCGCCGGCGCGCTGGCCACAGTGCCGACTTCGGTCGAGCCGTAGGAGGAAATTATATTGGCGCATAGCCGCGCCCGTACGCCCTCGGCCAGCGCCTTGGTCAGCAGGCCGCCTGACGAGATGATGTGATCGAAGCTGCTCTGCAACGCTGCGTAGGATTCATAGAAGCGCACGAAGCCGTGCAACCCGTGCGGCGAAGCGACCATGGCCTCGATCCCGTAAAGCTGGAAAGCCTGCACCGTGTCTTCCGGACTCTGTCCGTAGAAGAAGATCGTCCCGCCTTTCCACAACATGTAGAGCATATAGCGGAAGCCGGGCGATGTGCTCATACCGAGGTCGCAATAGAGCCGACGCGTGTGCGGAAAGCGGTTGCCTTTGGCGAAGGCATAGCGGGCGATGCGGTCGGCCAGCATGCGGTGCGTGAATGCAACGCCTTTGGGCGTGCCGGTCGAGCCGGAGGTGAGCACGATGCGGCAGATGTCGTCGCCGCTGCCGCGATAGAGGCGACCGTCGGCGAGAGGGGTGCCGTCGCCTTCCGTCCACGACAGATCCGCGACAATCAGGTGTTTGACGTTTTCGCTACGCACGGCCGCGTCGGCGATGAGGGCATCGACGGAAAGCTCCGCAGGCAGTGAGGGCGTCCGCGCCGAGATCGTCACGACACCGAGCCGGATCAACGCGAGGGTGAGCGCGGCATGGAAAAGTTTGTCCTGCACCATGACGGCGACGGTCTGCCCGGCCATCAGGCCGGCGGCGATCGCCTTGTGTGAAATGTTATGGATGAATCGTTCGAGCCGCCCATAGCTGAGAATGTTGAGCGGCGTTCCCGGTGCGCAAATCGCCGGCGCCGGCGCATTGAGGCGGCACTGAAACAGAATTGGGTCGACGATATTCATCGGCGAATAGCCCCCGCCGCCTGTTGCCTGAAGCGGCATAGTGGCGGCGGCCACTTGCGAGTCAAGGCGGGCTTGCCGCTGTCAAGCCGATCGGAGATGATGAAGGTGGCGGCGCTCGATGCTTATGGACGCGTGTTGAATATGTAACCCGTCATTCCGGGGCGCGGCCGCAAGGCCGCGGGCCCGGAACGACAGCGAGGGAGGATTCGATGGCCAAATTCGCAAACATTCTCGAAACCATCGGCAACACGCCGGTGGTCAAGATCAACAAGCTTGGGCCGAAAGGCATCAACCTCTACGTCAAGGTCGAGGCGTTCAATCCGCTCGGCTCGGTCAAGGACCGCCTGGCGCTCGGCGTCATCGAGGCGGCGGAAAAATCCGGCCAGCTCAAGCCCGGGCAGACGGTGATCGAGGCAACCTCGGGCAATACAGGCATCGGCTTGGCCATGGTCTGCGCGCAAAAGGGCTATCCGCTGGTGGTGACCATGGCGGAGACCTTCAGCGTCGAGCGCCGCAAGCTGATGCGCTTCCTCGGCGCCAAGGTGGTGCTCACACCCGCCGCCGAGCGCGGCATGGGCATGGTCAACAAGGCGATGGAGCTCGCCAAGACGCACGGTTGGTTCCTGACCCGCCAGTTCGAGAACGAGGCCAACCCCGACATGCATTCGCGCACCACCGCGCGCGAGATCGTCAACGACTTCAAAGGCGAGAAGCTCGACTACTGGGTCACCGGCTTTGGCACCGGCGGCACGCTGAAAGGCGTCGCCCGCGTGCTGGCCAAGGAGCGGCCCGACACCAAGATCGTGGTGTGCGAGCCGGCCGACGCGCCGATGCTCTCGACCAAGTCGCCGCAGGAGCGCAATCCCGACGGCTCGCCGGCCAAGCCCAATACGGCGTTCAAGCCGCATCCGATGCAGGGCTGGAGCCCGGATTTCATTCCGAAGATCACGGCGGACGCGGTCGACATGGGCGTGATCAGCCGCATCATCACCATCGCCGGCGCCGACGCCATGAAAAACGCCAAGGCGCTGGCGCAGCAGGAGGGCATCTTCGTCGGCATCACCGCCGGCGCGACTTTCGCCGGCGCGCTCGAAGTCGCCAAGAGCGCGGCGCCCGGATCGACCATTCTCGCCATGCTGCCCGACACCGGGGAGCGTTATCTCTCGACCCCGCTGTTCGGCGACGTCGGCGCCGACATGAACGAGGACGAGCTGAAGATTTCCAATTCGTCGCCGAGCAACCGCATGCCGCCCAAGGCTGCGACCTAGCGGCCGGAAGGAGAGGGCACCATGGGCATTCTTGCCTGGATCGTCATCGGGCTGATCGCCGGCTGGCTGGCGACGCAAATCCTCGGCGGCCATGGCGGCCTGTTCTACAATCTCGCGGTCGGTCTGGTCGGCGCCATCGTCGGCGGCTTCCTCTTTTCCAAGCTTAACATCGCCGTAACACAGGATTTCTGGGGCAGCCTGATCACCGCCACCATCGGCGCCGTCATCTTCTTGGCGGTCTGGCGCGCCATCAGAAGCGCGTGACCTTGCGGCGGACCCGCCGCAGCCGTAAGTAACGCCCATGGCCGTCGTTGTCGACCTCACGAATCCGCGCCCGCGCCATACCGAAAAGGCGCATCGGCCGGATTCACCGCTCGCGAAAAAACCCAACTGGATCCGCGTCAAGGCGCCGGTGTCGCCGGGCTATTTCGAAACCCATCGCATCATGCGCGCGAACGGGTTGCACACGGTTTGCGAGGAGGCCGGCTGCCCGAATATCGGCGAGTGCTGGGAGAAGAAACACGCCACCTTCATGATCATGGGCGACACCTGCACACGCGCCTGCGCCTTCTGCAACGTCAAGACTGGCCTGCCGGGCGCGCTCGACGCAGCCGAGCCCGCCCATGTCGGCGAGGCGACCGCCAAGTTGGGCTTGGCGCACATCATTGTCACCTCGGTC